>WNGG01002958.1_pt1 | contig 22911 bp, 20 predicted proteins | sample 5400661 | NCBI WGS metagenome assembly WNGG01 (sample SAMN13153372, study PRJNA577476) | soil metagenome | isolation source: 100 cm soil or saprolite under Garry oak tree replicate 1 | place: USA:California | collected 2016-06-15
AGGCGATGACCCAGCAGGCCAGCGTGACCAGCGACACGAGCGCGAGGCCGGCCCCTGTGGCTCGGTCGGTCAGCACCGCCTTGTGCTGGCTGTTCCCGCGGTAGCCGAACGCCATCGGCACCAGCGCCAGCCAGCCGGCGGCGCACAAACCCACGATGGCCACGCACAGCCCGGACACGTATCGCCCGACGGAACCCATCTGTGACTCTCCGAAGTTGAATGACTACACCCAGTATTGAGGCGCACCACTCTAACACCTGAGGCCAGCCCGGATCCCGGCCGGACGAGGTCAACAGGAAATGCCAGGGATCGCCGCCGTCCGAACCGGTCAGGACCGGCCATAGCTGCGGCGTGCCCGCCTGCCAGGCGGCCAGGACGAGCTCAGGGTCGGCCGGACGGTAGTCCTTGCCCAGCGACCTGGCCAGGTCCCAGGCGTGCAGGTGCCATTCAGCGCAGGCCGCGCCCGCCATCGCGCCCACGGTGACGTCGGTCCCCCGGTACCTGTGGTGCGGCAGGTCCCAGGACAGCGGCAGGCGCCGCCCGTAAGACCGCGCCGAATCGGCGAACGCCCGTATGTGCTCCGGTCCCGGTGCATCGGGCAGCGCGGCGAGCTCGGCCGAGTTCTGCCTGGCCAGCTTGCGGGCGAGCGAGTCGGCCGGCGCGTTGGTGGACATCAGCCGCGCGAGCCTGCTGGCCGGGGCGTCGTCGAGATACTCGTGATAGTCGTCGGCGACGCACCGCAGGTGCCCGGCCAGGTCCACCGCGCGCCATTCGGCGCATGGCGTCGCCGCGAGCCAGGTCGCGTCGGCGAACTGAGCGGCCAGCTCGCAGATCACCGTGACCCCGTCGCGGTAGGCGGCCAGGACCCCAGCGCGGGATACCCGGCTCATCTAAGCCTGGGACGGCTGGTGCTGCTGCGCTTCACGGTTCCTCTCCCTGCCGGCTAGCCCGGCAACCGGTTCGCGAAGCCTCCGGGGCAGCCAGCGTGCCAGAGTTACGGCCCGCGGACAAGCCGTACGCCTGAAGAAAAATCAGGTGACAACCGCCCGGCTGTCCGGTTAGCCTCGCGGCTAATGCCCTCTGTTACCCCTTCGCTGGTCACGCACGCCTCCGCCAGGGTACGGCCAGTAGGGGCGCTGTGGCGGCTACGCGGCTACCTGAAGCCGTTCCGCACGCAGATGCTCATGATGCTCGCCGCCGCGCTCGGCGCGGTCGCCGCCGAGATCGCCATCCCGCTCCTGACCAAGTCCGTGGTGGACGGCGCGATCGCGCGTGGCGACAAGCGCCTGCTGATCCCGCTGGCCCTGGCGGCGGTGGCCCTCGGCGCGGCCGTGGGGCTGCTGAACATGATCCGCCGCTGGATCCAGTCCGGCGCGGTCGCGGACATCGAGAAGTCGATCAGGGACGACCTGTACGCGCACCTGCAGCGGCTGCAGCCGTCCTTCCACGACAGCTGGCAGTCAGGCCAGCTGCTCTCCCGGGCGACGACCGACCTGTCGTCGATCCGCAGGTTCGCCGGCTTCGGCCTGATCTTCCTCGTCACCAACGCGATGACGTTCGTCGCGGTGGTCGCGCTGCTGATCAACCTCAACTGGTGGCTCGGCCTGGTCACCGGCGTGGTGTTCGCGCCGGTGCTGCCGGTCTGCCTGCGGTTCGAGAAGCGCTACCGGGTGCTCTCCCGCCGGGTCCAGGATCAGCAGGGCGACCTGGCCACGCTGATCGAGGAGGCGGCCACCGGCGTCCGGGTGCTGAAGGCGCTCGGCCGCGGCCGGCAGGCCGCGGCCAGGCACGACGCCCAGGCCGCGGAGGTCTGCCGGACCCAGATCGAGAAGGCGGGCCTGCTCGGCTCGTTCTGGGCCCTGCTCGACCTGATCCCGAACGCCGTCATCGGCCTCATCATCGTTCTCGGCGCGATCGCGGTCAGCACGCACTCGCTGACCCTGGGCGGCCTGGTGGCGTTCATCACACTCGCGCTGCAGCTCGTCTGGCCGGTCGAGGCCATGGGGTACATCATCGCGTCGGGCCAGGAGGCGGCGACCGCGGCGCAGCGCGTGATGGAGATCTTCGACACCGAGCCGGAGATCACCGATCAGGACGACGACCAGGATTCTCCCGAACGAGCCGGGGTCCGTGCCCTTCCGCCGGGCGGCAGGCCGCGCCCGGGGATTCCCGGGCCGCGGCAGGCGGAGCCCGCTCCGGCGGCCACCCGGGGCCACCTGGTGTTCGACCACGTGGCCTTCAGCTACCCGGGCGCGGCCGAGCCGGTGCTCCGCGACGTCGTGCTCGACCTGGCCCCCGGCCAGACGCTCGTGCTCACCGGGGCGACCGGCTCGGGCAAGTCGACCCTGCTGCAGCTCGTGCCGCGGCTGGCCGACGCGACCTCCGGATCGGTGCGGCTGGACGGCGCGGACGTCCGTGACCTCCCGCTCGAGCGGCTGCGCTCGGCGGTCGGCTGCGCCTTCGAGGACGCGACGCTGTTCTCGGCCAGCGTCAGGGAGAACGTGATGTTCGGCGCGCCGGACGCGGACGAGGCCGCGGTGGAGGCCGCGCTGACGGCGGCCCAGGCCCGGTTCGCTTTTGACTTGCCGTGGGGCCTGGACACCAGGATCGGCGAGCAGGGCATGGCCCTGTCCGGCGGCCAGCGGCAGCGGATCGCGCTGGCCCGGGCCATCCTGGCCGGGCCGGACGTACTGATCCTGGACGACCCGCTGTCCGCGCTCGACGTGCACACCGAGGAGCGGGTGACCAGGGCGCTGCACCAGATCCTGGCCGGCTCGACGGCCCTGGTGGTGGCGCACCGGCCGTCCACCGTGGCGCTGGCCGACACGGTGGCCCTGCTGTCCGGCGGCGTGATCGCGGCCAGCGGCAGCCACCGGCAGCTGCTGACCTCCAATCCGGAGTACGCGGCGCTCATGGACGTGGAAGATCTGGAGGCAAGCGCGTGAGCTCCCAGGGGGGTCCGAAGGGACGGGTCCCCCCGCGAAAAATAGCGGGGGGTTCCGGGCCCATGGGGTCCGGGGTGTCCCCGGGGGGCAGAGTGTCCCCCCGGGCTAACACCGCCTGGCGGGGAGTAGCCACCGAGAAGGCCGACGAGGTCAGCGCCGGGCTGGCTGCGCTGCTGCGCGAGCGGAGCAGGCGGCTGCTCGGCGACCTGCTGCGCCCGTACCGGCGCGCGGTCATCACCACGATCTCGCTGATCGTGGTGGAGAGCCTGGCCGCGCTGGCCGGCCCGTGGCTGGTCGGCATCGCCATCGACACCGGCCTGCCGCCGCTGCTGCACGGCCGGGACGCGGTGCCGCTGCTCGGCATCGCGGCCGCGTTCGCCGTCGCGGTCGGGGTGCAGGCCGTGACCACCCGGATGTTCGTCACCATGACCGGGCAGGTTGGCCAGAAGGTGGTGCTCGAGCTGCGCCGCCGCCTGTTCGCGCACTTCCTCAGCCTGGACGTGGCGTTCCACGAGGACTACACCTCCGGGCGCGTGATCTCCAGGCAGACGTCCGACATCGACGCGATCTCCGACCTGTTCGAGGAGGGGCTCGACTCGCTGATCGGGTCCGTCCTGACGCTGCTGCTGGTGGGCACGGGGATGCTCCTCCTCGACTGGCGGCTCGGCCTGCTGGTGCTGGCCGGCTTCATCCCGCTGACCTGGCTGACGGTCTGGTTCCGGCGCCAGTCCGCCAGCGCCTACCGCCGCACCAGGGAGACCATCGCGCTGGTCATCGTCCATTTCGTGGAGACGTTCGGCGGGATCCGGGCGGTGCAGGCGTTCCGCCGGGAGCAGCGGAACTCCGACATCTTCTCCGGCCTGGGCCGGGACTACGCCGAGGCGAGCACGCGCGCCTCCCGGCTCATCGCGATCTACGGCCCGTCCATTTCGCTGGTCGGCAACATCATCACCGGTCTGGTACTCGGCTACGGCGGGCTGCTCGCGATCGAGGGCGGCCTCAAGGTCGGCGTGCTGGCGACCTTCTTGCTCTACCTGCAGCGCTTCTTCGACCCGCTGCAGGACGTGTCGCAGTTCTACAACATCTTCCAGTCGGCGGCCTCGGGGCTGGAGAAGATCTCCGGCGTGCTCGAGCAGGACGCCACGGTGCCCGAGCCGGCGGTACCCGAGCCGCTGCCGCCACTGGCCACGGCGCTGGCGCCGGCCCGGCTGTCCCCGGCCCCGGCCCTGTCCGCGGCCCCGGCCGGGCGGCAGGTGCGGTTCGAGTCGGTGACCTTCGGCTACCGGGACAACCTCGTGCTGCCCGGCCTCGACCTGGACATACCGGCCGGGCAGACGGTTGCCCTGGTCGGGGAGACCGGCGCGGGCAAGACGACGATCGCGCGCCTGCTCGGCCGGTTCTACGATCCCCGCTCGGGCCGCGTCACGCTGGACGGGACCGACCTGCGGCAGCTGCCCGACTCCGTGCTCCGCTCCGAGATCATCGTGATTACCCAGGAGAACTTCCTGTTCGGCGGGTCGGTCGCGGACAACATCAGGCTCGGCCGCCCGGACGCGCCGGCCGCGGACGTCCAGACCGCGGCCCGGATGATCGGCGCGCACGACTTCATCGCCGCGCTTCCCGAGGGCTACGACACCTCGGTCGGCAAGCGCGGCGGCCGGCTGTCGGCCGGGCAGCGCCAGCTGATCTCGTTCGCCCGGGCCTTCCTGGCCGCCCCGGCCGTGCTCGTCCTCGACGAGGCCACGTCCCTGCTCGACATCCCGAGCGAGCGGCTGGTGCAGGGCGCGCTGCGTACCGTGCTGGCCGGCCGGACCGCCGTCATCATCGCGCACCGGCTGTCCACGGTCGCGATCGCCGACCGGGTCCTGGTGCTGGACCGCGGGCGGATCACCGAGGACGGCTCGCCCGGCGAGCTGATGTCCGGCGACGGCGAGTACGCCTCGCTGCACGCGAGCTGGGCCGCCAGCCTGGCCTAGCAGGCAGTACTGGTTTAAGGGGGCCCCGCCGGCCTGGGGTCATCCTGGACGCGGGCCTGGCCCGCCGTCCGCGACGACGCGTGATCCGTCCCGGCCCGGCGTGCAGCCGGGCCGGTCGCACGCGTACCCTAGTTGGTCATGAGACCTGGGGTCATGCGCCGGCCGAAGCCGAGCGGCGAGGCGGAGCAGCAGTACAAGGCCGACGTGGCGCTGGCCGCAGCCAAGGCAGAGCTTCTCGACGCCGCCCGCGAGGCGGAGAGCAGGTTCCGGCAGGCCCAGGCCAGGCGCGCCCCCGTCACGGAGATACGCCGCGTGGCGGAGGAGCTAGACGCCGCGATGACCGCGGCGGTACGGGCGGCCTACGCCGCGCGGCGTGCGGCGATCGGGCCGCTCGGCTACGACGACCGTATCTACCGGCGCAAGGCAATGGCCAAGCCGCACGTACACGCCCTCACGGCCGAAGCGGAGCATCTTCTCACGCTGCGGGAGACCCACCGCCTGAACGGCATCCCGGCCGTCCCGTTCGAGCCTGTGGTCTAGACTCTGCCCCGGCCACCCGCACGTCCGCCCTGCCCGGTAGGTCCCGGGTCCCTGGTGCGGGCCCCTCACCGGGGTCGGGCGTAATCAAATTCTGAGGTTTCCGCGGTGAACCATCGGGCGGGCGTCGACGTCTCCAGATGTAGGGGGAGATCAAGCCGCGGCAGATCACCCATGGGGGGCGCATGGAAAGCAATCGATTGTTGCAGTTGTGCGTGTCGCTTGCGCCGCGCGCCTCGAAGAGGCACAGTTGGTCTAGGCCAATATTATGCTCAACACGGTACCTAAAACTGAATGTGACAACTAGTAGTCAGAAATTGCCAGTTGGTAACTAGCGGAAAGCTACAGATGGCGGTCCGGAAAACGGTCAGCATGAGCCATGGGAGCGATCGCAGGACCTGCGGCACACTGAACATCAACCGAGAACACGTGCAATGAAACAGCCAGGAGGCACTGATATGTGCCCACACTCGCCGCCCTGTCCGGCTCCGTCAGCTCCGGACCGCGAAGCGGCGCACACCATCGTCAGCCACCCCGAGCAAGGCTGGAGCCTGCTCTGCAATGGCGTGGTGATCTTCGAAGACACCGGGGAGCTGCTGCCCGACGGCGAGTGCATCGCGCCGCACCGGCCCACCGATCTCGCCGCCTTCGACCGTCCGATAGGCGTAGCCCACGGACACGGCGGGCAGGCCCCAGCGGCCTGATCTGCCCGCCCGGCATCTCGCGGATAACCGGAGATGCCTAGCTGACGACTCTCTTTAACCCTTTTTTAATCCTTCCCTTTCTCTGCCCGCAGCCAGGCGCCCGGCCGTCGGCCGGAGGCGCAGGCCGCTGGTCCAGGTGCCTCGCCAGGATGCCCCGGCCTTCAGGCCGGGTGAGGATGTCAAAGCACAGTGGGCAGCCAGTCAACGATGGCGGCGACGATAGCCGCCCGGTGACCCTTCAGCGCATGCGTCTCCCCCGTGACAACGACCACCCGGTCCGCATCCTGGGCGCCGGGAATCCCGAACGGGTCACGATCCCCGTTCACCACAAGTACCCTTGCCCCACTCGCGCGCGCTGCGTGAAGTTCTGCGGCTCGGGTATGCGCCGCCACGACGGCCCCTGTCTCGCTCGCTTCCAACCCGGCTGCGCTGGTTCCCCTCGCTGCGCGGGACGCCGCGCCTTCGGGTGAGCGCCGCGGAGGACGCAGCGGGAACGCCAGCGCGATCACGGCGCGAGCACCCACCGCAGCGGCGGTACGGCAGGCCACCCGCGCACCGTTGCTGCGGCCGCCCTGGACCAGCGGGGCCCCGGGCGCCAGGTCCCGCAGCGCGGCCACGATCTCGATCCAGGCGGCGTCCTGACGGACCGCCGAACCAGGAGCTCGGGCGCCCCTGACCCGGTACGGCTGGGTGACCCGCGCCACCAGGCCGCCCAGTTGCAGCGCGGCGTCGCGGGCCGCGAGCAGGTCGGGTGCCCCGACGGTGCCTCCCGCGCCGTGCGTGAGCACGAGCAGGAACCGCGCCCCTGCGCCCTCCCGGTCGAGGTCGGCCCGATCGAGTTCGGCCAAGTCGAGTTCGGCCCGGGCGGCCCCTCCCTCGGTGGTGATCTCCACACGCCCATTGTTCCCCGCCGCGGCCTGACGACCAGCGGCAAGGCTCGAATTGGCAGGGCTAGACGTCGAGCAGCTTCTTGAGGAACTGGCCGGTGTAGCTGTCCTCTACGGTGGCGATGTGCTCGGGCGGGCCGACGGCGACGACCGCGCCGCCGCCTGCGCCACCTTCCGGGCCGAGGTCGATCACCCAGTCGGCGGTCTTGATGACGTCGAGGTTGTGCTCGATCACGATGACCGTGTTGCCGGTCTCGACCAGCCGGGTGAGCACGCCGAGCAGCTTGCGGATGTCCTCGAAGTGCAGCCCGGTGGTCGGCTCGTCCAGGACGTAGATGGTCCGGCCGGTGGCTCGGCGCTGAAGTTCCGAGGCGAGCTTGACCCGCTGGGCCTCACCGCCGGACAGGGTCGGCGCGGGCTGGCCCAGCCGGACATAACCGAGACCCACGTCGACCAGCGTCTTCAGGTGCCGGTGGATGGCCGGCACCGGCTCGAAGAACTCGGCCGCCTCCTCGATCGGCATGTCCAGGACCTCGGCGACCGTCTTGCCTTTGTAGTGCACCTGGAGCGTGTCGGTGTTGTACCTGGCGCCGTGGCAGACTTCGCACGGTACGTAGACGTCGGGCAGGAACTGCATCTCGATCTTGATCGTGCCGTCGCCCGAGCAGGCCTCGCACCGGCCGCCCTTCACGTTGAAGGAGAACCGGCCCGGCTGGTAGCCGCGGATCTTGGCCTCGGTGGTAGCCGCGAACAACTTCCTGACGTGGTCGAACACGCCGGTGTAGGTAGCCGGGTTAGACCGGGGCGTGCGCCCGATCGGACCTTGGTCAACGTGCACCACCTTGTCCAGCTGCTGGATTCCGGTGATCCTGGCGTGCTTGCCCGGCACCGTCCGCGCGCCGTTCAGCTCGCGGGCGAGGGCCTTGTACAAGATGTCGTTGACCAGCGTCGACTTACCCGAACCCGACACTCCGGTGACGGCCACAACGCAGCCGAGCGGGAACGCGACGTCCACCCCGCGCAGGTTGTGCTCGCTGGCGCCCTTGACCGCCACCTCGCGGCTCTTGCTGCGCTGCCGGCGGCTGGCAGGCACCGGTATGGACTCCCGCCCGGACAGGTACGCCCCGGTCAGCGACTCGGGGTTGGCCAGCAGCTCGGCGACCGTGCCGGAGACCACGATGTTGCCACCGTGCTCCCCCGCCCGCGGGCCGATGTCCACCACCCAGTCCGCGGCCCGGATCGTGTCCTCGTCGTGCTCCACGACGATCAGCGTGTTACCCAGGTTGCGCAGCCGCAGCAGCGTCTCGAGCAGCCGGTGATTGTCCCGCTGGTGCAGCCCGATGGACGGCTCGTCCAGCACGTAGAGCACCCCGACCAGGCCGGAGCCTATCTGGGTCGCGAGCCTGATCCGCTGCGCCTCGCCGCCTGCCAGCGTCGCCGAGGCCCGGTCCAGGGTGAGGTAGTCCAGCCCGACGTCGAGCAGGAAACCCATCCTCGCGTTGACTTCCTTCACGATTCGCTGCGCGATCTGCTGGTCCCGGTCGGACAGCTCCAGGGTGAGCAGGAGCTTGGCCAGCTCGCCGACCGGCAGTGCGCACAGCTCGGCGATCGACCGGCCGTCCACCGTCACGGCCAGCGACACCGGCTTGAGCCGGGCGCCGTGGCAGGACGGGCACGGCACCTCGCGCATGTACCCGGCGAACTTCTCCCGGCTGGAGTCCGACTCCGCCTCGGCGTGCCGGCGCTCGACCCACGGGATCACGCCCTCGAACGTCGTGTAGTACGAGCGCTCCCGGCCGTACCGGTTCTTGTACCGGACGTGAACCTGCAGGTCGTAACCGCGCAACAGCGCCTGCCTGGCCTTGGCCGGCAACTTGGCCCACGGCGTGTCCATCCGGAACCCGAGCGTCTCGCCGAGAGCCTGGATCAGGCGGACGAAGTAGTCGCTGATGTGTCCGCCGCTCCACGGCGCGATCGCGCCTTCCCCCAGCGACTTGGACTCATCCGGGACGATCAGCTCCGGGTCGACCTCGAGCTTGGTGCCGAGCCCGATGCAGTCGGGGCAGGCACCCCACGGCGAGTTGAACGAGAACGAGCGCGGCTCGAGCTCGTCGAAGGACAGGTCGTCGTACAGGCACGCCAGGTGCTCGGAGTACATCCGCTCGCGGTGCGGGTCGTTCTCCGCCAAGTCGACGAAGTCGAGCAACACAACCCCGCCGGACAGGCCGAGCGCGGTCTCCACCGAGTCGGTCAGCCTGCGCCGCGCGGAGTCCTTCACCGCGAGCCGGTCGACGATCACCTCGATGTCGTGCTTCTCGTACTTCTTCAGCGTGGGCAACTGGCCGGCCACCGCCTCGTCCAGTCGGACGATCGTGCCGTCGACCCGGGCCCTGGAATACCCCTTGGTCTGCAGTTCCCTGAGCAGCTCGCCGTACTCGCCCTTGCGGCCCCGGACCACCGGGGCGAGCACCTGGAACCTGGTGCCCTCCTCCAGCTCGAGCACCCGGTCCACGATCTGCTGCGGGGTCTGCCGGGCGATCGGCCGGCCGCAGATCGGGCAGTGCGGCTTGCCGATCCTGGCGTACAGCAGCCGCAGGTAGTCATACACCTCAGTGATCGTGCCGACGGTCGAGCGAGGGTTCCGGCTGGCAGACTTCTGGTCGATGGAGACCGCGGGCGACAGCCCGTCGATGAAATCCACGTCGGGCTTGTCCATCTGGCCGAGGAACTGCCGCGCATAGGCGGACAGCGACTCCACGTACCGGCGCTGGCCCTCGGCGAAGATGGTGTCGAAGGCCAGGCTGGACTTGCCCGAGCCGGAGAGCCCGGTGAACACGATCATGGCGTCCCGCGGCAGGTCGAGCGAGACATCCTTCAGGTTGTGCTCGCGGGCGCCGCGAACGACTAGCCGGTCAGCCACTGCGCCTCTGCTCTCTTAGGGCTCGGAAAGTAGGTGTACGGATCGCTTGGCGATGGTAGCCGGGGGGTCTGACATTTTGAGGACTCCGCGTCCGGGGGAGCACAAGCGCCGCACAGTTTATGAGCGCCGGGTCAGCCGCCGTTATGCCCGGCCCCCGCTACCTCCCACGATAGCGAAGGACCTCAAGCCCCGCCCGCTGGTCCCGGCCCCGGTCCGGAATCACATGGTTGTGGCAACGCACTGGAAAGAATCAATACGCTGCCACATCCATGGAATAGGATCGCGGAACCACTGTGGCCAGTGGGGTGAGTTGACACTTTTGGGGCATGTGGGACTCGGCGTCGAAGCAGGCGCGGGGCAGGGACGGGGCCGGGGACAGTCGCGGGGCCGGGGACGGGGCGGGTGCGGGCGGGGATGGAATGGGAAGGGGCGGGGCGGGCTAGAAGTCGGCGGGGGTGCCGGCGCCTAGGCGGGTGGCCTTCTCGTACAGGTAGCGGGCCGCGGCCAGGTCTTCGGCGGCTAGGCCGAGCGACTCGAACACGGTGATCTCGTCGTCATCGGCGCGCCCGGGGGCTGTCCCGGTGAGCAGCTCGCCGAGCTCGGCCCGGACCGGGTTGGCCACGCCGTCCCGCGCCGCGATCAGGAAGTCCCCGGCCTCGTGGCTGACCGACTCGCGGCTGTCCGCGAAGATGGCCGCCTCGGCCATCGTCGCGGTGTCGAGCTCCCTGGCCCCTGGCACGCACGAGCCGACCGCGTTCACGTGCGTGCCAGGAGCCAGCCAGTCGCGGCGCAGCACCGGGTCCGACGAGGTGGTGGCGGTCACCACGATGCCCGCGCCGGCGACCGCGGCGGGCAGGTCGTCATACGCGCTGACCGGCTGGCCCAGCTGCCCGGCCAGTTCGGCGGCCACCTCGCGGGTCCGCGCCAGGTCGCGTCCGGCCAGCCGGATGCCGGCCAGCGGCCGGGTCGCGGCGATGGCGTGCGCGTGCGCCCGGCCCTGCACGCCGGTGCCGATGATGGCCAGCTCGGCCAGGCCGGGGCGGGCCAGCAAGTCCGTCGCCACGGCGGAGGTGGCGGCGGTCCTGATCTCGGTGACCGCGGACGCGTTGACCAGCGCCAGCGGCTCTCCGGTGCGCACGTCGAACAGCAGCACCCCGCCCTGGTGCGCGTCCTTGCCGATAGCCGGGTTGCCCGGCGTGATGCAGATCGCCTTCAGCCCGTACCCGGCACCGGGAGAGTAGGCGGGCATCAGCCCCATGAAGCCCGCCGCGTCCCGCGGCCGGACGATCGTCCGCAGCGGCTGCTGGATCTGGCCGCGGGCCAGCCCGGCCAGGGCTTCGCGCATGACGTCGGCGCATTCCCGGTAGGTCAGCAGCTCACGAACGTGGTGGCCGGCCAGGACGAGTATCTTCACGCGGGCCTCCAGGCCGGGTTGGCGTCAACCACGGGGAACGATGCACCGGAGCTGGCCCGGGGACACCAACTCGTTCGGTATAGGGTCTGGAAAGTGACCTATACCGGAGACGTACATGTCGGCGGTCCGGCCGCCACGCGGGAGATCGACGGCCTGACGGTGACCAAGATCGCCGTGGGTCCCATGGACAATAACGCGTACCTGCTGCGCTGCGCCAGCACCGGCCAGGGGCTGCTGATCGACGCGGCCAACGAGGCAGGCCGGCTGATCGAGATGATCGGTGACACGCCAGTCGGCACGATCGTGACGACGCACCGGCACTTCGATCACTGGCAGGCGCTTCCGGAGGTGCAGAAGCACACCGGTGCGGTGGTGGTCGCGCATCCGGCCGACGCGGACGAGCTGCCGGTGGCGGTCGGGCACCGCGCCGAGAACGGCGCGGTGCTGACCTTCGGTGACTGCGCGGTGTCCCTCATCCACCTGCGCGGGCACACGCCGGGCAGCCTGGCGGTGCTCTACGACGCGGGCGGCAGGCTGGCCGGCTCGCCGCACGTGTTCACCGGGGACTCGCTGTTCCCCGGCGGCGTGGGCAAGACGAACTCGCCCGGGGACTTCGCCTCGCTGCTCACCGACGTGACCGAGCGCCTGTTCGGCCCGCTGCCCGACCCCACCTGGGTGTACCCGGGACACGGCAAGGACACCACGCTGGGGACCGAGCGCCCGCACCTCGGCGACTGGCGCGAACGCGGCTGGTGACATCCGCCGCCCCGGACGGCGATGTCGTGGGCCGCGCGCTGAGCGCGGACGACGGACTGGTCCGCGCCTACCGGGACCGCACGCCCGGCTCGGCCGCCTCCTTCGAGGCGGCCCGGCGGGTGCCACCCGGCGGTGAGCCCGCACCCCTACCAGATCGCCCTGGCCGAACTGCTAGCCGCGCGGGTGCCTTCGGTGCAGCGGGTGCGGTTCACCAACTTCGGCCGCCTACGCCACCGCCTTCACTATGGTCCGCTAGCCCATCCCCGCGCCCTGCCCCCCAGACGCATTCCATGATCGTGAACAGTTCGGGGCAAATGGAGCCAAAAACTGTTCACGATCATGGAGCTAGGCTCGGCGGGGCGGGCGCGGAGTAACGCTGGGGTGGCGCTTCGGGCGGGCGGGGCGGGGGGGCATGGGTTCGGCGGGGTCGGAGGCGCGGGCTACGCCGGCCTTGAGGCGGCCGAGGACGGTGGCCCAGGCGCGCTCCATGAACTCGGCCTGAGCCGGCGTGTCGACCAGCTGGTGCACCTCCACGTGGGCGCCGTCCGGCCGCGGGTGGACCCGGAGGTAACCGGTCATCTCGCCACCGGGGACCGGGACGTTGTCGTCCTCGAAATCCCAGCGCATGACGATCAGCTCCGGCGGGATGACCAGCTCGTACCGGCCGCGCACGCTCGTCCCCCACTCCATCGTGGCGGCGAAACGCCCGTCCTGCAGGGTGACGGGCACACCCAGCCAGCGTGAGTAGACAACAGGATCGGTGAAGGCGGCGAACGTGACCGGCTGGCTGGTGCCGACGTCCGTGCTGGCCACCACCACCGGTTTGGTGCGGACGTCCGAGGACGCGCGCTCAGGCGCGTCATCGGCATTGGTCCACTTGGCCGCGCTGCCGAGCGCGGCGCGCAGGCCGCGAAGAGCGTCCGGGCGGGCCCGGTAGCGGCGGGAGGTGCCGACCGCGGTGCTCTCGGCCAGGCCCGCCTCGCGCAGGACGGCCAGGTGCTGGGAAATGGTGGGCTTGGTCACCGGGAAGGCGGCGGCGATCTCCCCCGCCGCCAGCTCCCGGTCCCAGATCAGGCCCAGGATCTCGCGCCGGACCGGCGATGCCAGCGCCGCCAGCACCTTCTGGATGTCCCGCACCTTCACCTTCACCGATGTCCGGACCTTGCCTCCCGTACCCGCGAAACTATACGCTTGCGGCTTGTTCGGCTCTTAACTAATTTGGCTTTTACCGAACAATACGGGCCGGCGCGACGAGGCGCCCGCCCGAGGGGAGGACCCATGGACATCTGGCCGACGGTGCACGCCGAGCGCAAGGCCCTCGCGTCCGACCTGCGGGGCCTCAGCGACCAGGTCTGGGCCACGCCTTCGCTGTGCGGCCGCTGGACGGTACGTGACGTGCTCGCCCACATGACCTCCGCCGCCAAGCTGACCCCGGCCGCGTTCTTCGGCGGCATGATCAGCTCCGGGTTCAGCTTCGACAAGGTCCAGGAGAAGGGCGTCGCCGCGCAGCGGGGCGCCACCCCGGCTGACACGCTGGCCAATTTCGAGTCGGTGATGATGTCGGTGAAGCACCCGCCGGGCCCCAACCCGACCTGGCTCGGCGAGGTGATCGTGCACAGCGAGGACATCCGCCGGGCGCTCGGCATCCAGCACAAGTACCCGACCGACGCCGTGGTCATGGTGGCGGACTTCTACAAGGGCTCGAACCTGCTCATCGGCTCCAAGCGCCGCATTGCCGGGCTCACGCTGCGCGCCACCGACGCCGGCTGGACCACCGGCGCCGGACCCGAGGTGTCCGGTCCGATCGTGTCGCTGGTCATGGCCATGACCGGGCGCAAGGCGGCCGACGACGACCTGTCCGGCGAGGGCGTGGCGACGCTGCGGTCGCGCTCCTGACGCGCCGTCCCCGATCACGCCGTCAAGCACCTGGCTCAGTCAACCGACTGCTACGGCATCAGGAGCTGCCGGCGATGCCCCGGGCGTCGAACGCCACCCTGATCCGGGTGATCTTGCCGTCCTGCACGTGCATCCAGTTCGCCACCGGAACGGTTCCGGCCACGCTGGTGGCCAAGTCGAACCAGGTCAGCACGTCAGGCCCGTCGTGAAACACCTTGCGCACCTCGAGGCCGGTCATGATCTGCGCCATGCCCTGCAGGCCCCGCAGGCAGTCGTCCCCGCCGTGCACCCGGGCGAGCGGCCCGGCGAAGTCCACGTCGTCGGCCAGCACCGAACGCAACCGGGTGAAGTCTCGCGCCTGCCAGGCATCGAAGTAGGTGGCGGCCGCGGCCGAGGCGTCGGTCATGAGATCGTCCCTCCTGTCGTTTCGCTGCTCTTCCAGCGTGCCGCGCACCCTTCTAGAAGTCCAAGAGATGTTTCTGATCAATCTCAGAATGCTTCGTTATAGTGCCTGGTAGAACTAGGGATCCAGAGCACGACGGTAGCGAAGTTCGGTGACGCCGCCGAGGCGGCTGAGCACGTTGGTGGCGCCGTCGAGCGTAGAGCTCGCCCACCCGGCTCAGGGCGAGGAAGAAATCCACCTGGTCGTCCAGGCAGGACAGGTCGCGGCCGGTCAGCTCCTCGATCCGCCTGATCCGGTAGCGCACCGTGTTGACGTGCACGTACATCTTCGCGGCGCACGCGTTCCACGAGCCGGAGGAGGCCAGGAACTCGCGCAGCGTCGGCAGCAGCTCGGCCCGGTGCCGGTCGTCGTAGGCCAGCAGCGGACCGAGCAGGCGCTCGCGGAAGGAGCGCAGCACGCTGGCCGGCACGGTGGCCAGCAGCAGCTCGTGCGATGCCACCTCGTCGCTGGTCACCACCGAGACGGCCGCGGTGCCGCGGAGGGCCGCCAGCCGCCGTGCGCTGCCGGCCTCGTGCAGCGCGCCGGGCAGCGCGGTCACGCTCTCGGCCGGCGCGCTGACTCCCACGGTGAGCCTGACGCGGGAACGGTCGGACTCCACGACCGGCTGCACCCCGCGGATCCTGGCCGCGAACTGGTGCGCGGCCGAGGAGGTTTCCGCCCCGGCGGCGTCATCCTGGACGGTGCCCCGCCCCCGGCGCGCTCACCTCGGTGGCGGCCGGCAGCCGCCCGGCCTTGAGATACTCGCACGCCAGCCGGAGCGCCAGCGCCCTGGGCAGGGATGCCCCGGTCCCGCCCACGACCCGGCCGAGCCCGGTCAGCAGCCAGCATTCGGCCCCGAGCTCGCGGCTCATCAGGCGGAACATCGCGTCCAGGCCGGCCCCCTCGGCCACGGCGGACAGCAGCAGCCTGCGCCGCCCGAGGACCCTGGTCATCGCGGTCGCCCGGTCGCCGCTCAGCCGCCGTCCCACCTCGTCGGTGACGGCGGCGAACGAGGTCTCGGCCGGCACCGCGAGCAGCGGAATGCCGTGCCGGCCACACGCCTGGATCACCTCGGCCGGCACCGTGCCGAGAGCTTCCCCCGCGCCGAGCGCCGAGACTCCGGCCCGGACCAGGGCCGACACGAACCGGTCGGCGTCGCCGGGCGCGCGGCACCAGATCAGGCCGGTCAGCACCAGGTCTCCGGACGTCAGGTAGCGGCTGGGGTCGGGCAGGTCGGTGGTGTACACGTGCCCGATGGTCCGGTCCATGCCCGCGACGCCGGTCAGCAGCCTGAGGCCAAGACCAGGCACCTCGAGCAGTTCCCTGACTCGCACGGAATCACCTCCTGCGGTGAAGCGTTCCCGCGCACCCTAACCGGCCATTGTTTAGCGAAAGCTACAAACCGACCTGAGTCAGGTTACCGGCGATTCGGCCGGCCGGCGGATACCGGGTATTCGCCGGGGCCTGATTGGATGGCGGCATGGCGAACCTGAGCCCGCAGGCGCCCGCGACCCTCGATTCCTTCAATGCCGCTCCGGCACGAGACGCCGAGCAGGCCGTCCTCGCCTGCTGCGCGTCGAGGACCTTCGCGGCGGCGATCGCCGACGGCCGCCCCTACCCGGACCCGGCCGCGCTGCTGGCCGCGGCCGACGCCGTGTTCGAGGCTTTGAGCTGGGACGATATCGTCGAGAGCATGAACGCGCATCCGCGGATCGGCGACCGTGCCGCCAGCGGCGGGATGTCAGCTGCGGAGCAGTCGGGTGCCGCGGCGGCCGGCGACAAGGTGCGGCAGGGGCTGGCGGACGGCAACCTGGCCTACGAGCAGCGCTTCGGCCATATCTTCCTGATCTGCGCGAGTGGCCTGTCCGGGCCGGAGATGCTGACGCAGCTACGGGCCAGGCTCAAGAACAATCAGGATGCCGAACGGGCCGTGGTGCGCGCCGAGCTGCGGAAGATAACCCGGCTGCGGATGACGAAGCTGCTGAACCTGTGACGCTGTCCACGCACGTTCTCGACGCGACGACCGGGCGCCCGGCCGCGGGCGTCCAGGTCCGGCTGGAACGCGGCGGCGACGGCGGGTGGGTCCCGGCCAGCCAGGGACAGACCGATGCCGACGGGCGGCTCCGGCTGTCCGGCGACGGCGGCGCGGACTTCCCGCCCGGCGTCTACCGCATCACGTTCGGCACCGGGGCCTACTTCCTGGCCCGCGGCTCGGCGTCGTTTTACCCGGAGGTCACCGTCACCTTCGAGACGACCGAACGGGACGGGCACTGCCACGTGCCGCTGCTGCTGAGCCCGTTCGCCTACTCCACCTACCGGGGAAGCTGATCCCTAGCCGCCGGCCATCGCGCCCACGATCAGGTACGGCTCGGTGCCGGCCACGACCGCTGCGGGCAGCGGGGCGTCCGGCTGCTCGTGCGACAGGTCCTGCTCGCAGGCGAAGAACCTGATGAACGCCCGTCGTTTCCCGGTCCGCTGATCCCGGATGGTGCCGCGGAGCATCGGGTACCTGGCCTCCAGCGCGTCGAGCACCGAGCCCTGGGTGACCTGGCCGGTGACCTGGAGTTTCACCTCGCCGGCGACGCAGGCCAGCGTCCGCAGGTGCGCGGGCAGCGTCACCCGGACCACGTCAGCGTCGCCGGTCATGAAAGCGTCTGCACCTCCACCGAGAGGACGGCGGGCAGGTCGCGGACGATCGGCTCCCAGCTGTCGCCGGAGTCAGCCGAGGCGTACACCTGGCCCCCGGTGGTGCCGAAGTAGATCCCGCAGGAGTCCAGCGCGTCGACGGCCATCGCGTCGCGGAGCACGTTGACGTAGCAGTTCTCCTGCGGCAGGCCCTTGGTGAGCGGCTCCCACTCGTCCCCGCCGGTGCGGCTGCGGTAGACGCGCAGCTTCCCCTCCGGCGGGAAGTGGTGCGAGTCGCTGGTGATGGGCACCACGTAGACGGTCTCCGGCTCGTGCGCGTGCACGTCGATGGGGAAGCCGAAGTCGGTCGGCAGGTCGCCGCTGACCTCGCGCCAGGACTCCCCGGCGTCGTCGCTGCGCATGACGTCCCAGTGCTTCTGCATGTACAGCACGGACGGGCGCGACGGGTGCATGGCCAGGCGGTGCACGCAGTGGCCGACCTCGGCACCGGAATCCGGGATCCCCTCGGAGCGCAGGCCGCGGTTCACCGGACGCCAGGTCTGGCCGGCGTCATCGGACCGGAACGCCCCCGCGGCGGAGATGGCCGCGAAGATCCGCCCGGGCGAGGACGGATCCAGGATGATCGTGTGCAGGCACATCCCGCCCGCCCCCGGCTGCCACGACGGCGCGGACTTGTGGCCGCGCAGCCCGGGCAGTTCCTGCCAGTGCTTCCCGCCGTCGGCCGACCGGAACAGCCCGGCGTCCTCCACCCCGGCGTAGACGGTGTCCGGGTCGTCCAGCGACGGTTCCAGGTGCCAGACCCGGGCGAACTCCCACGGGTGCGGCGTGCCGTCGTACCACTGATGCGTGCCGGTCTCGCCCTGGTAGCTGAAGTCGTTGCCGACCGGTTCCCAGGTCGCCCCGCCATCGTCGGACCGCTGGATCAGCTGGCCGAACCAGCCGCTGGACTGCGACGCGTACAGCCGGTCCTGATCGGCGGGCGATCCCTTCACGTGGTAGATCTCCCAGCCGGGGAAATGCGGCCCGCTGACGTCCCACTGCTCGCGCTTGCCGTCCGAACTCAGCACGAACGCGCCCTTGCGCGTCCCCACCAGTACTCGTACACCGCTCATCGGCAACCCCTTCCCGAGGCGAACTGACACTATTCTCCGCGGTTGTGACGACGGGGGGGCAGCGGAATCATCGCAGTCCTGCCCGTTTTAATTCCGCCCATCGGCCATCGCCGGGAATTTCCGCAAACCAAGTTTGCGACGGTCAATTTGTAATTGCGTGATTCATAGCCCAGACCATAGATAGCGGGCCCGATGGCAACCACGAAGGCCCACGACCCGGCGGGACCAGCCGTAGTGAGAGACTGGGCCATTCGGCCGGGTCGGGCGAGGACGGGGGTTCCATGAAGTATGACCTGGTGGTCCGGTCGCGGCGGGCGGCGCTGCCGGACGGCACGCGGCCGGCGGCGGTCGCGGTCAGCGGCCCGGCCATCGCGGGCATCGCGGACTACGGGGCGCGGCTGGAGGCCGGCCGCGACGTTGACCTCGGCGACCTCGCGCTGCTGCCGGGCCTGGTCGACTCGCACGTGCACGTCAACGAGCCGGGCCGGACCGAGTGGGAGGGGTTCGCCACCGCCACGCGCGCGGCCGCGGCCGGCGGGGTGACCACGATCTGCGACATGCCGCTCAACTCGCTGCCGCCCACCACGTCGGTGGCGGCACTGGAGGAGAAACGCGCGGCGGCGGCCGGGAAATGCTGGGTCGACGTGGCGTTCTGGGGCGGCGCAGTGCCGGGCAACGAAGCCTCCCTGCGGCCGCTGCACGAGGCCGGGGTGGTCGGGTTCAAGTGCTTCCTGCTCGATTCCGGGGTGCCCGAGTTCCCGCCGCTGGCGGCGGCCGGCTTGCGGTCGGTGCTCGGCGCGCTGGCCGGGATGGACGCGCTGCTGATCGTGCACGCCGAGGACGCGGCGGAGATCAAGGAAATAGCGTCGGCGTCCGGCCGGGATTTCGGCTCGTTCGTGGCGTCGCGGCCGCCGGTCGCGGAGCGCCGCGCGATCGAGAAGGTGATCTCGGCCGCAGCCGCTACCGGGGCCCGGGCGCACATCGTGCACCTGTCCGCAGCCGAGTGCGCCGCGATGAGGTATCGCCTCGCTCCAGCTTGGCCTGTCCGCGGCGTGGACGGTCGCGCGGCGGCGCGGCCGGACCCTGGACGACATGGCCCGGTGGATGGCGTCGGCCCCGGCCGCGCTGGCGGGCCTGCCGGCGAAGGGGAAGCTGGCGGTCGGCTGCGACGCCGACCTGGTGGCCTTCGACCCCGACGAGACGTACACCGTGGACCCCGCGCACCTGCACCACCGGCACCCGGTGACCCCGTACGCGGGACGGACGCTGACCGGGCGCGTGAGGCAGACGTGGCTGCGCGGCACGCCGCTGCTTGAAGGTGAGAGTGAAGCACCAGTTGGGCGGCTGCTAAAACGGGGATGAACCGGATATGGATGAGCAACTGCTTCCCGACTTGCTCCGGCTGCGCGGGTCCGTCGCGGCGGCCAGCGACGAGTTCTTCGCCGCGAAAGAGAACCTGATCAAGGCGGCCGCGCCGGTTTTCGTGCCCGAAACGTACGGTGCCAAGGGGCAGGTGTACGACGGCTGGGAAACCAGACGGCGGCGCGGGCCCGGCGGGTCGCTGCCCGAGCGCTCCGTCCGCGACTGGGTGATCGTCCGGCTCGGCGTGCCGGGAGTGGTGCGCTCCATCGTGGTCGACACCGCGTTCTTCACCGGCAATTACCCGCAGGCGTGCTCGGCGGACGGATGCTCGGTGACCGGGTACCCCGCGTTCGGGGAGATCGCTGCCGACCCCGAGGCCGTGACCTGGCAGGAGATCGTGCCGCGCGTGCTGGTGACCGGCGACGCCCGGCATGCGTTCAAGGTGAACGCGGAGCGCAGGTTCACCCACGTGCGGCTGAACATCTTCCCCGACGGCGGCGTGGCCCGGCTGCATGTGCACGGCGAGGCGGTGCCGGATCCGGCCCTGCTCGACGGCCTTACCGTCGACCTCGCCGCGCTGGAGAACGGCGCGGACGTGGCGGCCAGCAGTGACCGGAACTCCTACTCCGCGCCGCGCAACGTCATCTCCCCCGGCCTGTCCCGGGTGATGGGCGAGGGCTGGGAAACCCGCCGGCGGCGCAGGCCCGGGCACGAGTGGCTGGTCATCCGGCTGGCCGGGCAGGGCGTCATCGACCTGGCGGAGATCGACACGTCGTGGTACCGGGGCAACCAGCCGGACACCGCCTCACTGCAGACGCTGGACGCCACCACCGGCGCTTCGGTCAGCGACAAATCCGCGTGGCGTGACCTGCTGCCGCCGGTCAGGCTGCTGCCCGACACCCCGCACCGGTTCCGCGTGACCGGCCGGCCGGCCACGCACGTCCGGCTGAACATCTTCCCGGACGGCGGCGTGGCCCGGCTGCGGCTGTACGGATCGCTGACCGACGACGGCCTCGCGGCCGTCCGGCGCCGCTGGGAGGAAACGGCCTGAAGGCGGGCGGAGCGATAGCCTCGTTGTCATGAGCGCTCAGCCCGCGCAAATGCCGAGCTGATCCGGATCTTCGACCCGTGTACGCGCCAAGGGGAGCGCCCTACTTGACGTTCGCATCCGCACTTGACGCCCAGGCCGGGTCCGGCGGGGCGATGCCGTCCGCGGCGTCGAAGAGGATCTGCTGGAGCGGGCGGGGCAGGTCGCCGCTCCACACCAGGGCTGCCGTCGCAGTCAGCGGATGGTCCTCAAGCCCGACCCGGACCATGTCATGGGCGACCATCGGCCGGGGCAGCCGGATCAGCCCGGGGTGGCTTCCGGCGATGACGCTGGGGCCGGTCAGCACCGCAGTAGGCCGGTCCGCGGTCGCGGCGAAGGCGAGGTCCATCGGCAGCGAGTGCCGGAGCGGCGGATCGGTGAACTCAAAGCGCGGATCGACGGTCCTCAGGACCCGCGTCCAGGCATCGTAGGTCCCCGGCTCCGCCCGGCGCGGCCCGTGGATGACGTCCATCCGGGCCAGTTCGCCGAGGCTGATTGTGCCGCGCCGCGCCGCGGCGTGAGGCGAAGGGATCCATACATCGGGTTCGAACTCGCCGAGGCTCATGGCATCGAGCGGGGCGGGTAGTGCCTCGGGGCGGGCCGTGAGCCAGCCCAGGCCGGCGTCGGCCCGGCGCTGCTGGATCAGCGAGAACTCGGCGTCAAGGGCGGCTTCGATCCAGACGACGTCCACGTCCGCAGCGGCCGCCGCCGAGCGCAGCGCGGAGGCGGCCTCGACCGCGAGGGCATCCGATAGCCGTGGCGGCACGACCACCCGCAGGCGCTGCCGTCCTAGGCCCGCCGCCTGCCGGGTCCGGTTCACCTCGTGATCTACGAGCGACAGGACGGTGCGGGATGCATCCAGCAGCACGGCGCCGGCCTTGGTCAGTTGCAGGCCTTCACGGCTGCGGTGCAGCAACTGCGTGCCGACGATCTCTTCGAGCCGCCGGATCTGCTGGCTCAGGGTCGGCTGGGCGATGAACATCCGCTCCGCGGCGTGAGTGAAGCTGCCCGCGTCGGCGAGCGCTACGAAGTAACGCAGATGCCGCAGCTCGATTGCCAGCGGGGGCCCGGCTACCGCCTCGGGCAGCGTTACCGGCTCCGCCTGTCCTTGCTTCATGTCGGTCTACCTAATGCAGCGAATGGCGATTTGCTACCTACGTCTGAATCGTGCCTGGCGCGGTACCGGGATCGAATCCGGGGATTTCCTAGTCTTCGCATCGGGACCGGACGGTCCACGCCGAGTACTCAACCGAGCGGCTGTGCTCGCAGGACCATACCGGGCGATGGGTTCGTGACGAGCGGCCAATGGAAGAACGTGCGGCGGCTTACGCTCGGCCGAAGGACGAAGACCATGAGCCAAGACCGGTATGAGGTGGAACTGGCCCGCTACGCCGCCGGGCGCGCGAGTCGGTCGGTCTCGTCGTGGATGTCCACGGCGATCTTCGTCAGGGCGGACGAGTGCTGCCGGTTGTGATGCGCGCAGAACAGCAACTCCAGGCCGTTTGGGAGCAGGGCCCGGACGTAAGCCTGGGCGCCGCAGCGGTCACAGCGGTCCATGGCGGTAAGCGCCCAGGCAAGGGCCCCGTCCGGCGTCTCGCTCTCCTGCTCCCGGTCTCGGCCTCTGGCCCAGAATTTCCTTCCGCTCAAGACGATCACCTTCTTCGGTCGCCGGGATCCGCGTTACTCAAGTCCAGCCCGGGCGACCGCAAATAGGAAAGCGCTGGCACCTGTGGTGCCATCGTCGGGCGCTATGGTGGCCGGCGGATGCTGCCCGCCGCCCCCGCCCGGGCCGCCGCCGAGGCTCGCGCCACCCGCCGGATACGGGCTGCTTGACGAGGCAGGGGTCAGCGGCGGAGGCGAACATCAGCGCGTCGTTCCGCATGTCGCCGATTGTGGCGATGGTCTTCGGCGGGTGTTTAGGGCCATCGGCTCGTTAGTGCAGCCAGCGCCGTTGGCCAGCAGGTAAACCGATAGGACGATTGATGGAAATTTGACGTCGCGTTACCGAGGTTACTTTGCCCTCCCAGGACCTTTACCACTGCCATAGCAGTGACCAATGCCATGACAGTCATCCTCACTTTTACAACTGCGAGCCAGTGAGATGAGCTGATGAAGGAGGAACGGTAATTCACCGTCAACCCATCGAAAGGATCCGGGAAATGACCAAAACGCAGGACATCCGCGACGCCGTGGAGCTGGAACTTAGCTACGACCCGCTCGTCGACAT
>WNGG01006572.1_pt1 | contig 22909 bp, 21 predicted proteins | sample 5400661 | NCBI WGS metagenome assembly WNGG01 (sample SAMN13153372, study PRJNA577476) | soil metagenome | isolation source: 100 cm soil or saprolite under Garry oak tree replicate 1 | place: USA:California | collected 2016-06-15
CTCCGCCGTAAACTGGCGGAATATGGGATCGTTCTACCGCTCACGCGGCTATCGGTTTAACTGGAGCGGCTTCATCACGCCCGGCGTGAAAGTCATTGTATTGGCTTGCGCGGGCGTGTTTCTTGTGCAGACGTTCGCCCTCTTGATTCGGCCTTACGCGTATGGATGGCTGAACTGGCATTTCGGCTTGGTTCCCATCGCCGTCACCCAGGGACTGCATATCTGGCAGCCTTTCACTTACATCTTTCTCCACGGCGGCATCTGGCACTTGCTGATCAACATGCTGATGCTGTGGATGTTTGGCCGGGACCTCGAGCAAATCTGGGGCAAGCGGAGGTTCTACCAGTATTTCTTTCTCTGCGGGATTGGGGCGGGCCTGATCAATGTGATTGTCAAAACCATCCCCATTTTTTGGGGAAGCGCGCCTTCCGTCACTCCCACCATCGGCGCCTCCGGCGCAATTTTCGGAATTCTGATTGCGAACGCCATCCTTTTCCCGGACCGTCAGATCTGGTTGATTCCGTTTCCCATAACGATTGCCATGCGGCCGTACGTCGCGGTGATGGGTGCGATCGAGTTTTTCAGCACGCTGGGCTCCGGCGGCGACAACGTTGCGCACATCTGCCATCTCGGCGGCATGCTGGTCGGCTACGTTTATCTCCGGCGCGGGTCGTTCCTCTATCGGGCGCGCAACCGCTACACAGACTGGAAATTGAAACGCACTCGCCGGAAGTTCGAAGTGTACATGCGCGACCACAAGAACGAACCGCCGTCGCGGCCCGATCGCTGGGTCAATTAGCACGGCGAATTCGCCGGTGAGTTACCGCGTCGGCCCGCCGATGACGTGAAACTTCATGAAGTTGGTGGTGCCGCGGATTCCCATGGGCGTGCCGGCGACGATTCCGATGACGTCGCCGCGCCGCACCAGTTTTTCTTCGAGAAGGCGTTTTTCGGCGATGGCCGCCAGGCTGTCAATGTCCCGGATCGCCGCGATGCTCCGCGGGAGCACGCCCCAGATGAGACTCAAGCGCCGCCGCGTTTCGCTTTGCGGGGAGAATGCCACGATGGGCGCGCCCGGACGGTATCTGGAAATGAGCCGCGCCGTCGAGCCGCTGTTGGTGAACACCGCGATGACCTTCATGTGCAGCTCATCCGAAGCATGGGTGATTAGCTCGCAGGTGGTTTCGGCGATATTCAATTGGCCGGCGTGCTTCGGGCGCGGGAACTCTTCGATACTCTCTTCGGCCTCGCCAATAATCCGCGCCATCATCTGTACCGATTCTACCGGATACCGGCCAGCAGCCGTTTCCGCCGAAAGCATCACCGCATCCGAGCCGTCGAAGATGGCGTTGGCCACGTCGGAAGCTTCGGCGCGCGTCGGCCGCGGGTTGTGCGTCATGGATTCGAGCATTTGCGTCGCGGTGATCACCGGCCGGCGGAATTCGAGCGCCCGCGCGATAATATGCTTCTGCACCACCGGCACGCGCTCGGGGCTCATCTCCACTCCCAGGTCGCCTCGCGCCACCATCACGGCATCGGCGATGCGCAGGATTTCATCGAGGTTCTCGATGGCCTCCGGCTTTTCCAGCTTGGCGACGACGGGCGTGTCTTTGCCGGCGTGCAGGATGGCGGCTTTGGCGGCAAGAACATCTTCGGCGTGGCGGACGAAACTCACGGCCACATAATTCACCCCCCGGGAAAGCGCGAACGCCAGGTCTTTGCGGTCCTTCGGCGTGATCCCGGGGACGCGCAGATTCACGCCCGGCAGGTTGATCCCTTTGTGTTCCCCGAGCTCTCCTCCGTTGACGACTTCGCAGACCACGCGGCCGGGATGCGTCTGGAGCGCGCGCAGCTCGATGAGCCCGTCGGAAAGAAGGATGCGGTTGCCTTTGCGAACATCATGAGGCAGCCCGCGGTACGTCGTGCTGACGCCGGAAGCGTCTCCGAGTATCCGCTGCGTTGTGAGCGTAAACTTCTGGCCCGCGCGCAGAACCACCGGTCCGCCGCCGGCAAGCTCGCGGACCCGGGCGATTGTCTGCGCGTGTTCGGCTTGCGTGCCATGCGAAAAATTCAGCCGCGCCACGTCCATGCCCGCGCGCATCAGGCGGTCCAGCATGTCTGCCGAACGGCTGGCCGGACCCAGGGTGCACACGATCTTGGAGCGCCGGAAGGTCATGGGTTCGGGGATTGCCAACTCGCTACTTCGACTGCGCGAATTCCGCCACTACGCGGTAGAGAAACTCGATCCCTTTCTGGAACGAAGCGAGCGGGATGCGCTCGTCGTCCGCGTGCATCCGCCGTTCGTCCTCTTCGACTAGAGGAAAGGGAAGCAGGCCGTAAGCCTGCACGTTGTGAAAACGAAGCTGCGCGGAGTCCGTGGCGCCGGTGGATTGATAGGGGACCACAACGGCGTCGGGAAATATGCGCGCGCTGCTGCGTTCGATGGACTTGTAGAGGTCCGATTCGATGGAAGACGGCGGCGCGTTCAGCCCCGGGTCTCGCTGGACTTCGAAGCGGATCTGCGGATCGTTCACGGCTTTTTTCAGTTCGGCGACGAGCGGGTCAATCAGGTCCCCCGGCAAGAGCCGGATGTTGAGATTGGCGCGCGCTTCCGACGGCACCACGTTGGCGCGTATTCCGCCCTCGAGCATGGTGGGCGCAATCGAATCGTGCAACATCGAACTCCACGTGGGATTCATGTCCGAAAGAACTCTGGCGGCGTGCTCGGCGCGATCCGGCGTTTCGAGCGCGCGCATCCATTTATTCGTTTCCGGGTCCTGGATCCTGGCAATCTGCTCGAAATAACGCCGCACAATCACGCTCGGATGCGCCGGTGGCTGATACGCGGCGATCTTCGCAATCGCTTCGGCCAGGTGCACCACGGCGTTGTCTTTCCGCGGGATCGATGCGTGGCCCGACGTTCCCGTGGCGATGACGGTGACGTTGTAGGGGACCTTCTCGCTGGCCTGAATGCCCACGTACTGCACCTTGCCGTCCTTGGCCAGCACGCGGCCGCCTTCATTGATGGCAAATCCCGACGCAAACTTGTCCCAGTACCTGGCGATGAGCGTTTTGATGCTTGCGTCGCCGCCCTGCTCCTCGTCGGCGCTCGCCAGGAAGATGACGTCGCGCTCCAGCCGCACTCCCGAGCGCTTCAGCGCCACAAACACGGCAAGATTGGCCGCGACCATTCCCTTGTCATCAATGGCTCCGCGGCCGTAGATGTACCCATCCTTGAGGACCGCGCCGAAAGGGTCCACCGACCATTTCGATTTGTCCACACCCACCACGTCGAGATGTCCGAGCAGCAGCAGCGCGCGCGCGGGATCCGGCAGCGCCGAAGAACGGAGTCTGGCCACCACGGCGCTGCGGCCCGGCGTCACTTCCAGAGTTTCCGACGGGATGCCTTCCGCCGCGAGAATTTCCTTGATGTACTCCGCGGCCTTGGCCTCATTTCCCGGGGGATTGGTCGTGTTGATAGTCAGCAGTTGCCTCAGCCATCTGACGGCATCATCAGAGACTTTCGCCAGTGCGCCCGGCGACGGTTGCGCCGCGGCCGGCGCCTGCGCGCGGAGCGGCACGCCAGCCGCCCACATCACGGCAAACAAGAACAGGACACCGCACACCGGGCGGCCCTTGCGAAGACTCATGGAACGTTACCCCCAGAAAGTTTGAGGAAACTTCTCGACCGCAAAACGCTTCATACTAACATGAGGGTGCGCGGGAAGCGTGCCAAGTGAGCGTTTGCCGTTTCCTTCCCGCAACGATGGGAGCCAAGGCCTCCCGCGGCCTCGCCCCCTGCGAGATTGCGTCCAGGAAAATTTCGTGGCAGCATCCCGGAGAGAGAGGATTCCATCATGCTGAAGCATATTCTTCGCAATTTCTTTTTGGTTGCCGCTTTGATTTCTCTGCTGATTCCCGCGAACAACCTCGGCGCGCAGCCTCCTTCGCGGCAGGCCGCCGGACAAGAGCAAAAGAAGGAGCCGAAGAAGCAGGAGCCGCAGAAGCAGGAACCGCAAAAGGAAGAGAAGCCGGGGGAATTCGCCATTTCTGTGGAAGTCCCCGTCGTCACCGTGGACGTTGTAGCCACCACGCAGCACGGGGACATTATCACCGGCTTGAAAAAGGAAAACTTCCGCGTCCTCGAGGACGGCGTGCCGCAGACCATCACCAATTTCGCTCCCACGGATGCGCCCATCACCATGGTCATCCTGATGGAATTCAGCAAGATCGGCTACGGCTATTTCGCGGGTAAAGCGCTGTACACGGCATACGATTTTGTCAACCACTTGAACCAAAAAGACTGGGTTGCGCTGGTAACGTTCGATCTTAAGCCCCGCGTCGAAGTGGATTTCACGCAGAACAAGGAAGAAATCAAAGATGCAGTCGCGCACTTGTACTTTCCCGGGTTTAGTGAGTCGAACGTTTTCGACGCTTTGCTGGACACGCTGGACCGGCTGAAGGGCATCAAGGGAAAGAAATCCATCTTGCTGCTGGCCTCCGGCCTGGATACCTTCAGCAAACACACGCTGGACCAAACCATCAAGGAGATTCGTCAGACCGACGTCACCATCTATTGCATCGGCATGTCCCACGATTATATTGAGTACCTTGACAGCCACGGGATGATCGGCAGCATCGGACGCATGTCCTATTACCAGGCCGAGAACCAGCTAAACACCTTCGCCAGCATGACGGGCGGGCATGCCTGGCATCCTCAGTTTCAGGGGGAGATGCCCGGCATCTTCCAGGATGTGGTCAACAGCCTTCGCAACCAGTACAGCCTGGCCTACACGCCAACCAACAAGGCGCACGACGGCAAACTGCGCAAGATCAAGGTGCAGTTGGTCAATCCCGACGGCACGCCCCTCGAAGTGAAAGACCATAAAGGGAAGGTACAGAAATTGGTGGTCTACGCGCGCGAGGGTTACATCGTGCCAAAAGGGAACGTGGGCGACTGAGCGGAGAGTTTTTCTCCGGAAGCGCAACGCTCAGTATCCCCGCTGAAAATCCACAATGTTGAAGAGTTCCCGCCCGCTGAACCAGCGTTCCAGGAGTTCGAGCAGCAGCGCGGTCTGACGGGGCCACAGCCGGTCGCTCACGGCACTGGTATGCGGCGTGATCAGAACGTTCTGTGCCGTCCACAAGGGACTCTCCGGCGGCAGCGGTTCGGCGGCGGCGACATCCAGCGCCGCCCCTGCTATTTCGCCGCGTTCGAGCGCGGCGACGAGCGCGCCCTCTTCGAGCAGCGAGCCGCGCGCGATGTTGATGAGGAATGCCGAGCGCTTCATGCGCGCGAGCTGCTGCGCGCCGATCAGATGTTTTGTCTCCGGTGTTTCCGGCGCAGCAATCACCACGAAGTCGGTTTCGGCCAGCGCGTCATCGAGCTGCGAAACAGGAATTATCTTCTCGGCGAACGTCGTGTCGCCGCGTCCGGAACGGCTCACTCCCCAAACGCGCATGCGCAACGCCCTGGCTGCTCGCGCCAACTCCTGCCCAATCGAGCCGAAGCCGACGATCAAAAGCGTTTTGCTCCCGAGTTCCGTCAAATGCTGCGGCTTGTCCCAGAGCTCCTGTTGCGCCCAGCGGCGCTGATCTTGATGCCTCACGGCGCCGGGGAAATTGCGCGCCAGAGCAATCATCAGACCGATGGTGTGCTCGGCCATGGGCTCGGAGAATATCCCACTGGGATTGGTGACGAGGATGCCGGAGTCGCGCAGCTCGGGATACATCAATTGCGCAACGCCCGCCGCTGTCGAGTGAATCCACTTTAGCTTACGAGCCTGCGGAAGCTGCTTCGCCCGCAGCGAATAACCGACAAAAATATCCGCGTCCGGCAATTCTTCCGGAAGGCGGTCGTAATTCGGCAGGTGGACCACCTTCATTTCCGGCCAGCGCTGCCGGATGGCTTCGGCCATCATGGGCTTGGGGCGCCATTCCGTGAATGGATGCCAGACGCAGATCAGCAATTTCGTTTGGGAAGGGGCCGGGCGGTTCATCGGTTTGAGGCGTTCGCGGAGGTTGCGCGGCGCAAGTCGCGCCCGGTCATTTCCGGCGGCTCGCGGACACCGAGAACGCCGAGCAGGGTTGGCGCGATGTCTTGCAGCGCCCCACCCGGCCGCAATTGCAGGCGGTCATCTTCGCTGACCAGAATCAACGGCACGGGATTTGTGGTGTGATAGGTGTGCGGGCCGCCGGTGACGGGATCAATCATCGTCTCGGCATTGCCGTGGTCGGCGGTGATGACCCAAGCGCCCCCCCGCGGCTTGAGCGCCTGATAAATGCGGCCGAGGCCCGCGTCCACAGCTTCGACGGCCTTGATGGCTGCTTCCAGCTTGCCGGAATGACCCACCATGTCGGCGTTGGCAAAATTCATGATGATGGCGTCGAATCCGCCTTTCTCGATTGCTTTCACCACGGCGTCGGTGATTCCTGCCGCGGACATTTCGGGCATCAAGTCATAGGTGGGAACTTTAGGCGAGGGGACCAGGATACGCTCTTCGCCGGCGAAGGGTTTTTCGACGCCGCCGTTGAAAAAATAGGTCACGTGCGCATATTTCTCCGTCTCCGCGCAGCGCAGATTCTTGTAGCCGCGCTCGGCAAACACCTGCGCGAGAATGTGCTCGAGCTTTTCGGAGCCGATGAGGTAATGCAGCCACGGCCAAGTTTTTTCGTACTGCGTCATGGCTACAAAGAAAAGATTCTTGGGCCGCTTGGCGTCGCTGAATTGGCGGAAGCCGGGCTCGGCGAGGGCGCGCGTGGTCTGCCGCGCGCGGTCGGCGCGGAAATTGTAGAAGATCACGGCATCATCATCCCGGATCAAACCGACGGGCAACTCTGTCTTGCCCGGCGCATCGGCCGAGCCGGTAATCACGATGGGTTTGACGAACTCATCGGTGACGCCCTGTTCGTAGCTGCGTGCGACCGCCTCGAGCGGGTCGGCGGTCTTGACCTCCGCTTCGCCGTGAACCATCGCGCGATAGGCCTTTTCGATGCGCTCCCAGCGGTTGTCGCGGTCCATGGCATAGTAGCGCCCGATGACCGTCGCGATCTGCCCGCGGCCGAATTCGCGAAGCTTTTGCTGCAGGTGACGCAGAAAATCCGCGCTGCTCGTGGGCGGAGTGTCGCGCCCGTCCAGGAAGCAATGCACAAGGACGCGCTCGACCTGGTTCTCGCGCGCCATCCGGAGCAGCGCGAACAGATGCTGGATGTGCGAGTGCACGCCGCCATCACTCAGCAGGCCCAACAGGTGCAGTTGCCGCTGGCGCCCTCGCTCCATAGCCTGGAGAAGCAGCGGCTGCCGGAAGAAGGCGCCGCTGGCGATGAGCTGATCCACGCGCGTGATGTCCATGTGGACGATACGGCCCGCGCCGATATTGAGGTGGCCCACTTCGCTGTTGCCCATCTGTCCTTCGGGCAGGCCGACGAAGGGGCCTGAGGTGTGAATCAGCGTATTCGGAAATTTCTGGATCAATTCGTCGTAGGCCGGCTTGCGCGCCAGCGCGATGGCATTGCCGCACGTCTCGGCGCGATAGCCCCAGCCATCGAGCACAGTGAGAACAATGGGTTGCGGTCGTTTGGCCATGGGCGCTCTAGTGGGATGCGGAGAATTCCTGCAGCGCGTTCAGAAGGCGGTCCACTTCTTCGGCGGTGTTGTAATGCACCAGTCCGATGCGCAGCAAGCCGCCATCTTTTTCGACGCCCAGCCGCTCGGTGAGGTTCAACGCGTAGTAGTTGCCGTCCCAGGTGAAGATGCCGCGGTCGCCGAGGAACTTTGCCACCTCGAGCGGCGTGTGTCCTGCCAATCGCACGGCCACAGTCGGCACGCGCTCGGCGAAGCGCGCCGGGTCCGAGATCCCGAAGAAACGCAGCCCGGGGATCGCCAGCAAGCCGCGGATCATTCGCGCCGCCAATGCTATTTCGTGCTCGCGGATCGCGCGATAGGCGCTGAGGAGCGCCTCGCGGCGGCTCGTCACAGCGGGGCCGCACCGCCGCCCCAATTCGGCAAGATAATCGACCGCCGCGCCCACTCCGGCGAGCCCTTCGTGAACCTGCGTGCCCGTCTCCCAGGAATCGGGCGGGGCATCCGTGGCCGGGCGCACTTTGTAAGGGTGAAAGCGGCGCAGATGCTCGCGCTTTCCGAAGATGCAGCCCATATGCGGGCCGAAGAATTTGTACGGCGAGCAGGCCAGGAAATCGCAATCCAGGGCGCGGACGTCAATGGGCCCGTGCGGCGCGTAATGCACGGCATCGAGGAACACCAGCGCCCCGGCGGCATGCGCCAGCTTCACAATTTGTTCCACGGGATTGATCGTTCCGACGGCGTTCGACGCGTAGCCAACGGCGACCAGTTTGGTGCGCGAAGTTATCTTTCGCCGCAGGTCGTCCAAATCAAGCGTGCAATCCTCCTCACGGATGTCCGCCTGGCGTACGACCACGCCGCGCTCTTCGAGGGCGCGCCAGGGGGCGACGTTGGCGTCATGGTCGAGCGTGGTGACTACGATTTCATCTCCCGGCGCAAGCTCGCGCCCGATGGCGCGCGCCAGCGCAAAGGTAATCGTAGTCATGTTCGGGCCAAAGAAGACTTCGTCTGCGCCGCAATTCAGCAGGTCTGCCATGGCTGCGCGCGTGGCGGCAATCATGGCATCGCTGCGCCGGCTGGTGACAAACGCGCCGCACGTGTTGGCGTTCGATTGCTCGAAATAGTTCCGCACCGCGTCCAACACGCGCTGGGGCACCTGGGTGCCGCCGGGGCCATCCAGGAATATCGCGGGATGCCCGTTGACGGTCATTCGTAACGAGGGAAACTGCGCCCGCGCCCAATGCACATCGAGTCTTGCCGCTGCTGTTTCCTGCGAAATTCCTGTGGCCATTTCTCCGTTTCCTCTTCTACATCGCGACGGCGCGAATGAAATCCGCGAACAAGCCGTACGCCGTCGCTAGGATGCCCGGCTTGTGTTCGATGATGGAAAGCCCGAATACGTCAGTCTCGAACCGCAGCGCCGAGGTCGTGCCTTCGAGCAGCGCCAGCGGGTCGCTCATCGGCAATCGCTCCGGCCCGACGGCCGCGCGCACGCCCTCGGCGGTCCGCTCGGCGCGGCACACCAGCTTATACCGCATTCCCTCGGCGCGCGCCGCCCGAACTTCGCTGGGCAATATGGCGCGAATTCCAACGCGCTCGACTTGATCCAGCTTTATCGGAACGCCCATCAAGACAATCACCAGAGCCGCCACTTTTACAGCCGGGTCCCAGCCGTCGAGGTCGTCTGCGGGATCGGTTTCCGCAACGCCAATCTCCTGCGCCTTTTTCACGGCTTCGTCAAGGCTTAGCCCTTTTTCCATCTCGGTGAGAACGACGTTCGTGGTCGAATTCAAAATCCCGCGGAAGCCGCGCAGCTCGACCGCGGGCAAACCGTGCGGGAACATTGAAAATATCGGCGCGCCGTCCATGACCGTGGACTCAAAAAGGAATCTCCGGCCTTTGGCGCGCGCCAACTCGCGCAATTCGCCGTACGCATGCACGATCGGACCCTTGTTCGCGCTGATGGCGTGCGCGCCGTATTCCAGTGCGGCCTTCAGGTGGTCGGTGGCCGGATAACCGGTTCGGCGGTCGAGCGAGGTCGCTTCGAAGAGAACGTCAGCCTTCGATTCAGCGAGCCATTCGCGAACATTGGTGGGCGGGCGCCCCGCTGGCGGCTCGGGCCAATTCTGATTTAGCAGCGCCGCCGCGTCGAGCCCGTTGGCATTGGCCACCCAGCCGACACGCCTGGACGCCGCGCCCGTGAGCCGCCAACCAATGTTGTAATCGCGGCGAAGCTCCGTCTCTTTGGCCAAGAGCAGGCGGACCAATTCTTTGCCGACATTGCCGAAGCCAACGAGCGCGAGGTTATAGACCCGAATCGCCATAGTCGTTGGGGGAAAATACCCCTTTGCCGGCACATCCCTATCAGCTCCGCCGGGCGCATAGCATTAAATCATTACTTTCTTCGGAAGGGCAGCTATGATGTTCGCCCGGCGAACTCGGGGGACTCCAGAACCGAGCCATGGCATTGCTCGGCCTGACACTCGCCGTTGTAGCCGTCTATAGCGTCGTCCCCTACGCTGCGGCGCAGCGCACGCAGAATTTCGACAAAATTTGGTACAGTTCTTCCGGCGGTTCCTGAGGGTTCAGAGGCGAACCGTCAGTAATATTGCTGCAATATTTCACAGGGTCGGTGCGTATTACATGGTGGATGCGCGAAGGCCGGATCGGGCAGGCGCTTTGGAAAAGCCTGAGCCCGCGGAAACAATTGCCCGGGCCAAGGCGGGGAACGCCGACGCCTGGGGCGAGCTATATCGCTCCTACGCGCCGGCCATTTTCCGGTTTTGCCGGAGGGCCATGCCCACGCGCGAGGACGCGGAAGACGCAACGATGGAAGTTTTCATGAAAGTGCGCGAAAAACTCGGACAGTTCGATGCGAGCCGTTCCTTTTCCGCGTGGCTCTATCGAGTGGCCGCCAACCATTGCTGGGACTTGTTGCGGCGCCGGCGGGTTCGTCAGGACAAGGAGACCGGCGACCTGGAAACGCTCCCGCTGGAGCATCCCGATCCCGGCCAGCTCGATCAACTGATTGTGAGAAGCACCGGCCTCGAAGTGCGCCGCGCGCTCGACAAGCTGGCGCCACGTGCGCGCATGGCTCTGGTGTTGCGCTACTACGCCGACATGAGCTATGACGAAATCGCCGAAGCCTTGGGGGTCCGCCGCGCGTTTGTTGGGGTCGTGCTGCTGCGGGCGCGCCATGAATTGCGCGAAGCCATGGGCCACGCCGGGGCCGCGGCTGCAGGGGGTGCGCGATGATGAGTCATGTGGACGAAATCGCCTGCCTGCTGTACCTGGAGGGGCAGCTCGAGCAGTCGCGGGCGCGGGAGCTTTCGGCGCACGTCGGGGAGTGTCCGAGTTGCCGGGCATTGTTGCAGGCTCTGGAGCGCGAGTCGCGTCTGCTGACTCGCGCCATGCTGGAAGAAGACGAGGCCGTTCCCGCGCGCTTGCTGGCCTCTGTGGAACAAGGGCGCGACCCGGTGCGCTGGGCCTGGATCGTGACGCTTGGCTTTGCCGCCGCCGCGGTGTACGTGCTGTGGACGGGAATTGTCGAGCCGTGGCAGCAGCAACTCGCCCAGGCGGGTTTCGGAACCTCCAACCTTATCAGCTTGTTGTTTTTCCAGGGAGCCTTTTGGAAAGGATGGCAATCCATGATCAGTATTTTCGAAACCATGGCGTTGATCACTATGGGCGGTCTCAGTCTGTTCTTTTTGAGGCGCAGGAAGCGCCGCTGGACGGCCATGGCCCTGATGGTGCCGGTGATTCTGGCGGCGCTGGCGCTGCCTTCGCCGGCGGCAGCGGCAGAAATCCGCCATGCCAATTCGCTGGTCATTGCCCAGGATGAGACGATCAAGAACGACCTCATCTTTGGCGGCGGACAGCTTCGCGTGGACGGGACGGTCGAAGGCGACGTCATCGCATTTGCCGAGAGTGTGGAGGTCAACGGCCACGTCGGTGGAGACCTCATAGCTTTCAGCCAATCGGTGCGCGTCAACGGGCACGTGGATGGCAACGTCCGGTCGTTCTCCAACAATGTGACCATCATGGGGACGGTCAAGAAAAACATGACGGCCTTTGTGGAGTTGGTCAAGCTGGATTCGTCCGGAGGGATTGGCGGGAGCCTGATTGTTTTTTCGGCGCGGAATTCGCTCGATGGCCGGATCGGCCGGGATTTCCTTGCGTTCTCCGCCCGGACCTTCCTGAATGGCGTCATCGGCGGAAGCATGAAGATTAGAGGACATGATCTGGTAATCGGGTCTACCGCAGAAATTGGCGGCACGGCGCTGATGGAGCAGCGGGGAAGGCACACCGTGGATGTCTCCCCCAAGGCAAAACTGGCCAGCCCGCTCCAGGTCAACCACGTTGAAGAGCATCCGGCATATAGCCATCCGCGGTATTACTTCTGGAAAGTCGTCTGGCTGGCCGCGGCATTTCTTCTTGGAATGGTTCTTATCTTTCTCCTGCCGAAGCTCTCGCGAGAGGCTGTGCAGGAGGCCGGCCGGTATCTGTGGGCGGCTCCGGTCGGTTTGGTTGCGGCAATCGCGGTGCTGATCCTGGTGGTAATCGCCTGTGCGACCGTTGTGGGGATCCCCTTGGCAATAACCGCGCTGGCCTCCTGGTTTTTCGTGTTCCACGTGGCCGATGTGATCGTGGGCGCGTGGCTCGGCGAGTTGATCCTCGGGCGTTCCGACAATCCCGGCGCGCTGCTGGGCAGGATGGCGCTCGGCTTGTTCATTCTGAGGGCCCTGTTTATGGTGCCGAAGGTTGGAGGATGGATTCACCTGGTCGTCTGGCTGTGGGGTTTCGGTGCAGTGTCCATGGCGCTGTTCTACCGGTTCCAGCCGCGGACTGCTGTACCCGTCGGTACCGCGGCCGCGCCTGTTTCCGCCTGAAAATTGCATTCTAAAACGGAAAGGGGGCCGAAGCGATCCGCTTCGGCCCTCTCTGATTTTGACTGCGGGAAATTGTTCGACTCCGGCGCCTAATGTTTCCGCACTTTCGCCGCAACAACTATTGCCGGCGTGCCATTGAAGAACAACCCGCGCACAGACACGTTATCGCCGCCGGCCAGCCCGCTTACGTCGGTGACTCCTTCGAAGGCGGTCTTCAACTGCGTCTGCACCTGAAGGCTGAGAAGGCTCTGGTTGGCAAGCAGCGGCGACAGAGGCCCCAGGTTGAAATTGGGATTGCCGGCCAGCGAGACGGGCGCGCTGAGCACCGAGAATCTGAGGCGCACGCGGTCCGTCGTCAAAGATGCATTCGCCGGCGGGCTGGCCGCCGTGAAGGTTTTTACGCGCACCTGCACAACCTGGCCCCCCAGCATTTGCGATGTATTGCTCGAGCCTTGAAACAGCGAAAGCGGCGATTGAGGGACAACCAATCCCTTTGTATCCACCACAAACGATGGGCTGCTCGCAAGCTGTACAGTTGCCAAGTTTCCGACGCTGACTGCTCCAATCAGGCTTCCAGTGGCTGATTCCAGTTTATCCAGCACGACAATCGTGAAGTTCGTTTGAGTCGTCGCATCAATCGAGAATACAACCCCGGTAATTTCGTCGTCCGGCGCGGTATCTTCAAATTCAATCTCCGTGGCGGTGAACGTGCCATTGCTGTTGAGAGTCAAATCGGCGCTGACAACGATGTTGTTCTGCAAACACGTGAAATTGCCCGCCGAGCAGCTCAGAAAATTGTCAAACACCGTATTTGCGTTTGCGGAAACAGCGAACGTGCCCCGCGTGGATTGCAGCGAAAAAGTTTGCGCTGTGGCGTTAACCGTTTGTACGACCCCGACCACGTCGGGAATGGGCTCGAATTGGCCCGTAGGTTGATTGGAGACCGGCAGCGATGCGGCGGTCAATACGTTGGGTTGCGTGAAATCCACTCCCACTGTGCTGGTGATAGCGTTGGCCAGGTTGAAATCCAGCGAAAGGCCGATGTTCCCGCCGCTTGAGACGGTAATCGGAAACGGAGTCGTGGATACCGTAAGGTTCCCTATCCCGGCCGGCTGAATCTCGCAAACGGTCGCGGTTGGACACTGCCCAATGGCTGCCCCGGACTGATTGGCGAAGGAAATATCCGCATTCGCGACCGTCACGTTCATGCTTTTATACGTGTTCGAAGGAATCGTAAATGTTCCCAGCCGGGTCGCATCCGCCTGAAGCTGCGTCAATTCGACGGTGACCGGATTGGAGCCTGAGATCAGCGCCACTGGAGTGCCGGTCGAAGGAGTCACCGTGAATCCGGTTAGCGTAAACTTGAACGAAAGAATGGTCACTCCCGCCGGGGGCGTATCGGTCATCGTCACGCTGAGGCTGGAATTGCCGCCCCCAACCGTAGTTTGTCGGGGAAGGCCGCTGCAAGAGGCCAGCACAACCAGACCGGCCGCAATCAGGAATAATGCAACATGCTGCCGCTTCATCAGGTCCCCCACTGCTACCCTTGAATGTTCCGGCGTTTGAGGAATGCCGCCATCTTCTCAAACGCTCCCTACAATGAATTTAATCTGTTCCTGCAATCGAGGAGCATCAAAAGCCTGACGCATTGTCCAAAACTCTAACTCTCGCAGTCCGAGCGAAGTGCGGCCGCCGCGAGGGGTTTGTGCTATCTTAGCCCCTTCGCCGCACCTTCTCCTGAAATGACCGAGGGACCACTCGCTTGGCCAGGCGCGCTGCCAGATCAGAACCGAAGCCTTCGGAAGAGCCTACTTCATCTTCCGCCATTGCGAAAACTATCCGGGGACTTCCGCGCGACCCAGAGTCCGTACCTCCACAGGATGCAGCGCCGGCAGGAGCGGAGCCGCGTTTCACCATGGGCGAGATCTTCGGCCCTCAGGGGCTGCTGCAGAAGTGCATGCGCGGCGCGTATGAGCATCGCCGCTCGCAGCTTGAGATGGCTGAAATCGTCAACGATGCCTTCCAGAGCCATCGTCACGCTATCGTCGAGGCCGGCACCGGCACCGGAAAGACGCTCGCTTATCTGATTCCTGCGCTGTGCAGTGGGCGCCGCGTGGTGATTTCCACCGCAACCAAATCCCTCCAGGAACAGCTTTTCAGCAAGGACGTTCCGTTCATTCAGAAACATTTCGCGCCCGACCTGAAAGTCGCGGTAATGAAGGGCCGCGGAAATTTTTTGTGCCGCCAAAAAGTCCATCTGATGGAAGGCCAGCCCATGCTGAAGGGCATGGACGAACTGGACTGGTTCACGCAGATTCGGGACTGGGAAAGAGTCACGGAGACGGGCGACCGCTCCGAGCTGACCTTCTTGCCGGATAGCGCCGAGTTGTGGGGGAGGCTCGACGCGCGGCGGGACACACCTGCACGGGGCAAAAATGTCCGGAGTTCAACCGCTGCTTCCTCACCTGGATGCGCCAGCGGGCGCGCGAAGCCAACCTCATCATCGTCAACCACCACCTGTTTTTTGCCGACCTGGCGCTGCAGCACGACGACTTCGGCGGCATTCTGCCGGAATATTCCGCCGTGGTCTTCGACGAGGCTCACGAGATCGAAGATGTCGCCAGCGACTACTTCGGCCGCCAGATTTCCAATTACCGGTTTGAGGAATTGGCGCGCGATGCCGACGTGGCGCTGCGGCTCTCGGGGGTTGCGGGCGCGGGAATGCTGCGCCGGACGCAACGCCTTCGCGAGCGGTGCCGCGCATTCTTTGAGGCCTTCCCGCAGCGCGAGGGGCGCTTTCCGTTCACGCGCGCCGAGCGCGAGAGCTTTCTCGAACAAAACCGCGAGCCGTACGAGGAACTCCACTCGGCAGTGAAGCGCTTGGAGACCGAGATTGCGGCGCTGCCCAGCAAGCCCGAAGAGGTGCTGAACATTGCCCGGCGGGCCTTCGAGCTGCGCGGCGAGCTGAAATTTCTCTTCGAGAGCGACGAGAAAAATTACGTTTACTGGTTCGAGCGGCGCAATAAAGGCGTTTTCCTCGCCGCCACGCCGATAGACGTCAGCAGTATCCTGCGCGAGCGGCTCTTTGAAAAATTCGATACGATTGTTTTGACGTCGGCGACGCTGGCCGTCGGCGGGCGCTTCGACTTCCTGAAGCAGCGCCTGGGAATTGACCGCTCCGGCGAGCGCGTGTTGCCTCACGAGTTCGACTACAAGTCCCAGGCCCTGCTGTATATCCCCCGCGCCATCCCGGATGTGCGGGACGCCCGCTTCTCCGAACACGCATCCAACGAAATCGTCCGCTTGCTGGAAGCCAGCCGCGGGCGCGCCTTCTGCCTGTTCACCAGCTATTCGCAGATGAATGAGCTTTATGGGCGCGTCCGCGAGCGCGTCGCATTTCCTCTCCTGCTGCAAGGATCGGCGCCGCGCTCGGCGCTTCTCGAGCGCTTCCGGAACACGCCCAACGCCGTCTTGTTCGCGACGGCGAGCTTCTGGCAGGGCGTGGACGTTCCCGGCGCGCAACTCTCTTGTGTGATTGTAGACCGCTTGCCGTTCGCCGTGCCTTCCGACCCGGTCGTCGCCGCCCGCGTCAACGCGTTGAAAGAAGAGGGCCGCAATGCCTTTGCCGAATACCAGGTGCCCGGGGCGGTCCTGGCGTTGAAGCAGGGCTTTGGACGGCTCATCCGCTCCAGGACCGACCGCGGCGTGCTGGCCATCCTGGACAGCCGCATCCAGCGGATGCAGTATGGTAAGATTTTCTTGGAGTCGCTGCCGGAGTACCGGGTCACGCACGACTTGGCGGAGGTCGGGCGATTCTTCCAGGCCGAAACCTGACTATTTCCCGGGCAGCGTTATCACCCACAGCAGATCCGCGGAGCGCTGGGTACAAAGGAAAGATATGTTCCGAGTCACGGTGGAGGAAGATTTTTCAGCCGGACACGCCTTGCGGGGCTATCGCGGGAAGTGTGAGAACCTGCATGGGCACAATTACAAGGTGCAGATTACGGTTGAAGGGGCGCAACTCGATTCCATCGGTCTGCTTTGTGATTTCCTCCATCTCAAGCAGATTATCCGCGGCATCGTCCAGGGGCTCGACCATCAGTTTCTCAACGACCTGCCGGCTTTCTCGCACGTCAATCCCTCGGCAGAAAACCTGGCAAAACATTTCTACGAGGAGGCTTCGAAGCAAGTTGCAGCGCTGCCTGCCAGCGCGCGAATTACCGGCATCACGGTTTGGGAAACCGACGTGACGTCCGCGACCTACATGCCTGAGTAGGCCTTTTCCGGAACGAAGGATCACCGAATGAACCGCGCATTCCTTATCATTGCCATCCCGGCATTCCTTGTGGGAGCGGCGTACTGGCTGATTCTCCGCCATCTCCAAATCCAGCCGAGTTACCTCCGCTTGGCAGGGGCCGCTGTGGCATTTCTTGTGGCTGTTGCGCTTGTGCGGCACTACCGCCGGAACAAACCGAAACGCGCCGAATAGCGAAGCATGGTCATTACCGAGATTTTCAAATCCGTTCAGGGCGAGGGCACGCGGGCCGGCTTGCCCTGCGTGTTTGTCCGTCTCACCGGGTGCAATCTTCGCTGCACCTGGTGCGACACCGCGTATGCATTCCACGGCGGAACGAAAATGACCGTAGATGAGGTGCTCCGCCGCGTGGCCGAGCTTTCGGGGAAGAGGTCAAAGACCGGCAATGTCCGGCCGGCGATCCCTCTCGTCGAACTGACCGGTGGAGAGCCGCTGCTGCAGGAAGAGATTTATCCGCTTGCGGAGAAGCTTCTTGCTGCCGGTTACACGGTGCTCATCGAGACCAGCGGAGAACGGTTCATCGGCCGCCTGCCGGGCGCGGTCATCAAGATTGTGGACGTCAAATGTCCGGACTCGGGTGAAGCCGATACGTTCCAGATGGACAACCTCGCGGTGCTGGGACCGGAAGACGAAGTAAAATTCGTTCTCGCCACACGCCGCGACTATGAGTTTGCGCGCGACTTCACGGCTAGGCATCGCCTCGCCGAACGCGTTCGCCAGGTGCTGTTCTCCCCCGTTTTTGAGGACCCCGCGGGGAAGTGGCCCGCGCTGAGCCCGCGCACGGTGTCCGAATGGCTCCTCGAGGATGCTTTGCCGGTGCGGCTCAGCCTGCAATTGCACAAATTCATCTGGGACCCGGCCGCGCGCGGCGTTTGACCAGGCTGCCCCAGCTATTCGCAGAAGATGCGGACCTTCTTGCCGTTTCCTTTTTCAACGTCCACAAATGTCTCCTGTAGCGCTTCCGCGAGATCCTCTCCTTTCAGCGCGGTAAATGCGGAAAGGTCAATACCATGTTCGGCCAGCTTCCGGCCGACCCTCAGCGGCAGGACGCCGAGCAAGCTTGAACCCCTGTTGAGGAACGAAAGGGGAAGGCGAACATTCACTTGGTCTTCCCCCGGCTTGTCCACCACAATGCGCAAAAAACGCGGGCTCCTGTTTCCGGGTGCTGAGGGTTCACCCTGCGCCCCTTTGGAATCCGCGGCGTCTGTGGCCGTCGTGTTCAGCTTATCCAGCAGTTTTTCAGCTTCCTCGGCTGTGATCTTCCCCCCGGCGAGCATCTCGAGCACTTTTTTTCTTTCCGCAGTCATCAGGAATCTCCCTTCACAGTTGATGATTCTTTTCAGCTCATCTTCTCCAAAGCTTCTTCCACGGTCAGTTCTCCGCGCGCCAATTGTTCCAGCACAAAAAGATTCGGTGAGGGTGAGTCAAAGCTCTTGTCCAGGGCCGCCGCAATGGCATTCAGCCGGTTCTTTACGGTCGGATAACTGATCCCAAAAAGGCTCTCCATTTTCTTGAGCGAGCCGTGGTGTCTGACGAAGGCAATGACGAAGGCCTGGTCCTCCGGATTGAGTTTCCCGAGCGGAGAGGCTTCAAATTCGCCATCCATCGTCAACTTGCAGGAAGGACACTCCATCCGAGTCAGCTTGAGCGGCTTGGAACAGTCAGGGCAGGCTGCCTTCGATATATCCATGTTGTCCTCAATAGAAGCTACCATTCTATTGGGCTTAATAAGTAAAGTCAAGTCCAAAATTAACTTTATTGATTCGGCCAAGATCTCATGCAAGAGGGCGATGGTTCCGCCCTAGCAGTGCCCCTCGTCACAGGGCATGTGTTTCCGGCGCAATGTGAGTGAGTTATACTGCTCGGAAAAGGAACGGCGAAACAATGACCTCCAAAGCGGTTGTCCTGCTGAGCGGCGGAATGGACTCCTGCGTGACTGCGGCCATTGCGGCGGAGCAGCATGGCGCGGAGAGGCTCGCGCTGGTCCATGCGTCCTATGGTCAGCGTACCGAGCAGCGTGAGCGGCGCGCTTTTGACGACATCGCCGGTTTTTATGCGGTGCGGGAACGGCTTGTGGTGCGCCTCGACCATTTCGCGCGGATTGGCGGCTCGGCGCTTACCGATGCCCGCATCGCCGTTCCAGAGCATGCCCGGGTTGCACCGGTTTCCGGGAGCTCGATTCCCGTCACCTACGTCCCGTTTCGCAACGCACATTTCTTGTCCGTGGCGGTGAGTTGGGCAGAGGCCATCGGCGCGAAAGCGGTGTACATCGGTGCGGTCGCGGAAGACAGTTCCGGTTACCCGGACTGCCGGCCCGAGTATTACCGCGTGTTTCAGGAACTAGTGCGCGCCGGCACGCGTCCGGAAACAAACATTGAAATCATCACGCCTGTCATCCACATGAAGAAGAATGAAATTGTCCGGCGGGGCAGCGCACTTGGCGCGCCGCTGCATCTAACTTGGTCGTGCTACCAATTCGAAGACGCGGCGTGTGGCGCCTGCGATAGCTGTCTGCTGCGCTTGCGCGCCTTTGCGGACGCGGGGATCCCGGACCCGATTCCCTACCGGCAGGCCACGCTGGCGCGCGGGAGCAGCCACCATTGACCCGAATTGCGCGATAATATAGTTTCGAACCGAGAGGGGAAAAGGAGCATGCGATGAACAAGCGACCAGCGGCAATCTGGATGGCGATCGCGTTTACGATGGCCGTAGTTGCGGTGGCGAGTTGGATGGCGCCCACCGCAAAAGCCCAGTTCCCCAGTGCCGCCGTCGTGGGCGTTGTGTACGATCAGAACGGCAAACCGTTCGCCGACATCACTCTCGTTTTTGAAGATGAACAGGGAAAGAAGACCGAGGTGAAGACCGACAAAAACGGTAAGTATGAGGCGCGGAATATCCGCGCCGGCATCTATACCGTCAAGGTCAAATCCCAGGATAAGCAGCTCTATCAATTTCAGGTGAAAGTCGAGGCGCAGCAGGAAGTCACCCATGACGTCAATTTCAAGGAATTAATCGCCAAGGAAGGCGGCGCGGCGGCAGAAGCCGTGAAGAAACAGGAAGAGGAGAAGCAGAAGTTCGAAGGGATGAAGGCGCACTTCGACGCCGGGGTCGCGGCCCTCACGCAGGTCAGCCAGGCGCGCGCGGAACTTCGCACGGCGTCGGCGGATCAGCGTGCCGCCGTCAGGCAAAAGCTTTCCGACGCTGCCAACCAGGCCGTCACCGAATTCGAAGCGTCCCAGAAAGCGGCGCTCGAAAAAGACCAGAATCTTCACTTGATCTGGGCGAAGCTGGGCGAATCGTATGACGCCGCCGGCAAGAATGAAAAGGCTGTTGACGCCTACCAGAAAGCTATCGCGCTGAAACCGGAGATGGCGGGCTACTACAACAATCTGGGAAACGCCTATGCCAGGCTGGGCAAAATTGACGATGCCAAGGCAGCCTATCAAAAAAGTGCCGAGCTCGATCCCCCCAACGCCGCGACGGCTTATCGCAACTTCGGCATCGTCCTCACGAATTTGGGAAGGATGAAGGAGGCTGTAGAGCCGCTGAAGAAAGCTGTCGAAATTGACTCGAAAAGTGCGCAGAGTTGGTATCTGCTCGCGGGCGCATTGTTGGCCAGTGGCGAGCAAAAGCAGGTGGGGGACAAATTGACGTACGAAGTTCCTCCGGAAACCGCGGAAGCGTACCAGAAAGCAATGGATCTCGATCCCAATGGGCCCATCGGCAAGGACGCCAAGGCCGGCCTGGAAGCGCTGCGGCAATTGGCTCCCGGGATCCAGACCAAAGTGAACACCAGGAAAAAGAAGTCCTAACGCTGGTCGGTATCCGGCGGGCGAATCGCGAATTTCTTGTCCACAGACATTTCGTTGGCGAAGGGAAGCGGGCCCGAACAACACCGCGTGCATCCTGTCGAGCGCGTAGGTAATCGCGATCAAATGCGCAGCGCTCTGATAGAATCACCCCAAACGCAATGCCGGCATTTTCGCAATCCGTCAGAATTCCCGCGCATGTCCTGGTGCGGCAACTCGCAGGCGAATCCGTTCTTCTGAACCTCCAGACCGAGCGTTATTTTGGTCTCGATGAGGTTGGCACGCGCATGTGGACGCATCTGACGAGTTCGGTTTCGATCGAAGCGGCGTATCAAAATCTGCTGGAGGAATACGAAGTCGAAGGAGAAGTGCTGCGCCGGAATCTTTCCGACCTGCTCGATCATCTCCTGGCGAACGGATTACTCGATGTCTCTGCGGAATAAATGGCGAAGGTATCTCGCGCTAGGTCCGGCAGACCGGCGGGCTGTTCTTATCGCCGCGTTTTGGCTCCCCATCGCCGCGCAAATGCTTCGGCTCGCCGGACTTCGCCGCACGCAGAGGTTCCTCTCTCGATTCCTTCATTCCCCCACGGCGCCTCCGTCGATCCGCGAAGGGCGCGCCGGGAACCGCGCGTCACGCATGGCTCACCTTGTCCGCATGGCCGTTCGCAATGGGTTCGGATCGCCGAATTGCCTGGCCGAATCGGTGGTGCTCTGGTTCATGCTGCGCCGCCGGGGAATGGCAGGCAACCTTCGCATCGGCGTCAGCAAGGAAGAAGGACGCTTTGAAGCTCATGCCTGGGTCGAACTCGAAGGCGTCGCGCTGAACGAAGACGGCCTTTCTCCCGGACAATTCGTCGCTTTTGACGCTTCCACCATGGCCTCACGGACCGCATCTCGATGAGCGGTATTTCGGGAATCGTATGCGCCGATGGTGCGGCGCCGGACCAGGGCGTGCTCGGGCGCATGGCCGCGCTCCTGTCCTGCCGCGGGCCCGACGGTACGAATGTGTGGAGCGACGGCGCGGCGGGCTTCTGCCACTCTTTGCTGCACGCTGGCCCTTCTCCACGAGGCGAGGAACAGCCCTTCAGCTTGGATGGGATTAGCTGGATTGTTGCCGACGCGCGTCTCGATGCCCGCGGCGATCTTCGTGCGAAGCTCCGCGACCGCGGCTGTGCGGTTCCGGCCTCTTCCGGTGATGCCGAACTTATCCTGCACGCCTGGCGAACCTGGGGCAGACAGTGCTTGGAACATCTTGATGGTGATTTCGCCTTCGCCATCTGGGACAAAAAGGCGCAGCGGCTGTGGTGCGCCCGCGATCGCTTTGGCGTCAAACCGTTTTATTACGCGCGCCGCGGCGACGCGCTGGTCTTTAGTAACACGCTGGACTGCGTGCGGTTTCATCCCGCTGGTGACGGGCAGCTAAACGAATGGTTTCTCGCCGACTTTCTTTTGAGCGGATGGAATCCGAATCCCGCAGCAACTGTATTTGCCGGCATCGCGCGGCTTCCCGCGGCCCACAGTTTGAGTTGGCAGCAAGGTTCGCTCCAAGTGACCCGCTATTGGACGCTGCCCATCGAAGATATCCTCCGCTGCGCGAGTCCGCAGCAGTATCTCGAGCAGTTCCGTGAGCTATTACGGCGTGCCGTGGAAGACCGCCTCCCCGAAGAGGGTGCCGGCCTGCAGCTCAGCGGCGGTCTGGACTCCCCATCGGTTGCCGCCACAGCGAAGGAGGTCGCTCGCAGACGCGCGGTGCCTTGCAGCCTCCGGGCCTACACGTTTGACTACCGGCCTCTGTTCCAGGACGAAGAGGCGATATACGCCGCGCAAGCTGCGCAAATGCTTTCCATTCCCCTCCGCCGCGTTTCTGTGGCCGAGGCTGTTCCTTATGCGCGCTGGGACGATCCTTGTATTCGCCAGCCCGAACCCGCTCATGAACCCTTTCTGGAATTGCATCACCACCATCTTTCGGAGGCGGCTGACCATCACCGCGTCCTCCTCACCGGCGAGGGAGGAGACCCGTCTCTGTTAGGAGAAACTTGGCCCTATCTGGTTTCCCTGTTCCGGCGTTTGCGCTGGATGACTCTGGTTCGTGACCTCGGTTCCTATTGTCTCAGCCATCGCCGCATCCCTCCCCTCCTGGGTGGATTTCGCATGCGTCTCCGGCGTGGCTTCCATCGCCAGGATCCTTTTGCGGACTATCCTCCTTGGCTAAACCCCGAGTTTGAGAGGCGCCTAAACCTCCGAGACCGCTGGCTGGAATTGCAGCGGGAGGCAAAACAAGTCCCGGCAACCCGCCCGCAAGCTTACACGGC
>WNGG01005731.1_pt1 | contig 22908 bp, 20 predicted proteins | sample 5400661 | NCBI WGS metagenome assembly WNGG01 (sample SAMN13153372, study PRJNA577476) | soil metagenome | isolation source: 100 cm soil or saprolite under Garry oak tree replicate 1 | place: USA:California | collected 2016-06-15
GTGAAGCTCGAGTTCGAACGGGGCGCCATCGGGCCCGTCGTGGAGGTGCAGGTCGACAAGGATGCCTAGGAACCTCCGGACCCGCGCCGCCGTCGTCCTCGTCGTCCTCCTCGGTTCCCTCTGGTATCTGTATCCGCCGAAGAAGGCGATCAACCTCGGCCTCGACCTGCAGGGCGGCATTCACCTCGTGCTCGGCGTCGAGACCGACAAGCACGTGGCCAGCCAGACCGACCGCGCGGCGGAGGACTTCAAGGCTGCGCTGGAGCGGCGCGGTATCGCCGCCCGGCGCGTCGCCCGCGAGGGGCTGGCCTCGATCGTCGTCGAGCTGGCCTCGCCGCAGTCGTGGAACGACGCGCTCACGGTGGCCAACGAGTTCCAGTCGTTCGATCGCAGCGACGAGGACCAGGCGGCCGGGCGCTTCAGGCTGACCATGCAGTCGCGCGCGGTGGCGCGGCTGCGCGACGACGCCGTCCGCCAGGGCGTGGAGACGATCCGCAACCGCGTCGACCAGTTCGGCGTGGCCGAGCCCACCATCACGCGGCAGGGCGACGACCGGATCCTGATCCAGCTGCCCGGCGTGCAGGACCCGGAGCGCGCCAAGGCGCTCATCGGCAAGACGGCGCTCCTCGAGTTCAAGCTGGTGGACGAGAAGGCCGACGTCGAGGCGGCCGTGCAGGGGCGCGTGCCCGAGGGCGACGAAGTGCTCTACCAGCGCCGCGTGGACAAGCAGACCAAGGTCGAGCGCAAGATCCCCTACGTCGTCCAGAAGCGCACGCTCCTCACCGGAGCCGAGCTGACGCGGGCCGAGGTCAACGCCGACCCGAACGCGCCGGGCAACTGGCAGGTGTCCATCGAGTTCACCGCCAACGGCGCCCGGATCTTCGGCGAGATCACCGAGCAGAACGTGGGCCGCCACCTCGCGATCGTGCTCGACGGCGTGCTCCAGTCGGCGCCGCGGATCAACGAGCGCATCCCCGGCGGCCGCGCGGTGATCACGGGCCAGTTCACGGTGGACGAGGCGCGCGACCTCGCCATCGTGCTGCGCGCGGGCGCGCTGCCGGCGCCGGTCACCGTGCTGGAGGAGCGGACGGTCGGGCCCTCGCTCGGCGCCGACTCGATCCGACAGGGCATGATCGCCATCGCCGCCTCGGCCATCGCGGTCGTGCTGTTCATGGTCATCTACTACCGGCTCTCCGGGCTCATCGCCGACGTGGCGCTCGTGCTGAACCTCCTGATCCTGCTCGCGTGCATGGCCGCCTTCGGCGCCACCCTCACGCTGCCCGGCATCGCCGGCATCGCGCTGACCATCGGCATGGCCGTGGACACGAACATCCTGATCTTCGAGCGCATCCGCGAGGAGATGCGCGTCGGCAAGACGCCACGCGCCTCCATCGACGCCGGCTTCTCGCGCGCCCTGCGCACGATCATCGACACGCACCTGACGGTCATGGTGACGGCGGCCATTCTCTACAACTTCGGCACGGGCCCGGTGAAGGGCTTCGCCGTCTCGCTCTTCGTCGGCCTCGCCGCGAGCCTCTTCACCGCGTACTTCTTCACGCGGCTCCTCTTCGACGTCGTCTACATGGGGCGCCGGAAGGTCGAGACGATCTCCATATGATCGAGATCTTCCGCAACCCGAACTACAATTTCATCGGCAACCGCCGCTGGGCCTACCTGTTGTCGGGGCTCATCACCCTGATCGCCATGGTCTCGCTGGCCACGCAGGGCCTGCGCTACGACATCGACTTCACGGGTGGCACGCTCGTGCAGGTGCGCTTCGAGAAGACCCCGACCGTCGGCGACATCCGCCGGGCGCTCGGTCGCATCGGGATGGGCGAGTCCATCATCCAGGAGTTCGGCAGCACGAGCGAGTTCATCATCCGCGCGCCGCTGACGTCCGCCTCCTCGGAGGAGCTGACGAAGAAGGTCGAGAAGGCGCTGGCGGAGGAGGCGAGCCTCGGCAAGGCCGAGATCCGCCGCGTGGAGTTCGTCGGGCCGCAGGTCGGCAAGGAGCTGCAGTGGCAGGCCATCTACGCCGTCTTCTTCGGCCTGGTCGGCATCCTTCTCTACATCGCGCTCCGCTTCGACCTCAAGGGCGGGGTGGCCGCCGTGGTCGCGGTGTTCCACGACGTCCTCGTGTGCCTGGGCGCGCTCTCCCTCATGCACCGCGAGTTCTCGCTGCCCGTGCTGGCCGCGCTGCTGACCATCATCGGCTACTCGGTCAACGACACCATCGTGGCCTACGACCGGCTGCGCGAGAACCGGGGCAAGACGAGCGCCCGGGGCCGGCCCTTCGCCGACCAGATGAACGACGCCGTCAACCAGACCCTCTCGCGGACCGTGCTGACGGCGCTCACGGTGTTCTTCTCGACGGCCATCCTCCTCTTCTTCGGCGGCAAGACGCTCGAGGACTTCGCCTTCGTCCTCTTCGTGGGCGTGATCACCGGCACCTACTCGACGACGTACGTGGCGGCGGCGCTGGTCGTGGACTGGACCCTCTACGTCGAGGGACGGCTCGTCGCCCGGAAAAAAAGGGTGGCGAAAGCCGGAGAAGCGCGTAAAATCACATGATTACACAGAGGTGCCGGGCGTTTGACCCAGCTACAGACGCTGATCGAGGAGATCCCGAAGTATCAGCCGGGCGCGGACCTGGCGGTGCTGGAGCGCGCCTACCGGTTCTCTGAGCGTTCGCACCGCGGTCAGCAGCGCGCCTCCGGCGAGCCGTACCTGTCGCACCCCCTCGAAGTGGCCAGCCTCCTCGTCGCGTTCAAGATGGACGTCACCACGGTGACGGCCGGCCTCCTGCACGACGTCCTCGAGGACACGGGCGCCACCAAGGCCGAGCTGGAGCGCGAGTTCGGCAAGGAAATCGCCGAGCTGGTGGACGGCGTGACCAAGCTCGGCAAGCTCGCCTTCTCCTCACGCGAGGAGCGGCAGGCCGAGAACTTCCGCAAGATGCTGGTGGCGATGGCGCGCGACCTGCGCGTGCTGATGATCAAGATGGCCGATCGCCTGCACAACATGCGGACGCTGGACTACCTGGCACAGGACAGGGGGCGCAAGATCGCGCAGGAGACGCTCGACATCTACGCGCCGCTCGCCCATCGGCTGGGCATGGCGAAGGTCAAGGCGGAGCTGGAGGACCTGGCGCTGCGCACGCTCTCGCCCGACGCCTACGTGGACCTCCAGAAGCGCGTGGCCAAGCGCCGCCTCGAGCGCGAGGCCGATATCAATCACGTCATCACGATCATCGAGAGGAAGCTGCGAGAGGTGGGGATCGAGTCGCAGATCCGCGGGCGGCCCAAGCACTTCTACTCGATCTTCAAGAAGATGCACGATCAGGGTCGCGAGTTCGACGAAATCTACGACCTGACCGCCGTACGCGCGATCACCAACTCCGTGCGCGACTGTTACGGCGCCCTCGGCGTCATCCACTCGCTCTGGAAGCCCGTGCCCGGCCGCTTCAAGGACTTCATCGCGATGCCCAAGGTCAACATGTACCAGTCGCTCCACACGACGGTCATCGGCCCCAAGGGCGATCCGGTCGAGATCCAGATCCGCACCTGGGAGATGCACCGCATCGCGGAAGAAGGCATCGCCGCTCACTGGCTCTACAAGGAAAAGAAGACGGGCAAGGACAAGCTCGACGAGTCTCTCGCGTGGCTGCGCCAGCTCATCGAGACCCAGCAGGACACCAAGGACCCGCGCGAGTTCCTCGACAGCGTGCGCGTCGACCTCTTCCCCGACGAGGTCTATGTCTTCACGCCCAAGGGTGACGTCAAGGCGCTGCCCGACGGCGCCACGCCGATCGACTTCGCCTTCGCCGTGCACACGAAGGTCGGCGAGCACTGCGTCGGCGCCAAGGTCAACGGCAAGCTCGTCCCGCTGCGCACCACGCTGCGCCAGGGCGACATCGTCGAGATCGTGACCTCGTCCAACCAGCACCCGAGCCGCGACTGGCTCAAGTTCGTCAAGTCCACGCGCGCGCGCGCCAAGATCAACCAGTGGCTCAAGATCGAGGAGCGCGCGCGCTCCATCGAGCTCGGCCGCGAGCTGTTCGAGCGCGAGGCGAAGAAGTACCGGCTGAACCCGGCGGCGCTCCTGACCGGCGAGGAGATGGCGCGCGCGGCCGCCGACCTCGGCTACCCGACGGCCGACGACGTGCTGGCCGCCGTCGGCTACGGCAAGGCCTCCGTCCACCAGCTGCTGAACAAGCTGGCGCCCGGCGCCACGCTCGACACCGTTGAGCGCCCGCGCACGGCGGCGGGCACGCGGCCGAAGACGGACCAGGGCGTGCGGATCCGCGGTGTCGACGACCTCCTCGTGCGCTTCGCCAAGTGCTGCAACCCGCTGCCCGGCGACCAGATCGTCGGCTTCATCACGCGCGGCCGTGGCCTCACCGTCCACGCGCGCGACTGCCTCACCGTCGCCAAGAGCGTGTTGGACCGGGAGCGGCTCATCAACGTGGAGTGGGACGTGGAGGCGCCGGCGCTGGAGCCGGCCAAGCGGCCGGTGCGCATCGCAGTCTACATCGGCAACGATCGTCCCGGTCTGCTCTCCGAGATCACCGGCGCCATCGGCAGCAAGAACGGCAACATCACGAAGGCCGAGGTGACGGTCACCGACGACCGCCGCGGCATCAACAACTTCGTGGTCGAGGTGGCCGACCTCAGCCAGCTCCAGGACATCATGACGGCCATACGCGAGGTGCCGGACGTCATCAATGTCGAGCGCGTCCGCGGCCTGTAGCGGAGCGACGATAAGGGCCCATCTGCGTCGTTGGCTCAGTCGGGGCTCCCTGCGGCGTAGGCGGCCTACGCCTCAGTCGCCCCGTCCTTCGCCGCCTCGCATCTGGACCCTTCTCGTCGCTCCGCTCCGCGCGCTGACGATCAAGGCCCCTCGGCGTCGTTGGCTCAGTCGGGGCTCCCTGCGGCGTAGGCGGCCTACGCCTCAGTCGCGAGACTCCTCGCCGCCTCGCATCTGGACCTTTCTCGTCGCTCCGCTCCGCGCGCTGACGATCAAGGCCCATCTGCTGCGTTCGCGAGGCGCGGCAGCAGCCAGGTTCGTCGCTGCTCTGCCGCCGGCATGACGCGGCGAGAGTTCGAGGCGTTGGTCGAGCGGGCGCTCCGGGGCCTGCCGAAGAAGTTCAAGGCGAAGATCGCCAACATCGCCGTCGTCGTCGAGGACTGGGCCGACCCCGAGACGCTCGCCGAGATGGGCATCGAGCCGCCGGACACGCTCTACGGCCTCTACCGCGGCATCGATCTCACGCGCCGCGACGGCTCCTACGGCAACGTGCTTCCCGACGTCGTCACGATCTACCAGGGCCCGATCGAGGAGGACGCCGCCGACGAGGAGGAGATGGCCGAGATCGTCCGCGAGACGGTCGTCCACGAGCTCGGCCACTACTTCGGCCTCGACGACGAGACGATGCACCGCATCGAAGAGGGCGAAGACTAACCCTCGGTCGCGTCTCGGCGAAGGCGCGAGCCCTACCTGCGTGCTGTTCTAGTCCTGAGCCGTAAGTTTTGCCTTGACAGGCTTTTTCAATTGTTCATATTGTTTCAGCAGATGCTGAAAGTGCGGGAGCTAGAGAAACATGCTGAAAACAGGCGAGATTCGGCGACAAGTAGCCCAGCGCCTGCTGGAGCTCTTCCCGAAGGCGAAGGGGTGGGAGGATCTCGCCGACCTTCGGGTTGCCGGCAGACCCGTCGACGTCGCGGTGAAGTTTCGCCTGGGCGACGCGGAGCGGCTCGTGGTCGTTGAGGTGAGCTCCCTCGGCCAGCCCCGACAGATCCGCGCCGCCGTCACGCGCCTCGCGGAGATCCACCGCGAGCTGCCGGCGGCCTATCCCGTCGCGGCCTCCGTCTACATCGGCCCCCAGAGCGCGCGCATCCTCAAGGACAACAACCTCGGCTACCTCGACCTCTCCGGCAACTGCTACGTCGCCTTCGACCAGGTGCTCATCGAGAAGGAAGGCAAGCGCAACCTCCGACCCTCCACCCGCCCGCTGCGCTCGCTCTTCGCGCCGCGCGCGACGCGCGTCGTGCGCGTGCTGCTGGCCGAGCCCCAGCGCGCCTGGCGGCTGGAGGAGCTGGCGAAGGCCGCGCAGGTGAGCCTCGGCCACTCGCACAACGTGATGAGCCGACTCGAGGACCTCCGCTGGGTCGAGCGCGACCGGGAGCAGCGCATCCACCTGGGCAAGCCGTTCGACCTGCTCCAGGCGTGGTGCGAGTCGTACACGTATCGCGCGAACGAGATGGCGTCGTACTTCGTGCCGGAGCGCGCGAACCGCCGGCTGATGGCCGACGTCGCCCGCGCGGCGACCGCCGAAGGGCGCCGCTACGCGTTCACGCTGAGCGCGGGCCTGTCGCTGGTGGCGCCGCAGCCGCGGCTCGCCGCGCTGCACTGCTACCTCGAGGGCGACCCGGCGCCGGTGGCGGCCGCGCTCGGGCTGCGGCCGGCCGCCGAGACCGACGGCGCGCTGCACCTGCTGTCGCCCTATGACCCCGGGGTGTTCTACGGCGTGCTCGAGAAGGCGGGCCTGAAGGTGGTCAGCCTCCCGCAGCTCTACGCCGATCTCGTCAACTACGCGCCGCGCGGCGCCGAGCAGGCCGAGCACCTGCGCCGCGAAGCGATGGGCTACTGAGGCGCGCTCTCGAAGCGCGATTGCGACAGGGAGGGGGGTGAAACCTGAATGGCGAAGAAGAAGAAGGCGACCAAGAAGAAGAAGAAGTAAGGACGTTATTCAGTACCGGTGGGGGGTGGCGGCCCTCCACCAGTCACCAGTCGGGAGGGGGGCAACGCCCCCTCCCGTCTGTGTTTAAATGACCTTCGTGACTTTCCCCGCCTTGAGGCAGCGGGTGCAGACGCGCACGCGCTTCGCCCGACCACCCACCAGCGCCCGCATCGAGACGAGATTGGGCAGCCAGCGGCGCCGCGTCAGCTTGTGAGCGTGGCTGATCGAGTTACCGACGGACGGGCCTTTCCCGCAGACATCACACCGCTGAGCCATGATCACTCCTCGAGTCGAATGGCGGACCGCCTGAGGCGGAGCGCGAACGGCCGGGAACCAGCAGGTTTTATACCACGATGACCGAGAGCCGGCAAACCCGCGCCCCCGTCGGGCCGACGACGCCGCTGCAGTACGTGAAGGGTGTCGGGCCGCATCGCGCGAAGCTGCTCGAGCGCAAGGGCCTCGTCACCGTCGGCGACGCGCTCTTCCACCTGCCGATGCGCCACGAGGACCGCACGCGCTTCACCCCGCTGCGCGCGATCCGGCCCGGCGAGACTGTGACGTGCTCGGGCGTGGTGACGGGGATCAGTCCGCCGCCGCCCGGGCGCCGGCGCCAGCCGCTCGTCATCCTGCTGCGCGACGAGAGCGGCTACGCCGCCGCCACCGTCTGGGGCCGCCCGTGGATTGCCCGTGCGGTGCAGCGCGGCCAGCGGATGATCGTGCACGGCCGCGGCGCCCGCTACCAGGACAAGGTCACGCTGCAAGTGCAGGAATGGGAAACCGTGGACGCGGCGGACGACGAGCCGATCCACGCCGGCGCGCTCGTGCCCGTGTACTCCAGCACCGAGGGGCTACCGCAGCAGGCGCTGCGCTCGCTGCTCTGGCGGCTCGTCGAGGCGCACGCCCACGAGATCGAGGAGACGCTGCCCGACGCCGTACGCTCGCGGCGGAGGCTGCTGCCGCTGGCCGACGCCGTGCGCGGCGCGCATTTTCCCACGAGCGAGGGCGCGCGCGCGGCCGCCGTGCGCCGCCTGGCCTTCGACGACTTCCTGCTCCTGCAGCTCGGGCTCGCGATCCTCCGCTCGCGCACGACGCGGCAGCGCGGAGTCTCGATGCGCCCGCGCGGCGAGCTGATCGCCCGCCTGCGCGCGAGCCTGCCCTTCTCCCTCACGGCGGCTCAGGAGCGCGTGTGGCAGGACATCCGGCGCGACATGGCCGCGCCGTACCCGATGCATCGGCTGCTGCAGGGCGACGTCGGCTCGGGCAAGACCGTGGTGGCGGCGCTCGCCGTGTGCGCGGCGGTGGAGGCCGGCTACCAGGCGGCGGTCATGGCGCCCACCGAGATTCTCGCCGAGCAGCATCTCGCGACCTTCCGCCGGCTGCTCGAGCCGCTCGGCATCGGCGTGACGCTGCTGACGTCGGGGCTGAAGGGGCGCGAGCGGGCGGCGCGGCGCGCGGCGATCGCGGCGGGGGAGATCGGCTGCGTCATCGGCACCCACGCGCTCGTGCAGGAGCCCGTCGCGTTCAAGCGACTCGGCCTCGCGGTGGTGGACGAGCAGCACCGCTTCGGCGTCCACCAGCGCGCGCGCCTGAAGGGCAAGGGCGAGCGGCCCGACGTGCTGGTGATGACGGCCACGCCGATTCCGCGGACGCTGGCCCTCACGCTCTACGGCGACCTCGACGTGAGCGTGCTCGACGAGCTGCCGCCGGGCCGCAAGCCGGTCCGCACGGAGGCGCGCACGGAGTCGCGACGCAGGCAGATCTACGACTTCTTGAGGGCGCAGATCGCCGACGGGCGCCAGGTCTACGTCGTCTACCCGCTCGTCGAGGAATCGGAGCTGATCGACCTCAAGGCCGCCACCGACATGGCGCATCGCCTGCAGCACGACGTCTTCCCCGACCTCACCGTCGGCCTGCTGCACGGCCGGCTGTCGAGCGAGGACAAGGACGCGATCATGCGGTCGTTCAAGGCGGGCGCCATCCAGGTGCTCGTGGCCACCACCGTCATCGAGGTCGGCATCGACGTCCCGAACGCCTCCGTCATGCTGATCGAGCACGCCGAGCGCTTCGGGCTCTCGCAGCTGCACCAGCTGCGCGGCCGCGTCGGCCGCGGCCCGTGGAAGTCGTACTGCATCCTGCTCACGAGCGGGCGGCTCGGCGAGGAGGCCCAGCGGCGGGTGGAGGCGATGGCGGCGACCCACGACGGGTTCAAGATCGCCGAGGTCGACCTGCAGCTGCGCGGTCCCGGCGAGTTCTTCGGCACGCGCCAGTCCGGCTTGCCGGAGTTCCGCGTCGCCGACCTGCTGCGCGACGCCGCCATCCTCGAGGAGGCGCGGCTGGAGGCTCAGACGATCATTGCCGAGGACGCCGAGCTTCGCCAGACGGTCCACCGTGGGCTCCGCCAGGCGCTGCTCACGCGCTGGCGCGGCAAGCTGGACCTCGCGAGCGTGGGCTGACGTGCGCATCATCGCGGGTGCGTACAAGGGCCGCCGGCTGGCCACGCCGCGCGGCGCCACCACGCGGCCGACGGCCGATCAGGTCCGCATCGCGCTGCTCGACACGCTCATGCCGTGGCTGCCCGGAGCGCGCGTGCTCGACCTCTTCGCGGGCGCCGGCGGGGTGGGGCTGGAGGCGCTCTCGCGCGGCGCCGCCCACGCGACGCTCGTCGAGCGCGACGCGCGCGCGGTGGCGGCTCTGCGCGCCAACGTGGCGACGCTGGGCGTGGAGAAGGCGGCGCGCGTCGTGCGCGACGAGGTGGCGCGCGCGCTCTCGGCGCTGGCGCGTGCCGGCGAGAGGTTCGACGTCGTGTTCCTCGACCCGCCGTACGACACCGATGACGTCGCCACGACGCTCGACGCGCTCGGCGGCGCCGATCTCCTGGCCGCCGGCGGCGTGGTCGTGGCGCAGCACCTCACCAAGCGCGCGCCGGCGGCGTCGGCGGGCGCGCTGGCCGCGTTCCGGACGCGGCGGTTCGGCGAGACGACGCTGACCTTCTTCCGTCACGGCGCACCCGGCGCCGGGCCCGACGATCCTGCGACGCGTTCGGGGTGCGTGTGAGCGAGCTTCTCGCGCCCGGCGGCGAGGCCCGGGTGCTCGTCGACGAGCTGGCCGCGTGCGCGCCGCGCTTCGGCGCCGAGGCGCGCCTGGCGAAGCTGCGACTGCTCGCGCGGCTGTCCACCGTGCGGATCGCGAGGGCGAAGACGCTCGAGCGGCTGCACGAGACCCTGTGTTTCGTGCGGGCCTACCCGGACGACGCGGCCGTGCAGGATGCCGCCGAGCGGGCGCTGCGGGAGTTCACGCTGCGCGTGCGCCGGCTGGCGCCGCCGGCGCGGGCCCGCCTGCACGACTCGGGCATCGCCGAAACGGACCTGGATTATCCCTTCGGCCTGCCGATGACGCGCTGGCTGGCGACGCGCTTTCCCGGCGACGTCAAGATCGCGTGGCGGAAGTTCGACGGCGGCGAGCGGCTCGAGGAAGCGCTGTGCCTGCTCGTCACGCCGACGGAAGGGGAGGCCCTCACCGAGGGCGGCCTCGGCTGGCGGCGCTGGCTGCGTCTCGCGAGCGGAGGGCGGGCGAGCGACCTCGAGGTGCTGCTGCGGCTCTTCCGCGAGGCGCCCATGTCCGACGACACCCGCGAGTGGCTCTTCGAGTCGCTGGAGCTGCCGATCGCCTGGCGCTTGCGCGGCGCCGCCCCCTCGCGCACGCTGCTGCGTCTGCCCGGCGCGCCCGTGTTCCACCAGCGCGAAGGGCTCCGTCGCAGCGGCGTCGACGTCGCGCGCGAGATCACCCGGCCGCTGCCGGCGCCCCGCCGGGCGGATCGCCCTCTCGCCGACGCCGTCATCGAGGCGGCGCGCGCCTCGATGGCGACACGCGCGCGCGAGCTGCACGCCTTCGCCCGCCCGAACCCCGGCGACGTCCTCGTGGCGGACCCGGGCCGTGGGCTCCGGATCGCGCTCGTCGGGCTGCAGCCCGACGACCGTCTTCCGCTCGACGCCTACTACGCGTACCTGGCGTTCAGGAATGGGGTGCCCGTCAGCTACGGCGGAGGCTGGGGATGCCTCGGCACCCTCGAGTTCGCGCTCAACATCTTCGAGTCGTTCCGCCAGGGCGAGTCGGCGCTCGTCATCGGCCAGATCCTTCGCGTCTACTACCAGCTGTTCCGCATGCGCACCATCGTCGTCGATCGCTCCCAGATCGACGACTCCAACCCCGAGGGGCTCCGGACGGGCGCGTTCTACTTCTACGCGAAGCTCGGGTTCCGTCCGACCGACCCTGAGGTTCGCCGGCTCGCCGACGCCGAGCGCGCCCGGATCGCGCGCGACCCGGACTATCGCTCGCCGCTGGCCACGCTCAGGCGCCTGGGCCGCTCGAACCTCGTCCTGACGCTGGGCGGCGGCGCGCCCGCGACCGCGGTGACCGGCAGCCGGCTGGCCGCGCTGGTGACGAGCCAGATCACGCGCGGCTTCGACGGCGACCGCCGCGCGGCGACCGCCGACGCCGTGGCGCGGGTCGCGCGCGCGCTCGGCGCGACCGGCTGGCGCCGATGGGTCCCGCCGGAGCGGCGGGCGTTCGAGCGGCTGGCGACGGTGATCGGATTGATCCCCGATCTCGCGCGCTGGCCGGCGCGCGAGCGCGAACGTGTGCGGCAGCTGATGCGCGCCAAGGGCGGCGTGAGCGAGGCGCGATACCTCGGGCTGCTCGACGGCCATCGCCGCCTGCGCGAGAGCCTGGAAGTGCTCACGCGCGAGGCGGCCGCGCCTTGACTTTCTTTCGAGCGGGCGGCTACGATGCGGCGTCGAAATCCGCGACCCAGCGAGGGTGAGCGAGTGGCCAAGCGCGCCGTCTATCCCGGGATGTTCGATCCGCTCCACAACGGCCACGTGGACGTCATCCAGCGCAGCCTCGCGATCTTCGACGAGGTGATCGTGGCCGTGGTGGCCAACCCGTCGAAGCAGCCGCTCTTCACCGTCGAGCAGCGCCTCGAGATGATCGACGAGGCGACCACCAACCTCGGCGTGGGCCCGCATCTGCGCATCGTCTCGTTCGACGGGCTCCTCATCGACCTCGTCGCCCGTGAGCGCGCCGACTGCATCGTGCGTGGCATCCGCGCCGTGTCGGACTTCGAGTACGAGTTCCAGATGGCGCTCATGAACCGCAAGCTGCGGTCGACCGTCGAGACGGTGTTCCTCATGCCGCACGAGAAGTACACGTACATCTCGTCGAGGTTGATCAAGGAGGTCGCGAGCTTCGGAACGTCTGTCGCAGGAATGGTTCCACCGGTCGTAGAAAAGCGGCTCACCGAAAAATATCCGCTGAAATGACGGGGGGCTCCGAGCGCCCCCCATACCCCCCAGTGCTGGCCGATCGCCTCAAGACGTTGGCGCCGTCCTCGACGCTCGCCGTGCAGGCCAAGGCGAGGGAGCTGCGCGCGCGCGGCATCGACGTGATCTCGTTCGGCGCGGGGGAGCCGGACTTCGACACGCCCCAGCGCATCAAGGACGCCGCCGTCCAGGCCATGCGGCGCGGCCAGACGAAGTACACGGAGGTCGGCGGCATCCTCGAGTTGCGCGCCGCCGTGTGCGCCAAGCTCAAGCGCGACAACGGACTCGACTACACGCCGGCCGACGTGCTCGTCTCCTGCGGCGCCAAGCACACCCTCTACAACCTCGTCACCGCCCTGCTGAACCCCGGCGACGAGATGCTGGTGCCGAGCCCGTTCTGGGTCTCGTATCCCGAGCAGGCGCGGCTGCTGGGCGCGGTGCCGGTGGCGGTGCCGACGCGCGAGGCGACGGGCTTCGACCTGGACCCCGACCGGCTGCGCGCCGCGGTCACGCCGCGCACGAAGCTGATCGTGCTCAACAGCCCGAACAATCCGACGGGCGCCGTCTTCTCAAGCGAGGCCCTCGAAGCCGTCGCGCGCCTGGCCGTCGAGCGCGGGCTCTGGGTGGTCGCCGACGAGTGCTACGAGTCGCTCACGTTCGAGGGACGGCACGTGTCCATCGCGTCGCTCGGCCCGGAGATCAAGGCGCGCACGCTCGTCGTCAACACCTGCTCGAAGGCGTACGCGATGACGGGCTGGCGGATCGGCTACGCCGCCGGCGCGCGCGAGCTCATCCGCGCGATGACGGACATCCAGAGCCAGGTCACGTCGAACCCCTCGTCGATCGCCCAGTGGGCGGCGGTCGAGGCGCTGTCCGGCCCTCAGGACGAGGTCGCCAAGATGGCCGGCGAGTTCGACCGCCGGCGCCGGGTGATCATCGAGGGGCTCAACGCGCTGCCCGGGGTGTCGTGCGTGATGCCGAAGGGCGCCTTCTACGCCTTCGCCAACGTCGCCGGGCTCTTCGGGCGGACGTGGGCGCAGGGCGACACGCGCACGACACTGCAAGGCTCGCTCGACGTGACCGGCTTCCTGCTCGAGGCGGCGCGCGTGGCGGTGGTGCCGGGCCTCGACTTCGGCTCGGACGCCCACGTGAGGCTCTCGTACGCCACGAGCGACGCGCTCATCCGCGAGGGCCTGAAGCGCATGCAGGCGGTGATCGCCACGCTCGCTTGATGAAATGGGGGGCCCCGAAATGGCCCCCCAGCTTGTTCAAGCGAGAGGGCTACGCCCCCTCGGACTCCCCGGCCAGCGCTCGGGGCGCCCCGGCGGAGCCGTGGCACCCCTCGATCCCCGACGCTCGGGGCAGCCCGGCGGAGCCGTGACGCCCCTCGATCGTGCGCTCGAGGCGGCGGCGCGGGCCCGCGTCACCCTGATCCTCGGCACGAGCGACACCGGCAAGACCTCGTTGACCGCGCGCCTGGCCGGCGCCCTGGCCGCGCGCGGCGAGCGCGTGGCCGTCGTGGACGCCGACGTCGGCCAGTCGGAGATCGGCCCGCCCACCACCGTCGGCCTCGGCCACGTCGCCGGCGCCGTCGCCCGGCTCGGCGACGCCGAGGTGATCGCGCTCGAGTTCGTCGGCGACACCTCGCCCGTCCGCTACATCCGCGAGACCGCCGACGCGACAGGACGGCTCGTGCGCCGGGCGCTCGACGCCGGCTTCGAGCGCGTGCTCGTGGACACGGGCGGCCTCGTCGAGGGCCCGCTCGGCCTTCGCCCCGTCGCCCGCCGTCGTCCGCCGCTCGGCGGCGCGCCGGCGCGAGCACCGCGAGCGCGCGCTGCGCGACTATCTCGCCCACGCCGCGACGCTCACGCTGCCGACGGCGCGCGCGCCCGTGCGGGATCGCCGGGGCGAGGCGCTCACGGACGTCGCGGAGGGACTGCTGCTCGGCGTGCTGGGCGCCGGCGGCGAGACGCTCGGCATCGCGCGCGTCAGAGCGTGGGACGCCGCGCGCGGCTGCATCGTGGTGGACACGCCGGTGCCCGCGGAGCAGATCGCCGCGCTCGTGGCGGGACGAGCGACGTGGCGGGCGTGAGGCGCCGGCGCGCCGCGGGCGAGCCCGGACGCGCCGGCGCGGCCGCCGTTACTTCGTGCTGGTGTTGGAGCTGCTGCTGCTGCTCGGCGAGGTCGTCGCCGAACCGCTGACGCTGCCCGACGCGCCGCCCGACGGAGTCGTCATGTCGGTCGTCGTCGTCGAGGAGCTCGAGCTCGAGGTGGTGTCCGACGAGCGCGGCGTGCTGGGCGTGCTCGGAGACGCGGACGGACTCGTCCGCTCCGGCACCGTGCCGACCTTGTCGGTCTCGGTGCGATTGCACGCGATGGTCATCCCGCCGGCCAGCGCGAGGGCGCAGAGCCCCGATGATCCTCCCTGTGGGGTGTGTTTCGACCCCCCGCCGAGGGCTGCAACGGCCATGCCCGTGGTACGATTCGAGCCCGCGTCCGTCACATCGTGCAAAGGAGACTCGCGGCATGAAGCTCGAAGGCTCGCACGACGTTCCCGCGCCCCGTCAGAAGGTCTGGGAAGCGTTCCTCGATCCCGCGCGGTTGAAGAAAGCCATTCCCGGCTGCGAAAAGCTGGAGGCGGTCGGTCCCGACGAGTACAAGGCCACGATGAAAGTCGGGGTGGGCGGCGTGAAGGGCACCTTCGAGGGCAAGGTCAAGATCACCGAGCAGAAGCCACCCGAGTCTTACAAGCTGGCGGTGGAAGGCAGCGGTGGCCCCGGGTTCGTCCGCGGCGAGACCGTCATCACGCTGAGCGACCCGGAAGGCGGCGGCACGCGAGTTGCCTACAGCGCCGACGTCCAGGTCGGCGGTCTCATCGCTTCGGTGGGCCAGCGCATGCTCGGTGGCGTCTCGAAGATGATGGCCGACAAGTTCTTCGGAAAGATGTCCGAGCTACTCCAGGACAAGAAGTAGGCGGTGGCCTCCCGTTATCTCGAGCCTCGGCTCGAGCGTGCCCCGCGCGCCGACATGCGGCGGCTCCAGACCAGGCGCCTGCGCGAGCAGCTCGCGCACGCCCGGGCCCACAGCCCGTTCTATCGCCGCAAGCTCGAGGGCGCGCCGCGCGTGAAGACGCTCGACGACTTGCGACGCCTGCCGTTCACGACCAAGGACGAGCTGAAGGAAAACCAGGCGGCGAAGCCGCCGTGGGGCGACGTCCTGGCGGTGCCGTTCGAGGACGTGCTGCGCATCCACATGACGTCGGCGACCACCGGGCGGCCGCTCGCCTTCCTCGACACCAAAGACGACTGGCACGGCTTCTATCACTCGTACGCGCGCGCGCTGCACGCGTTCGGCGTCCGCAAGGCGGACATGGTGATGGCCGCGTTCTCGTATGGGCCGTGGATCGGCTTCTGGTCCGGCTTCTACGCGGCCCAGGACCTCGGCTGCCTCGTGTTCCCGGCGGGGGGGCTCTCGACGGAGCAGCGCATCGACGCGCTCACGGCGTGGCCGATCACGGTGCTCGGCTGCACGCCGTCCTACGCGCTCTTCCTGGCCGAGCAGGCGGCGAGGAAGGGGATCGATCTGGCGAAGGACACGAAGGTGCGGATCACGTGGCACACGGGCGAGCCGGGCGCCTCCATCCCAGCCACGAAGGCGAAGATCGAGGCGGCGTTCGGCGCGCGGGCGTACGACCTGCCGGGACTCACCGAGATCGCCGCGTGGGGCTTCGAGTGCGACGCGCGCGCCGGCCTCGTGCACGTGAACGAGGACTACTGCCTCGCGGAAGTCCTCGACGAGGCCGGGGAGCCCGTGAAGCCGGGCGCGCGCGGCGAGCTGGTCTTCACGAGCCTCTATCGCAAGGCGATGCCGCTCATCCGCTACCGCACGCGCGACGTCGTGCAGCTGGCCGATCGCCGCTGCCCCTGCGGGCGCACGCTGCTGGCCCTTGAGGGCGGCGTGCTGGCGCGGCTGGACGACATGAAGAAGGTGCGCGGGATCATCGTGTACCCGCGCCGTGTCGAGGAGCTGGTGCGGCCGTTCGCCGGCGTGGACGAGTTCCAGATCGTGTTCCGGCGTCACGAGGGTCTGGACGACATCGTCGTGCGCGTCGATCCGTCACCGGCGCTCTCGCGCAGCGAGTGCGAAGGGCTCTGCGGCCAGCTCGGCGACGCGCTGCGGGTCGGGCTCGGCATCCGCGTGACGGTGGAGGCCACCGAGCCCGGCGCGCTGCCGCGCTGGGATCACAAAGCGCGGCGGGTGAAGGACGAGCGGACGGAGGTTCCCTTCTGAGGACGCACGGCGGCAAGGGCGCGGCGTTCGGGCTCGGCGGCTACCGGATCCTCGTCGTGGAGCTATCCGCCGCTGACGCGGATCGATTCTGTGCCCTCTACGACGGCGACTTCTATCTCGACCGGGATGCGGCGGCCGCCGCCATCGCGAAGCGAAGCGCGTTCGCTCGGCGACTGACACCCCGCCCGAGGTTATGCGACGGTACCGGGCGATGCTGCTCGCGCGTTCTCCCGAAGAACGCCTGACGATGGGTTGCTCGATGAGCGCCACGGCGCGGGCCCTCGTGCGCGCCTCGGTGCTGGCGCAGGACCCGCACGCGTCATCGGCCGCGCTGCGCCGCGCGCTGTTCCTGCGCTTCTACGGCCACGAGTTCGAGGCGGCGGGGCGGGCGAGGATTCTTGCCTCGCTGTAGACCGTTCGCGGACAATCGCCGGAAGCGTCGTGGTACAACTAGGACCTCGATTTCTCTGACTGTCAGGAGCGTGGAGTGAGGGCGGCCTACTTCAAGGAGCACGGCGGCAGCGACAAGATCATCTACGGCGACTATCGCGACCCCGCCGCGGACACCGGCGAGGTGGTGGTGCGCGTGAAGGCGTGCGCGCTGAACCACGTCGACATGCTCCTGCTCGACGGCCGCTTTCCGCCGCCCGAGGGGCTGCCGCACGTGAACGGCTGCGAGGTCACGGGCACCGTCGAGACGCTCGGGCCCGGCGTGAAGGGCCTCGCGACGCGCCAGCGCGTGATCGTGTTCCCCGGCTTCTCCTGCGGCACGTGCGAGTTCTGCCTGCGCGGCGAGCGCACGGTGTGCCTGCGCTACGGCTACCTCGGCGCCCACAAGGATGGCGGCTACGCCGAGCTGGTGAAGGCGCCCGCCGCCAACCTCGTGCCGCTCGCGGAATCGATCTCGTTCGAGAGCGGGGCGGCCGTGCCGCTGGCGATGCTGACCTCCTGGCACGCGCTGATCGCCCAGGCCCACCTCGAGCCCGGCCAGACCGTGCTGGTCCAGGCGGCGGGGAGCGGCGTGGGCAGCGCGGCCATCCAGATCGCGCGGCTCATCGGCGCGCGCGTGATGACGACGGTCGGCAGCGACGACAAGCTCGACTTCGCGAAGTCGCTCGGGGCGGAGCGCGTCGTCAACTACCGCACGCAGGACTTCGTCGAGGAGGCGAAGAGGTGGACGGGCAAGCGCGGGGTCGACGTCGTCGTCGAGCACATCGGTGGCGAGACGTTCGAGCGCTCGTCCTACGCGCTGACCCGGCTCGGCACCCTGGTGTCGATCGGCTCGCACGACACTCACTGGGGCAAGCTGGACCTCCGTCACGTCTATTCCAAGAATCTGAGAATCCTCGGCACCAACCTCGGCTCGATCGTCGAGCTGCGCACGATCCTCGACTACGTCGCGGCGGGCCGGCTCAAGCCGGTGATCGACCGTGCGTTCCCGCTCGAGGACGCGCGCGCGGCCGTGCAGCACGTGCTCGACCGGAAGAACAAGGGAAAGGTCCTCCTCGTCCCTTGACGCTGGCCGCCCTCCTCGAGTGCGCCGCCCTTCGGCGCCCGTACGCCGACGCCGTCGTGGACGGCGACCGCCGGCTCACCTACGCCGAGCTGGCCGCGCGGGCCCGGGCGCTCGCCGAAGGCTTCCGCCGGCTCGGCGTCGGCCGCGGCGACCGCGTGCTCCTCGTGCTGCGCAACCGGCTCGAGCACGTGCTGGCCTACTGGGGCCTTCAGATATCGGGCGGCGTGCCGACGCCGGTGAGCTTCCGCCTGGCGCCCGGCGAGCTGCGCTACGTGCTGCAAGACTCCGGCGCGCGCCTGGCGCTCGGCGAGCCGTCCACGGCGGCCGCGCTGGGCGAGGCCGCCGACGGCGCCGCCGTGCGTCTCGTCGCGGTGGGCGAGGGCGGTCCCCACCGCGCCATCCCGTTCGATGAGGTGGCGGCGACGCGGCCCGCAGCGCCGCCGTCCGTCACCGCGCGCGATCTCTCGCTCATCCTCTATACGTCGGGCACGACGGGCCGGCCGAAGGGCGTGCCGCGCACGCATCGCAACCACTACGCGGGCGCCGTCGCCCACGTGGTGCAGTGCGGCTACACGTGGCAGGAGCGCACGCTCGGCGTGATGCCGCTCTACCACACGATGGGCATCCACTCGCTGACGAGCATGGCCGCCATCGACGGTTGCTTCGTCTGCCAGCCGGAATGGAGCGCCGCGCAGGCGCTGGCGCTCATCGCGCGCGAGCGACTGAGCGCGCTCTACCTGATCCCGACGCTCTTCTGGGACCTCGTCCACGCCCCCGGCCTCTCGGCGGCGGACGTGTCGACCGTCCGCAAGCTCGCCTACGCCGGAGCGCCGATGCTGGCGCCGCTCACGGAGGCGTGCGTGCGCGCGTTCCGTCCGGACGTCTTCGTCAACCACTACGGCTCGACCGAGATCTACACGTTCACCGTGCGCCCCGACGTCGGCGCCAAGCCCGGCTGCGCCGGACGCGCCGGCCTGCACAGCACGATCCGCGTGGTGGCGGCGTCCGCCGAGCGCCGCGTCGGACCCGACGAGGTCGTGGCGCCCGGCGAGAAGGGCGAGATCATCGCGAGCCTCGCCTCCGACGAGGCCTTCGCCGGCTACTGGAACCGGCCGGACGCCGACGCGAGCGCGTTGCGCGACGGCTGGTACTTCACGGGGGACATGGGCTGGCTCGACGCGGAGGGCGAGCTGTACGTGGCCGGTCGCGTCGACGACATGATCATCAGCGGCGGCGAGAACGTCCACCCGGTCGAGATCGAGGAGGTGCTGGCGCGGCACCCGGGGGTGCGTGACGTGGCGGTGGTCGGGGAGCCGGATGACCGGTGGGGCGCACGGGTGGTGGCGTTCGTCGTGCCCAGGGCGCCCGGCCTCAGCTTCGAGGCGCTCGACGCCTTCTGTCGGGGCGCCGCCGATCTCGCGTCGTTCAAGCGCCCGCGGCGCGTCGTCTTCGTGCGCGAGATCCCCAAGACCGCCTCCGGCAAGATCTTGAGACGCCTGTTGCGAGACGGCCAGTACGCGGAGATCACACCGTCGCCCCAGGGAGCCGATCAATGAGCGAGTTTCTCCGAGTGGAGCGCAAGGGGCCGGTGGCCACGCTGTGGATCGACCGACAGCCGAAGATGAACACGATGACGGTGGCCATGCGCAACGAGTTCCCCGGGATCTTCGCGGGCCTCGAGGCCGACGACGCCGTGCGCGTGGTCGTCGTGCGCGGCGCGGGCGGCAAGGCCTTCAGCGCGGGCGGCGACGTCGCCGAGTTCCTCACGCTGGCGCCGGCCGACCTCGAGACGTGGGGCGACACGCTCACCTCGGCCGAGCGCTTCCGCAAGCCGGTGGTGGCCGCCATCGACGGGTATACGATGGGGGCCGGCCTCGAGCTGGCCGTCGCGTGTGACTTCCGGATCGCGACACTGCGCTCGGAGTTTGCGTTCCCCGAAGTGCGGCTCGGCATGATCCCGGGCTCGGGCGGCACCCAGCGCGCGCTGCGGTTGATCGGCATGACGCGCGCGAAATTGTTCATGATGACGGGCCAGCGCATCACCGCCGAGCGCGCGGAGGCCTGGGGCCTCATCACCTGGGCGGTGCCCGACGACAAGCTCGACGAGGCGGTGGACTCGCTGACCGGCGAGCTGGCCGAGCGCGCGCCGCTCGCCCTGCGCACGCTCAAGATGGTGCTCAACCGCGGCGCCGACGCGCCGCTCGACACCGCGCTGGAGCTCGAGCGCAAGGCGTACGCGTGGCTGCGCAGCACGCACGACTACGAGGAAGGCGTGAGGTCCTTCGTCGAGAAACGACCGCCGAAATACCGGGGGCGATAGCCATGGCGCACACGCTGGGTCTGATTCTCGCCAACCGCGCCGTTGTGCTGGGCGCGATCAAGGCGCGCGACCTGCTCGAGCAGACGTCGACGGCGGAGGCGTCGGGCGTCTTCGACGCCGTCTGGGTCGGCGACAGCCTGCTCGCCAAGCCGCGCCTGGAGTCGGTGGCCTTGCTCTCGGCGCTGGCCGCCGTCACGCGGCGCGTGCGCCTGGGCGTCGGGTGCCTCGCGACGTTCGTCCATCGCCATCCCGTTCTCTTCGCCCAGCAGTGGGCGAGCCTCGACGTGCTCAGCGAAGGGCGCGCGTGGCTGGCCGTCTGCCTGGGCGGGCCCGACAGCGCCAACGCCGCGCAGGCGGCGGAGCATGCGGTCATGGGCATCGCCTCGGCCGACCGTGTCGGGCGGCTGGAAGACGGCATCGTCATCCTCCGCAAGTTGTTCGGCGAGACCAAGGCCTCGCACGCCAGCCCCTTCTACCGATTCGAGAACGTCTCGCTCCAGCCCAAGCCCGTGCAGACGCCGCTGCCGATCTGGATCGCCTCCAACCCCACCGCGCTCACGTGGAAGCAGGGCGCCAGCGCGCCCGACTCCATCGTGGAGCGCTCGTTCCGCCGTGTGGCGAAGTACGCCGACGGCTGGATGACCAACAAGCTGAGCCCGTCGGAGTTCGCCGAGCAGTTCGGGCGCATCCGCGCCATGGCGAAAGAGGAAGGCCGGGATCCGGCGGCGCTCGGCAGCGCCCTCTACCACAACATCAACGTCAACGAGGACCGGCAGGCGGGGCTGGAGGAGACCAAGAAATTCCTCGACACGTATTACTCGACCAACTTCACTCCGAAATTCGTCGAGCAGTGGACCATCACCGGCGACCCGAAGTCGTGCGCGGGGCAGTTGCGCGCCTATGCGGACGCCGGGCTCGGCCACATGGCGCTGCGCCTGAGCTCGTGGGACCAGCGCGGCCAGCTCGCGCGCTTCCTGAACGAAGTCGTGCCGGCCTATGGAGGCCGCTGATGCCGGCCGTGGGCGGAGGCCGATGATGACCAGGGGCTTCATGGATCTCAGGGGCTGGCTGGCGCTGCTCGAGAAGGAGAACGAGCTGCGGCGCATCCGGGCCGAGGTCGACTGGGACCGCGAGATCGGCGCCGTCTCGCGCCGCGCCCTGGAAAAGAAGGGCCCCGCGCTGCTCTTCGAGACCATCAAGGGCTACCGCGGCGGGCGCTGCACGAAGGTCCTCACCAACGCCCTCGGCGACCGGCGGCGGCTCGCGCTCGCGCTCGGGTTTCCGAAGGACGTCGGCAACGCCGAGCTGGTCCAGTACGTCATGAAGAAGAACCGCGAGACGATCCCGCCGCGCGTGGTGACGACGGGCCCCGTGAAGGAGGTCGTCGTTCGTGGCGACGCGGTGGACCAGACCGAGTTTCCCGTCCCCAGGTGGAACTTCCGCGAGGGCGGGCGCTACATCCACACGTTCTCGGCCATCGTCACGCGCGACCCCGACACGCACGTGATGAACGTCGGCATCTACCGCGGCATGATCGGCAAGAAGAACACGACGCCGTTCCTGCTCATCAAGGGTGGCCAGCACTGGGGCGCGCACTTCGTGAAGTACGCCGGCAAGGGCCAGCCGATGCCCGTGGCGTGCGTGATCGGCTGGGATCCGATCATGCCCTTCCTCGCCGGCTCGCCGCTCCCCACCGGCGTCTGCGAATGGGACGTCATGGGCGCCTACCGCGGCGAGCCCGCCCAGCTGGTGCCGTGCGAGACGGTGGACCTCGAGGTTCCGGCCGGCGCCGAGATCGTGCTGGAGGGCTTCATCTCCGACGACCCGGCCATGTACGAGTCGGAGGGGCCCTTCGGCGAGTTCACCGGCTACGTCTCCGACGTGCCGACGCCGCGTCCGACGATGAAGGTCACGTGCATCACGCACCGGCGCGAGCCGATCTTCCAGGGCTGCCTCGAGGGCACGCTGCCGGGCTCGTACAGCGAGAACAGCGTGATGTCCTCCGTGCAGCGCGCGGCCATCGCCTGGAACATCCTCACCGGCGCGGGCATTCCCGGCATCCGCGACGTCTACGTCCATCCGATCACCAACGGCGTGAACGTCTGCGTAAAGATCACCAAGCATTATCAGGGTCAGCCCAAGCAGATCGCCGCCGCGCTCTGGGGCAACGCCGCCGCGCAGTACCGCTACAAGCACGTGTGGGTGGTCGAGGACGACATCGACGTGTCGTCGTACGAGCAGATCGACTGGGCGGTGGCGCATCGGGTCAACGCGGGCGAGGGCGGCATCGTCATCTTCCCCGGAAGCTTCGGCTCGCCGATCGATCCGTCCACGCCGCTCGAGGACCGCAACGTCGCGCAGCTCGGCACCGGCCTCTGGAACCGCGTGCTCTTCGACGCCACGCGCAACTGGAAGTTCGAGCGCCGCGCCGAGTGGGGCGGCGAGCGCTTCCCGCCGACGGTGCGGCCGGCGCCGGAGGACGAGGCGCGCGTGCGCGAGCGCTGGCAGGAGTTCGGGCTCGGCGACGTGTGAGCCGGCGCTTTGTCAGGCGGGCACCCGGGACGTCACCAGGTGACATCGTGAGGCTCGCGTCTCGCGCGTAACTCCTCGATTCTAGACGCAACACCGTCTGGCGCGGAGGTTGCCCTCCTCAGCCGGCATGCTGATGAAGATCATCGCCGGCGCGCTCTACGCGGCCATTCTGGCCGTGGCCGCGATCGCCCAC
>WNGG01002045.1_pt1 | contig 22907 bp, 18 predicted proteins | sample 5400661 | NCBI WGS metagenome assembly WNGG01 (sample SAMN13153372, study PRJNA577476) | soil metagenome | isolation source: 100 cm soil or saprolite under Garry oak tree replicate 1 | place: USA:California | collected 2016-06-15
GCTCGCCGCGCGCCGGACGCTGGGGTACCTGCCCGAGAACCCGGCCCTCTACGAATTCCTCACCGGCGAGGAGTACCTCCGGTTCGCGGGACGCCTGGCCGGGCTCTCCCGCCGCGACGCCGCCTCCCGGACGGAACGGCTCCTCGAGCAGGTCGGGCTCGCCGGGCGCGCCGACCGGCCGATCCGGCGGTTCTCCAAGGGCATGGTGCAGCGGCTGGGGCTGGCGCAGGCGCTGATCGGCGACCCCCGCATCGTGGTGCTGGACGAGCCGATGAGCGGGCTCGACCCCATCGGACGCAAAGACGTGCGCGACCTGATCTTCGACCTGCGCCGCCAGGGCCGCACGGTGCTGTTCTCGACGCACATCCTCTCGGACGTGGAGGCGATCTGCGATCGGGTCGGCATCATCGTCGGCGGCCGGCTCACCGACTGCGGCACGCTCTCCAGCCTGCTCGAGCCGGGCGTCCGCGCGGTGGAGATCGTCGCGCGCGGAGTGCCCGACCAGCTCGCCGACCGGCTCGCCGGCGAGGGCGCCCAGGTGCTGCGGCGCGACGGCGCGGTGGTCCTCACCTTCGCCTCCGAGCCGCCCGCGCAGGCGGCCGTGCGCGCCATCGTGGGTGCGGGTGGCGTCCTGGTGTCGCTGGCGCCGCACCGGCAGACGCTCGAGAGCCTCTTCGTCCAGCGCGCGCGCGACGGGGCCGCGCCGGCGGCATGACGGCCGCGCCGTCGTGGGCGGCGGACGCGTACGTGCTCTTCGTCGGCGCGTGCCTGGGCAGCTTCCTCAACGTGGTGATCGCGCGCCTACCGCACGGGCGCAGCCTGATCTCTCCCCCGTCGAGCTGCCCCCGGTGCGAGACCCGCATCGCCTGGTACGACAACGTGCCGCTCCTCTCCTGGATCGCGCTGCGCGGGCGCTGCCGCCGCTGCGCTCAGCCCATCAGCGGCCGCTATCCGGTGGTGGAGCTGCTCACCGCGGTCCTCGTGTTCGCCATCTGGCGCCGCTTCGGTGGACAGTGGGCGACGCTCGGGTACGCGGCCTTCGCCTGCGCGCTGATCGCGCTCACCTACATCGACCTGGACACCTGGCTCTTGCCGCACGAGATCACCTGGCCCCTGCTGGCGGCTGGGTTCCTCTCCCCGCTGTGGAACCCCCGCCTGAGCTGGATCGACTCGGTGATCGGAGCGGCCGCCGGATTCGCGTTCTTCGCGGCCATCGCGCTCGTCGGCGAGAAGGTGCTCCGGAAGGAGACCATGGGGTGGGGCGACGTCTGGCTCCTGGCCGGCATCGGCGCCTGGCTGGGCTGGCAGGCGCTCCTTCCGGTGGTGCTGTTCTCGGCCATCCAGGGCTCGGTGGTCGGAGCCGTGCTGCTCTTCCTCGGACGCGCCCCCGCGGAAAAGACCCGCGTGGAACGCGCCGCCCGCGAGTCCGGCGAGCGGGAGCGGGCCTCGCGGCCCTCGGACGCGACCGACGGCGGGCCGGCGGATTCCTGGTACACGAGCCACCCCCCGCCCAAACAGCCGCCGCACGATCCCGACGAGGAGGACTGGGTACCGCCCCCGCACGCGGTCCCGTTCGGTCCGTTCCTCGCTCTGGCCGCCCTCGAGGTGCTGCTGGCGGGCGACGCCCTGTACCGGTGGTATTTCGACGCCATGGAGAGGTTGTTCGGATGAGCCAACGCCGCTTCGGTCTGCGGCTGCGCGTGCTGGCGACGTTGACCGGAGCAGGCCTGCTCTGCGCGGCGGTGCTCGCGGTGGCGCTGCTGCTCGGCGCCCGCGACGAGATGAGCCGGCGCCACGTGGCCAGCGCCCGCGCGGGGCTGCGGGCGGTCGCGGAATCGATCGCCCGTCATTGCGCGGGCGATGCGCCGTGCATGTCTCGCAATGCCGAGGCGGCCGGACTCTCCTGGCAAGAGGGGGCAGGGTGCGGGGCGCCCCAGCGCGCGGGCGACCGGCTCCTGGCGTGCGAAGAGGTGCGCGGAGCCGCCGTGAGGCAGGAGCTGGATCTCGCCCCGGCCGCGGCGCAGGCGCGCTCGCTGGTCGGTCCGGTGCTCGTCTCGGTGCTGCTGGGGATGCTGCTGCTCGTGGTCCTGGTCTTCTGGGTCCTCGATCGGCAGCTGGTCGCGCCGCTCGCGCGCATCGACCTGGCGCTCGACCGCATCTCCGAGGCCGCGTCGGACGGGCCGCTCCTGGCCGAAGGAGGCGATCTCCTCGGCCGCCTCGCTCCCGCGGTGAACCGCCTCGACCTGCGGCTGCGGGAGGAGCGCGCGCGGGTGCAGTCGCAGATCGAGGAGCTGCAGAGGAGCAACCGGGAGCTGCGCGCCGCCCGCGAGGAGGTGGCGCGGAGCGAGCGCCTGGCCAGCGTGGGCCGCCTCGCGGCCGGCGTCGCGCACGAGGTGGGGAATCCGATGACCGCGCTGCTGGGGTTCCTCTCGATCCTGCGGGATCGGTTGAAGCAGGGAAAGGACCCCGGCGATTACCTGGAGCGCATCGCCCGCGAGGCCGAGCGGATCGACCGCATCCTGCGCGACCTGCTGGGCCTGGCGCGGCCGCCCGCGCGCGACCTGCAGCCCGTCGACCTGCGGGCCGCCGCGGAGCGCGCGCGCGGCCTGCTGGAGGCGCAGCCGAGCTGGACCGGCTGCGCGCTGGAGCTGCGCGTGCCCGGCGATCTGCCGCGCGCCCGCGGAGACGACCACTCGGTGGTCCAGGTCCTGCTCAACCTGCTCGTCAACGCCGCCAAGGCCGGCGCGCGCCGCGTGGAGGTGGAGGGGCGCGCCGAGAGCGGCGCCCCCGTCGTCGAGGTGATCGACGACGGCCGCGGCCTGCCTCCCGAGGCCGCCACCCGCCTCTTCGAGCCGTTCTTCACCACCTCGAGCCCCGGCGAGGGGACCGGGCTCGGGCTCGCGCTGTGCCACGCCACCATGGAGCGCTTCGGAGGATCGATCTCCGCGCGGCAGGGGGCAGGTGGCACCGGCACCTCCTTCGTCCTCCAGTTCGCCGCCTGGGGGTAGGACACCGGTCCGCGCCGCCGCCGCCACGCGCGGACGCCGGGCGGTTCTCTTCGATCCGGCTGCCGCGGCTGCTACGCTTGCGGCGATGGCGCTGCGCTCGATCCTCATCGCGGACGACGAGGAACCCATCCGGCACGTGCTGACGGTGCTGCTCGCCGAGCAGGGGTACTTCGTGCGCTCGGTGAAGGACGGAGAGGAGGCGCTGCGCGAGCTGGCCGCGCGCGACTACGACGCGCTGGTCACCGACGTCCGCATGCCGCGGATGGACGGGCTGTCGCTGGTGCGCGCGGTCCAGCAGCAGGCGCCGGAGACGACGGTCATCGTGATGAGCGCCTACGGGTCGCACGATCTGGCGCTGGAGGCGATGAAGGCGGGCGCGTACGACTACCTGGGGAAACCGTTCCGGCCGGACGAGGTGCTGCTCGTCCTGCGCAAGGCCGAGGAGCGCGAGCGGCTGCGGGCCGAGAACCGGCGGCTGCGGAGGGAGATCGAGGCGTCCCGCGGCGCCGGCGCCGTCGTGGCCGGGTCGGCGGCCATGAAGGAGGTGCTGCGGCTTCTGCAGAAGGTCGCGCCGGCGAAGACGACGGTGCTGATCACCGGCGAGAGCGGGACGGGCAAGGAGCTGATCGCGCGGGCGCTGCACGAGATGTCGCCCCGCGCCGAGCGGCCCTTCGTCGCGGTGAACTGCGGCGCAATCCCGGAGCAGCTCATCGAGAGCGAGCTGTTCGGGCACGCGAAGGGCGCCTTCACCGGCGCCGACGCAGCCAAGCGCGGCCTCTTCGAGGAAGCGGACGGGGGGACGCTGCTCCTGGACGAGATCGCCGATCTGCCCTTGCACCTTCAAGTTTCGCTCTTGCGCGTCCTGCAGGAAGGCGAGGTGCGCCGCGTGGGAGACGCCCGGACCCTCCGGGTGGACGTGCGCGTCCTGGCCGCGACCCACCAGGACCTCGCGCAGGCGGTCGCCGCCGGGACCTTCCGCGAGGACCTGTTCTACCGTCTGAACGTGGTCGGGCTGCGGCTTCCGCCGCTGCGGGAACGGCCCGAGGAGATCGAGGCGCTCGCCCGGCGGTTCCTCGCCCGCCACGCCTCCCGGCTCGGCCTGGCGGAGAAGCCGCTCTCGGCGGAAGCGCTGCGGCTGCTCCTCGCCTGGCGCTGGCCGGGGAACGTGCGCGAGTTGGAGAACGCGCTCGAGCGCGCGTTGGTGCTCTCCGAGGGAGAGGAGATCGGACCGGAGGCGCTGCCCGACGAGCTGCGCTCCGCGGGCCCTCCTGCGGGCCCGCCGCCGGCGCCGGCGGAAGGGGACCTGTCGGTCAAGAAGGCGCAGCGGGCCCTGGAAGCGGAGCTGATCCGGCGCGCGCTGGAGAGGACGGGAGGGAACAGGACCAGGGCGGCCGAGCTGCTGGAGCTGAGCCCGAGGGCGCTGCTGTACAAGATCAGGGAGTACGGGATAGGGGAGTAAGAGGACCGACTGCGAAGCTCGTACGTCGACGTCGATTCTCGACCTCGACATCGAACCTCGCCATCGGTCGAAGCTCGTACGTCGAGCAGGAACGGCTTCCGCCCTCGGAGAGAGGTCCCTTTCCCCCCCACCACGGTTTGCGTTTCATTACCGTTTCCTACCCGGAGTCCTTGCCCATTGCGGGTGAAGTGACCCCGAAGTGACCCGTCAGTGCACCCTCAGTGCGGGCCAGTTCCTTGACGCCTACCCGGCTGTGCATGGATCCATGCAGGACGAAGCGATGGGGAGGTCAGGGCGCGTGAACAACGTCCAGCGATTCCGGGAACAGCAGCTGATGGCGAAGGCGGAGCTCGCGCGCAAGGCGGGCGTCTCGGAGTCCACCATCGACCGCATCGAGGCCGGCAAGGACTGCCGCCTGGAGACCAAGCGCAAGATCCTCTTCGCGCTCGGTCTCTCGGTGCGGGAATCGGCCAAGCTGTTCGGGCGGCGCCGCAACGGCAACGCGAACGGGCAGCGGGGAGCGAAGTAGTCCGCACGGAGGTTCGGTAGTGGTGGGTAGGTATTCGGTAGCGATGGGTGGGTAAACTGGTTTTTGAAGGGCCGGCCACCGGGCGGTAACGTCCGCGCGAGCCGGAGAGGAGAGGAGAGAAGGCGATGGCGAAGAGCAAGCTCGCGCTCGGGCTGGACATCGGATCGTCGTCCGTGAAGCTCGTCCAGCTGAAGGAAGCCAAGCGCGGCTACATCCTGGACGCGTTCGGCGTGGCGCCGCTCCCTCCCGAGGCCATCGTCGACGGCGCGCTGATGAACTCGACCGCCATCGTCGATGCCATCCGCCAGGTCCTCTCCCAGTACAAGCTGAAGAACCGGGAAGTGGCCATCGGCGTCAGCGGCCACAGCGTGATCATCAAGAAGATCTCCATGCCCCGGATGAGCCAGGAGGAGCTGGAGGAGAGCATCCAGTGGGAGGCGGAGCAGTACATCCCCTTCGACGTGAAGGACGTGAACATCGACGTCCAGATCCTCACTCCTGCCGATCAGGACACCGGCACCGGCCAGATGGACGTGCTGCTGGTCGCGGCCAAGAAGGACATGATCAACGACTACACCTCGGTGGTCAGCGAGGCGGGGCTCCTGCCGGTGGTGGTCGACGTCGACGCGTTCGCCGTGCAGAACGCGTTCGAGGTCAACTACGACGCGCCCCGCAACGAGACGGTGGTGCTGGTCAACGCCGGCGCCTCGGTCTGCAACATCAACGTGCTGGCGAACGGGCTCACCACCTTCACCCGCGACGTGACCATCGGCGGCAACCAGTTCACCGAGGAGATCCAGAAGCAGCTCAACGTCAGCTACGACGAGGCGGAGAAGCTGAAGGTGGGCGGCGACGCGGCGCAGGACTCGGACTCGGTGGTCCCCCAGGAGGTGGAGCGCGTCATCCAGGGCGTCGCAGACCAGATGGCCGGCGAGATCCAGCGCTCCCTCGACTTCTACACGGCGACCGCGGCGGACTCGCACATCTCCCGCCTTTACCTCTCGGGCGGCACGGCCAAGATCCCCGCGCTGTTCAAGGTGATCGAGCAGCGGGTGGGCGTCCCGGTCGAGATCCTCAACCCGTTCAAGGGCGTGGAGATCGACAACCGGCGATTCGATCCCAACTACGTGATGGACGTGGCCCCGTCGGCGGCGGTGGCGATCGGGCTGGCCCTGCGCCGGTCCAACGAGCGGTAGGCGGAGGAGACGACGATGATCCACATCAACCTGCTCCCCGTCCGCGCCGCCAAGAAGCGCGAGTTCGGCCGCCAGCAGCTGATCCTCTTCGGGCTCATCCTGGTGGGCGGGCTGCTCGGCAACTACACCTGGTGGAAGGCGGAGAAGGACGGCTTGACGGCGCTCGAGCAGCGCATCGCGTCCACGCGCGCCGAGATCGCCCAGCTGGAGAAGACGATCGGCGAGGTCAAGTCGATCACCCAGGACAAGAAGGCGCTCGAGGACAAGCTGAAGATCCTCGACGCGCTCAAGAAGGGCCGCACCGGGCCGGTGAAGGTGATGGACGAGCTCGCCACCATCATCCCCAACAAGGCCTGGATCACCGAGTACACCGAGCAGGGCGGCAACGTGGTGATGCGCGGGCTGGCGGTGACCTACGAGGACCTCTCGGCGTTCGCGCAGAAGCTGAAGACCTCGAAGTACTTCGCCAACGTCACCATCAAGAAGGCGTCGCAGAAGAACCAGAGCGGGACCGTGGAGTGGGAGATCAACTGCAACGCGAACTACTCGGCCTGAAGAGGGAACCGTGGCGCTCACCGGGCAGGACATCCTCAACTCGATCACCAAGGCCCCTCTCTCGCAGAAGGTGGTCGGCCTGGGCCTGATCGTCGCCCTGCTCACCGCCGGCAACTGGTACCTCCTGGTCGATCCGATCCAGCAGCAGATCACCCGCCAGCAGGCGGCCCTCCGCCAGCTGGAGGACGAGCTGATCCAGAAGCAGTCGATCGCCAACAACCTGGCCCAGTTCAAGCGCGAGAAGGAGATCCTCGAGCGGCGCCTGCAGCAGGCCCTCACCGAGCTGCCCAACGAGGCCAACATCGACGAGCTGATCCGTTCGCTCGCCGAAGTGGGCAACAAGAGCGGGTTGGTGATCAACGACATCGCCCCCCAGGCCGAGCAGAAGCAGTCGTTCTACGCCTCGATCCCGGTGGTGATGGCGGTGACCGGCAACTACCACGAGGTGGGCGTGTTCCTCGACTCCATCTCCAAGCTCGCGCGCATCGTGAACGTCACCAACATCAAGATGACCCAACCCAAGATGAGCGGCGACAAGCTGGTCGTCTCCGCCAGCTACGTGGCCACCACCTTCCGCTTCCTCCCCGAGGCACAGGCGCAGGCACAGGCACAGGCGCAGAAGCAGCCGGAGGCCGCGAAATGATCCGTTCGCGCCTCCTCGCCGCCGCCGCGCTCGCCTGCGCCGCCTGCGGCGGCAGCAGCCCGCCGCCGCCGCCGCGCCGGCCGGCCCCGCCGCCCGCCGCGCTCAAGCCGGCGGAGGAGGAGGCGGCGCCCGCGGCGCCGACGACCATGTACGTCTACTCGCCGATCGGCAAGCGCGACCCGTTCCAGAACGTGTTCGGGAACAAGGAGAACAACCCCGTCCGGGTCGAGGGACGCAAGCCGACGCCCCTGCAGCGCTGGTCGCTCGACCAGCTCCGGCTCTCGATGACGGTGACCGGCACCTCCTCGCCCATGGCGATGCTCGAGGACCCGGAGAACCGCGGCTGGCCGGTGCGGCTCGGCGACTTCGTGGGGAAGAACTGGGGGAAGGTGACCTCCATCCAGCGCGACCAGATCGTGGTCACCGAGACGATCACCGATCACTCCACGGGCCGCGTGTACCCGCAGAACATCAAGATCATGGTCCCGGAGAGCAAGGACGAGGAGCGCGATCTCCGCGCCCTCAAGGACGGCGAGGAGATGGTGCCGTCCGCGATGAGGGACCGCTAGATGCGCCGCTCCACCGAGGAGAACCCGATGACCCCGAAGCTTTGCATCCGAGGCGCAGCGCTCGCGGCGGCGATGCTGGCCGCGGCCGCTCCCGCCGCCCTGGCCGCGGCGCCGAACCGCGTCGCCTCGGTCGAGGTGGACGGGCCGCGCGTCATCGTCCACGGCAGCGCGCACCCGGATTTCACGGTCTTCAAGCTGGCCGATCCGGCGCGCCTGGTGGTGGACCTCGCCTCGGCCGACGTGACCCAGGCCCGCTCGCCCGCCGCCGTGCACAAGGACGGCATCGCCGGCATCTCGGTGGAGCAGTTCGACGAGGGCGAGAGCCGCGTCGGCCGGGTGGTGGTGGCGCTGGAGGGCGACGCGAAGTACGACGTGGCGGCCCGCGAGAACGACCTGGTGGTGACGCTCGCCCCGGCCCAGGTTGCCGCGCGCCCTGCGGCGCAGCCGGCCTCGGCTCCCGCGCGTCCGCAGCCCGTGGCGTCCCCCGCCGCGCCTTCCGACCCCAACGTGGTCGTGTCGCGCGAAGACTTCGTCGAGGTGGCCTCGCCCGCCCGCAAGCTGCGCGCCATCTCGGTCGCCGGCGACGACGAGCAGGCGGTGGTGCGGCTCGAGGCGGACGGCCCGATCGGGAGCTTCGCGCTCACCGAGCTGCGCAACCCCGGCCGCCTGGCGCTCGACCTGCACGGGATGAAGTCGTCGGCCCGGCACGGCACCGAGGGCGCCGGTCCGCTCAAGGGCGTGCGCGTCGCTCCGCGCGAAGGCGGCGTCCGGGTGGTGCTCGATGCCGAGGGCAACGCGATGCCGAAGTACGACGTGCAGCGCGCGCCTTCCGGCCTGCTGGTGCGGGTCGGCGAGGCGAAGGTGACCCGCGGCGCGACACCCACCGCCACGGTTCCCGCCGCGCCCAGGCACGAGCTCGACGGAGTGGAGGTGCAGCCGCAGCTGGCCCAGGTGAGGGCGGTCGACCTGCGCACCGACGAGGGCAAGACCCGGGTGCTGGTGGTCCTCGATCAGCCGGTCAAGTTCGACGTGACCCGTCCCGATCCGGCCACCGCGGTCCTCACCCTCCACGGCGCCGCGCTGCCGGAGCGGCTGGAGCGCAACCTGGACGCCAGCGCGCTGGGCGGCCCGGTGACGATGCTCTCCAGCTACCGCTCTCCGGGGGCGCCCGGCGAGGTGAAGATCGTCGCCAGCACCCGTCCGGGCACGCCGGACTCGATCGACGCCGTCAAAGGCGCGCTGACCTGGCGGTTCGGCGGCCCGCAGCCGGTCGCGCAGGGCCAGGCGACGCAGGCGGCGGCCAAGGCGGGCGCGAGCACCGAGCTGGACGACCGCAACTACACCGGCCGCCGCGTCGACTTCAACGTCAAGGACATCGACATCAAGAACCTGCTCGGCGCGGTCGCCGAGATCAGCAAGAAGAACATCATCGTCGCCGACGACGTGAAGGGCACCGTCACCATCAAGCTGCGCAACGTCCCCTGGGACCAGGCGCTCGACATCATCTTGAAGTCGAAGGGCCTGGGCCGCGAGGAGGTGGGCAACATCATCCGCGTGGCGCCCATCGCCACGCTCCGCGCCGAGCAGAAGGAAGCGGCCGACGCGGCCAAGAACAGCCTGGCGCTCCAGCCCCTGCGCGTGCGGCTGATCCCGGTGAACTACGCCGACGCGAAGAACCTGGTGGACAAGCTCAAGGACACCCTCACCGACCGCGGCACCGTCTCGGTCGACGCCCGCACCAACACGCTGATCGTCAAGGACGTGCAGGAGGCGCTGCTCCGGGCCGAGGGCATCGTGCGCAACCTCGACACCCAGACGCCCGAGGTGCTGATCGAGAGCCGCATCGTGGAAGCCGCCACCAGCTTCTCGCGCCAGGTGGGCATCCAGTGGGGCGGCAACGTGTCCTTCGCGCCCACCACCGGCAACCCGACCGGCCTGGTGTTCCCCAACATCGTCCAGGCGGCCGGCGCGGCGGACGACTCCAGCGCGCCCATCGGCGGCCTGAGCGGCATCACCACGCCCAACTTCGCCGTCAACATGCCGGCGCCCATCGGCGTGAACAGCGGCGGCGGCATCGGATTCGTCCTGGGCAGCGCCGGCGGGGCGGCGAACCTGAACCTCCGGCTCTCGGCCGCGGAGAACAGCGGAACGATCAAGACCATCAGCTCGCCCCGGGCGGTGACCCTGGACAACGTCGAGTCGAGCATCGGCCAGGGCGTGTCGATCCCGTTCTCGCAGACCAGCGCCGCCGGCGTGAACACCACCTTCATCGAGGCGCGCCTCGAGCTGCGCGTCACCCCGCACGTGACCCAGGAAGGCTCGATCCAGATGAAGGTGCAGGTCACCAACAACCAGCCCAACCCGCAGCTCACCGGCGCCAACGGCCAGCCCTCCATCAGCCGGCGCGAGGCGCGCACCGAGGTGCTGGTGAAGGACGGGGACACCACCGTGATCGGCGGCATCTACACGCGCCGGAACTCGGAGGCGTGGAACGAGGTGCCGCTGCTCTCGCGCATCCCGATCCTGGGCTGGCTGTTCAAGAAGAAGGCGGTCACTGACGACCGCACCGAGCTGCTCATCTTCATCACGCCGCGGATCGTGAACCGGTCCCAGTCGGTCGTCGCCGCCGGACCTTCCGGCGACGACGCGGCCAACAAGTAGGGGCGACGCCATGAAGAAGACCCTTCTCTCCATCGGTCCGCTCGCCGCGCTGCTCCTGTGCGGCTGCGAGGTGACCTACAAGAACGCCGGGATGCTGGTCGCCACCAAGGTGATCCGGGCCACGCAGATCACCGCGGGGTCGTTCGGCTGCCAGTACGTCACGGAAACGGAGGAGCTGACCTTCGGAGTGTTCAACCCGCTGGGCGGCGGCTACACGCACGGGCTGGTGATCGAGAACCGCCTCCCGGACAACAGCTCGCTCGGGCCGGGCCGGGTGAACACGAACGACTTCCAGATCGAGTTCGCGGTGATCGATTATGCGCAGGTCGACGGGCCGGCGGTGCTCCTGCCGGAGCAGACGGTGCCCGGGAACGCCCTGATCGGCACCGGCGGCAAGGGCGTCACCCAGTTGGACCTGGTCCCCTCCGCCATCGCGCAGACGATCGGCGCGAACACCATGAAGGTGCGGATCCTGGCGCAGGTCTACGGCCGGCTGCTGGACGGCACCCGGGTGAAGACGAACACGTACGAGTACGTGATCCAGGCGGACCCGACCTTCGTGCTGGGAGCGCCGGTGTGCACGGCTCCGCAGGCGCCGATCGCCTGCGAGGGCGTCAACCAGGACACCGGGACGGGGTGCGCGGGGTGATTCCTTGACAGCGCCCGCCCGGCCTGCGTCGATGTGCGCGTGACCGTCACGTTGGCCGAGCTGTACCTGAAGCAGGGCCTCGCCGGTCGCGCCCGGGAGATCCTGCGCAAGTTGGCGGAGGGCGGCGACGCGGTGGCGCGTGAGCGGCTGGCGGAGCTGGCCCCGCCCGCGGCGGAGGAGATCGCCCTGCTCGAGGACCTGCTCGAGCGGGTGCGCGCGCGGCGAGGAGGGCGCTGATGGGATTCCGCGAGGACCTCCTGGCCATCTGCGGCCGCGTCGACGGCGCGCTCGCCGCCACCCTGATGGGCTTCGACGGCATCGCCATCGAGACCGCCGAGGTGAAGCCGGCGGAAGGCGTCGAGCTGCAGACGTTGATGATCGAGTACTCCGGGATCCTCTCGCAGGTGCGCCAGGCCGCGGAGAGCCTGCAGATGGGCAAGGCCTCCGAAGTCTCGATCCGCACCGAGAAGTTGATCGCGGTTGCGCGCCCGCTCACCCCGGACTACTTCGTGCTGCTCGCACTCTCCCCGGATGGCAACGTGGGGCGCGCGCGGTACGAGTTGCGCATCGCGGGACCCAAGCTCGTCGCCCAGCTTTGAGGTGGCGCTCCAAGCCCATGCTCGCCCCGGCGAGGAGCGGGCTCGCGCTCTCGCTCCAGTTCTAGACTCCTCTGCGCGATTGCGATACATCGCCGGGCCTCCTCGGAGGAGTGCCCTTGGCAGAAGTCTACGACACCAGCGAGTTCCGGAACGGGCTCAAGATCCTCTACGACGGGGATCCGTTCGAGATCGTCGAGTTCCAGCACGTCAAGCCCGGCAAGGGCTCCGCCTTCGTGCGCACGCGCATCCGCAACCTCCTCACCGGCCGCACCCTCGAGCCCACCCTGAAGTCGGGCGACAAGGTGGGCAAGCCGGACATCGACGAGAAGGAGATGCAGTACCTCTACAAGGAGGGCGACCATTACGTCTTCATGGACGTGAAGACGTACGACCAGGTGCACATCGGGGGCGAGGCTCTCAAGGAGGGCAAGAACTTCCTCAAGGAGAACATGAACGCGCACATCCTCTTCTGGAACGGGCGCGCCATCTCCGCCGAGCTGCCCAACACGGTCGAGCTGCGGGTCACCCGGTGCGACCCAGGCGTGCGCGGCGACACGGTGTCGGGCGCGATGAAGCCGGCCACCCTCGAGACGGGCTACACGCTCAACGTGCCCCTCTTCATCAACGAGGGAGACGTGCTCAAGATCGATACGCGCACCGGCGAGTACCTCACCCGCGTCGGCTGATCCGAGGGGGCATGGACGTCGAGAAGCTGAGAGCGATCCTCGCCGTGCTGCAAGGCACCGACGTCACGCGGCTGGACTGGACCAACGGGCAGGAAAGGCTGACCCTGCGGATGGGACATCCGCCCGCGCCGGTGACCGCGCTCCACGCCGTCCCGGCGGCCGCGTCCGCGGCGCTGCCCACTCCGCCGCAGGTCACGCCGGTCGCGCCCGCCGCCGCCGCGCGCGACGACTCCTTCACGGTGAACTCCCCCTTCGTGGGCACCTTCTACCGCTCCGCCTCGCCGGACAACCCGCCGTTCGTGGAGGTGGGCCAGGTGGTGAAGAAGGGGCAGGTGCTCTGCATCGTGGAGGCAATGAAGCTGATGAACGAGATCGAGGCCGAGCAGCCGGGGCGCCTGCTGGAGGCGCTGATCCAGAACGGAAGCCCGGTCGAATACGGAGAGCCGCTCTTCCGGTTCGAGCCCGCCTGAGGGACCGGCGCCCGGGACCGAGATGTTCCACAAGATCCTCATCGCGAACCGGGCGGAGATCGCGCTCCGGATCATCCGCGCGGCCCGCGAGTTGGGCATCGAGACGGTCGCGGTCCACTCCACCGCCGACGCGAACTCGCTGCACGTGAAGTTCGCCGACGAGTCGCTCTGCATCGGCCCGCCGCCGTCGAAGGAGAGCTACCTCAACATCCCGGCGATCCTCTCCGCCGCCGAGGTTTCCGGCGCCGACGCCATCCATCCAGGTTACGGATTCCTAAGTGAAAACGCCGAGTTCGCTGAGATGGTGCAGCACGCCGGCCTGGGGTGGATCGGCCCGCGGCCGGAGATGATCCGGATGATGGGCAACAAGGTCCGCGCCAAGGAAGCGATGAGGGAGGCGGGGCTGCCGCAGCTGCCCGGGTCGGACGGCGTGGTGCGCGAAGAGCGCGAGCTGGTCCGGCTGGCGGAGAAGGTCGGCTTCCCGGTGATCCTCAAGGCGGCGGCGGGCGGCGGCGGGCGCGGGATGAAGATCGTCCGCGAGAAGGACCAGCTGGCGCAGATGTACCGCACCGCCTCGGCGGAGGCCCTGGCCGCGTTCGGCAACGGCGACATGTACGTGGAGCGGTACGTCGAGCGCCCGCGCCACATCGAGATCCAGATCGTCGCCGACGAGCACGGCGACGTGGTCCACTTCGGCGAGCGGGAATGCAGCGTGCAGCGGCGCCACCAGAAGATGCTGGAGGAGTCGCCCTCGCCCGCGCTCAACGAGAAGCTGCGGGAGCGGATGGGCCGCGTCGCGGTCGAGGCGATGAAGAAGGTCCGCTACAACAACGTGGGCACCATCGAGTTCCTCCTCGACGAGCGCGGCGACTTCTTCTTCATGGAGATGAACACGCGCATCCAGGTCGAGCACCCGGTCACCGAGTCGGTGACGGGGATCGACCTGCTCAAGGAGCAGATCCGGCTCGCCGCGGGAGAGGAGCTGGGGCGCACGCAGAAGAGCATCGCGCTGCGCGGCCACGCCATCGAGCTGCGCATCAACGCGGAGGACCCGGTCACCTTCGCTCCCTCGCCGGGGCTGATCACCGCGTACCACGCGCCGGGCGGACTGGGAGTGCGCGTCGATTCGATCGCCCACGAGCAGTACCGGGTGCTGCCGTTCTACGATTCGATGGTGGCGAAGATGATCGTCACCGCCGACTCGCGCCCGGCCGCGATCATGCGGGCGCGTAGGGCGCTGCAGGAGTACGTGGTGGAGGGCATCAAGACCAACATCCCTTTCCACAAGCGGCTCTTGCTCTTCGAGCCATTCGTGCAAGGGCGCTACGACACGCGCACGGTCGAGCGGCTGCTGGCGGAGGCCTCTCCGGCGGCGGGTGGGTAATGGAAATTTACCTGTCGTTAATCTACCACATTTGCCGCTGATTACCGACAGCACCCGACATGTCTGGACGCGCTGCGGCGCAACGTGCTCCGGTGTGTGCTGCGCCGTGTGTGCGGATCGGCGTTTTTCCTAGGCGCCGAGCGGCCTTGTATGTACCGTCAGCTCACGTTACGCTGGAGTTCCGCCGCCCGTTCGAGAGCGAGACTGGGAGCCGTCCCGGACCGATGGACAAGAACAAGGTCATCGAGTCGGCTTCCAAGCTGATCGTCAAAGGTCAGTTCGAGAAGGCCGTCAAGGAATACCAGCGCGTCCTGGAAGTGGACCCGGACGACGTCCGCGTCCTCCAGAAGCTGGCCGAGCTCTACCAAAAGATGAAGAAGCAGTCCGAGGCGGCGGACTGCTTCGAAAAGGTGGCGCGCACCTATGGGGCGCAGGGCTTCTACCTGAAGGCCGTCGCGCTCTACAAGCAGGTGCTGAAGGTGGTCGAGCGCGTCGAGGTGAACGTCCGCCTCGCCGAGCTGTACCAGCAGCTGGGCCTCATCGGCGACGCGACCAAGGAGTGGCAGACGGTCGCCGCGCAACACGAGAAGACCGGCGACCACAAGGCCAGCCTGGACGCGCTGAAGAAGCTGGTCGATCTCGACCCCGACAACGTCGCCTCGCGCATCCGGCTCGGCGAGCAGTACGCGCGCCAGGAGAACCCGGTCGAGGCCGTCGCCGAGCTGCGGCGCGCCGCGCAGTACCTGCAGCGCAACGGGCGAACCGACGACTACCTGCGCGTCGCCGAGCGCATCAGCCACCTCGATCAGGCGGACACGAGCCTGGCGCGCGAGCTGGCCGAGCACTTCCTCTCCCGGGGCGACTCGAAGCGCGCCCTCTCCAAGCTGCAGATCTGCTTCAAGGCCAACCCGCGCGACCTGAACACGCTGCAGATGCTGGCCAAGGCGTTCCAGGACCTCGGCCAGACCTCGAAGACCGTCTCGGTGCTGAAGGAGCTGGCCAGGGTGCACGCCGACTCCGGCCGCGCCGACGAGGCCCGCCAGACCTACGCGCAGGCGGCGGAGCTGGCTCCCGACGATCCCGAGGTGAAGGCGGCGCTCCGATCGGGCGGCGGCTCGCCGCGCCCGGCGCCGGCCCCGTCCCGCCCGGCCCCTCCGCCGGCGCCGCCCCAGCGGGCCGCGCCGCCCCAGCGGCCCACGCCGCCCCGGCGGCCCGCGGCCATCGCGCCGCCGCCTGCTCCCAGCAGCCGCAGGGCGCCGCCCGCGCCCGTGGTCACGCCGCCTCCGCCGGCCCGGCCGGCCGAGCCGGCCACGGCCGCGAGCCTTCCCAAACTGCTCAAGGAGACCGAGGTCTACGTCAAGTACGGGCTCCACGACAAAGCGCAGGAGCACTTGCGCAGGATCCTCGCGGCGGATCCGAACAACCTCGAAGCCCACGAGAAGGCAAAGGTGGTCGCGCTGGCCACCGGCCGCAACGACGAGGCGGTCGCCGAGCTGGCCACGCTGGTGCGGCTGTACACGCAGCGGCGCGATCCGCGCGCGCAGCAGGCGCGCTCCGAGCTGCGCGAGCTGGACCCGCGCAACGCCGCTCTCGGCGGGGCCCCGGCCGCGCCGGAGCTGGAGATCGAGCTGGAGCCCGCCGAGGCCGAGATCGAGCTGGAGACGGCGGAGCCGCTCGACGAGCCCCTGGTCGAGGCGGAGCTCGAGGCCGAGGGCCTGCCCGCGCCCGACGAGGACGAGCCGCTGCTCGAGGTGGAGCCGCTCGCCGGCGCGCCCGCGCGCGGAGGGGACGACGCGTTCGCCTCCGACCTGGCGGAGGCGGACTTCTACATCGAGTCGGGCCTGGCCGACGAGGCGCGCGCCATCCTCGAGGCGATCCTCATGGGCGAGCCGGATCACGAAGGCGCGCGCGCCCGGCTGCGCCGCATCGGGGGCGCAGGACGCGCCCCCGCCGTCGGCCGCTCGGCGGTCCCGCAGGCGCGGCAGGCCGAGGGGCCCGAGCACGACGACCTCGCCGCGGAGCTCGCGGCCGAGCTGGCCGCCGAGATCAACGCCGCGCAGCTGGTCGAGGACGCGCCGCTGGACGGCGACGTGCTGGACAGCTTCCAGGTGCCTGCCCACGAAGTGTTGGGCGAGTTCCGCAGCAAGATCGCCCAGACGGTGCGCCGCGAGGACGCGCAGACCCACTACGACCTCGGCATCGCCTTCAAGGAGATGGGGCTCCTGGAGGAGGCCATCTCCGAGTTCGAGATCGTCCTCCACCACGGCGGTGGGGCCCGGCGGGCGGACTGCCTGACGATGCTCGGCACCTGCGAGGCCGAGCGGGGGAACGCGGAGGCGGCGGTGAAGTACCTGCAGGACGGCCTCGAGCTGGACGAGCTGAACCCGGAGGCGCGACGCGCGCTCGCCTTCGAGCTGGGCACGGTGCTCGAGACGCTGGGGCGGAACGCCGAGGCGCTCGAGCAGTACCAGGTGGTGGCGGCGGAGGAGCGCGGGTTCCGCGACGTGGCGGCGCGCATCCAGCGGCTGGGCAACGGCAGCGCCCGGCCGCGCGCGCCCGTCAAGCCGGCGGCGAAGCCCGCCGCGCGCCCCGCGCCGGCGACGGCCGCCGCGGAGAAGAAGCCGTCCGACGCCGCGTCGCGCAACCGGAAGATCGGGTTCGTCTAGGGTGGGGCCGTCCAAGTGAACTACCTCGACTACTACGAGCTGGCCCAGGAGCCGTTCTCCAACGCTCCGGTGTCCCGCTTCTACTTCAACTCTCCCCAGCACGCGCAGGCGCTGGTCCGCCTGACGCACGTCTGCTCGCAGATGAAGGGCCTGGCCATCCTGGTGGGCGACATCGGGGCGGGCAAGACCACCCTGGCGCGCAGGCTGCTCGACTCGCTTCCGGAGAACGAGTACGAGGCGGCGCTCCTGGTGATCATCCACAGCGGCGTGACCGCCTCCTGGCTGCTCAAGCGCATCGCGCTGCAGCTCGGGGTCGACGCCCCCAGCGAGGACAAGCTGACGCTCCTCGGCCAGCTCTACCAGCGGCTGGTGCGCATCTACGAGCAAGGCAAGCGGGCGGTGGTGCTGATCGACGAAGCGCAGATGCTCGCCACCCGCGAGCTGATGGAGGAGTTCCGCGGCCTCTTGAACCTCGAAGTGCCGGAGCGCAAGCTGCTCTCCCTGATCTTCTTCGGCCTCCCCGACATCGAGGAGAACCTGCTCCTCGACGCGCCGCTCGCGCAGCGCGTGGCGATCAAGTTCCGCCTGGCCCACCTCACGCCGGAAAGCACCGAGGCGTACATCAAGCACCGCTTGCGGCTGGCCGGGGCGTCGCGGATGCCCTTCACTCCGGAGGCGGTGAACGCCGTCCACCACTTCTCCAGCGGCACGCCGCGCGTGATCAACACGCTCTGCGACAATGCCCTCTTCGAAGGCTACGTCGCGCGGGTGCCGATGATCGACGAGGCGATGATCGGCCGGGTGGCCGGCGATCTGGGCCTCGACGGGGCCGCGGCCGCGAACGACGCGCCGACGCCGTTAGGAGCAGGTGGGGGACACCATGAGATGGTGTCCCCTCCGCGATTTCCCAAGGAGCAGAAGCCGCTCGATCTGGGGGAGATCGATCGCTATCTGGCGGGACTCGCCAAGCCCTCGTGACCGCGGCCGGCACCGGGCCGGTCGGGAGTTGAAGAGAGAAGCATGCGGCGCGCGCGGTCAGCTCCGGGCAACCGACCCTCGAGCGAGGCGGGGGACCGTCCGTGCTGAGGCGCGTCCTGGTCGCCTTTGCCCTCGCCGCGGCCGTGGTGGCCGGAGGCGCGATCGCCTTCCTGCGCACCGATTTCGTCGCCAACAACCTGTGCGCGTACGCGGTCGCCACCATCGAGGAGACCACCGCCGCCCAGGTCCGCGTGGCGCGCTGCTCCGTGGACCCTGCCCGCGGGCAGCTCACCATCGACGGCCTGCAGGTCGGCGACCCGGGCGGGCGCATCGATCTGAAGGTCGCGCGTGTGTTCGTCCACGTCCTGGTCCGGCCGGTCCTGCAGCGCATCCGGCTCGAGCAGCTGGAGATCGACCACGCCGAGATGCACCTGTCCCTCGATCGGCAATCCGCGCCCACCGCGCGCGCCCGGCGGCAGGAGTGCCTGCCCGACGTGCTCGACCGCTTCGAGCTGGGGCGCGTGAAGATCCGCAAGGCGTCGATCGAGGTGCGCGGCGGAGGCGTGAGCGTGGTGCTGCCCCGCGCGAGCGCCGTAATCCACGGGAAGGGCGACTCGATGCAGGTCGCGCTGGCGACGCGGGGCGGCGCGGTCGAGCTGCCCGGACGCCGGGTGGGCCTCGCCTCGGTGCGCGGCGCCGCCATTGTCGACCTGCGCGGCACGGGCCAGCTCGACGTCACCCGCCTGGACCTCATCGGCACCGAGGCGGCGGCGTTCCTCTCCGGGCGGATCTCGGACCTCTGCGACCCGCACATCGAGGCCAGCGCGAACCTGCGCGCGGACGACCTCGCGGCGGCGCTCGCGGCGTACATGCCCGGCATGCTGCACGGCGTGCGCGGGTCGCTCGGCGCCGATGCGACGGTCACCTTCGCGCGCAAGGATCCGCACCTCCGGGGCGAGGTCCGCCTCCGAGGGCTGCAGCTGGAAGGGTTCGACCCGGGCGATCTGAACGCCCGATTCGATTTGAACCCCCACCGCCTCAAGGTCGAGCACCTCGACGTCGCCGTGGGCCGCGGCCAGGTGACGGGGACCGCCGAGGTGGGTTTCGGACAGGGAATCCCGCTCTCGACCGACCTCGCCCTGCGGGACGTGGAGCTGGCCGAGGTGCTGCGCAAGCTGACGGTGCCCCATGCCTGGGTCGTCCTGCGGACGGCGGGCAAGGTGCAGATGAAGGGGACGCTGCTGCCCCTGGCGCTGAGCGGCGACGCCTCGCTCGACCTGTCCGACTTCGCCGTCCTCGACGGCGCCTGGGACGCGCGCCGCAAGGGCGGCCTCCGGCGCATGCTCGAGATGCCCAGGGGCCACCTCACCAGCGCGGTGGCGATCGACGCTCATAAGATCTCGCTGCGCGGCGCCCGGATCGAGACGGGCTCCTCCCAGCTCAACGTGGAGGGCGCGCTGTACACCGACCCCGCCCTGGGGCTCGACCTCTTCGCCCAGACCGACGAGCTGTCCCTCGACGACCTGCGCGGCCATGTCGCCCAGCTGCCCTGGCACGGCCGCGCGGCGCTGGCGGCGCGCGTGCACGGCCCCTACGCGAACGTGCGGGTGGAGTCCAGCGCCGCCATGCGCGGCTTCCACTTCATGGACCTCTCCCTGGGCGACCTCTCCGCGCAGGTCGATCTCACCGGCATGGTGCTCTCGCTCGACCAGGTGCGCGGGCGCAAGGATCGGTCCACCTACGCCGGGCGGGTGAAGCTCGACTTCCGCCCCCACGAAGCGGCGATCGACGCGCACCTCGAGCTGCCCGATGCGTACGTGCACGACCTCGTCGATCTGGCCGCCGGCCTGGTGCCAGCCCTGTCGCCGGTGAACCACCCTGACGATCTGGACGGCCGCCTGTCCGGCGTGATCGACGTCAAGGGCCCGGTGGTGGCGCCCGACGGGGAAGCCCGCGTGTCCTTCTCTTCGGCCTCCCTCTGGGGCCAGGGCTTCGACGGCGGAGAGGCGCGGCTCACGCTGCACGGAAAGGAGCCGCGCCTCCAGATCCAGCGGCTGGTGCTTCGCCACGGCCAGGCCGAGCTGGAGCTGGCCGGCCGGTTCGGCCCGGCCTGGCAGCTGGAGATGGATGCCGCCACGCGCGACTTCACCTTGGACCAGCTCGATTTCGCCAAGGGCGCCCGCCTGGCGGGACCGCTCGCGTTCGAGGCGCGCCTGCGGGGCGTGGCGCAGCATCCGGTGGTCGAGGTGCGATCCAGCTTCGCGGGCGGGCGCGCTGGGAGCGCCGAGCTGGGCGACGGCAAGCTGACGCTGCGCCTCGACGGCACGCAGCTGCGCTGGCAGGGCGAGGTGGGCACCCACAAGCTGGAAGGGCGGGCGACGCTGGAGGGCGAGCTGCCGTATTCCACCAACCTGGCGGTGCGCTTTCCGGACCTGTCCGGCTACTTCCAGAGCTTCATCCCCGAGGCGGAGGTGCAGGGCGGATCGCTCTCGGCCGATCTCTCCCTCTCGGGCTCGCTGTTGCGCTGGCGCGAGTCGCAGGGCCGGGGCGAGCTGACCGCGCTGCAGCTCGTGCGCAACGGGATGACGTTCGAGAACGACGGGCCGGGGCAGCTCGTCTTCGGCCCGGCGGGCGTCGAGGTGAGGAAGCTCGCCCTGCGCGCTCCGTACACGACCGTCACGGTGGGCGGGAGCCGGCTGCCGAGCGGGAAGCTCGACCTCCGCCTGGCCGCGTCCATCGACGGCCGCATCCTGCAGAACCTGTTCGCGGACCTGGAGCACGCCGCCGGCACCTACCTGGTCCAGGCGACCGTCGGCGGCACGCTGCAAACCCCGACCGTGCTGGGAAACCTGCGTATCGAGGACGGCGAGGCGCGCCTGCGCGGGCTGCCGCTGGCCGCGCGCGAGCTGAACGGCAGCGTGTCCTTCAGCCAGGACGCGCTGGTGATCGACGAGCTGGGGGGCAAGCTCAACAACGGCGAGGCGAAGCTCTCCGGCGGGATGGAGATGAAGGCGCTGCGCCCGCAGAAGATCGACATCGCCGCCCACATCAGCGACGTCAACGTCCGGTTCCAGGACAACCTCCCCGCGACCCTCGACGGGGACGTGACCCTCTACGGCCCCCCGCTGGAGCCTGTCTTGGGCGGGTCGGTGATCGTCAGCCGGCTCCGTTACGCCGAGGACCTGGACCTGGAGCGGAGCCTTCTCGACTTCAGCCGGCGCCCGCCCGCGCCCCGCGTGCTGGCGAAGAGCGCGCTGGTGGTCCACTTCGACCTCGACGTCCACCTCTCCCGCGGGGTGCGGATCGAGAACAACCTGGCGCGCGCCGATCTGAAGGGCGACCTCAAGGTCACCGGCACCTCGCGCGCCGTGGGCCTCCTCGGTTCGGTGAACACGGTGCACGGGACGGCCCAGTTCCGCGGCAACGAGTTCCAGATCGAGCAGGGCGTCCTCACCTTCACCGACCGCACCCGCGTGCGCCCCTCCTTCGACTTCCAGGCGCTGGCCCAGGTGAAGGAGTACAAGGTGCGGCTGCACGCATTCGGCACGCCGGGGGAGCCGCACGTGACGCTCACCTCCGAGCCTGCGCTGGCCGAGGCCGACCTCGGCTTCCTGCTGACTTTTGGATTCGTGTCGCAAAACTTGCAGCAGGCCAGCTTCGGCGCGACAGACTCGGGCCTGGCGATCGGCGTCGAGGCGCTCAACAAGGTGACCGGCTTCTCGGAGGAAGTGCGCCGCTTCATCCCCAAGAACAGCATCCTGCGGGATCCGACCATCGATTTCGCCTCCGACTTCTCGGTGGCGACCAACAGGCTGGAGCCGATGGCGCGCTTCCGTTCGCGCCTGCTCACCGACAAGCTCGACCTGCGCGTCCTGGAAGGGCTGTCGACCCGCCGCTACCGCGGGCTGATCTCCTACCAGCTCTCCGACGCGCTCTCCGGCCAGATCCAGCTCGACAACGAGCACATCACCACCGGCACCGACTTCGGCGTGGACCTGAAGCTGAGATGGGAAGGCGAGTGAGGCTCCTGCCGTTGATGCTCGCCTTGCTGGCGGTGCCCGCGCAGGCCCGCGTGGGCGACGAGCCCTTGCCGCCCTGGGCGCAGCAGGAAGGCGGCGAGCCCGTGCGCGTGGGCGAGGTCGTCTTCGAAGGGACCGACGCCAAGGGGCTGCGCGCGCTCGTCGCCCTGGAGGACGGAGCGGCGCTCGACTCGCGCGACGTGCGCGACGCAGTGCGGGCGCTGCACGGCAGCGCGCGGTTCGCCCGGGTGGCGGCGTACATCGAGCCCCTCCCCAAGGAGATGTACCGGCCCGGCTGGACGCGCGCCGTGCGGCTGGTCTTCGTCCTCTCGCCGGTGCAGAAGCTCGTCTCGCTCAGGTTCCGCGGGCAGAAGGCGCTGGCCGAGGGCCTGCTGCACCAGACCGCCAACCTGCAAGTCAACGCCGAGTTCCAGGAGGACCTGGTCCTGCGCGCCGCCGAGGCGATCCGCGCCGCCTACCACCGCATCGGGTACCGCGGCGCGGCCGTCACCCCCGTCCGCACGCCGGCGAAGGACGGCGTGGCCCTCGAGCTGAGCATCGAGGAGGGCCCGGTCACTCGCGTCGCCGAGGTGCGGTTCACGGGCGAGGTCGCGCTGCACCGCGACGAGCTGCTCGCCGCGTTCAAGCTGCAGCCCGGCGACGAGCTCAACCTGTCGGCGCTGGACGAGGGAGTGCGCGGCGTGCGCGAACGCTACCGCCGCGCCGGCCGCCTGCGCGCGGTGGTCGAATCGCCGCTCCTGGAGGACGTCCCGCCCGCCGGCGCCCGGGTGATCGTGCCGGTGCGCGCGGGGCCGGTGGTGCGCTTCCACCTGCGC
>WNGG01002047.1_pt1 | contig 22903 bp, 22 predicted proteins | sample 5400661 | NCBI WGS metagenome assembly WNGG01 (sample SAMN13153372, study PRJNA577476) | soil metagenome | isolation source: 100 cm soil or saprolite under Garry oak tree replicate 1 | place: USA:California | collected 2016-06-15
CGTGAGCTTTATGCCGATCACTGGCTGGGCTTCAGCGAAGTGCGACTGCATGAACTTCTCGAAAAAAGTGGCTTTCGTAATATCGAAGTGAGTGTCGTGGCGCGCGAAAAACAAAGTCCGCATTTTCAAACTGTCTTTGCCATCGGCATGAAGTAAGTGAACGCCGGGGCGCGTTCTTCTGTCCAAAGTTTGCCGTTGAGCTATAATCGAGAAAACTCCAAACCTCTTGTTATGAGCGGCTTCTTCGAGGAAGTGCAGCGCCGAAAAGTTTATCGAGTGGCGGCGGCCTATATCATCGCCGCCGGGTTCATTATCCAGATCGGCTCGGCCGTTTTCCCGGCGTGGGAATTGCCAAACTGGACGTTTCGCCTGGTAGTTGTGCTTTTACTCATTGGCTTTCCCATTTCATTGATTCTCGCCTGGGCTTACGACGTCACGCCGCAAGGAATTCGGGCAACGCCGACGATCGCAGCGCCGGGCAGTCACCGTCGGCGTAACGTGATCATGCTTGTCGCGACCGGCGTGATCATTTCCATCGCTGCCGGGTTCTTCCTGCTGCCCCGTGCTTCTGCGCGCAAGATCGACAAGTCGATCGCGGTTCTTCCTTTCGAAAATTTGAGCGACGAAAAAGAGAACGCCTACTTCGCCGACGGCATCCAGGACGACATTCTCACGAACTTATCGAAAATCGGCGAGCTGAAGGTGATCTCACGCACCTCGGTAATGTCGTTTCGCGGGCACGCGCCAAATGTGCGCGACATCGGCAAAGCTCTTGGCGTCTCGACCATTCTCGAGGGTAGCGTGCGCCGCGCTGGAAATCGCGTGCGCGTCAATGTACAGTTGATCGATGCGACAACGGACGAACACATTTGGGCGAACGATTACGATCGCGACCTGACGGACGTTTTCGCAATTCAAACCGATCTCGCCCAAAAAATCACCGACGCGCTCCAGGCTAAACTTTCGCCCGCCGAACAATCGCGAATGGAACGCAAGCCCACCGAGAATGGCGAAGCCTATCTCGCTTTTGTCCAGGCGCACAATCTCCAAGGCGCTCTTGAGGATTTCGGCAAACTGAAGCAAAGCGAACAAATGTACGAGCGCGCCATTCAGCTGGACGCAAATTTTGCGCTTGCCCTCGCGTGCTACTCGCAGTTGCAGAGTTGGATCGTGCACACCTTCGATCCCACTCGGGAACGCCGCGAAAAAGCGCGCACTCTGGCCGAACGCGCTCTGCAATTGCAGTCTGACCTGCCGGAGACGCATCTGGCCCTGGGATATTCGTATTATTACGGCGATAACAATTATGACGCGGCACTGAGAGAATTCGAAATCGCACGGCAGGGATTGCCCAACGAATCTGACGCCTACCTGGCTATAGGCGCGATCCAACGCCGGCAGGGAAAATGGGCGGAATCGACCGCCAACCTCGAGAAGGCCGTCAGTTTAAATCCGAAGGACATCTGGCCGCTGCAAAATCTCACTTTCAATTACGGGATGCTGCGAAATTACGATGCGGCTAACAAAACTATCGACCGCGCGCTCGCTCTGGACCCCAACGCGTTAGGACCTTGGGAGGTCAAGTCCAAGCTAGCGATCGCTGAGAAAGGCGATTTCAGCGTCGCTGAGAGAGGATTTACGGCCGTGAAATCGATCCCGATGAACAACCAGGAGAAACTTAGGATCGCTGGCGCGCGCGCGGACGTTTTTCTTTTGGAACGAAAATACAAGGAAGGATTGCGCGAAGCGGAAAGTCTGCCGGACGACCTCCTCGCACCGATTCCCGCAGCCTTGTGTGGCAAATATTATCTCATTGGCTTTGCGCGAAAGGCGCTTCGGGACGAATCCGGCGCCGAAGCCGCCTTGCTGAAAGCAAAAGACCTCGTCGAAGCACAACTGAAAGAAAGTCCCGATGCAGCGGACATGCATGTTCAGCTCGCGAAAGTTCTCGCCTATCTCGGAGATAAAGATGCCGCGCTAGCTGAAGCGCGGCGCGCCAGCGAATTGCTTCCGGAGAGCAAAGACGCCTTTGGCGGCCCGGAAATTGCGGCTGGGGTGGCCGAAGTTCACGCCATTCTTGGCGACAACGGTCGCGCGATTGAAATCCTGGACGGATTGTTGGGCCGACCGAGCACTGTCACCGTGCAGGGTCTGAAAGTAAATCCGATTTGGGACCCGCTGCGAACAGATCCGCGCTTTCAAGCTTTGCTCAACAAGTACGGTGCGAAGACTTAGCGTCGCGATCCTTTTCACCCTGGTCGCGACGGTTTCGCGCGCGGAGTGGAAAGTAATTTCCGCGCAAACCGAATCTTCCTCAGCGTCTGGACTCGAACATCGATACGTGGCTCTGCAGGATTCCACCACCGGTCAGCGCGCGTCACTGGAGCTGACACTCTTTTTAGCAAAGTCATTCACCCTGCGCATTATTGATCAACCGGCCGAGCCGCACATCGATCTTGCCGAAACGATGCGACAGGAAAACTGTCTGGCCGGCGTGAACGGCGGATATTTCGATTCCAATTACGCGCCGATTGGTTTGCTGATTGTCGATGGAAAAGTTTTCTCGCCGTTGCAACGCGCGCGTTTGTTGGGCGGGGTTTTGATGGCGTCTTCGCGCGGAGTGCAAATCGTTCGCGCAGGGGAGTATTCGCGGCGGCCAAACCCGCATGCCGCGATCCAATGCGGACCGTTCCTTGTCGATCTTGGCCAGCGCGTGCGTGGACTTGAGGCAACGCGTGAAGCGCGACGAACATTCGCGGCGATCGATCGCGACGGTCACGCGGGGCTCGGATTTTGTTCCGAAATTTCGCTTGCCCAATTATCCGCGATTCTTGCCGGCGGGGTAAGCGATTTCAAAATCGATCGTGCACTCAATCTCGACGGCGGATCGTCGAGCGCATTTTGGTTCGCACGCAAAGACGGCAGCGCGTTCTCCATTCCCGAACAAAAAACCGTGCGTGACTTTGTCGCTGTTGTTGCGCGTTAAGGGTAGGGCGACGCTCTGCGGAGCCGTGGAATTATCTTCGGCTGGACAGAGTCTCGCCCTACCGTTGAAAATGCGTGGTTCCAATGCGCACGTTTGGCGGTTTCAAATTAAGCGACCAATTTTTTTACGGCGAAGTGCGCGGAGATGAAGTGTCTATCCTGGCCAAGCCATATTGGGTTGACATCGAACCAACCGGCGAAGTGTTAAAACTTACGGATGTAGATGTCGATCTTCCGGTGGCGCCCTCAAAATTGATCGCGGTCGGATTAAATTACGCGCACCACATCGCGGAGATGAAGCGGACGCCGCTCGGTTCGCCGCTGATTTGGTTTAAAGCACCGAGCTCGCTTTTGCGACATAACGGGACAATCGAGATCGCATTCCCGCAACATCAAACCGATTTTGAAACTGAGCTTGCGGCTGTCATCGGCGCGACCGCAAAAAATGTTTCCTCGCAAAGCGCGCTCGATCATGTCTTCGGTTACACGATCGGGCTCGATATCAGCGACCGCGATTTGCAGAAGTCGGAAAAGCAATTTGGCCGCTGCAAATCGTTCGACACCTACACGCCGGTCGGGCCGTTTGTGTATGCCGATGTCGATGTGGACGATCTCGCCATCGAGCTCCGCCACAATGGGGAAATCAAACAGTGCGCGCGGACAAGCCAGATGATTTATTCCGTGGCGCAAATTGTCTCTTTTGCCAGTCAGTCGCTCACGCTCGCGCCCGGCGATCTCCTTTTGACTGGAACGCCGTCCGGCGTCGGGCCAATCCGAGAGGGCGATGAATTGGAAGCGAAAATCGGCGACTGGCCACCGCTGCGAAACGGCGTGAAAAACACGCGTTGATGCCGCGATGACCGCTCAGCCAGACATTTTTTTTAACTGCGCACGTCGATTTACTGAGCTTGCCTTACATCCCACGGATGGAGATAATTCGAAGATAGAAGTAGCAATCTTCGAGAAGCGAAGCGTTAAAATTAAAAGAAAGGTGAAAAGTTTTGCTGGACTCGCCATCAACCTGTTTGGGATAAAGACATGTCCATAGAAACCGAGCTCGTAACTTAATCTTGGCCGCAATTATGAAAACATTACTTACTCTCTGTCTCAGTGTGATCGCGTTGACTGCGTTTGCTCAGAATCGGCCGGTGCCGCCACCGCCGCCACCGAACGCGCCCGCGACCGCCGCACCGCAAATCCCCGGCGCACCGCCGAATCCGGCAGCGCCGATTCCACCGCCGGCTGCCGGCACATCGCCGGCGCTGGCTCCCGGGACATCTCCGGTCGGGCCGGTTGGTGCTTCGCCTGCGCCAGGAACGACGGTCTCCGCTACGCTAAGCGCATCCCCGGCAACAACTGCTTCTCCCGCTGCGTCTCCGGCTCCCGAAATGAAGGCCACCGGCATGTTCACCGGTAATTTTCTCATCGATAACTTCCGCAAAGGCGGCCCGATCATGTGGCCGATTCTTATCGTGTCGATTGTTGGGCTCACGGTTGTGATCGAGCGAATCTTCTGGTGGGGAGGTCGCTGGTTCCGGCGCGATCCCAAGCTGATCGAGAAGGTATTTACCGCGATTGAAACCGGCGATGTGGCCGAGGCCTCCCGACTATCCCGCGGCTCGCGCGATCCAGTTCTGCGCATGATGTGGAACGGGCTCAATCACCAGCACGCTTCGTTGCAGGGAGCGTTGCAAGTCGCCGCCGGCATCGAAATAAAGCGCGCCGGCCGGTTTCTCGTGGTTATGGATACACTGGTGACACTCGCGCCGTTACTGGGTCTGTTGGGCACGATCACCGGTCTGATTCGTTCATTCAGTTTTCTGGGCAACGAAGAACTGGCCGTGCAAGCGGTCACCGGCGGTATCGCGGAAGCGCTCATCGCCACCGCATGCGGTCTTGGCATCGCGATCTTCTCGTTGGTTCCGTTTAACTTTTTCACTTCTCGAGTGTCTAACTTGGAGTTCGAGCTGCAAACGGCGGCCACGAACCTGGAGGTGATGCTGGAAGCGAACGTAAAGGCGAAACGCGAGGCAGAAATGACGACCACGCGCTAAACGCAGGCAATCGCCCAAGCAAACCCATGAGAGTCGCCTCTCCCATACCGCACAAGAAAGCGCGGATCGAGATCATTCCGTTGATCGACGTCATGTTCTTTCTCCTCGCCAGCTTCATGATGGTGAGCTTGAGCCAGGTGCATATGAAAGGCATCAAGGTCAATCTGCCCACGGGCGTCTCGGGTGAGACGCAGTCGAAGAAGAATTACATCAGCGTCTCCGTTGATAAAGACGGGCACTACTTCTTCGACAAACAAGAGGTGAGCTGGGATGAAATGCTGCCGCGCTTACAAAAGGTGTATCAGGAAGACCCCGAAGCGAAGGTGTTCCTTCGCGGCGATCGCGGCACGGTCCATGGCAATGTCATTCATTTGCTGGATATCCTGCGCGCTGCCGGCTTCTACAAGATCGCGTTTGAGATCAAAAGCGAGTCTGCCAGGGGAGTCCCGGCGGCGCCGATACCACATTAGGAGAAGCTATGGCTAGACCACTGATGTACCGACCGCCTCCCAGATGGCATCTGTGGGCCGCTCTTGGTGGCGCAGCCGTGATCCATCTGGGAGCCGTGGTTGCAGCGATGAAACGCGAGCCGCCGCCAGTCGATCTTTCCGATATTCCGACCGCGGTCGTCGAGGCGACGATGGAGGCACCGCCGGAACCCACCCCGCCGCCTGAGGAGGTTCCGGTCGCGACGCCTCCGCCGGCGCCGCCTGAGGTCAAGCCCGAGTATGTCGAGGAGAGGACGCCGCCGCCCCGCCAGCCTAGGCCGGTGAAAGTGATGCCAATCAAAGCTCCAGCCGCGACGTCGATATCCAGCGCTAAGGCCAACGCCGTCTATGCGCCGCGCCCCGGGTACCCTTATGAGGCACGTTCGCGCCGCATTATGGGCAGCGGTGTTTGCGTGGTCACGGTCGATACAGCGAGCGGCAGGGTGACCGACGCGACGATGGCGCAAAGCATCGGTAACTCGTTACTGGATGACTCCGCGCTAAGCGCATTCAGGCAGTGGCGATTTCGACCCGGCGCGGTCGCCCCGAAAGTGAAAATTCCCATCACCTTCACCATGACCGGCGCATCCTACTGATTTAGCCATGCATATCTCTTCGCCAATTCCACACAAACGGGCCCGCATCGAGATTATTCCATTAATCGACGTCATGTTCTTTCTGCTCGCCAGTTTCATGATGGTCAGCCTGAGCCAGACTCACATGAAGGGTATCCGTGTCAATCTGCCGGCGATGATGGCGCTGCCGCCAACCGAGCAGAAGGATTACGTTTCTATAAAGGTGCTCGAGGGGAATACGGTTACTTTTGACGATCAGGTTGTGCCGGACGACCAAGTGCTGCCGCGCCTTTATCAGCTTCATCAGGCGAATCCGAACATCAAAATCTCAATCAGCGGGGACATGATGGCCATGCACGGCGATGTGATTTCGGTGCTCGACAAAGTGCGCTCCGTTGGGATCACGAAAGTAGGCTATCAGATCAGAGCAGCGGGTCCAGGCGCTCCGGCTGCTCCGGGTCCCCAGCCCCCCGGCCCTCCACCGCCGGCCAAGCCCTAATCGCCGCGCTGAAGCGCCGGCAGCCGAGCACGAAGCGCGCGAATCGCTTGTGCCCGGTGGCTGATTCGGTTTTTTACTTCGGCAGGCAGTTCGGCAAAGGTTTCATCGAATTCGTCGGGAGCAAAAACCGGATCGTAGCCGAAACCATTTTCGCCGCGCGGTGGATCGACGATTATGCCGCCGATGAGTCCCTCGAAAGTGCCGAGCAGTTTGCTGCCGCACGCCAGCGCGAGCACGCAGCGAAAGCGCGCTGATCGACGCGTTCGATCCGGATCGGTTCGTGCAAGCGCGCGCAGCAACTTGTCGATGTTGTCGCGAGCGGTCGAGTTCTCGCCGGCGTAACGAGCGGACCGAATTCCCGGCGCACCGCCCAGCGCATCCACTTCCAATCCGGAATCTTCTCCCACGACAAGATCGACAACCGCACGTGAGAGATTGACCGCTTTGGCAATGGCGTTTTCCGCAAAAGTGCGGCCAGTCTCTTTAATTTCCGGAATATTCTGGGCCTCCAAAAGATCACTCACATGAAACTCGTCTCCAAGAATTTCCGCAAACTCGCGCGTCTTATGAGCGTTACGCGTGGCGAGAAGAAGCTGTCTCACATTGAAATGAAATCTGGAAACCAGGAATTCAGGAATAAAATTTTAGTTTCTTTTCCTGGGTTCTTGGGTTCCTGATTCATCTGTATGAGCGAGCGCCGCAAACCTTACCCCTTCGACCAGATCGAACCCAAATGGCAGAAGATCTGGGACGAGCGGCAAATGTTTCATACGCTAAATCCGGGTGAAAAAAATTTCGATCCGGCGAAACCGAAATTCTACATCCTCGACATGTTCCCTTATCCGAGCGGGGCCGGCCTGCATGTCGGACATCCGGAAGGATACACCGCGACCGACATTATCGCGCGTTACAAACGGATGCGCGGTTGCAACGTTCTGCATCCGATGGGTTGGGACGCGTTCGGTTTGCCGGCGGAGCAATACGCGATCAAAAGCGGGCAGCATCCGGCGGTCACGACGCGCGAAAACGTCGCCAAATTCAAATCGCAGCTCAAGCGCATCGGTTTTTCCTACGACTGGCAACGCGAGATCAACACCACCGATCCGCGCTACTATAAATGGACGCAGTGGATTTTTCTCCAGCTTTACAATTCCTGGTTCAATCCGAAGACGAACAAAGCCGAACCGATCAAAAGTTATCGCGGCAAAAATCCAGACGAGGTGCGACTGGCCTATGTCGCCGATGTTCCGGTGAACTGGTGCGCGGAGCTCGGCACCGTATTGGCGAATGAAGAAGTCGTCGATGGAAAAAGTGAGATCGGCGGATTCCCGGTTGTGCGGCGGCCCATGCGGCAATGGATGTTGCGCATCACCCAATTTGCGCAGCGATTGCTTGATGAACTGGACGCACTGGATTGGCCGGAAGGAATTAAACTCCTTCAGCGCAATTGGATTGGCCGCAGTGAAGGCGCAGAAATCGATTTCAAAATCGACGGTGGCGAACAAAAAATCCGCGTTTTCACGACGCGCCCCGACACACTTTACGGCGGCACTTACATGGTGCTCGCGCCCGAGCATTCGCTTGTCGATCTAATCGTAACCGAAGAGCAATGGCCGGCCGTGCGCGAGTATCGAGAGCGCACCGCGCGCAAGAGTGATTTGGAGCGAACTGAGTTGTCCAAGGAAAAAACCGGCGTATTCACAGGCGCTTATGCAATCAATCCGGCGACCGACGAGAAAATTCCGATCTGGATCGCCGATTACGTGCTGCTTGGCTACGGCACGGGTGCGATCGGGGGCGTGCCGGCGCACGACGAGCGCGATCTGGAGTTCGCGCGAAAATTCGATCTGCCGATTCGGCAAGTTGTCCAGCCGTTGGGCGGCGAAGATCCAATCGGTTTCATCGGCGAGGGTATCGCGATCAATTCGCCGGCGATCGAGGGCCTGCCTTCGCGAGAAGCAATCCGTAAAATCACGCAATGGCTGGAAGAGCGCGGCCTCGGCAAAGGCGCGATTAATTACAAATTGCGCGACTGGTTGTTTTCGCGGCAGCGTTATTGGGGCGAACCGTTTCCGGTCGTTTGGGAAAGCGGCAAACATCGCGCGCTGGATGAATCGGAATTGCCAGTCGTGCCGCCGCCGCTCGACGATTACAAACCGACCGGCACTGGCGAACCGCCGCTGGCGAAAGCGAAAGATTGGATTCGTTATTCAGACAAAGCGCTGCGCGAAACCAACGTGATGCCGCAATGGGCGGGCTCGTGTTGGTATTATTTGCGATTCTGCGATCCGCAGAACGACAAGCGCTTCGTTGGCGAAAAAGCCGAAAAATATTGGATGGGCGGGAACAAACCCGGCGGCGTCGATTTGTACGTCGGCGGGACGGAGCATGCCGTGTTGCATCTGCTTTACTCACGTTTCTGGCACAAGGTCCTGTTCGATCTCGGGAATTTATCGAAGCCGGAGCCGTTTCAGCGTTTGGTAAATCAGGGAATCATTCTCGGCGAAGACAATCAGAAGATGTCGAAGTCGCGCGGGAACATCGTGAATCCCGATGACGTGATCGATCAATACGGCGCCGATGCGTTTCGCTGCTACGAGATGTTCATGGGACCGCTCGAGCAAATGAAGCCCTGGAGTATGCACGGCGTGGAAGGAGTGGCCCGCTTTCTGGCGCGCGTTTGGCGATTACTGATGCGCGAAAATCAGGCCAGCGAATGGGAATTGTCGCCTGCGGTGCAAGATGTCGATCTTATGAAGGCGCAGCAGAGGATCGTACACGCGACAATCAAGAAAGTGACCGAAGACATCGAGTCGCTTTCATTCAACACCGCGATTGCGCAGATGATGATTTTCGTGAACGCGTTTACAAACGTCGAGTCGCTGCCCATTTCCGCGCTGCGCACGTTCTTGATTCTACTTAATCCTTTTGCGCCCCACATCGCCTCCGAATTGTGGGAGAAACTGAATGCAAAGTTCAAAGACGTGCGCGGCGACATGGCCGAGCAAGCATGGCCGACTTACGACGAGCGCCTGCTGGCCGAAGACGAAGTTGAGATTGTCATTCAAGTGAACGGCAAAGTACGCGATCGAATGAAGATGTCGATCTTGGCGACCGAAGAGGAAATCAAATCCGCGGCACTCGAAAACCCTCGCATCCGTGAACTCACTTCCGGGCGAACTATTCGTAAAGTCATCGTGGTCCCGAAAAAGCTGGTGAATGTTGTCGCATGAAAAAGGTTTGGAAGGAATTCAAAGAATTTGTCGTCAAAGGCAACGCGGTGGATCTCGCCGTCGGCGTGATCATCGGCGCGGCCTTCGGCGCAATCGTTAATTCACTGGTTAAGGACCTTATCATGCCGCCAATCAGCTTGCTCAGTGGCGGGCTCGATTTCTCGAATAAATTTATTGTGTTGCGCGCGGCGAAGGACGGCAGCGCAGCCTTTCACACACCGGCGGACGCGGCGAAAGTAGGCGCAATTACTTGGAATTACGGCAATTTCATCACGCTCGCGATCAATTTTCTCATCGTTGCAGGGGCAGTTTTCCTCCTCGTCCGCGGGATTAATAGGCTCAAGAGTTCGCCGCACGCAGAGCCGGTCTCGAAGGAATGTCCCGCGTGCGCGATGACCATCCCAATCAGGGCGACGCGTTGTCCGCATTGCACAACGGACTTGACGGAAAGCGCGCCGCATTAGGCCGCCGGCTCGATTCGAACAAAATCGAACCTTGCTCGCCAAAAGCGCCATTCTTTCGATCAACTAGAACATTTCCTGCTGCAATAAGCTGGCCCAATGATGACAAGCGCCCAGCAAAGATCGACCATAGCCCGGCAAATTATCGCTTGCCAGGTAGCGCATCGATGCTATTGAGGGCGCGGTGCTGCAAATGCCTAAACGCCTTAACCTTACCCTCACAGTAATCGCCGCCTGCTTCTTTGCCAGTTGTGCCGAGCAGCCGAAGTCAAAGCTTGTTTCCGCTGCCAGCGCTAGTCGTATGCAAAAAGTGCGGACGACGGCTTACACGCGTAGCGAAAGGGGCGGACGTCACAATGCACTCGGGCTCTGCTTGTCCGGCCGCCGCGTGATGAGCGCCGCCTCCGATTGGTCGCGTTTTCCGTTGGGGACGCACTTTCGCATTGTCGATACAAAAGAGGAATACATAATCGACGACTACGGGACCGCGCTCGTGGGGACGAATACGATCGATTTGTATAAGCCGAGTCGCCTGCAAATGAAACGCTGGGGGGTGCGTAATGTCGATATAGACATCCTCCAGTGGGGTTCGGAGACACAAAGTTTGAAAGTCCTCGGTCCGCGCGTCAAGCATCGCTGCGTCCGGCAGATGATCGCCGGGTTACAGAAAAAGGCGCCCGCGCCCGTGCAGGTTTCCAATCCTACGAAGGTTTCCGCGCAGGCTTCCATTCGCACTATTGATTAACGGTCCGGCCTCGCGACTTTCCCGGGAATGAAAATTCTCGTTGTCGGGGGCGCTGGTTATATCGGCAGCATTTGCGCAGAGCTGCTTCTCGATGAAGGCCATGAGGTCGTCATCTTTGATAATCTCACCGAAGGCCATCGCCGCGCCGTCGATGCGCGCGCCGCTTTCATTGAAGGTGATCTGGCCAATCGACAAAAAATCGAGGCCGCGTTCTCGAAGACACGCCCCGACGCGGTCATGCATTTCGCTGCCAGCGCTCTGGTAGGCGAATCGATGCGCGATCCGTCAAAATATTTTCGCAACAACATCGCCAACGGTTTGAATCTTCTCGATGCCCTGGTCGCGGCCGGCATCCCGCGAATTATTTTTTCATCGACCTGCGCGATCTTTGGGCCGCCTGAGCGTTTGCCCATCGATGAAACCTTGCCGCCGAGCCCGATCAATCCCTACGGCGAATCAAAGCTCGCTTTCGAAAAAATTTTACGCTGGTACGACCAGATCCATGGTCTCAAAGTTGTTTCGCTGCGCTATTTCAACGCGGCTGGCGCGTCCGCGAAATTTGGTGAAGACCATCGCCCCGAAACGCATTTGATTCCAAACGTCCTGAAGGTCGCGCTCGGACAGAAGCGGCACGTTGAAGTTTTCGGCACTGATTATGAGACACCGGATGGGACGTGCATCCGCGATTACATTCATATTGTCGATCTTGCGCGGGCGCATATTCTCGCGCTCAAGTCTTCGAAAAGTGAATTTTACAATCTCGGCACGGGCGGCGGCTCAAGCGTGCGCGAGGTGATCGCGGCCTGCCGTGAAATCACCGGCCGCAAGATCGACGTCGTGGAGAAGCCGCGCCGCCCCGGCGACCCGCCGCGGTTGATTGCCTCATCAGAAAAAATCAAACGCGAGCTCGGTTGGCGGTCGAAATTTCAATCGTTGGGGGCCATCATCGAGAGCGCCTGGAAATGGCACGAGAAATTTCCCGATGGATACGCCGATTAATACTGTAGCGGCGGTCTATGACCGCCGATGAAATTAAGAATGCGACGCTCGCAGAGCGCCACTAGAGAAAAGAAAAAAGCGCCCCCGGGATTTTGTCCTGCGGGCGCTTTTGATTGTTCGCTGGACTGCGAACGGCCTTTGCTTACGGCTTGCCCGTCGTCGTCGTGGTGGTTTCTTTTTTCTCGTAGACCGCGGCAGGCTTCGTCAACACGATCTTGCGCACGATCATGCGATCGCCTTCGCGCACGTAGTAAACAGTCGCGGGCAAATCGGGCCGAACGGCCGACCACGTTACAGTGCGACCTTCCGGATCAAGAATGGTCGTGCTCTTGGTGTAGTAGTATTTCACCGGTGCTGTATCGGTGGTCGTGCGGAACGTGATATAATCGGAATCCGGCGTATAAGCCGCGATTGTTCCTGTGCTCGTGACTGTCGACTCGGTGGTCGTGCCCGTCACGGGATTCGTGCTTGTCGTGGTCGTGGTTTCCTGCGCGAGCGCTGTGCCCAGCCCCACCGCACAGACCGCGGCCAATATTTTCAGTAATCTCGTTTGTTTCATATTTGTCCTCTGCTTTGGTTAACCAATGCTTTCTTTTGTAAATAGGTTGGACTCCTTACGGCCGGACTTTATTCGACCGCATATTTGCTTCGCACGTTGCCCGGCAAGTGGTTGCATCGACAATCGCGGCCCGCTGTCGCCCGGAGAAATTTAATGCAAGCTCTGCCCGGTTTTCGCGATTTCCTGCCGAACGATTGCGCAGCGCGAAATTACATTTTTGCGCGCTGGCGCGAAGTAGCGCGCCGCTATGGCTTTGTCGAATGGGACGCGCCAGTCCTGGAGCCGACCGAGCTTTACCAAAAAAAGAGCGGGCCGGAAATCGTCGCCCAGCTTTTCAATTTCACCGACAAAGGCGAACGCGAAGTCGCCATGCGGCCGGAATTAACGCCAAGCCTTGCGCGCGTGGTCGCCGCCCACGAGCGCGAATTCAAAAAACCGCTCAAGTGGTTTTCCATCGGGCAATTTTTCCGTTACGAAAAACAGCAGCGCGGCCGGTTGCGCGAACATTTGCAGCTCAACTGCGACATCATCGGGGAAACGGCGCTCGCCGCCGATATCGAGCTGGTCTCGCTTTGCATCGACATCGTGCGCGCGTTCGGTTTCACAGAAAAAGATTTCGTCGTGCGAATCAGCGACCGCGAATTCTGGACTGATTTTCTGCGTTCTCGAAAAGTTGCGGCCGAACAGTGGGATGAAATCCTGCAAACGATCGACAAATTCGGGCGCGAGCCGCGCGAGAAGACGAGCGAGAAACTCGGCCAGCTCGCTGATCCGGTGCTGAGAATTTTGAGCGAAGGGGGCAAAAGCGAAAAGCTGGATCGACTTGTCGATGGTCTGCGCGCCCGCGGCCTGGCCGATTTCGTCGATATCGATGTCCGGATCGTGCGAGGATTGGCTTACTACACAGGGATCGTTTTCGAAGTGTTCGATCGCGCCGGACAATTGCGCGCGATTGCCGGCGGAGGTCGTTACGACAACTTGATCGAACAACTGAGTGGCGGCGCAGTCTCGCTGCCGGCACTCGGGTTTGCGATGGGCGATGTCGTCCTGGGCGAATTGATTGGCGAAACCGCCAGCGCGCGGGAAGCCATGCAAAAAGCAATCGCCGCCGAACAGAAGATTGACATCTACATTGTGATCGCAAAGGAGGAGCGCCGCGCCGACGCGCTCGCGCAAATTCAAAAACTTCGCGAGCGCGGTTATCGCGTCGATTATTTGCTCACGTCCGGGAAAGTCGCGCGCCAGTTTCAAACCGCCGAAGATTTGGGCGCGAGGGTTGCGCTTCTTTACGGTGATGAGTGGCCCCAGGTTGCGGTGAAGGACCTTGCGACTGGAGAACAGAAGCTCACACCAAACCAAGAGTTGCTTGCATACGTTGCCCGCTCGCTCAGCTTGTCATCCTGAGCGGAGCGTAGCGGAGTCGAAGGACCTCACTTTTTATTCGAGAGATGCTTCGCCTTCGCTCAGCATGACAGAAGAGATGTATCGCACCCATACTTGTAACGAACTGCGCAAGATCGACATCGGCAAGCAAGTCACGCTCACCGGGTGGGTGCATGTTTCGCGCGATCATGGCGGCGTGATTTTTATCGATCTGCGCGATCGTGAGGGACTAATGCAAGTCGTGTTTCGCCCGGAGGAAAACGCCGAGGTCGCGAAGGAAGCGCATCATTTGCGCAGTGAAGACGTGATTGAAGTTATCGGACGGGTCGCGGCCCGCGTGCCTGGAACGGAGAATCCGAAACTCGCGACCGGCGACATCGAAGTAATTCCAAACCGATTACGAATTCTGAATCGCGCGGACGCGCTTCCGTTCCCGATCGATGCGGAGATTCATAACGAGGATTTGCGGATGACCTACCGCTATTACGATCTGCGGCGTCCGCAGTTATCTCGTAACCTGCGAGTGCGCCATCGCGTGGCCAAAGCGACACGCGATTATCTCGATGCCCAGGGTTACGTCGAAATCGAGACGCCGATCTTGTCAAAAAGCACGCCGGAAGGTGCGCGCGATTTTTTGGTGCCGAGCCGGTTGACGCCGGGAAAGTTCTACGCGCTGCCGCAGGCGCCGCAGCAATACAAGCAGCTTCTCATGGTCGCTGGCGTGGAAAAATATTTCCAAATCGCGAAATGTTTTCGCGATGAAGATTTGCGCGCGGACCGGCAGCCCGAGTTCACCCAGATCGATATCGAGGCGTCGTTTGTCACGCCCGACGACATTTTCTCGCTGACCGAGGGCATGCTTGCCGCCATTTTCAAAGTCGCGTGCAAGATCGACGTCAAAACGCCGTTCGATCGGCTCACTTATCGCGAAGCGGTCAGCCGCTACGGAAGCGACAAGCCCGATCGCCGCTTCGGCATCGAACTTGTCGATCTTAGCGACGATTTTCGAGAAACCGGTTTCAAAGTTTTCCGCGGTGCGCTCGATGCCGGCGGCGTTGTGAAAGCGATCAACGCCAAGGAATTCGCCGGGATTACGATCGGACAGATCGATGAGCTGAGTGAGATCGCGAAAATATTCGGCGCCAAGGGCCTTGCCTTTATCAAGATCGAGAGCAGCGAATGGAAATCGCCAATCGTGAAATTTTTCAGCGACGCCGAGAAGGCGGCGCTGCAATCAAAATTAAAGATCCAGGAGGGCGATTGCATCTTTTTCGCCGCGGACAAATGGGAGATCGCCTGCGAAGTGCTCGGACGAATCCGATTGCGTGTCGCAGAGATCCAGGATTTGCTTCGCACCTCTGCTAACCGCCCGTCCGGCTCGGACTCCGGCTCGGACTGGGATTTTCTTTGGGTGATGGATTTTCCGCTGCTGCAATGGAGCGCCGAGGAGAACAAGTGGAACGCGGTGCATCACCCGTTCACGCGACCAAAAACGAAAGATCTCGCGCTGCTCAACGAGAAGAAGTTTTCTGAAATTCGCGCGGAAGCATATGACGTCGTTTTGAACGGCGTCGAGATCGGCGGCGGCAGCATGCGAATCCATGAGCCGCAGTTGCAGGAAAAAATGTTCGAAGCGCTCGGTGTCAGCGCGGAAGATCGGCAATCACTGTTCGGTCATTTGCTCCGCGCCCTGCGACTGGGTGCGCCGCCGCACGGCGGGATCGCGCTCGGTCTCGATCGATTGGTCATGCTGATCTGCGGCGAAGAGTCCATCCGCGACGTCATGGCCTTCCCGAAAAATAATCGTGGCCTCGATTTGATGACGCAATCACCGGCCGATGTCGATCCACGCCAGCTGCGCGACTTGTCGATCAAGCTGGCGAAAGAAAAATTGTAAGTCGGCCATTTTGGCTGCAGAAATTTCAAACGATTGGCGGCGAAGATCGCCGCCTTACAATTTCCGGCGACTGATGCTCGCGGGTTGTCCGGAAAAGAACTGCCACGGAAAACGTGACGATTGTTCCGAAACAAATCCACCACGGGAATTCCATCACCGGCAGCCAGCCCGGCTGCGGGTAAAGCTTTGTGCCGAAGATGCCGGCGATCGCGTTGGGCAATCCGCTCAGGATAGCGACGACGATGAAGCCGATGATCATGGCAAGAACGTTGCCGAAATTATTGCCACGCCGCTTGGTGAACATGCCGCAGAGAAAGACGCCGAGGAGTGAGCCGTAAGTGTACCCGAAAATACCGAGCACGATCGGGATGATGCGCACTTTCGGGTGGACGATGACGAGATACGAAGTGGTCGATGCCACGACGATCATGAGCAGAGCGAACCAAACCGTGGCCCAGCGCACCGCGCGCAAGCTCTGTTCACTTGTCGATCCTGGATTGATATAAGTTTCGTACCAATCGCGCGTGAAACTGGTAGCGAGCGCGTTGAGCGCGGTACTGAGCGAACCCATGGCGGTGGCGAAAATTCCCGCGATGAGAAGTCCACGCAGACCGACCGGCATTTCGTAAAGAATGAAATGGCAAAAGGTCTCATTAGGCGTTTTCGGCAATGTCGGATCGGGATGCGCTTGATAATACGTCCAGAGTAACAGGCCGATGCTGAGGAACGTGAGCACGATCGGTATATCGGCGAGACCGGAAAGAATCAGGGAGCGCCGGCTGCGGCGGATATCGGGTGCGGTCAACATGCGTTGCACCATGTCCTGATCGGTGCCGTGCGTGGCCATGGTGATAAAGGTCGATCCAATCAAGCCGGCGAAAATCGTGTACTCGATCTCAAACATGCCTTTGATTTTTTCCCAGCCGTGTTTGGCGGGATCGAGACCGGTCGTGAAAAAATCGGAAACGCCGAAGCCCCCGTGGCGTTGCACGATTTCATTCCAGCCGCCGGGAATGGCTGAGTAAAGCAGACCGAGCGCGACGAGCGCGCTGCCGATCATGATTGAAGCCTGAATGAAATCCGTCCAGATGACGGCTTTGATTCCGCCGAGCGTCGTGTAAACGGCGGTGAGAATGACAATCGCGACCGTCGCGCCGACATAAATCCACAGTGTTTCGGTTTGGCCGGGACGGGTGCCGGAAATCATCTCGTAAGCAAGAGCGAGCGCGATCGCCGCGACATACAATCGGGCGCCGGAGGCAAGCAGACGCGTGAGCATGAAAACCGCGGAAGCAGCATTCTTGGTCGCGACACCGAATCGCGCGGTGAGGTATTCGTAGATCGAGTAAACTTTATAGTCGTAGTACGGCTTGATGAAAATGTAACTGACGAGAATGCGCGCGAGGATCGTGCCGAGCGCGAGTTGGACGTAGGTGTAGTTGCGCAGCGCAAAGCCTTCGCCGGGCGTGCCGAAAAATGTGCCCGCGCTTGTTTCGGCTGCGATGATCGAAGCAAGCACGGCCCACCACGGAATGCGCCTGCCGCCGAGCGCGAAGTCGGCAAGATTTTCCTCTTTTCGGCCCATGTAGAGGCCGATCGAAATGATGAGGACAAAATAAAGAAGCAGAACCCCGCTATCGATGGCGAGCCGTCCGTCCATGTCGATCTTAGGTGACAGAATTTTCCGAAGGCGCAAGGTGGATCGTGCGCTCCGTCGCGCGATGCTAAACAATGGCGGCTCTGACCGCTAAACTTTAACATCGAGCAAGGGACTGCTCGATTCACCATGAAATTCGTTCAAATTCCAGCGCCCGATTTCGATCTGGCGATGACGCTCAAATCCGGACAGGTGTTTCATTGGGAAAAGATCGACAATGGATTTTGTGGGACGATTGGCGATCGGGCGGTTTATGTGGAGCAAGTCGGTGATGTCCTCAGAGTTGGTTGTGCCGAGACCGCGCAACCGGCGCGCGAGACGCGCGCCCTACCAAAGATCGTGGCTGATTATTTCGCGCTCGATCATCCGCTTTCGGAAATTTGCGCGTCGTTTCCGAATGATCCGACGATGAACGCGGCGCGGGATTTTTGTCGGGGTTTGCGAATCATTCGCCAACCAAAGTGGGAATGTCTCGCGACATTCATCACTTCGACCAGAAAAGGAGTACCCCACATACGGCAAATGTCGCGCGTCTTGCGTGAACGTTTTGGTGAGGCGTGCAAGGTCGACAATCATATGGTGTACACATTTCCCTCGCCGCAGCGCGTTGCCGAAAGTTCGGAGAAGGAATTGCGCGAATGCGCGCTTGGTTATCGCGCGAAAAATTTGCTGGCGACCGCGCGGCTCGTCAGTTCGCGCGCGGCCAATCTCGATGCCTGGGCGGCGCTTTCCGATGTCGATCTTCGCGAAAAGCTCTGCAAGCTGCCGGGCGTTGGTGCGAAGGTTGCTAATTGTGTAATGCTCTTTGCCTACGAACGTTTGCGCGCATTCCCGATCGACGTCTGGATCGAGCGGGTCTTGAGAGAGAAATATTTTCCGCGGAAAGGAAAAGTGACGCCACAGAGATTGCGTGTGTTTTCGGAATCGTATTTCGGGACACATGGCGGTTACGCGCAGCAATACTTGTTTCATCAAGCGCGGGTCGCTTCACGTGACCGGCGGGTGATTGAGGTCAATCGTCCCTACCTCACGCGCGATGGCGATAAAGGTGGAGGCGGTTCATCGAATCGCCCGCCCCAGCGGCGCAATTTGTCAGCGGGTGGCCGCTGAGATAATGTTCGCTCGCTCGCGAACTGAAGAATTCAACCCTTCCCTCCCTTATCATTATTTATAGCACGCTCTCATGACGACGGCCGAGATCATGTTTGCCCAGCCGGGCGAAGGAATACTGGATCGGAAACAGGAAGCTCGAAAAGTTTTATGGGCGCTGCTGGCAGCGCTTTTCATTCATCTGTTGGTCGCGTTCACGCTTGCCGGTCTGGGCGGCGTTTTTTCTCCGCCGCTCCCGGTCGAGGAAAAACCGGTCGAGTTAACGATTATCGATCTTTCCGCGCCGCCACCGGTTGTTCCGAAGAATCCCGCGTTCATGGAGACGGACGAATCGAAGCAATCAGCGGAGGCGCCGAAAGAAAAAACATTTGAATCGAACGCCAATTCGATTGCGGCAAGTCAACAACCGGCCACGGGCGGAGCGCCCTTGCCGTCGCAGCAGGGGATCGACCGGCCGGGGGTCGATTTGGAAACGCATCAGTACTCGCTCCCCAATGAAGGCGCGCAATCACAGCCCAGCGCGGCCCCACAGGAAAGTCCAAAACCGTCCGAACCGCCGCAACCGACACCTCAGCCGACGCCCGTCACGGACTCAGAGCAGTTTGCGATGTTAACCTCGACGCCGACTCCGACAGTCCGGCCTTCCGTTGTTCCGACGCCGGAACAGCCGCGCTCCGCCTATCGCGCGCAAAAACGTCAAACTCGATTGTCGGGATCGATCACGAATCGTGGTGCATCCGCGGTGAACGCGATTGGCACGCCGCTGGGTCGATATCAAAAAACTCTCTACGACGCTGTCGGCTCGCGTTGGTACTATTATGTCTCCAGGCAGCGCGATCTGGTCAGCATCGGCACCTTGCGTCTGGTCTTTTCGGTTGACCGAAGCGGTCGCGTGGCCAATCTCAAGGTCGTCGAAAACAGCTCCAACGAATCTTTCGCAAACGTATGTCTCCAATCTGTGCTCGAAATCCAGTTACCGCCGATTCCGGAGGATGTGGCGGACACGCTGCCGGCTGAGGGGTTGGACGAAGAAATGTCGTTTACGATGTACGCTAACTGATGATCGCCATTGCTCTAATCGCCGGCGCGCTCGAATCGGTGCAGACCATCATGAGCTTTTTCGTCAGGGGCGGGCTCTTCATGTGGCCGCTGCTCATCTGCTCGATCGTTTCGGTGACGACAATGATTTTGCGCGGCATCGCTTTGCGCGAAAAGAATGTGATGCCCTTCGTCATCCAAAGTGAGATCGAACGACTTATGCCAGGAGGAAGCGCCGAGCGTTTAGCGCGGATCGTGCAACATGACCCGTCATCGCTGGCACGGATTGCGCGGGTTGCGCTCCAGCACTTGCGCGGGCCGCGTTCGGAGAATGTGGAAGCAGTGGAAACGCGCGCGCGTCACGAAATGGTGCGGCTGGAGAAAGGGCTCATTGTTCTCGAAGTCATCACCGGGATCGCACCGCTGCTCGGCTTGATCGGCGCGGTCTCCGGTCTGGTGCACGTTTTTTCGCATCTTGGCTTGAGCTCGGGCGCATCGGATACGCGCCAAATCGCGCTCGGGATCGCCGAAGCGCTGAACGCAACCGTCTTCGGACTTTCAATCGCGGTGCCGACGTTGATCGCCTTCAGCTATTTTTCCAAGAAAGTGGAAGTAATGTCGGTGGAGATGGAGACGCTGGTCGTGGAGTTGATCAGCAAATGCTACTATGGGCGCTCTTCCCGCGAAGTGACGGCGACTAAATCTCCACCGCTGACAACAGCCCCGACGCCGACGCCGGTGGTGTAAAGCGCGCGCCCATCCCACGCTATGAACTTCGTCGTCCGCAAACGCAGGGCACCCACCATCATTATCGTTTCGCTGGTCGATATCCTCATTATCCTGCTCATTTTCTTTGTCGTTTCGACGACATTTAAAAAGGACCAGCCGGAAGTTCAGATCAATTTGCCGGAATCGAAAACCGCGGCCAAGCGGCCGGCCGAGCTCGAGCATGTAATCGTGAGTGTCGATCAAAATGACGCGATCCAACTGGATGGGCAAAGTGTCGGGGTTGACGAATTGGAGGCCGCGGTGCGCGATTTGCCCGCGGATCGTAAATCGACGCTGGCCCTGCAAGCCGACAAAAAGGCATCGTGGGGCACCATCGTCAAAGTGATGGACGCTCTGAAACTGGCGGGCGTGAAAAATCTCCCGTCGTTTACGCGCGAGGAAAAATGAGATTGTCGATCTTGCAGTATGGCGATCCGATCCTGCGCGCGAAAGGCAAACAGATCGATCAGATCGACAATCGCATTCGCGAGCTTGCGCAGAACATGCTCGAGACCATGCGCGCCGCGAACGGCATCGGCCTCGCCGGGCAACAAGTGGGTGAGCCTTTGCAGCTCACGGTGCTCGACATTTCCCAAGTCGAAGATCGACCGAGCACGATGAAGTTAAACGGCGAAGATGTCGATCCAAAGGCGGCGATGCCGCTGGTCTTGATCAACCCATTGATTACTCTGAGCGAGGGCAGCGCAGTTGGAACAGAAGGCTGTCTCAGTTTTCCCGAGATCACGGGTGAAATCGAGCGGGCGGAATCTGTAAGTGTGCGCGCGCAAACGCTGGAAAACAAAACGATCGAAATCGAAGCGACCGGTTTGTTGGCGCGCGCCTTGCAGCATGAAGCCGATCATCTCAACGGAATTCTTTTTATCGATCGAATGAGCTCGGCGGCGAAGGCAAGCTTATCGAGTCGTTTGAAGCGGTTGCAAAAAGAAACAAAGCGCGGGCGGGTAAAAGACCGACAATCGCTCGTTGGTCAAAGCGCTTTGTAATCGACCGTGATCGTGCGAAAGACGAGCGTGTCGTGCTGGGCCGAGAAATAGAAGAGTTCGAGCATCGTCGCGCCCACCACCCATTGGTAGCCGACCAGTGTTTGGACGACTTCGGTATCGGTATCGCGCGAGCGGGAGACTAGTTTGCCCGTCCCGTACTTCTCATCGAAATATTTGCGGATTTCTCCCATGCGCTGGTTGTAACGCTCGATCGTCCAATCGGGATATTCATATTGCAGCTCGACGCCGAAGAGCGATCTCCCCTTGAAAGTAAAGAGCGTGCGCTTCAAACCGGGATGAACAAGGCCTTCAACGGTCCATACTTCGCGGCTTTCTTTTTTGTCGCGCGACACGATCTGTGCTTTCGCGCCTTTTAAAACCGCTTCCACGCGCGTCATCGGGTCGTTCCAGCGAAAACCAAACGGCGGCAGGAGTTCATCGGCGGCATGGATGGACGAGATGCCGACAAAAATCGCGACCGAGACGACGAGAAAGATGCGCATGGCTATTCTGCCCGCGACTGGGAAGAAACAGCGCGCCCGGATTTCCAGTTCGCTATTCTAATTTGGTTCAAATTCATTTCTGGCACGTGGAGCGAAGGCGAAACGTGCTTCAAAGGGGGCAAAAATGCGCGTGTGCGCTAATTCGGTCAACTCGTCCCGCCGTCGCGGGACTTTCGGAGTCAACTCCGCACGAAGGGACCATTTTTGCCGTTTTCGGCCACGCTCGTTTTGATTTTTCAGTCAAGGTTTTTTTTATGTGCGACGAAAATAAAATTAAGATTTTTTCTTGTCGATGTAGACCGCGGTTTCTAATCTGAAGCCGCTGGCAGGGCGAAAAGGGAGTGGATGTGAATAAGATGTGAACAGCTTCCGATAAAACTCCTACAAGCGAGAATGAGCGAGGCCTTAACCTTTCTACACCGACGACGCAAATCAGATGTCGATCTTGCCGCAACCCCGGCGTTGCGGAAGTGCGCGGGAAGCGTTTTTCCCTCGTGTTTAGGCATTTTAGGTATTTTTTCTGAGCGTTTCCCCTGCGTTGCAGGTGCAGTGGCGCCCAACCATCGGCGTCGTTTCGCTGACCAATTTCCCTCGGTAAGAGCCTTTGTGGCAATTGTGTAACGCTGTTAACAAGTCGCTATGAACGAGAATTATACTCAATTGTGGCAGCGATTGTCCGCCGCTCTAAAGCCACAGGTCAGCGCCGATACATTCAAGCGCTGGTTTTCCGCCGTGGAATTGATCGACGCCACCGACAACTCGCTCACCTTCCGTGTTCCAAACAACATCTACCAATTTTGGATCGAGAGTAATCACATGGCTGCCTTGCAAGCGGCCATCGTCACCGCTTTTGGCGGCCCGCGCGAAGTAAAATTTTCTTCGCCACCTGGAACTTCAGTCCAGGTGGCTGAGGACGCGGCGGCGTTGAAGGAGGTGGCCTCAGAC
>WNGG01003132.1_pt1 | contig 22899 bp, 22 predicted proteins | sample 5400661 | NCBI WGS metagenome assembly WNGG01 (sample SAMN13153372, study PRJNA577476) | soil metagenome | isolation source: 100 cm soil or saprolite under Garry oak tree replicate 1 | place: USA:California | collected 2016-06-15
GAGCTCGCGGACGACCCGCCGCATGAGCATGATGAGCGGCGGGTGCATCCGCTCCGCCTCCTTGATGCAGCGCTCGAGCGCGACGAGCCGACGCAGCGCGGCCAGGTCGACGATCCGGTCGTCGGGCAGCACCTCGCGCTGCTCGGCCAGCACCGCGGGCAGGTGCTCGGGGTGCTCGAGGAGCAGCAGACCTGTCCAGGCGCCCATCACCGCGCTCGTGTGCTGGCCGGCGAAGATGGTCCCGAGCAGGAGGCCCGTGATCTCGTCGTCGGAGAGCGCACGGCCGTCGCTGTAGCGGGCGGCCATGAGTGTCTGGAGGAAGTCCTCTTTCTCGAGACCGCGTCCGCGCCGCTCGGCGATGACGCCGGCGATCAGGGCCGCCACCCGTGCGCGGGCGCGATCGCGGCGGCGGAAGGCCGGCAGCGGCAGGTGCGGGTTGAAGAACGCGATCAGGTTGATGCCGCGCTCGAGGTCGTGATAGAGGTGCGCGAACTCCTGCGACACGTGCCGCCGCATCTCGTCGCCGATGAGGCAGCGCGTGGCGATGAACACGGTCAGCTCGTTCAGCGCCACCGCCAGGTCCACCTCACCGGCGTCGCCCCAAAGGTCGGTGTACGCCTCGGCCTCCTCCTGCATGACGCGCGCGTACACCCCGAGGCGGTCGTCGCGGAGCGCCGGGAAGAAGAAGCCCATCTGCTCGTCGAAGATCGGCGGTGACGCGTCGTAGACGACGCCGCGGCCGAAGATCGGCACGGTGAACCGATAGACCTCGCGCACGCTCAGCTGGTCCTCCGGCGCGCCGAAGAACGCGGCCTGCGCCCGCGGTCCGAGGAATGCCGTCACCCGCGTTCCCGGGACTCGGAACGAGAACAGGTCGCCGAGGCGCGCGTGACCGCCGCGGAGGAAGCCGACCGGGTCGCGCCGGAGGGCCGGCGCATGGCCGAGGAGCGGCCATCCGCCGGGCAGCATCGGCGGCCGACGCGCGCCGCGAGCGCTCACGGTCGCGGCCGGATTTTCCCGCGCCGCACGAAGTCCTCGTACGCCTCGCGCACGGCGTCTTCGATGGAGGTCGCCTGGTAACCGAGCTCCGTACGCGCCTTGGTGATGTCCGCGCGCCGATGCATGCGGAGGATCCGGACCGCGCCCGGCGTGAAGCGCGGCTCGACCTTCGGCGCGAACCGCATCACGAAGACGTTGAGCACCCCGGCCAGACCCGCCATCAGGGGCGGCGGCAGACGCAGCCACGGGCGACGTCGGCCGGTGATGCGCTCGTACATCGCCATCAGCTCGTCGACCGTCCGGAACTCGGTGGAGAAGATGTACTTCTGGCCGGTTCGCCCCTTGTCCATGGCGAGCCGATGCCCCTGGACGATGTCGCGCGCGGCGACGAACTCGAATCCGCCGGGGACGTACGCGCGCAGCCGTCCGCGCGCGAAGTCGAGGAGCAGCTGGCCCATCCGGGAGGGCTTGAAATCGTTGGGGCCCAGAATCGCGCACGACGCCGCGACGACGACGTCGAGGCCGTCCGCGACCGCCTTGAGGCACTCGTGCTCCACCGCCACCTTGCTCCGCTGGTACGGCAGCAGCGGCGCGAAGGGATCGACCGGAACCGTCTCGTCGCTCGGACGGAGGGGATCGTGTCCGACCGCGCTGAACGACCCGGTGACGACGACGCGCTCGACCCCCGCGTCGAGCGCGGCGCGCAGCAGGTGACGCGTCCCGAGCACGTTGCACGCGTAGATCTCGGCCTGCTGACCCTCGGCGCTCGAGACCTTGGCGGCGCTATGGTAGACGCGCCGGCAGCCGCGGACGGCGGCCCGCGTCTCCGCCGCGTCGCGAAGATCGCCCCGGACGATCTCGACGTCGAGGCCGGCCAGCGCCTCGCCGGAGGCCGTGGGCCGCTCGAGGACCCTGACCTCCTGGCCCTCGTCGAGGAGACGCCGGACGAGGTTCGCGCCGAGATGCCCGCTGCCGCCCGTCACGAGAATGCGCATGGATTCACAGAATGCACCGGCGCGCGCCGCGACTCAACGGCTGAGTCGGTCCGCGCCCGCGAGCTGCTCGAGGCGTTTCTCCGGCGCGGCCGCGTTACAGGTGGCTCGGCTCGGTCACGCCGGCGGGTCCGCGCCACCACTGTCGGAGGGTCTCGCCGAGGATCGGCAGTATCACGCGCGGCCTCAGGAAGGTGCGCTTGGGGCGCGCGCCCGTCATCGTCTCGGCCCACTCGAGCAGGAACTCGGTGCCGCGCCGGCGCATGAGCGCCGCGCACCCGTCGAGGAAGGCGGGATAGCGCACGGAGCCGGCCGCCATGGCCCAGGACCAGCGAAAGTCCCAGCCGAACGACGCCATCCAGCGATCCTGGTATCGCCGGAGGAACGTCGCGCCGAGCTCGTCGGCGCCGAGCGCCTCGTGGAGCGTCCGGGCGGCGATCTCGCCGCCGTCCATGGCGTACTGGATCCCCTCGCCCGTCAGCGGATCGATGTGGCCGGCCGCGTCACCGATGACGAGCAGATGGTCGCCGAAGCTCTTCGGGACACCGCCCAGACGCAGTGGCGCCGCGCGCATCGGCGCCACACGCGCGCGCGGCCCGAGGGCGCGGCTGATGTGAGGATCGCTCCGCACGATCGTGTCGTGGAGCGGCTTGAGGTCGCGGAGCCGCGCCCGGCCGCCGGGGATCACGTAACAGCAGAGGTTCAGCTCTCCCCCGGCCTCGCGGAACAGCACGCAGTAGCCGGGCAGCAGCTCCGGCGGGTAGAACATGACGCCGTCCGACGCGAAGTCCGTCGTGCCGGCCTCGACGTAGGCGCGGCTGCACGCGCCATCGGGCGCCGTCGTCACGACGCCGAGCGAGCGCGCCAGGCGGGCGAGCGCGCCGTCCGCCGTCACCAGCGCGCGGGCCGCGTAGCTCGTGGCGGGCCGCGTCGCGCAGCGCACCGTCCACACTCCCGCGGTCGGCGAGAAATCGACGCCGGCGACCGGCGAGTCCTCCACGAGCGTGGCGCCGGCGGTGGCCGCGGCGCGCGCGACGCGCACGTCGAGCGCGACGCGCTTGATCGCGATCACGAGCGGGCGCCGTCCGTCCTCGACGGAGCTGCCGACGTAGGCGACCCCACGGGGACTGACGAAGCCGCCGACCTCGGCCCAGTGGCCCTCGCCCGCGGCGAGCACGTCCGCCAGCACACCCATCCGCTCGAGGTGGACCTGCGCGCGACCGGTGACGGCGTCGCCGCAGAGCTTGTCCCGCGGGAAGCGCTCGCGCTCGAGCAGCAGGACGCGTCGCCCGAGGCGGGCGAGGTAGTAGGCGCAGGTGGAGCCGGCGGGCCCGGCGCCGACGACGCAGACGTCCCACGGTTGCGCGGAGGCGGCCATCACACTCCTGTCTAGCCCACCCCGATGGGCCCTGTCCATGGCCTTCTCAGTAGAGGAACGGGATCATCCGCCATCGGACACGCGCGCAGTAGGCGACCCAGAGCGCACCGTACTTTCGACGACAACGACGGTCGTCCCGCCGGGCGCGGTGCAGGAGGAAGAACGTCAGCCAGAGGGCCGGCAGGTACGGTATTGGGGACGCGAGCCCGCACGGCAGCGTCCACGCGTAGTACAGGATGAGCTCACCCGTGTAATTGAGCTTCCGGCCGATGCCCCAGAGCCCGGAGACGAGCAGCCGGCCACCGATCGTCTCCGGCGGTCGTCGCCAGACGGGCGCCGACGGGTCGAGCCTGAACCGGTGCTTTTGCGCGTTGGCGCCCCGGAAGAGCCAGAGGCCGAGGGCGTAGGCGGCGATCAGCCCGAAAACGGCCGGAAGCGACAGCGGGCTCACCCGATCGACCAGGTACCAGCCCGGCAGGCTGTAGAAGAAGGGCACCAGCACCCAGTCGCCCCAGATGAGCGCCAAGCCGAAGCGTTCCTCGAGCACGTCCCAGGTGAACCGCATCCCGTGCTCGAAGTGGAAGTAGTTGGCGACGTAGAGCAGCGTGAACGTCTCGTACACCAACATCGGGGTCGCCAGACGGCCGTGGCGCTCCCACTGCACGAACGCGAAGCCCAAATTGACGAGGCCGAGTCCGAGCAGCGACGGGCGGTAGGCGAACATCTTGAGATCGACGCCCAGCCAGACTGGTAGGCGCTCGACGCCGTAGACGAAATCGCGCGCGGCGGGGCGGAGGCCGCCCTCGACGAGGCCGCGGCCGCGGGCCCGTCGGCCGCGCGCGTAGAGGACGGCCGCCGTCACGAGGGCGAGGACGTGGGCGACGACGAGCAGCGCGCCGAAATCGCGGATCACGACCGACGGCGACCAGATCCCGGCGGCGACCGCGGCGGCGACGGCGGCGGTCGCCAGCCCGAACAGCCGCAGCCCCGTCAGCGAATGGCGCGAGGCGACGAAGATCGCCCCGACGAAGACCGCCACCGCGACCGCGGTGATCACGGCCGCGGGTCTGTGAGGCGCCTGGTGATCGCCCTGAACGAGTCCCAGCCGAGCCAGGCGTGCGCGGCGAGCCAGGGCAGTGTCAGGCCGTAGAAGAGGGCGAAGGCCGTCGCGGTCCGTGCGGCCATCCCCGCGTAGCCGCCCAGGTGGCCGGCCAGCAGATAGAGGACGCACGAGTAGGCGACGTAGGCGCCGAGCGTCAGCTGCAGCGGATGGCGCCACGCCGCGCCGCGCAGGATGCCGACGATGACGACGACGTTCACGACCGTCGTCACCCAGACGTTGAACCCTTCCTGCGCGAGCGACCAGGGCGAGGCGATCCAGAACCGATCTGCGCCGGCGTAGAGGGCCCACAGGTCTGCGATCCAATCACGGCCGACGAGGTCCGGCAGATCACGGCCGCGCCGGATCAGCGCCCAGTCGAGCGTCACGTTGAAAGCCGAGAAGAACACGAGCAGCCCGAGGCTGACGCGATCCCGCGTGGGAAGCGCCGTCCCGGCGGGCCTCACGTCAGTCCGAGCGGCCGCGGGCGGCGATCTCCCAGACGGCCTCGACCTGAGTACCCCGGACGGCGTAGATCCGATCGTAGAGATTGATCGTCGGATCGCAGTGGGGCGGGAAGAACTCGATTCGCTCGCCGAGGCGCGGCGCGCGCGAGGGATCGGTGATCGCGAGCCGGCCGTGCTCGTCGCCCGCGAAGGCGTACTCGACGCCGGGACGCTCGACCGACTCGGGCGGAAACGGCTTGTCGGTGGAGAACCCCTTGAGGCCGGCGTCCACCATCGCGCGGTCGCGCGTGGGGACGCTCACGACCGTGGCGACGACCGTGAGCGCCATCTCGAAGTCGGTGAGCCACTGCCCGCGACGGCCGCCGATCCGCCGGTAGTCGAGGTCCATGACGCAGTAGGAGCCGCTCTGCAGCTCGGTGAGCGCCGCCAGCTCCACGTCGATGTCCCACGTGCCCGTGGAGCCTCCGGCGGCGATCTCGACCGGCAGCCCCGCCGCCTCGAAGAGGCGCCGCGTCTCGCCGAGCGGCGCCATCGCCGCGCGCGAGGCCTCGCGGCGCTGCTCCCAGCCGATGACGTGGGCGCAGTGCCCCGCGTAGGCCTGCAGCCCGCGCAACCGGAGCGGCGCCCGCCCGGCGACGTCACGACCGAGCGCCAGCGCGGGCTCGCCGGGCGCCACGCCCGTGCGTCGATTGCCGACGTCCAGGTCCACCAGCACGTCGATCGTCACGCCGTCACGCTCGGCGGCGGCCGCCAGCGTCGCGACGTTCTCTGCGTTGTCCACGACGACCATTGTGTCGGGCGCCTCGGCGACGAGGCGCGTGAGCCGGCGGAGCGCCTGCGGCGATACGACTTCGGTCGTGATCAGGAGGCCGCGGACCCCGGCGCGCGCCATCACCTCCGCCTCGCCGAGCTTGGCGCACGCCACGCCGAGGGCGCCGGCGGCGATCTGACGCCGCGCGATCTCCGGACACTTGTGGGTCTTGGCGTGCGGCCGGAGACGCTTGCCGGCTCCCCGGACGTGGTCGGCCATTCGCGCGAGATTGCGCTCGAAGCGGTCGAGGTCCACCAGCAGCGCGGGCGTTGGAATCTCGTCGCGGGTCATCGGAGCGGGCCCACTCGGCTGACGGCTAGCGGCGCGGCAGCGCTCTCTGGATGTTCTGGCTCTGGATGCCGCCGCGGACGTCGGAGTCGGCCCACGGCGGCTTGATGTGCGGCACCGTCTCCCGGATGAGCTCGTCGCGCCTGCGCTCCGCGCGCAGCTCCTCGATCGCCTGGTCCGCGTCCTGCTCGACCGCGGCGGGCGGCGGCAGCGGGCGAATGACTTGAGCCCTGCGGCGCTGCTCCATGCCGACCGTCTCCTTCTCCTGTCCACCCTGGGCCGGCGCCTCGCACGGCCAGAGCGCGAGCGCGACAGACAGCGCGGCCAGTGCCCGTAGCGATCTCATGCGTTCATCCTACCACCCGCTCACCAGTCGCCGCTCGCGCCGCCGCCGCCAAAGCCGCCGCCCCCGCCCGAGAAGCCTCCGTCGGAGGAGCCGCCGCCGGACGACCCGCCGCCGACCCACGGGCCGCCCGGGCCCGACGAGCCCCAGCCGCGCCCGCGCGCCGCGTAGCCGCCGCGCTGTCGGGCCGCGTCGAGCGCGAGCCAGCCGATGACGCCCACGACGAGCACGGCGAAGAAGAGGGCATAGAGGCCCGACGTGTCCTGCCGGCGGCGCGGTGGGGGCGGCGGCGGCACGGTGCCGGGGGCGATCCGCGCGTATACCGCATCGGCCGCCGCCTCGAGCCCCTCGGCATAGCGCCGCTCGCGGAAGCGAGGGCCCAGCGACTCGCGGATGATCTGCGCCGCCACCGAGTCGGGGATCTGCGCCTCCAGGCCGTAGCCGACTTCCATGCGGACCTTCCGGTCGCGCACGAAGACGAGCAGGATCACGCCGTTGTCGAGGCCCTTCCTGCCGATACGCCACTGCTGCGCCAGGCGGATCGAAAAATCCTCGAGGCTCTCGCCCTCGAGCCCGGGAAAGATCGCGACGGCCATCTGCGTCCCGGTAGCGCGCTCGCGCTCCGTCAGCCGCTGCTCGAGCCGCGCGCGCTCGCCCGGGGCGAGCAGCCCGGCATAGTCGCTGACGCGCGCCTCGGGCGCGGGCGGAACGACGAGCGTCAGGAAGAGCAGTGGCAGCAGCAATGCTCCCGCCTCGATGCCGTCACCGGACGCTCACGTCGTCGGAGAGCTCGTCGCGGTCGTCGGGGCTCCTCGGGAAGTGTCTGGCGAGCTCGCGCCCGACCTCCTCGACCGCGCCGATCAGCGCGGCGCGCGGCGCGCCGGAGCGCAGGCGCTCAACCATGAGGTCGCGCACGCCGGCCCAGTGGTCGTCGCCCACGCGCGTGTGGATCCCCGCGTCGCCGATCACGGCGAGCTTCCGGCTCCCGATCGCGACGTAGATCAGTACGCCGTGGCGGTGCGCGGTCCGGTGCATGCCGAGCTTGTGGAAGAGCCGCTGCGCGCGCGCGAGCGGGTCACGCGTCCGCCACGGCAGCCTGCGCTCCAGATGCACGCGGATCTCGCCGGAGGTCCGCGACTCCGCGCCGCGGATCGCGTCGGTGATCGCGTCGAAGTCGGCGTCGGCGAGAAAGCGTCGGACCCAGCGGGGATGGCGGGGCAGCAGCCTAGAACTTCACCTTCGGGGCCGTCTGCGCGTCGGGCGCGGCCTCGAAGTACGCCTTCGGGGTGTAGCCGGCGAAGCGGGCGACGAAGCTCCCGGGGAAGAGGGCGATGCGCGTGTTGTAGTCGCGCACGGCCTGGTTGAAGCGCATGCGCTCGACGGCGATCCGGTTCTCGGTGCCCGCGAGCTCGGACTGGAGCGCGAGGAAGTTCTGATTGGACTTCAGATCCGGATAGCGCTCGACCGTGACGAGCAGCCGGCTCAGGGCGCCCGAGAGCTGGTTCTGCGCCGCCTGGAACCGCTCGATCGTCTTCGGGTCGTTGAGCGCCTGCGGCGTCAGCTGGATGGAGGTCGCGCTCGCCCGGGCCTTCGTCACTTCCTCGAGGACCGTCCGCTCCTGCGTGGCGAAACCCTTGACGGTCTCGACGAGGTTGGGAATGAGGTCGGCGCGCCGCTGATAGACATTCTGCACCTGCGCCGTCTTCTCATTCACGGCCTGGTCGAGAATGACCAATTGGTTGTTGATCGACACCGCCCAGGCGATGCCGCCGCCGATGATCACGAGGATCACGATCAGAGCGATGACGACGGGGCGCATGACGCTCCGATTATATCCGAAGCGCCGGAGGAGCGGGTTGACCCCGCCGGGGGGCGCCGCTAGACTCCGCGCGTGCCCCTCGACCGTCTCCCCGACTACCGCGTGAAGGCGCGCAACACGTCCGAGAGCTCGGAGAACAAGATCCACGACGACGAGGTCGCCCGCGGCTACGGCTTCCGCGGCGGGCTCGTGCCCGGCGTGACCGTCTACGCGTATATGACCCACACGCTCGCCGAAGCGTTCGGGACCGCCTGGCTCGAGCGCGGCACCGCCGATGTGCGCTTCGTCAAGCCGGTCCTCGACGGCGAGGAGGTTGCCGTCGCCGGGACGGTGACCGCGCGCGACGCCCGCGGCCTGCGCGCCTCCGTCACCCTGTCCACCGCGGCGGCCGGCGAGTGCGCGGCGCTCACGGCGACGCTGCCCGCGGGCACGCCGACGCCGGTGAACGTCGCGCTCTACCGCGCCGCGCCGCTCCCGGCCGAGCGCCCGGCGGCGACGCGCGAGCACCTCGCGTCACTCGACGCGCTCGGGACGCCCGTGGCGACGTACGACGAGGCGCAGGCCGCCGAGTACACACGGAAGGTGAGCGACACGCTGCCCCTCTATCTCGGCCCGGACGGGCGCGTCCACCCCGCCTTTCTCCTCCACCAGGCGAACCTCGCGCTGTCCCGGAACGTCCTGATGAACCCGTGGATCCACGTCGGCAGCGTGGTGCGTCACCTCGGCGGGGCGCGCGTCGGCGAGACGCTCGCCACGCGCGGCCGCGTCCGCTCGCTCTTCGAGAAGAAGGGGCGGGAGTTCGTCGAGGCCGACCTCGCGGTCTTCACCGTCGGGGCCGGCGCGCGCGCGCGACCCGTCGCGCACGTCCTGCACACCGCGATCTACCGGCTGCCGGCGCCGGCGGACCGCTGACCGGTTGCCGCGCGAGGGCCCGCGTGCTAGAAACGGACGATGGACCTGAATCCCACCGCTGAGGAGCGCGCCTTCCGGAGCGAAGTCCGGCGCTGGCTCGAGGCGAACGTCCCGCAGGAAGATCTCACATCCCTCGACGCGCGCAAGGCGTGGCACCGGAGGCTCTACGAGGCGGGATACGTCGGCATGCTGTGGCCCAAGGAGTACGGCGGTTGGGGCCGCACGCCGATGCAGCAGGCGATCGTGCAGGACGAGATGGCCCGGCTCGGCGCGCCGCCGGCGATCAACGGCCTCGGGATCGGCTTCATCGGGCCGACGATCATCGTGCACGGCACCGACGCGCAGAAGCAGCGCTACCTCAAGAAGATGCTCACGGCCGAGGAGATCTGGTGCCAGCTCTACTCCGAGCCGAACTCGGGCTCGGATCTCGCGTCGCTCCGGACGCGCGCCGAGGACCACGGCGACCACTACCTCGTCAACGGCCAGAAGATCTGGACGTCGAGCGGGCCCATCGCCGACTGGGGCATTTTGTTGGCGCGCACGGACTCGAAGGTCAGCAAGCACAAGGGCATCTCCTGTTTCCTCTTCAGCATGCGCCAGCCGGGCGTCGAGGTTCGCCCGCTCAAGCAGATCACGGGCTCGTCGCTCTTCAGCGAGGTCTTCATGACGAACGCGCGCGCGGAGCAGCACGACCTCATCGGCAGGCTCAACCAGGGGTGGGAGATCGCGCAGACCACGCTCGGCTACGAGCGCGGCGGCAACTCGCTCGGCCGGGTCACCCGCTACGCGATCGCCTTCAACCAGCTCGTGAAGGCGACGAAGGAGCTGCGACGCAGCGGCAAGCCGCTCATCGAGGACACGGCGGTCCGGCACAAGCTCGGAAAGATCTACGCCGACCTCGAGGTCCAGCGCTACGCGGGCCTGCGCGTGCTCTCGTCGCTGGACAAGAGCGACTCCCCGGGCGCCGCGTCGTCGGTCACGAAGCTCTCCTACACGGAGTTCGAGAAGCGTTACTACGAGCTCGCGCTCGAGATCCTGGGGCCCTACGGCCAGCTGACCTCGGCGCGCGAGGACTTCGAGGAGGTCGACACCTCCTCCGGCGAGCCCGGGACGTGGGCGACCGCGTTCCTCTGGTCGCGCGCCGGCACGATCTACTCCGGCTCCTCCGAGATCCAGAAGAACATCATCGGCGAGCGCGTGCTCGGCCTGCCCAAGGAAGTGCGCGCCGACCGGATCAAGGCCTGACATGGACTTCACCTTCAGCCCCGACCAGACGCTGCTGAGGAACTCCGCGCGGGCCTTCCTCGACGAGCACGTGAAGCCCGCGAACGTGCGCCTGCTGTGGGACGACCCGCGCGGCGAGAGCGAGACCCTGTGGAAGGAGCTGGCCCAGCTCGGCTGGCTCGGCCTGTCCTTGCCCGAGGAGCACGGCGGGAGCGCCCTCGGGATGGTCGAGACGGCGATCCTACAGGAGGAGCTCGGCCACGCCGCGTGCCCCGGGCCGTACCTGCCGACGCTGCTCGCCGCCCGCGCCATCCTCGAGGCCGGCACCGACGCGCAGAAGAAACGCTGGCTGCCCGCGATCGCGACGGGGGACGCGCGCGCGACGGTCGCGTTCCTCGACGCCGACACGGACTGGAGCCCGGACGCGGCGCAGACACGGGCCGAGAAGGGCGGGAGGGGCTGGCGGCTGACGGGCATCAAGCGGTTCGTGCCGTGGGCCCACGTCGCCGACGTCCTGCTCGTGCCGGCGCGCACGCCCGAGGGACTCACGCTCTTTCTCGTGGATCCGGCGGCGGCCGGGATCTCGCTCGAGCCGGCGCCCGTCATGGACGGCGCCATGCGCCTGACGACGCTGGCGCTCGACAGGACGGAGGTCGCCGGCGACGCGGTTCTGGGATCCCCCGGCCGCGGGGCCCCGTCCCTCGCCGCGCTCCTCCGCCGGGGCGCGGTCGCCGCCGCGGCCGAGCAGCTCGGCGCCGCGCGGCGCTGTCTCGACATGGCCGTCGGCTACGCGAAGGTGCGCGAGCAGTTCGGCCAGCCGATCGGCTCGTTCCAGGCGATCCGCCACAAGTGCGCCGACATGCTGCTCGAGGTCGAGAACTCGCACTCGGCCGTCTACTACGCGGCGTGGGCGCTCGACGCCGGGGCCGACGACGCGACGCTGGCCGCGTCGGTCGCCAAGGCCTACGTCGGCGACGCGTCCCGGAAGGTGTGCGGCGACGCGATCCAGGTGCACGGCGGGATCGGCTTCACCTGGGAGTACGACCTGCATCTCTACTTCAAGCGCGCCAAGGCGCTCGAGGCCATGTACGGCGACGCGGAGTACCACCGCGAGCTGATCGTCCGCCACGTGGCGCGCTGAGGCCGGCCCGTGGGCCAGGCCCGACCGCCGCTCGACGGCATCCGCGTCGTCGACCTGACGAGCTACATCGCCGGCTCCTACGCCGCGATGCAGCTCGCGGACATGGGCGCCGCCGTCGCCAAGGTCGAGGCGCTCGAGGGTGACTCCTTCCGCGAGCTTCCCGGCTTCTTCGGCTGGAACCGCGGCAAGCGCTCGATCGCGGTGAATCTGAAGACGCCCGAGGGCTGCCGGGTCGTCGAGCGACTCGTCGGCGGCGCCGACGTCTTCATGGAGAACATGCGTCCCGGCGTCGCCGAGCGCCTCGGCGTCGGCTGGGAGCGACTGTCCACGCTGAATCCGCGGCTCGTCTACTGCTCGGTGACCGCATTCGGCTCGACGGGTCCCGGAGTCGAGCGGCCGGGCTTCGATCCGCTCTTCCAGGCGATGGGCGGCGTGATGACGCTCCAGGGGTTCGGCGGGCCGCCCCAGTATCTGAGGACGGCGCCGACCGACTACTACACGGCCGCGCTCGCCGCCCAGGCGATCGTCGCCGCGCTCTTCGCGCGCGAGCGCACGGGCCGGGGCCAGCGCGTCGAGACCTCGTTGCTCCGGGGCGTGATGGCGCTCCAGTCGGGTATCGCCATGGACTATCCGGCGAAGCCGACGCTGATCCGGGACAACCCGACGTACCGCCTCTACCAGGCGGGGGACGGCCGGTGGTTCTTCCTCGCGTGCGGCAACCAGTCCTTCTGGGTCAAGCTCTGCAAGGCGCTCGGCCTCGAGGGGCTGGCCGACGACCCGCGCTTCGCGTCGTGGCTCCTGCGCCTCGAGAACAACCAGGCGCTGCTGCCGCTGCTCCAGGACACGTTCGCCTCGCGCCCCCGGAACCACTGGCTCGAGCTCCTCGCCTCGCACGACATCCCGGCCGCGCCGGTACAGACCGTGGCCGAGTTCATGGACGACCCGGCGGTGCGCCACCACGACATGGTCCGCGAGTACGACCACCCCGAGGTCGGGCGCCTGCGCATGATGGGGCAGCCGCTCGTCTTCGGTGACACGCCGACACGCGACCCGGGGCCACCGCCGACGCTCGGACAGCACACGGACGCGATCCTGAAGGAGCTCGGCTACGGCGACGCGGCGATCGCCGACCTTCGCGCGAAGGGGGCCGTCGGGTGACCTACGAGGCGATCCAATACGAGCTCGGCGACGGCGTCGCAACGGTCACGCTGAACCGCCCCGACGTCCACAACGCGATGAACGACCTCATGCGCCGCGAGCTCAAGCGCTGCTTCGAGTCCGTCGCGGACGCCGACGACGTCCGGGTCGTCGTCGTCACCGGCGCGGGCGCCAAGGCCTTCTCCGCCGGCGCCGACATCCGCGAGTTCGTGGAGCCGCTGGTGCCCACCCGCTTCCGCGACTCGCGTCGGCGCGTCGACTTCCGCGCGGTGATGGACCGATGCCCGCAGCCGATCATCGCGGCGATCGGCGGGTACGCCTTCGGCGGCGGGCTCGAGCTCGCGCTGGCCTGCGACATCCGGATCGCGGCGGCCAACGCGACGCTCGGGCTCACCGAGGTCAACCTCGCGATCATCCCGGGCGGCGGCGGTACCCAGCGGCTGCCGCGCGTGGTGGGACGCGGAAAGGCGCTCGAGATGATCCTCACCGGCGCCCGGATTCCGGCCGACGAGGCGCTCCGGATCGGGCTCGTCGAGCGGGTCGTTCCGGAAGGACAGGCGCTCGCGGCGGCGACCGAGCTCGCGCGGGCGCTGGCCGCCCGGGCGCCCGTCGCCCTCCGATACGCGAAGGAAGCCGTCGTGAAGGGGCTCGAGCTGCCCCTGGCGGACGGGCTCCGTCTCGAGACCGATCTCTCGACCCTCCTGCGCACGACGGAGGATCGCGTCGAGGGCGCGAAGGCCTTCCTCGAGAAACGTCCGCCGCGCTGGACCGGACGCTAGGTGCCCTTCGCCTACTACGCGCGCCTGACGCGGCGGCAGCGGGCGATCTACGACAAGAGCGACGCGATCACGGAGATCCGGCTGGCCCGCCCCGAGGCGCTACGCCCGTCGGTTGACGCGCTCGCCACGGCGCTCGCCGCCGAGGAGCGCCCGGCCACCCAGCAGGCCACCCACTCCCTGATCCGCGGTCTCTGCGCGGCGATGAGCCTGCCGCCCGTCGACGTCGAGGTGTTGGCATCGCGGCCGCACGCGCGCTGGGGTGAGCTGCATGGGCTCTACACGAACGAGCGCGGCCGGCCGCCGAAGATCCAGCTCTGGATGCGCACCGCGAAGCAGAAGCGTGTCGTCGCGTTCCGGACGTATCTGCGCACGTTGCTGCACGAGGTCGGCCACCACGCGGACTACACCGTGCTTCGGCTCGCGGAGTCGTATCATACCGAGGGCTTCTACAAGCGGGAGTCGAGCCTGTTCCACCAGCTGGTGCCGGACGGAGGCTCCGACGGGCGGAGCCCCGTGGGCGCGGAGGCGGAGAGGAGAAGCGTGATGCCGACGATGGAGGAGTACGCGAAACAGCCCGCGGCCGAGCGGATGAAGCGGATGGAGCGCACGGCGGGCGAGCTCGCGGCCGCGATCAAGGGCCGCGACGATGCCGCGCTATCACGCCGGCCCGATCCGAAGAACTTCGCGGCGAAGGAGTGCGTCTGTCATCTCCGGGACACCGAGGAGCTGTTCCTGAGCCGGTTTCAGCTGGTGATGGCGATGGACGATCCGAAGCTGTTCTTCGATCCGGGCACGCCCGATCGCTGGGCGGAGGAGCGCCAGTATCTCCGGAACGACGGCCAGCACGCGCTGGCCGCATTCGGGCGGCGGCGGGAAGAGACGCTCGACTTCCTCCGAAAGCTCACGCCCGAACAGTGGAAGCGCGGCGCCGTCCACGCGACGCGCGGGCGTCTGACGGTCGACGACTTCGTCACGCTCATGGCGTGGCACGACGACAACCATCTGGACCAGCTCAAGCGCGCTCTCGAAGGGCGGGCCTAGCACGCTCGGCTGAGCTCGCACCCGCCCGCACCCCGCCGCCAGCGCGCTTAGCCGCGCGGAAGGCGCCAGACTCGTGGGCGATGGCGACGAGCTCGAAGCGCCGGTCCAGGAAGGGTGCGGCCGCGGCGTTGACAAGAATCACGTCGGGCCCAACGGCGTCGAGGAGCCCCTCGAGCTCGAGGAGCGCGCCGCGCTTGGCGTCCTCGTCGATCTCGATGGTGCTGCCGCTACGGCCCACCATCAGGGTGCCCGCATGGATGCCGAGGCGGAGCTGGACCCGCGCGCGACCCGCGGCGTTCTGGACCGCGAGCGCCGCGTTCGCCGCGCGCCACACCGCGTCCGCCGAGCGGTCGATGCCGAACGCGCCGACGAGCCCGCTCGCTGAAAGCCCCGCCACGCGCCCGCCGAAGGCGTGCACCTTGTCGATGGCGGTCTCGAGCGCTCGCGCCGCCTCGGAGGCGGCGACGCCGTCCTGGCCGCACGCGCGGATCCGGAGCAGGGCGATCGGCCGCCGGTCCCAGCGCACCGTCGCCGGCGGCGGCGCGGACACCCCGGCCGACGCCTGGGACGACGCCGGCAGCGCCGCCTGGGGCCCGCGTCCGCGCCGGCTCGGGCGAAGACCATGGCGGTCGATACGCGCCCGCAGCGTGTTGCGCGAGATGCCCAGCACCGACGCGGCGCGCGAGACGTTCCAGCCGGTCCGCGCGAGCACCTCCGCGAGGTGCCCGCGCTTTGCGTCGTCGAGCGTCGGCGGTGTCGCCGGGCTCGACGGCGCCGCAGCCGGCAGGTCGAGCAGCGCGGCCGTGACCTCCTCCGCCTCCGTCAGGAGCGCGACGCGCTCCATGAGGTTCGCGAGCTCGCGGACGTTGCCAGGCCACGCGTATGCCGCGAGCGCGGCGCGCGCGTCGGCCGAGAGCGTCTTGGACCCGAGCCCGAACTCGACGCAGGCGCGCGCGAGGAAGTGCTCGGCGAGCAGAAGGACGTCCCGGCCGCGCTGACGCAGCGGCGGCAGCGCCACCGTGAGCACCGCGAGCCGGTGGTAGAGGTCCTCGCGGAAGCGGCGCTCGCGGACGCGGCGGCCCAGGTCTTCACTGGTCGCCGCCACGATGACGACGTCCACCGGCTCGCTCCGCGCGCTCCCGAGCCGTCGGACCGCGCGCTCCTCGAGGACCTTGAGGAGCTTCGCCTGCAGCGCCTCGGGCATGAGGCCGATCTCGTCGAGGAAGATAGTGCCGCGATGCGCGGCTTGGAAGAGACCCGGCTTCGCCTGGTGGGCGTCGGGGAAGGCGCCGCGCTCGAACCCGAACATCTCGGCCTCGAGGAGCCCCTCCGGTACTGCGGCACAGTTGACGTCCACGAACGGGCCGTCGGCGCGTGGCCCCGCCCGGTGGATGGAGCGGGCGAGCAGTCCCTTACCCGTTCCCGTCTCGCCCTCGATGAGGATAGGTGGGAGGCGCTCGGAGCCCGCTTGGCGCTGGAGCAGCCTGCCCACCCGCCGGCGGAGGCTCGACAGGACGGCGGAGTCGCCCAGCACGTCGGCGAGCAGTGCCTGCGCCGACGGGACGGGGCTGCGCGTCGCGGCGACGGCGCTCACGCCCGGTCCAGCACGGCTCCCGCGGCCTCGACGTAGCGCCGCACCAGATCGGCCGTCAGCGTCCGCACGCGGGACGCCGCGTCCGCGTCGCCGCCGAGCGCCGCCAGCCCCGCCGCGACCTTGATGCACTGCTCGACCATCGTGCGGTCGCCGAGAGAGCCGAAGGCCTCGGCGGTCTGCAGGACGCCGTTGAGCGACCCCTGCTTGCGCACGCGGAAGAGCGCGGTCCAGTACGTCTCACGGGCGCGCGACTCGCACGCCTTGCGCATGCCGGGCAGCTCGCCCATGCGCACCGACGCCGCTGCGACGTGGACGAGTCCGGCCCAACCCGGGTGCTCGAGCGACACCGCGTAGGCGTCGCGCCACGCGCGCACGGCGAGGGTCGTGTCGCCGGCCTCCACCGCACAATCCATCGCCTCGATGTACGTCGTCCAGGGTCCGTCCATGTCTCTCTCTCCTTGTCAGCGGGCCAACGGGCCGGTGCGCTCGGCGCCGAGCGCCTTGCCGCGCCATCGGTCGGCGAACATCCGCACCCGCAGCGGGCCGAGGGGGTCCTGGCCCTGCTGCGCCACGCGCTGAGCGATCTGGATGCACTGCTCGACCCCCTCGCGGTCCTCGAGCTCCATGAACGCGGCGGCGACGCGCAGCACACCGTCGAGCGACCCCTCGCCCCGCGCGCGGAACAACGCAGTGATGTAGAGTTCCCGGGCGCGCGCGCGGGCGGCCTGCTCGAAGCCGCCGAGCTCGCCGAGGCGGCGGTAGGCGTCCGCAACTTCCACGAGACCCTCCCAGCGGCGCGCGTTGAGGGCGCTGAGGTAGGCCTCGTGCCAGAGGCGCGCCGCGGCGGGGTAGTCCTTGCGCTCGACGGCCTCGTTCACCCGCGCGAGCGACACGTGCCAGGGTGGTGGGCCGAGGGGCCCCGCGGCGGCGGCGGTCAAGACCTCGACGACGGCGACGACCAGGATCATCAGGCCGATCAGGACCGCCGCGACGATCAGGGTCACGTACCAGCGCGTGGCCACCGACTCTTGCATGACGGCTTCGCGAGGCATCTCTCTGGGGCGCTCGCGTCTCATACCGCCTGCTAACGCAATCCGGATACCATCCGTAATCACCGTGATATCAGTGAGTTAGTACGTTTATAGAAGTGGTCAATCACGGAACTGGTCAGATGCTGAGCACTCAGTTGACCGGTCAGCGTATGATGCAGGACGTGCCCGACGTCCTGGCGGATCTGCTCGGTGACAGCCCGGAGATCAAGGCGGTCCGTGAACGGATCGAACGGCTGCTCCACCGCCAGCAAGACGGCCGGCGGCTCCCACCGATCCTCATCCAGGGCGAAACGGGCACCGGCAAGGGGCTGCTCGCGCGAATGATCCACAAGGCGGGACCGCGTCCCGCCGGTCCGTTCGTCGACGTCAACTGCGCCGCGATTCCCGAAGCCCTCCTCGAGTCGGAGATGTTCGGGTTCGAGCGCGGCGCCTTCACCGACGCGCGGCGCGCCAAGGCCGGCCTCTTCCAGACCGCGCACCGGGGCACGATCTTTCTCGACGAGGTCGGACTCCTCCCCGAGGCGCTGCAGGCGAAGCTCCTCAAGGTCCTCGAGGAGCGCACGGTGCGCAGGCTCGGGAGCACACGCGACGAACCGGTCGACGTCTGGATCCTCGCGGCCACCAACGAAGATCTGCGGACGGCCATTCGGGAGCGGCGCTTCCGCGAGGACCTCTACCACCGGCTCGCGGTGCTCACGGTGGCGATGCCCCCGCTCCGGGAGCGCGGCGAGGACATCGTGCGCCTGGCCGAGCACTTCCTGGCGCGCACCTGCGTCGAGTACGGCGTGCCTCCGAAGACACTCGCCGCCGACGCGCGCGCGGCGCTCACCGCCTACGCGTGGCCCGGCAACGTCCGCGAGCTGATCAACATGATGGAGCGCGCCGGCGTGCTCTCGGACGCGCCGGAGTTGACGGCGCCGATGCTGGGGCTCGGCGCGCCCGCGGCTCCGGCGGGGCCGGCCGCCGGAGAGGGGGCGTCGCTCGACGACGCCGTGCGCGAGCACGTCCTCGCCGTCCTCCGTCAGACGGGCTGGAACATCTCGCGCTCGGCGCGGGCCCTCGGCATCACCCGCAACACGCTGCGCGCGCGCATCGAGAAGTACGACCTGGCCCCCGAGCGCGGTGCCCCGGCGCCACGCCGCGGTGCCCCGCGGCGGCTCGCGCCGACCGTCGAGGCGCCCCGTCCCCCGACCGCGCTCCCGGCCCTCCGCTGGGAACGGAGACGCGTGACGCTGCTCCGCGCGACCCTGGCTCCGCGCGCCGACGCGGAGACACCGCTCGACACGAACCGCCCGCTCGAGGCCATCCTCGACAAGGTCCGTACCTTCGGCGGGACCATCGACGGCATGAGCCCGACCGGCGTACTGGCCGCATTCGGCCTCGACGCCGTCGAGGACGCGCCGGGGCGCGCGGTGCTCGCCGCCATGGCGATGCAGAAGGCCGTCGCCCGCCTCGTCGAGGGGGCGCCCGCGCCGCCCGCGCTGCGCGTCGGGATCCACGTCGGCCAGTTCCTCGTCGGCCACGGCGCGCACGACGCGCAGCTCGACGAGGACGCGAAGCAGGCCGCGCTCACGACGCTCGAGCGGTCGTCGTCGGCGAGGGGGCGATGCCCTTCGTGGGCCGGCGCTTCGAGCTGCTCGAGCTGCCGGCGCGCCCCGCGGGGGGCTCGCGCGTCTGGATGCTCGGCGCGCGCGAGCGCGCCGAGACGGCCGCCGGGCGGCGCACGCTCTTCGTCGGCCGCCGGCGCGAGCTCGAGCTGCTCTGGAGCCGACTCGACACGGCGACGCGCGGCCGGGGTCAGATCGTCGGCATCGCGGGCGACGCGGGGATCGGCAAGTCCCGACTCATCGCCGAGCTGCGCCAGAGTCTCGTCGGGCGCGGCGTCGGCTATCTCGAGGGACGGTGCCAGACGTACGGGGCCGCGATCCCGTACCTGCCCGTGCTCGCGCTGGTGCGGGCGGAGCTCGGCGTCACCGAGATCGACAGCGCCGACGCGGTGGGCGCCAAGATACGCGCGGGCCTGGTGCCGCTCGGCCACGAAGCCGCCGAGGCGACGCCCCTGGTGCTGCACCTGCTCGGCGCCGCGGACGGGAACGCGGACCTCGACCCGATCGAGCCGCCGATCACGAAGGCGCATCTCACCGCCGCCCTGCGCGCGCTCGTGCTCCGCCGGAGCCGCCGCGAGCCGCTCGTGATTCTCATCGAGGACCTGCACTGGATCGACACGGCGTCAGACGAGCTGCTCTCGTCGCTCGCCGAGCTCGTCACGGGCGCGCGCATCCTGCTCGCCTGCACCTATCGGCCGGGCTATCGGCCCGCGTGGATCGACCGCTCGTACGCCACCCAGGTGGCGCTCTCGCCGCTGGCGCCCGACGAGAGCCTCAGCGTCGTACGCGCCGTCCTGGGGGGGACCTCGCTCGACGAGTCCCTCGTGGAGCTGATCCTCTCCAAGGGCGAGGGCAACCCGCTCTTTCTCGAAGAGCTCGCCCACACGCTGCGTGAGGCGGGGGGCGGCCAGGCGCCCGCCGTGCCGGACACCGTCGAGGAGGTCCTGCTCGCGCGCATCGACCGGCTGGCCGACGCGGACAAACGGCTGCTCCAGACCGCGGCGGTGATCGGCAAGGATGTGCCGACGGCGCTGCTCCGCGCCGTCGCCGCGCAGGGGGACGACGCGCTCCGCGCGACCCTGGCGCGGCTGCGCGGGGCGGAGTTCCTCTACGAGGTCGTGCCCGGACCGGAGGGCGAGCACACCTTCAAGCACGCCCTCACGCAGGAGGTGGCATACGCGAGCCTGCTGCCCGCCGAGCGGGTGGCCCTGCACGCGCGCAGCGTCGACGCGCTCGAGCGGCTCGGCGCTGCCGCGCGCGCCGACGACCCGGAGCGCCTCGCGCACCACGCCTTCCACGGCCAGATCTGGGAGCGGGCGGTCGTCCACTGCCGCGAGGCCGGCGCCCGCGCCACCGCGCGCTCCGCGAATCGCGAGGCGGTCGCGCGGCTGTCCCAGGCGCTCGAGGCGCTCGCGCGGCTGCCGGACAGCCGTGAGAACCTCGAGGACGCGATCGACGTCCGTCTCGCGCTCCGCACCGCGCTCCTGCCGCTCGGCGAGTTCGCCCGGATCCTCGACCACCTGCGTCAGGCCGAGACGGTTGCGACCGGCCTCGGCGACCAGCGCCGGCTCGGCCAGATTTGCGCGTACCTCACCAACCACTTTTTCGTGACGGGCAGCCACGACCGGGCGCTCGAGAACGGCCAGCGCGCCGACGCGATCGCCACCGCGCTCGGCGACTTCGCGCTGCGCCTCGAGACGGATCTTCGGCTGGGGCAGGTCTACCACGCGCTCGGCCAGTACCGGCGCGCCGCCGCCGTTCTCGAGCGGACCGTGGCTTCGCTCGAGGGCGAGCAGCTCTACGAGCGGTTCGGCCTCCCGCTGGTCTTCTCCGTCGGCTGCCTGAGCTGGCTGATCCGGTCACTGACCGAGCTCGGCGCCTACGCCGACGGCGCGCGCCACGGCGAGAGCGCGGTACGGATCGCCGAGACCGCGCGGCACCCGTTCACGCTGACGGTCGCGTACTGGAGTCTCGGCCATCTCTACCTCCGGCAGGGTGACCTGCCGCCGGCGATCGCGATGCTGGACAAGGGGCTGGGGCTCAGCCGGACCTGGACCATCGCGGTCTGGGTGCCGCGCCTGTCCTCGGCGCTCGGCTCGGCGCTCGCGCTCTCCGGCCGCCTCGGCGAGGCCCTGCCGCTGCTGGAAGAGGCGGTGAACCGAAGCAACGCCCTCCGCACCGGCGATCACGCGGTCAGCCTGATGGCGCTCGGCGAGGGATACCTCCTGGCCGGGCGCCACGCGGACGCCGCGCGGGCGGCGGGGGAGGCGCTCGCCACCGCGCGCGCGCGGGGCGAGCGGGGGCACGAGGCGTGGGCCCAGCGCCTGCTGGGCGAGATCGCGACGCACGGAGCGGCCGCGGATCCGCGCGGCGCCGAGACCGGCTTCAGGGACGGGCTGGCGCTGGCCGAAGAGCTCGGCATGCGGCCGCTCGCCGCGCACTGCCGACTCGGGATCGCGCGCGCGGCGCGCGCGCTGGGACGGAAGGAAGACGCCGATGCGCAGCTGACCGCCGCCGCCACGATCTACCGGGAGCTCGACATGCCCCTCTGGCGATCGCGGGCGGCGGCGGAGCGAAGCGCGTCAGTCTGACGGCGGCGACTCGCCCGTCGCCTCGATCCGCACGGCGACGAGCTCGACACCGCAGCGTTGCGCGATCCGCTGGACCTCCAGCCGGAGCGCCTCCGCCGCGTGGGCGTCGAGGAGGCCTTCGAACTCGAGGCGCTCGTCCACCACTACCTCCGCCGGCGGCGGCGCCGCGCGGGCCTGGCCCTCCGCTGCTTCACCTTGTACTTCTTCAGCAGCCTCATCACGTCCTTCTTGAACCTCGCGTACTGCCGGGCGTTCTTGTGCCTGATCTCGATGTGGATCTTGCTCTTCCGGCTGTCCCGTCCCGTCGTGAACATTCGCCCACCCCCCTTGCCGCTCCGCTGACCTCCTCGATTCCGTCGAAGAACGCGTCCGCGTGAAAGATGCCCGGGAGCGTGTCCAGGTCCCGGACCAGATAATAGTCCCCAGCCGTCTCGAACTCCCTACGGATGTCGACCCGCGCACCCAGCGCCAGCCGGACGTACAGCCCCGCCATGTTGTGGCGTCCGGTGAAATCGAAGATGTTGGTGATCATGCAGAAGCGTCCCGCGTTCACCTCGGTCACGTTCGGGACCCGGGCCTCGCTCTCCCTGAGGTCGATGCTGAAGACGCCCGAGGTCTTCGGGCCGAACGCGGTGAGGGCGCGCGTGCAGACGTCGACCACGCGCGGCTCGTCCACGGTCTTCGCGAGCGCCGGCGTCGAGGACTGGCCGCTCGGCTGGCTCCCGCCGCCGAAATAGGAGAGGCGCTCGCAGAGCTTGAGGAGGACCAGCTCACCGCCCCGCCAGAGGGCCTGGGCGGCGAAGTCACGGCCCGGCAGGTACTCCGACAACGTGAACTCTTCGGCCCGGACGCCGCGCATGCGCTCCCAGTACTCGATCCAGGCCCGCGCCTGCGCCGCCGACTCGACCGGGATGGCGCCGCGCGAGCCGCTGCCCGTCCGAATGCGGCACCACAGCCGCGCGGGCGCGCCGAATCGCCGGAAGGTCTCCTCCACCCGGTCCACCGCCGGAACCGGATGCGTGGCGGGCGCCGGCACGTCGTGGCGGCGCAGGTGCGCGGCGAGCAGAAGCTTGTCCTGACACACGTCGACGACCGCCTTCGGCGGCAGGTACACGCACCCTTCGAACGCGTCGCGGGCCGCGGACAGGAACTGGACGTCCGTGTCGCCGCCGGGAACGATCAGGCCGATACGCTCGCGTCTGACGACCTCGCACAAGGCCGCGATCCGGTCCGGAACGTTCGGCGGCAACAGGTAGTTCCGCGGCGCCGGCGACTTCCGGAGGACGAAGCGGTCGCTGTGGCAGCCGATGAGCACCCACGCCGGGTCGGCCGCGGCGAGGCTCCGCATGAGGTTGTTGGCCGCGCCCGTGCCGGCGCTCAACACGGCGAGCCGCGCCTTCACGGCCGCCGCCTCCGCGCTCGGAGGATCTCCCGCCGCTCGAACGCCGCGCGGATGAGCGCGCGATGACGACCGCCGTGGAGCTCCGCGTCGGCGGCGAGCATGTTGTCGACCACGCGCGCGAAGGTCAGACGCCGCGCCGAGGTCCTGTCGAGCGGGCGCGCGAGGAGCCGCCCGAACGCGTCCCGCGCGTCGAGCAGGGCGT
>WNGG01002375.1_pt1 | contig 22888 bp, 19 predicted proteins | sample 5400661 | NCBI WGS metagenome assembly WNGG01 (sample SAMN13153372, study PRJNA577476) | soil metagenome | isolation source: 100 cm soil or saprolite under Garry oak tree replicate 1 | place: USA:California | collected 2016-06-15
GCCGCGAGCAGCGCCGGCCAGATGCGGCGGATCTCCTGGCGGCGGGAGCCGGGCAGCAGGGCGAGGACCGGCCTGCCGGGGTCGAGGCCCAGGGCGCGGCGGAGGTCGGGGCGCGAGGTCGGGGTCGGGGTCGCGGTCGGGGTCGGGGTCGCGGTCGCGATCGTCGGCGACGGTAGCCGCGGGCGCAGTCCGTCCGCCAGCGGATTGCCGACGTACACGGCCTTCACGCCGTGGCGCGCGTAGAACTCCGCCTCGAACGGCAGGATGACCAGCATCCGCGTCACGTCGCGCGCGATCTGCCGCACCCGGTAGGTCCGCCAGGCCCACACCGAAGGACCGATGAAGTACGCCACCCGGATGCCGAGGCGCCGCAGCTTCCGCGCCAGCCGCAGGTTGAAGTCGGGGCTATCGATCAGCAGGGCCACCCGCGGCCGCCGCGCCTCCGCCGCCCGGCGCAGCGTCCGCAGCGCGCGGAAGATGCGCGGCAGCGCGGGGACCACCTCGGCGATGCCCATCACCGAGAGGTCCTCCGCGCGGACCAGCGTCTCGCACCCTTCCGCGCGCAACAGCGCCCCGCCGCCGCCGAACGCCCGCAGCCCGGGCCGCAAGGCGCGCAGCTCGCGCAGCACGGCGGCGCCATGCAGATCGGCGCTCGCCTCGACCGCGACGACCAGCAGATCGTCGCTCATCCCCGGCGAGCCCGCGCCGGGCCCGGCCGCTCCGCGCGCACTTACACGCCCTCCCGCGATCCGCCGCCGAGGCGAGCGCTTGCCGGTCCAGCACCACCGCCTTGCGCGCCTCGAGGGCGAGCGCCGCGCAACGCGCCGCCTGCATCGCCGCGACCGTCTCCGGCCCGACGGCCGGGACGTCGAAGCGCGCGTCCTGCTGCGGCTTGAACGCCTTCACCACCACGGCGCCCTCGGCCAGCGCGCCGCCGCGCGCGATGCAGGCGTCGGTGCCTTCGACCGCCTCGACCGCCAGCACCACTCCGCGCTTCACCACCACCGTCTGGCCGACGTCGAGCGCGCCGAGGGAGCGGGCCACCCCGAAGCCCACGTCGGCATCGGCGCGCTGCTCGTCGGTCAGGCGCCTTTGCCCCAGCGGTCCGGCCGGCGCCAGCAGATCGGGAACGAGCGGCAAAGGCGACACCACGCGCACACCTTCGCGCTCGAGCGCGTCGGCGATGGCCCGCAGCGCCGCGTCGTCGCCGAAGCTGCGCAGCCCGGCGAGCACCTTGACCCCCAGCCAGTCCGGGCGGAGGTCGAACAGCCGCACCTTGCGCAGCCCGCCGCAGAACACCGCCTGGCGGCACCCGCCCTCGCGGAGGGCCTCGGCGATGCGGCCGAGCTGCCCCAGCTTGACCCAGGCGAACCGCGCGACGTTCCGCTCCAGCTCGGGGTCGGTCTCGCCCTCGTGCCCGACGGCGACGACGCTTCGACCGGCGGCGGCGGCGGCCTGGGCGAAGAGGACCGGGAACCGGCCCGAGCCGGCGACCAGCCCGATGGGATCCATCAGCGCGCGATGCCTCGCTGCGAGCCTTCCAGGAAGGCGACGAAGTGGTCGATCTCGGCGTGGCCGCCGTACTCCGCCTTCACGTGGGCCACCGCCTCGCGCAGGCCCATCTTGCTGCGGAAGACGATCTTGTACGCGCGTCAGGCCGACGGTGTTGAGGCCGACCACCTCGGCGCGGTCGCCCTGCACCGTGACGTACGGCGGAACGTCCTGCGTGACCATCGCGCCGCCCGAGACGAAGGCGAGCCTCCCGATGCGCGTGAACTGGTGCACGGCGGACAGGCCGCCGAAGATGACGTGGTCCTCGACCACGACGTGCCCGGCCAGCGCGGTGCTGTTGGCGAGGATGCAGCCGTCGCCGAGCTGCACGTCGTGGGCGACGTGGCTGTTGGCCATCAGCAGGCAGCGGTTCCCCAGGCGCGTGACGCCCTCGCCCGCCGCGGTGCCGATGTGGACGGTGGAGAACTCGCGGATCTGGTTGCCATCGCCGATGACCAGGCTGGTCGGTTCGCCCGCGTACTTCAGGTCCTGCGGGATCGCGCCGACCGAGGCGAACTGGAAGACCACGTTGTCCGCGCCGATGGTGGTGTCGCCCTCGATGACGGCGTGGGGCCCCACCCGGGTGCGGGGGCCGATCTTCACCTTGGGCCCGATCACCGCGTACGGAGCGACCTGGACGGTGGAATCCAGCTCGGCGTGCCGATCGACGACCGCGGTGGGGTGGATCACTTCTGCTCCTTGCGGTCGGCGATGGTGGCCATGATCTCCGCCTCGCTGGCCAGCTGCCCGTCCACCTTGGCCTGGCCCGCCAGCCGCCAGAAGGACCCCTTCTGCCGGTCGATGGCCACGTGCAGATCGAGACGGTCGCCCGGCGAGACCACCCGGCGGAACTTCACGTCGTCGAAGGCCAGCAGCAGGATGACCTTCTGCGAAGGATCGAACGGCGCGCTCTCGTGCGCCAGCAGCGCGCCGGCCTGCGCCAGCGCCTCGAGCTGCAGCACGCCCGGCATCACCGGGTTCCCGGGGAAGTGCCCCTGGAAGAACCCCTCGTTGAAGGTGACGTTCTTGTAGGCATGGATGCGCTCGCCCTTCACCACCTGGACGACCCGATCGACGAGCAGGAACGGGTACCGGTGCGGCAGCGCCGCCAGGATCCTCGCGATGTCGAGCGCGGGGCCTTCCACGCGAACCTCCCGAAGGTCCGGGAACGTATCCTATTTCGGTGCGGATCGCTCCAGCTCGGCGATGCGGGCCTCCAGCTTGCGCACCTGCTTGACCAGGTCCGGCACCCGCGGCAGCGCGGCCATCGTGCGCAGCCATTCGCGGTGCGGCATCGCCGGATAGCCGGTGTAGGTCGCGCCCTCCGGCACGTCGTTGGGGACGCCGGCTTGCGCGCCGATGCGCGCGCCGTCGCCGATCTTCACGTGCCCGACGATTCCGACCTGGCCGGCCAGCACCACGCCCGCGCCGATCTCGGTCGAGCCGGAGATGCCCACCTGCGCGACGATCAGCGAGAGCGGACCGATGCGCACGTTGTGTCCGATCTGCACCAGGTTGTCGACCTTGGTGCCGCGCCCCACGACCGTCTCGCCCAGCGTCGCGCGGTCCACGCAGGTGCACGCGCCCAGCTCCACGTCGTCCTCGATCCGCGCGATGCCCACCTGCGGGACTTTGCGGTGGAAGGGCCCTTCGCCGTTGCCTTCGAGGTCGAAGGCGAAACCGAATCCGTCCGAGCCGACCACCGCGTTCGGCTGCAGCACCACCCGGTCGCCGACCACGCAGCGCTCGCGGACCACCGCGCCGGTCCACAGCACGCAATCGGCCCCGACGCGCGCCTCGTCCAGCACCGCGGACCCCGGGTGCAGCACCGACCGTGGCCCGATCCGCGCGCCCCGGCCGATCACGCAAGCCGCGCCCACCGACGCGGTGGGATCGACCTCGGCCCCCGCTCCGAGGTACGCGCTGGCGTGCGCTCCGGCGGGCGGCCGTTCCTCGGGATGGAAGAACGCGCTCGCCTTGGCGAACGCGACGTAGGGCTGCGGGGCCACCAGCCGCGCGGCGCCCTGGGGCACCAGCTTCGCCTCGTCCTCGCCGACGATCACCGCCGCCGCGCGCGTGCGCGAAAGCTCCGCCCGGTAGCGCGCGTTGGCGAAGAACGCCACCTCCTCGGGGCCCGCGTCGTCGAGTGCCGCCACGCCCCGCACCCGTCGCGAGCCGTCGCCGCGCACCACGGCGCCGATGCGGCGCGCCAGCTCCTCGACCGAGAGCAGCGCCCCCGCGCCCACCTACTTCTTCCCGGGTGGCGGCGGCGGCGACTTCGGCGCGGGCTGCGCCGTCTTCGGCCCGGCCTTGCCCGCCTTGTCCCCCGCGCCGAAGCGGTCGTTGTACCGGCGCACCACCTCGTTGGTGACGTCCGCCGCGGCCGGCGCGTACAGGAGGCCTCCCTTGTCCAGCACGAACGAGATCGACTCCCGCTCGGCGATCTCGGCCACCACCTGCTGGAGCCGCTGCAGGATGTTCCCCATGGCCTGCTGCTCCTGCCGGTTCATGTCCTCCTGGAGGTCGCCGGCCGACTTGCGCGCTTCGAGCAACGCCTTCTGGAACTCTTCCTGCTTCTTGCGCTTGGCGTCGTCGGAGAGCACGGGCGCCTGCTTCTCGTATTCCTGCTGCATCTTTTCCAGGTCGGAGCTCTTCTTGTCGAGCTGCGCGCGCCGCTGCTCGAACTCGGTCTTGAGCCGGCCCCGGGCAGCCTTGCCCTCCTCGGTCTCCTGGATGGCGCGTTGCACGTCGACGTACGCGAGCTTCAGCGACTGGGCGCGCGCGGCAGCGGAAAGGGCGGTGGTTGCGATCAGGCAGGCGATTGCAAGACGGCGCATCTCGGATCTCCAGTGGGACGAAAAGCGGGCAAAGCTAAAGGGACGTAGCGAGGCGCGTCAAGTGCGCAGTCCTCCCACGCCAGGTGATCGATGGTGTCAGAAGAAGTTGCCGATGGTGAACTCGAACAGGTACGGGTCGTCGATCGGGCGCCGGGTGAGCGGGAACCCGACCTCGAAGCGGAGCGGGCCCAGCGGCGAGAACCAGCGCACGCCGAATCCGGTGCTGTGGAAGAGCCCCAGGGGCAAGGTGCCCTTGCCGTTCGCGTCGGGCCGCTGGTTGCTCTGGAAGAAGTTCTCGTTCTCCCCGAACACGTTGCCCATGTCGTAGAAGACGACTCCGCGGATCCCCGCCGACTCGACGATCGGGAACTCGATCTCCCAGTTGGTGAGGAGCTCCTTGTTCCCGCCCACCGCGTAATCCAGGATGCCGGCATCGGGGTCTCTCGAGGCCAGGATCTTCTTGGTGGGAGAGATGCTGCGCAGCGTATAGCCGCGGATGGAGTTGATGCCGCCGGCGAAGAACTTCTCGCTGATGGAGATGGGCCGGCTCAACGGCTCGGTGCTGCGGATGTAGCCGATCGACAGGTTCACCTTGGCCACCAGTCCCCAGAACAGCGGCCGGTAGCGGCGCTCGATCAGGCGGTACCGCTGGAAGAGGTTCTGGCTGCCGATCAGCGAGGTGGCGAACTCGGCGGAGGCGGACTCGAGATGCCCGTTGGTGGGGAACAGCCGGTTGTCGCGCTTGTCGTAGTTGAAGGAGAACCGGACGCTGGAGGTGCGCCCGGCGGTGAACTGGTTGCGCAGCTGCAGCGCGGTCGTGCCGTTCGGGATCACGTCCACCCCTTCCAGCGTGTACGTGCCGAAGAAGCGAAAGTCCTCGAAGATCTCGTAGCCGGTGGTCAGCGCGCCGCCGATCGCCTGGCGGTCGAAGCCGGAGAAGAGGAGCTCGCTGCGGTACAGGTCGATCGACGCCGTCCAGGCCGTGTCGAGGAAGTACGGGTCGAGATAGCTGAGCTGGAACAGCTGCCGCAGGCTGGAGATCTGGAAAGACAGGCTGGCGGTGTGGCCGTAGCCGAGCAGGTTGTTCTGCGACAGCTGCGCCTGGCCGAAGAAGCTCTCGCCGCCGGTGAACCCGAACCCCAGCTGGAAGGTGCCGGTCAGCTTCTCCTTCACCGTGACCTCCAGCACCATCTTGTCGTCCGTGGATCCCCGGCGGGTGTTGATCTCGACCGAGTCGAAATAGCCGAGCGCCGTGATGCGCGCCTTGGAGAGGCGGATGCCGGTGCCGCTGTAGAGGTCGCCCTCGCTGATGCGCATCTCGCGGCGGATCACCTTGTCGCGCGTCTTGTTGTTGCCGGCCACCTCGATCTTCTCGATGGTGACCAGGTTCCCCTTCTGGAAGGCGAAGTTGATGTCGACGGTCTTGTTCTCGGCGTGGACGTCGGTGTCGGGAGTGACGTTGGCGTAGGCGTACCCCTTGTCCTTGTAGACGTCCGCCAATACCTGGAGATCGCGCTGGAGGATGGTCTTCGAGAAGCGTGCCCCGGGCCGGGTCTCCACCAGCTTGAGCAGCTTCTCCTTCGGCTCGAGCAGGTCGCCGGAGGCGTCGATCTTTGCGATGTCGTACGGATCGCCTTCCTCGATGGGGATGGTGATGAAGATGAAGCGGCGGTCCGGCGACAGCTCGATCGCCGCCTTGCCGAACTTCACGTACAGGTAGCCGCGGTCGTAGTAGAGCCCCTGCAGCACGTACTCGTCGCGCGCGAAGGCGTCCTCGCGGTAGGTGCCGGCGCTGGAGAGGAAGCTCCAGAAGGTGCCCTCCTGCGTGATCATCGCGCCCTTCAGCTCGTCGGTTCGGATGGCGCGGTTGCCGACGAACCGGATCTCCTTCACCGTCACCTTGGCGTGCTCGTTGATGATGAAGACGACGTCGACCTCGTTGTTGGGCAACGGATCCAGGCGCCAGGTGACCTCGGCGAGGAAGTAGCCCTTCTCGACGTATTTCTCCTGCATCTTCTTCGCCGTCCTCCGCACCGCCTCGGCGTCGAGGATCTGGAACTGCTTGATCTCGAAGGTTTCCTTCAAGTCGTCGCGCGAGAGCTCCTCGTTGCCCTCCAGCTTGATGTCTCGGACGGCGGGCTTCTCGCTGACCAGCACGGTGAGCTGGTACCCGACGCCGGGCGGCGGGACGGCCGAGACGTCCAGCTTGACGTCGTTGAAGTAGCCCATCTTCCAGACGGCGAGCAGCACCTCCTTCAGCTTGCGCCTGTCGAAGGTGTCGCCCGGCTTGAGGGGCAGCGCGGCGCGGATGGCGTCGGCCTCTACCCGGCGGTTGCCCTGGACGTTGATCTTCGTGATGACGCCGGTCTCCGGGACCGGCGCGGCGGCCTCGGCGGCGGTCATCCCGGTGGGGATGGTGGGCGCCTGGCCCGTGGGCATCGCGGGCTGCGGCTGCCCGGGCTGGGCCGGCTGCGCCGGCGGCGGCGGCGGCGACGGAGGTCTGGGCGCCGGTTCGCGCTGCCTGGCGGGTGGACCCGCACGCTGGGCCGCCGCAGGCCGAAGCGGCGCGAGCAGGAGACCCAGGGTCGCGAGCAGGAATGCCAGGCGCATGTAGAGGCGCGGACCCTAGTACAAGTCGAGGGAGCGAACAATGGAATTTGCCAGCCGCCGCCGACAGTCGCCGCCCCGAAGGCGGCGCTGCGCTTTGGAGAGTCGGGTTCGGCGGCGCTGTGCTGATCGGCGGCCGGTGCTTCGGAACCGGACAGCGCCGTCCCACGCACGGACATGCTGCGATCGTCCGCCGCAGCATTCGGCGGCGGGGCCGCCCTCTCGCGCCGCGGTGGGCGGCACGGAGTTTGCGGGGCGGGAATGCATGGAGACGCTGGTCGCCGACGACGTCCGCTACGCCGGGCTCGACCGCGCGCCAGGGCCGCTGGTGTACGCGCCCTTCGCGCAGGGGTCCGAGGGATTCCTCAGCATGTTCGTCACCGTGCGCACCGAAGGGAATCCGCTCTCGCTGGTGGCGGCGCTGCGCGAGCAGGTGCGGCGCACCGATCCCGACCAGGCGGTCGCGAGCGTGTCCACGTTCGAGGCGCGTCTTTCGCAGCACGGACGCGGTGGGGCGCGTTGCTTTTTTTGCAACCTTCGATCGGCAATGTTACGCGGTTCGCAAATGCCCGCGCTCGCTCTCACGCGTCCGCCCGCCGCGGAATCGAGGCCCGCGACGCCCTTTCTCAAGTGGGCCGGCGGCAAGGCGGCGCTCCTTCCCGAGCTGCTCAAGCACGTCCCGGGGCGGCTGCGGAGGTACCATGAGCCGTTCGTCGGCGGCGGCGCGCTCTTCTTCGCCACGGCCCCGCGACGGGCGATCTTGAGCGACCTGAACGGCGAGCTGATCCACTGCTGGCAGCAGGTGCGCGACGGCGCCGCCGGCGTGCTGGAGGCCCTCTCGGAGCACGTCTACCGGCGCGATCACTTCGAGCGCGTCCGCGCGCTCGATCCGCTCCGCCTCCCTCCCGCCGGGCGGGCCGCGCGCTTCATCTACCTCAACAAGACCTGCTTCAACGGGCTGTGGCGGGTGAACCGCGCCGGCCGGTTCAACGTGCCGTTCGGCCGTTATCGAAACCCGTCCTTCCACGATCCGGCGCTGCTCCTGCGCGCGAGCCGCGCGCTGCGCGGAGTGGAGGTCCTGCACGCCCCGTTCGAGATCGCGCTGCAGCGCACGCTGCCCGGCGACTTCGTCTACCTCGACCCTCCCTACGACCCGGTCTCCGAAACGGCGAGCTTCACCGGCTACACGCGGGATGCCTTCGGATGGGAGGACCAGGAGCGCCTCGCCGCGGCCTGCGCGGCCCTCGACCGGCGCGGAGTGCGGTTCCTGCTCTCCAACTCCGCGACCCCGCGCGTCCGGCGCCTCTACCGCTCGTTCGAGCAGCGCCTGGTGAGCGCGCCCCGCCACATCAGCTGCAAAGGCGAAGGCCGCGGGCACGTGGACGAGCTGCTAGTCTTCAACGCATGACCCTCGTCTTCGCTCTTCTCCTCGCGGCAGCCCCCTCCACCATCTACCTCCGCGCCGGCCGCCTGCTCGACGGAACGGGCGACGCGGCGAAACGCGACGTGGTGCTGGAGATCGAGGGCGAGCGCATCAAGTCGGTGGGCGCGCAGCCGCCGCCGGGAGCGGAGGTCGTCGATCTCTCCTCCGCCACCGTCCTGCCCGGCCTCATCGACGTGCACGTGCACCTCACCTCGCGCGCCGACCATTTCGAGGACATCTGGCAGTTCAAGACGTCGCTGCCGCAAGCCTCGATGGTGGCGGTGGTGCACGCGCGCCGCACCCTGGAGGCCGGGTTCACCACCGTGCGCGACGTCGGCTCGCCGCCGTTCGCGGCCGCCGACCTGCGCGACCTGGTGAACGAGGGGTACTTCCCGGGTCCGCGCATCGTCGCCTCGGGGCCCTGCATCAGCATCACCGGCGGGCACTGCGACCTGAACAACTACCCGCCCGAAGTGCGGGTCAGCATCTTCCCCGCCGAGCGGGACTTCGCGCAGGCCGACGGGCTCGATCAGGTCCGGCACGTGGTGCGCGCGCAGATCCAGCACGGCGTGGACGTGATCAAGGTGGCGGCGAGCGGCGGCGTGTTCTCCCGCGGCGACACGCCCGGCGTGCCCCAGCTCACCGTGGAGGAGCTGCGCGTCGCCGCGTTCGAGGCGCACAAGACGGGCCGGCGCATCGCCGCCCACGCGCACGGGACCCAGAGCATCAAGGACGCGCTCAATGCCGGCATCGACTCGATCGAGCACGGGACGCTGATCGACGACGAGGGGATCCGGCTGCTGAAAGAGCGCGGCGCGTGGCTGGTCGGCGACCTGTACAACGACGACGTGATCCTCGGGAAAGCGGAGGAGCTGCGCATCCCCAAGGAGTACGTCGAGAAGGAGCGCGCCATCGGGCAGCTCCAGCGGCAGAACTGGGCCAAGGCGGTGCGCGCGGGCGTCAAGGCGGCGTTCGGCACCGACGCCGGCATCTTCCCGCACGGCGACAACGCTAGGCAGCTCGCCGTCTACGTCCGCTACGGGATGACCCCGGCCCAGGCGATCCGCAGCGCCACCTCGGTCGCGGCGGACCTGCTGGGCCGCGCGCAGGACGTTGGCACCCTGCAACCGGGCCGCTACGCCGATCTGATCGCAGTGCGCGGCGATCCGCTGGCGGACGTCCGCGTCCTCGAGTCGGTCCCCTTCGTGATGAAGGGCGGGAAGATCGTCAAGGACGAGCTGCGCGTGGCGGCGACGGCGCGCAAGTAGACGTGGCGATCGCCGCACGTAAGGACCGGCGGCGGGGCCCGGGGGTGCGTCCGCAGCGCCAGCGTCGCCCCTGGGGTCCGAGAAGCGCCGACCACCGAGACTGGGGCTCCTAATGTCGCTGCGAACGCACCCCCGGCTCCCCACCGCCGATGCGTCTTGCGGACGCTGGTGTCGCAGTCTACGCCGCTCAACCGCGGTACTGGTTCAATCAGCCGCCAAAGGCGATTCGGGTTCCCTTCCTAGCCGCCAATGGATTGTGCTCTACTCACCAGGGGCCTGCAGATGAAGGAACTCGTCTTTCTCGGCGCTGCTTGTGTCGTAGCCGCCGTGATTGGTGGGGGATTGAAATGGGCCGGTATGGAAATTCCCGTTCTTCAGTCCGCCAAACGACAAGTCCTACTAGCTGTCGTGGGCTGCCTGCTGATCGCGGGAGGCGTGGCCCCAATGTGCGGCGGGCTGATGCGACTTCAAATTCGAGCGGCGCCTCTTCCTCAGCGAAGCTCGTCTCGTCGCCAGAACCTCCGGTATCGCCTTTCGTCGCGCGGCATCAGCTCGATCGTAGATACTGCGAGTTCGCAAAAGACGACGCGGCGATTCCAGACTTCCTATCCCCGTCCGAGTGTCGCTCGAACCCCAGTATATTCTACTGCGTATCTGCCTCACGCCAAGGCAGGCTCGAGGACGGATGCTTCGACACAATGGCTCACTGTTACGCTCGGTCGGGCGAGTTCGTCAGCATGCATTTCGACATCCTCGAGCGATGCGATCGTATCGTGGTCGAGAAGGCCACGCCGCGATGAGTAACTCTCTGTGGCCCGGACGTGTCTCACGCCACAGTGGCCGTGAGACGCCGTCGGCGGTGGGGAGCCGGGGGTGTGTTCGCAGCGACATTAGGAGCCCCAGTCTCGGGGGGTCGGCGCTTCTCGGACCCCCAGGAGCGACGCTGGCGCTGCGGACGCACCCCCGGGCCCCGCCGCCGGTCTTTACGTGCGGCACTAACTTCAGCGCGACGCCGTGGCCGGCAGCTCCAATGCTTGCGCGATCTCCCGCGCCTTGGCCTGGATGAGCTTCGTGTTGCGCGGCCCCATCCGCAGCAGGTGCTTCTCGACCGGGCCCTGCTTCTCCAGCTTCTCGTCGGCGAAGAGGTACAAGGCGCCCTTCCCGGGCGACAGCTCGACCGGCCCCTTCATGACGGGCGCGGCGACGAGGCGCTGCAGGGCCTGCGCGGCGGTGGTGTCGACGCTGCGGTTCGGGTACCCGAGCGCGTGGTATGCGCTCTCCAGCAGCGGGTGCAGGTCGCGGACCAATGCCGCGAACCCCTTCGCGTCGATCGAGGCAACCACGTCCGCGAACGTGTCATAGCGAGCGTAGCTGCGCGGATCGATGAACGTCTTGCTGCGCTTCTGCTGGGCCAGGAAGCCCTTCGCCGGCCCGAGGAACCCGAGCTGCTTGCGGGGGCTGACGCCCTCCGACAGGTTGTCCGTCACCACCACCCAGCGCTCCAGCAGGCCGGGCTGCTTGAGCCACTCGGCCAGCTCGGGCCGCGGCGAGAGCTTCGCGCCCTCCGCGCGGATGCGCGCGTCGGTCTCCTCGGCGGTGGGCAGCTTCGCGTCGGCCGGAGCGGCCGGCGCCTGCTGCGCGACGGGCTCCGGAGCAGGAGCCGGAGGAGGTGCGCGGCGCACCCACAGGTACGCTCCGGCGGCGACGACCGCGGCGGCGACGATGGCCGCGACGCCAACCCAGGTGCCGGACTTCTTCTGCTGAGTGTCAAGCATGGGGCGCCTCCGGGGGTTCGCTTCCTGGAACAGCCCCCTTGTTCTCATCACTCCCGGGCGCGGGGGCAAGCGGATGTCCGCCCACTCGGTTTGAGCCCAAACGATCTGCCCATCCGACCTTCGGGCGCGCCCCCGGCTTCAGGCCTCCACCACCAGCCCCTCGTGCAGGCGGAGCCGGCGCGGCATCCGCTCCGCCAGGCGCGGGTTGTGCGTCACCACGATGGCGGCGATGCCGAGCCGCCGGTTCAGATCGAGCAGCAGCTGGTGGATGCCCTCGCCGGTCGCCTCGTCGAGGTTGCCGGTCGGCTCGTCCGCGAGCAGCAGGCGAGGCTTGAGCGCCAGCGCGCGGGCGAGCGCGACCCGCTGCTGCTCCCCGCCGGACAGCTCCCCGGGCCGGTGGTCCAGCCGGTGACCCAGGCCGACGAGCTCCAGCACCTCGCGCGCGACCTGCTCGGCCTCGGCGCGCGGCAGCCGGCTGATCACGCCCGGCATGGCCGCGTTCTGCAGGGCGGTGAACTCCGGCAGGAGATAGTGGAACTGGAAGACGAACCCGACGTTCCGGTTGCGGAACCGCGCCAGCGGCTCCTCGCCCATCTCGAAGGCGTCCTGGCCGTCGAAGAGCACGTTCCCGGCGGTGGGCGGATCGAGGGTGCCCACCACGTGCAGGAAGGTGCTCTTCCCCACCCCGCTGGGACCGACCAGCGAAGCCATCTCCCCGGCGCGCAGCGAGAACGAGGCGCCGCGCAGGACGTGGATCTCCTTCTCGCCCAGCCAGTACGACTTGTGCAGGCCGCGCCCCTCGAGGAGCGGCGCCTCGGCGCGCGCCGCTGGGGAAGGCTCGACCGGCAGGGCCTCCATCACTCCTCCCGCAGCCCGTCCACCGGCGAGAGCCGGCTCGCCTTGGTGGCCGGGTAGAGCGTGGCCAGGTAGCTGAGCGCCACCGCGATGGCGGCCACCATGAGGAACTGCCCGCCGTCGACGTTCACCGGAAGGTTGCTGATGTAATAGACGTCGGGATCGAGCTGCAGGCCGAAGCGCTCGATGAAGGAGCACGAAGCCAGGCCGAGCAGGAGGCCCATGGCGGTGCCGATGCCGCCGATGGCGATCCCCTCCAGCACGAAGATCTTCATCACGCTCGAGTCGCGCGCGCCCATCGACTTGAGGATGGAGATCTCCTTGGTCTTCTCCAGCACCAGCATGATGAGCGTGGAGAGGATGTTGAAGCAGGCCACCAGCACGATGAAGGTGAGGATGATGGCCATCGCCAGCTTCTCCAGCTTGAGGGCGGAGAAGAGGTTGCGGTTCAGCTCGGCCCAGTCCTTCACCCGGTACGGGAACCCGCCCAGGGCGGTCAGCAGGCGGCGCCCCTCGGCGCGCGCGGCGTCGACGTCGCGGAACTTCAGCTCCAGGCCGGTGATGTTGTCGCCCATGCGGAAGAACTTCTGCGCGTCGGGGATGCCGATGTAGGCGAACTTGGAGTCGTACTCGTACATCCCAGAGTAGAGGATGCAGGCGACGCGGAACGAGCGCGAGCGCGGGATGGGGCCGGTGGGGCCCATGTCGCCGAGCGGCGTGATGACCTGGACGACGTCGCCGACCCAGGCGCGCAGCGAGTGCGACATCTCCTTTCCGATGCAGATGCCGGGCATCTCGCGCAGCGCCTCGGGCGAGACGCCCTTGGCCAGCTCGTCCGGGTGCGACTGCTTCCGCTCGTAGGTGTCCTGCAGGTACTGCTCGCCGTCGCCGAGGAGCTGCGCCGAGGGATGCGGCTTGGCCGCGGTGAGCGGGATGCTGCGCGGCTCGGAGACCCAGGACAGCTCGCCGGCGATCACCTGCCGGGGCAGCTCGTTCACGCTGCCGGCGGTGGCGGGGTCGATCCCCTTCAGCTCCGCGCCGGTGGGCGTCTGCCCCTGCGAGAGGATCACCTCGTTGAGGATGAAGGGGCTCGCGCCCGCGATGCCGGGCACGGACAGCACCTTGGGCATCACGGCCTTCCACTCGCTGAAGTCGGACGAGTACTTGAGCAGCAGCGCGTGGGCGTTGGTGCCCAGGATCTTCTTCTTGAGGTCGGCCTCGAAGCCGCTCATCACCGACAGCACCACCGTCAGCGCCCAGACGCCGACCGCGACTCCGGCGATGGAGATGGCGGTCATCACCGCCGTGGCCGGCCGCTTGCGCCGCTGCCCCGGCGCGAGATGGGCGAGCTGTGCGCGCGCCTGCACCCAGCGGCCGACGAGCAGCAGCGCCGCCACCACGGCGGCGGCCGAGACGGCGAGCGCGAGAGCGTCCGTCCGCATCGCCGCGATCACGTTCGGTGGGCCTACGAGCCCCGCGCGCCCGCGGGCCACCTGGTCCCAGGCCCGCGTCCACACGCCCGCCGCGAAGAGCAGGCCGGGCGGCACCAGCCCGAGCGCGACCAGGAGCGCCACGGTGCGCCGGTTGAGGCGCAGGTGCGTGCGCGCGATGCCGGCCTCGAAGGCGAAGCGCAGGTCGGGGCTGGAGGAGGCCCCCAGGAGCACCCCGAAGGAGGCGCCCCACAGCCCGAGCAGCCAGGCGCCGGCGCCGGTGAAGGCGGCCCAGAGGAACAGCTCGCGCGTATCGGCGAAGAACTTGTCGTACGAGAACGACGGCGGCTTCATCCGGTGCAGCACCAGGAACGCCACCACCGCCAGGGCCAGCGCCGCCGCGCCCAGCTCGCGCCAGGCGAACCCGCGCGCGAGGAAGCTGACCAGGAACCCGGCGAAGAGGAAGGCCAGCGCCTCGGCGCCGAAGGAGAGCCCGATCACGGCGTCGGGCGAGAGCACCGTGCGCGCCGAGAGCAGGTGGCGGATCGCGAGCTGGGCCGCGAACGCTGCGACGAACAGCCACAGCGCGACCAGGGAGCCGCGCACCCGGAACCGCTTCATGCGCCCTCGCCCTGCTCTGGCTTGAGCAGCGGGAACAGCACCACGTCGCGGATGCTGGGCGAGTCGGTGAACAGCATGGCCAGCCGGTCGATCCCGATGCCCTCGCCGGCGGTGGGCGGCATCCCGTGCTCCAGGGCCCGCACGTAGTCGTGATCGTACGGCATCGCTTCCTGGTCGCCCCGGCGCGCCGCCTCGACCTGGGCGCGGAAGCGGGACTCCTGATCGCGCGGGTCGTTCAGCTCGCTGAAGGCGTTGGCGATCTCCATCCCTCCGGCGAACGCCTCGAAGCGGTCCACCAGCCGCGGCTCCGAGTCGCGCTTGCGCGCGAGCGGCGAGACCTCGATGGGATGGTCGACCACGAACACGGGACGGTCCTCCGGGAGCTTCGGCTCCATCAACGCCTCGAACGCCCAGGCGATCTGCTCACCCGTAGACGCCGTGCGGGCCAGCTTGTTCAGGTCCTCCCGGTCGGTGAACCTGGCCGCCCACTGCTCGCGGGAGAGGCGCGCGAGCCCGTCGAGCTGCTCGGTCGCGGAAGAGCCCCCCACGCCCCAGGCCCTGGCCACCTCGCCCACCATCGAGACCCGCCGCCACGGCGGGCGAAAATCGATCTCCACCCCCTGATAAGGGACGATCACGTTGCCCGTCACCTCCAGCGCCAGGCGCGCGACCAGCTCCTCGGTGAGCTTCATCAGGTCTTCGTAGGTGGCGTACGCCTGGTAGAACTCGACCATGGTGAATTCGGGGTTGTGCTTGCGATCGATCCCCTCGTTCCGGAAGATCCGGCCCACCTCGTAGACCCGCTCCAGGCCGCCCACGATCAGCCGCTTGAGGTGCAGCTCGGTCGCGATGCGCAGCTTGAGGGTCAGGTCGAGCGCATTGTGGTGCGTCTCGAACGGGCGCGCCGCCGCCCCGCCCGCCTGCTCCGGCGTGTGCAACACCGGGGTCTCCACCTCGACGAAGCAGCGCTCGTCGAGGAACCGGCGCAGGCCGCTGATGAGCTTCGCGCGCCGCCGGAACGCCTCGCGTACCGGGGGGTTCACCGTCAGGTCCACGTACCGCTGCCGGTAGCGCGTCTCCACGTCCGAGAGGCCGTGCCATTTCTCCGGCAGGGGCCGCAGCGCCTTGGTGAGGAGCCGGAAGCCGCCCTGGTCCGCCTCGATGGACAGCTCGCCGGTCTTGGTGCGCATCGCGCGGCCGCGCACCCAGGCGATGTCCCCCAGGTCGAGCAGCTTGAGCGCCTCGTAGGCCTCCTCGCCGACCTTGTCCTTCTTGATGAACGCCTGCAGGTCGCCGGTGCGGTCGCGCAAGGAGAGGAAGGTGACCTTGCCCATGGTGCGGATGGCCATCACCCGCCCGGCGATCGAATAGGGCGGCGTGTACTCCTTCTCGAGCGCCTCGGCGCTGTCGGCGCCGTGGACTTCCCGCACGTGCTCGGTCGTCGTGCCGACCTGGACGTCGTTGCCGTACGGGTGCTGCCCGCGCGCGCGCAAATCGCGCGCTTTCTCCTCGCGCAACCGGACCTGATCCTCGATCGAGCTGGTGGCGCCGGGTGTCGGCTTCTCGGACATCGAAGAGGTGGTTCTATCGCTCAAGCCGCGGCGGTGTCACGGGGTTCCGCCCGGCGGAAGGCGGCCTGCACCGAGGCCCAGAACGCGGCCGGCACGAGGGCGACCAGGCCGCAGGCGGCCATCAGCGCGCGGGGATCCACGCCCCGATCGAGGAGGTGGCCGACCAGCCAGGTGCCTGCATCGGGGCGCGCAGGGATAGGCGAATCGGCGGCGGTTCTCAAGAGTACGTTCCCCTCCCACCCTGCGAAACTCTGGCCGCCTGGTGGGCAGCACCGGTATCCTGCTCCCCGTGCTGATGCGCACCCGCAAGACGCTCGTGCGAGCCGCGCTGCTCGCCGTGGGCGTGCTCTGCCTCGCCGCGGGTCTGTTCTTCCTGACGCTCCCCTCGGCGGAGGCCCTGCGGATCGAGAACCCGCGCGCCACCGCGCTCATGGACGCGCGATCGAGGGAGGCGATGGATCACCACCGCCTTCCCCGTCGGGTGCACACCTGGGTCCCGATGGCGCGCATCTCGCCCTGGCTCCGACGCGCGGTGGTGAACAGCGAGGACGCCCGCTTCTACGAGCACGACGGCTTCGACATGACCGAGACCGAGGCGGCGCTGGAGGAGGCCGCGGAGCGCGGGCGGCTCGGCCGGGGCGCTTCGACCATCACCCAGCAGCTGGCGAAGAACCTCTGGCTGGGCGACGAGCGCACCCTCTGGAGGAAGCTGCGCGAGTACTTCCTCGCCCGGCGGCTGGAGGATCTGGGGAAGCGCCGCGTGCTGGAGCTGTACCTGAACGTGGCCGAGTGGGGAGATGGAGTCTACGGCGCGGAGGCCGCGGCCCGGGCGTGGTTCAACAAGCCGGCGGTGGAGCTGTCCCCGGAGCAATCGTCGGTGCTCGCGGCGATGCTCCCCGCTCCGCGCCGCCGCAATCCGCTGCGTCCCAATCTGCGCCTGCGCAAGCGCGCTTTCGAGATCCTCGAGCTGTACGGGCTGTACCACCAGCTGGGACCGGAGCAGCTGGAGGAGTCCCGCGTCCGGCTCGCGGATCTGCTCGGCTCGGCGGCCATGGCCGCCTGGGAGTAAGCTCCGCCTGGCGCGGACTTGATCCGCGCCGACGGCGGGCGCCGCCCTGCGCGACGCCCACGTCTACCGGCTCTGATCAGGCGTGCAGCGCCTGCAGGTCCTGTGGAGACAGATCGGTCCATTTCTTGCCGACCAGCGGCGACAGCCTCGCCTTCCACTCGCCGCCCAGGTCGACCAGCGAAGCGACGATGGAGTCGCGGAAATAGGTCTGCACGCTGGGATCCACGAAGGTCACCCGCACCCCGCTCGTGCCGATGGTGATCTCCAGGTCGCAGTCGTCGCACTCGCTGCACTCCAGCGTGCCCGACTCGCGGACCTGCCCGATGTGCGGCCACTCGTGGTCGAGGTCCTTGTCCAAGGAGTCCTTCCAGAGGTGCACCTCGAGCCCGGTGCGCTTCTCGATCTGGTGCTTCAGATCGATCAGCGAGGGCGTCTTTCCGGAGAACGTCACGTCGTAGTGGATGATGGCCACGTCTTAGACCTCCGCCTCTGGGGAGCTGCCCGGCCGATCCTTGCGCCGCACGCCGAGCAGGTAGGGTTGGATGAACTGATCGAGATCACCGTCGAGCACCGCATCGGGGTTCCCGCTCTCCACGCCGGTGCGCACGTCCTTCACCATGCGGTAGGGAGCGAGCACGTAGTTGCGGATCTGCGACCCGAAGGAGATGTCGGCCTTGGATGCCTCCACCTTGTCGCGCTCCGCCTGCTGCTTGCGCAGCTCCAGCTCGTAGAGCCGCGAGCGGAGCACCTTCCAGGCCATGTCGCGGTTCTTGTGCTGGCTGCGCTCGTTCTGCATCGACACCACGATACCCGTGGGCAGGTGGGTCAGACGAATGGCCGAGTCCGTCTTGTTCACCTTCTGTCCGCCGGCGCCCGAGCTGCGGAAGGTGTCGGTGCGCACGTCCATCGGGTTGATCACGACGTCGATCTCCTCGTCCACCTCGGGGTAGACGAACACCGAGGCGAAGCTGGTGTGCCGGCGCGCGTTCGAGTCGAAGGGCGAGATGCGCACCAACCGGTGCACGCCGACTTCCGCCTTGAGCCAGCCGTAGGCATGGTCGCCGCGCGCGATGAACGAGGCGTTCTTCAGTCCCGCCTCCTCGCCCGGCTGGAAGTCGCCCGGCTCGACCTCCCAGCCTTTGCGCTCCGCGTAGCGCGTGTACATCCGGTAGAGCATCTGCGCCCAGTCCTGCGATTCGGTGCCCCCGGCGCCGGCATTGATCTCCACGATCGCGTTGAGGTGATCCTGGGGGCCGCTCAGCATGCGCGACAGCTCGAGCTGCTCGACGCCCTGCCCCGCCTCGCGCGTGGCGACTTTCGCCTCCGCCCGCGCCTGCTCGTCGTTCGCTTCCTCGGCCAGCTCGTGGAGCGCGAGCGCGTCCTCCAGCCGCTCCTTCTCGCGCTCGAAGGAGGCGATGGCCAGCTCGAGCTGGCTCTTCTCCCGGGAGAGGTGCTGGGCGCGCTTCTGGTCCTCCCAGAAGCCGGGCTGCACGCTCTCGCGCTCGATCAGCTCGACGCGCGCGCGCTTCCGCTCGATGTCAAAGCGACCCCCGCAGCGCCTCGAGGCGCCGCGAAAGCTCGTCCAGTTCAGGAGAAAGGGAGGCCATCGCCCCGCAGGGTAGCGGACTGTCGCGCGCAAAGGAACTACTCCCCCACCATCCCCCGGCGGCCGAGCAGGCGCCATTCGGCGGCGGCCATGCGGCGGGCCTCCTGCGCGGTGTGGTGGTCGTGCCCGAGGCAGTGGAGGAGCCCGTGCGCGAGCAGACGGCGCAGCTCGGCGGCCAGGCTCCAGCCGCCCTTCCGGGCCTGCCGGCGGGCGGTATCGAGCGAGATGACCACGTCCCCGATCGAGGCGCCGTGCTGCGGGAAGGAGAGCACGTCGGTGGGGCGATCCTTCCCGCGCCACTCGCGGTTCAGCGCGCGCATCCGGCGGTCGGAGACCAGGGTCAGCGAGACTTCGCGCGAGAGGCGCAGCGCGGCCAGCTGGTGCTTCGCAGCGGCGCGCAGGACCCTCCCCGCGTGCCCACCGCCCCTCACCTCGACCGACAGCCGGACGCTGGCGGCCGGGCGCCGATGCCGCCGGCTGGCGGCCTTCTCCGCTGCGACGATTCGACCCATCGACGGCTGCTTTCGCTCGAGGCCCGGCAACGCATCCCATACTGTCCGGGGCCCTGAAAAGCGCAGCGCCGCCAGGATCCCGCGCGACTGGCTGTCAAATTGCATGTCCAGAACCGACCAGCCGACCGAGCGTCCCCTTCCGTTCCTGCCGGATCGTCGTTAGATCAGGGCCGAATCGGAGTCCCCCGCCCCGATGCGCCGCTGGCCATACATCCTGGTCGTCGACGACGACACCGACTTCCGCGAAGGCCTGCGCGCCGCCCTGGAGATGAAGGGCTACCAGGTCGAGGAGGCCGGGAACGGCAAGGACGCGCTGGAGCGGATCGAGAAGAAGCCGCCGCTCCTGGTGCTGCTCGACCTGCAGATGCCGGTGATGAACGGCCGCGAGCTGCTGCAGAAGCTGCGCGCGGCACCGGAAACGAAGGACGTGCCGGTGGTGATCATCTCCGGCTTCGGGTTCGAGTGGGAGGCCGAGCTGATGGGCGCGCAGGGCTACGTCGGCAAGCCGTTCGAGCCCGAGGAGCTGGAGCGCACCATCGCCGCCTTGCTGCGTCCCCGCCTGGTCAGCGTCCGGGCCGGACCCGCGCCGGAGAAACAGAGGTAGTTTCGCCGCGGATGCGCTTCTCCTCGTCCATCAGGGCGGAGATGCGCTCGCAGAAGAGGTCCGCGCACTTCTTGTGATGGGTGAGGCGCGTCTCGGCGGGGAAGGCGGAGAGGTCGATCGGCTCGCCGAACACCGCGACGATCGGATCGCGGCCGCGCAGGTTGGCGGCGATCTCGCGGAGCAGCTTGTTGGAGAGCCCGGTGACGAAGGCCGGCACCACCACCACGGGGCGCGACTTGAGGGCCACCTCGCCGGCCCCCGGCTGCGCCGGCAGCATCTGGTACGGGTCCGGTCCCTTGTTGCGCGTGCCCTCCGGGTGGAAGCCCACCAGGTTGCGGGGGCGCCGCAGCTTGCCCACGACCAGGGAGAGGCTGTAACGGTTGAACCCCTTCGACCGCGGCTTGCGGAAGAAGGGCGGGAACATCGACCCCCCCGACAGCAGCAGGCAGATGAGCAGCCCCAGCGGGTTCTCGTAGAAGAAGTTCGCCCGGACGGGGAAGGAAGTCCGCCAGCGCTTCCTCCAGGTCCGCACCAGGATCCAGCCCAGCACGAACAGGTCGAAGAAGGTCCGGTGGTTGGCGACCAGCAGGATCGACGCGTCGGGCGGGACCGGCTCGAGGCGCTCGAGCCCCCGGATGACGAGCCGGCGGCGGATGAGGAGCGCGAAGATCGGCTCCAGGATCCAGCGCTGCCAGCGTGCCCCGAGGCCGGCCCCGCCGCCGACGTTCGCCCAGCGCATGACGCGGAACGCGAGCCGCTCGAACGGCGCGAGCGCCTCGAACGGCGGCGCGGCGGGGGATCGTTCGCGCGGCTCTGCGGCGGGCAGCTCGGCCACGGACGTTCTATACCGCGCCGGTCAGAACCCCGGCACCAGCTTGGCGATGATCTCCTTCATGATCTCGCTGGTCCCGCCGCCGATGCTGAGCAGCCGCGCGTCGCGGAAGGCGCGGGCGACCGGCGTCTCCACCACGTACCCCATGCCGCCGTGGAACTGCATGCAGTCGTAGACCACGCGCTGGATCAGGTCGCCGGTGAAGAGCTTCGCCATGCTGATCTCCTTCACCGCCGGCTCCTTGCGCGCGAACAGGTCGCACGCCCGGTAGGTGAGCCAGCGCGCCGCCTCGATCGAGGTGAGGTGCTCGGCGAAACGGTGCCTCCACACCTGGAACTTGATCAGCGGCTTGTCGAACGCCTGGCGCTCGTTTCCGTAGCGGAGCGCCTCCTGGACCATCTGGTCCATCCCGGAGACGGCCCCGATGGCCGCCATCAGCCGCTCGCCCTGGAAGTTCGTCATCACGTGGTAGAAGCCCTGGTTCTCCTCGCCGAGCAGGTAGCGGGCGGGGATCCGGCAGTCCTCGAAGAAGAGCAGCGCGGTGTCGCTGGAGAGGTTGCCGAGCTTCTGCAGCTTCTTCGAGACGGAGAAGCCCTTCACGTCGGTGGGGAAGGTCACCAGCGAGATCCCGCCGTAGCCCGGGCCGCCGGTGCGCACCGCGAGCGTGATGAAGTCCGCTCGCGTCCCGTTGGTGATCCACATCTTCGCGCCGTCGATCACGTAGTCGTCGCCGGAGCGCCGGGCGGTGGTGCGCAGGTGCGCAACGTCGCTGCCCGCGTCGGGCTCGGAGATGCCCAGGGCGGCGATCTTCTCGCCGGCGAGCGCCGGGGCGAGGAACTCCTTCTTCTGCTCGGCGGTGCCGATCTCCTGGAGGATCGGGGTGGCGATCTGGGACTGCACCAGCACCGCCATGTTCACGCCCGAGTTGCGGCTGTGCACCAGCTCCTCGGCCAGCACCACCGCGTGCCAGAAGTCGCCTCCGGAGCCGCCCACCTCCTCCGGGTAGTTCACGCCCAGGGCGCCCAGCTCGGCCAGCTGGCGGAACACCTCGCGGGGGAAGATCCCGGCCTCGTCCCACTCCAGCGCGTGGGGGGCCAGCTCGCGCACCACGTACTCGCGCAGCGTCTTGCGGAAGAGGTCGTGCTCGGCCGTGAACGGCGGCGCGATCATGCGATCCTCGCGGCTGAATGAACGCTCATTCATTTGAGCGCGCAGGGTATCACGCCAGCGCGGAGCAGGCGAGGCCGAGGCCGGCGCCGGCCGCGAGCGCGCTCCACGCGAAGCTCGAGGCGACCGCGCGCTCCATCTCGCCGGCGCCGCGCGCGACGGCTCCGGGGAGCGCCGCGCACAGGCCGCCCAGCGCGAACAGGCCCACCGCGACCGCCGCCGGCGGCGCGACCTGGCGCAGCGCCAGCGCCAGCACGCCCGCAGCGGCCAGCAGACGCGGGATGACCAGGGCGTTGCGCGCCGCCGCCTCGGCGCGCGCCGCCGCCGCCATGCCCAGGAGCGGCGGCAGGGCCGCCCACCATTCCCAGGACGACCGCACCGCGGCCGCGGCCGCGCACCCGCCGCCGGCAGCCGCCAGCAGCGCCAGCCGTCCGGCCAGCGGCGTCCGCAAGATCTGCAAGCGGACCCGGACGGGCCAGGTGGACCGCGGAGCTCCACGGTCGCGCAGGTCGGGAATGCCCAGGCTGCCCACCAGCAGGGCCGCGGTCCCAACGAGCGGCGCCAGCCGGGGCTCCGCCACGCCGATCGCCAGGCCGAGCCCGCAGCCGAGGCCCTGGGCCATGTCGAGCCAGGAGTACGCCGCTGCGCGCCGCTCGACGGTGACCGCGTCGGCCACCGCCGCCGCGCACAGGTCCGCCACGGCAGGCAGGGCGGCGGCCACGGCCCCGAGCGCATCGGCGAAGCTCATCGCCGCGAAACCCTGCACCAGGAGTGACACCGCGAGGAGCGCGAACGCCACCGCTCCCCGCCGCAGCCGGGTCCCCAGCCACGCCCACAGCGGCCGCAGGAGGCGGCAAAGGGCGAACGCCAGCGCCGCCCAGGCCGGCCCGCGGTGCGCGAGCAGGCGCGCGAACCAGATCCACGCCGCCAGCTCCGCTCCTCCGGCGAGCAGGGCCAACCGCGCGGCGAATCGCGCCTCGTCCGCGAACAGGCGCGGCCGTACCGGGGGCGCCGGCTGGACGGGGAACCGAGACAGCTTCGGCCCGGTCGGGGCGAATTCCTCGGGGAGCTTCTCGCCGGGCACGCGCGCAAAGTACACCAGCCGGACCTCGCGCGGACGTCGTCAGAGCGACCCGACCCCGACCCCGACCCCCGACCTC
>WNGG01002229.1_pt1 | contig 22887 bp, 22 predicted proteins | sample 5400661 | NCBI WGS metagenome assembly WNGG01 (sample SAMN13153372, study PRJNA577476) | soil metagenome | isolation source: 100 cm soil or saprolite under Garry oak tree replicate 1 | place: USA:California | collected 2016-06-15
AGCGTCAGCCGATCCATGTCGAGCACACCGCGCCGTCGGCGGCGCTGGCCTTCGACGGCGCCCTCGCGCGGCTCGAGCACCGTCTGGGGCGCGTGCGCGGCCTGGCCCGCGATCGCGGGCGACGTCCGAAGAAGTACTACGTCGCCGCACGCCTCTGGGCCTGACGTGCAGGGGCCCCGCGCGCGGGCGCTCGAGCTCGCTCAGATGCAGCGTGGCGCGCCGGTCGTCAGCGTGTATCTTGACCTGAGATGGCGCGACCCGCGCGAGCGTGGCCGGGCGCGGCTCTTTCTGGAGAGCGAGCTGGGACGGGCGCGTCCTGGTGCGACCGAGGCGCTCGCCACCGACCTCGACTGGGTAGCCCGGCAGCTGGCTCCGCTCTTCGACGACGAGGCCCTGCCCTGGGCGCACGGTCTGGCGCTGTTTGTCTCCAGCCTGCGCGGCCTCCGCGAGGCGTTCGCCCTGGGGGCGTCAATCGAGGACAGCTTCGTCGTCGGGGATCGACCGTTCGTCTCCCCGCTCGCGGACGCGCTCATCGCCGGGCCCGCGTCCCTCGCGGTCCTCGTGGATGCCCCTCAGCTTGTCCAGGGCCTCGCGACACGAGTCCTTGGCATGCTCGGCGCCTCTGGCCGGCGGGGGCCCGACGCGATCGTGAAGTCTCGCCGAGATCACCGGCCGTGAGCCGCCATGGCGCGTCCACGCTTCGCGTGCTCATCGCGACCGATGGGTCCGCCGATGCGCAAAAGGCGGTCGCATGGGTGGCGTCCTTGCCACCGCAGGCATCTGTCGAGTTGCGCGCACTGAGTGTCGCAACGCTGCCGCGCGGTCCGCTCGACGTGCCTCAAGTGCACGAGTACCACCAGAGCTTCCTCGACGAGGCGCGCCGGGCCGCCGAAGCGGCGCGCGCGACGCTCGAACTGCGATGGTCGAACGCCGAGGCACGGGTCGTGGAGGGCGATCCCCGCGAGGAGATCGTGCGGGCCGCCGCCGAGTGGCCGGCCGATCTGATCGTCGGCGGCGCGCGCGGGCTCGGTGCCCTCGCCCGCCTCTTTCTCGGCAGCGTGTCCGAGCACGTGGCGCACCATGCGTCCTGCTCCGTGCTGATCGTTCGGGAGGTCACGGGCCGGAGCGGGGCTTGACGTCAGAGACCGTGTCGGGTCTCGCCACGGCCGAGGCGCGGACACGCCTCCTGCGCGCTGGGCCGAACGAACCAGCGCCACCGCGCCGGGCCGCCGGTCTCCTCGCGTTTCTGCGACTCTTCGCCAACCCGCTCGTTGCCATCCTCCTGCTCGCGAGCGCGGCCTCGGCGGCGCTCGGCGACGCGGTGAACGCGACGATCATCGCCCTGATGGTCGTGCTCAGCGTTGTCCTCAATTTCGTGCAGAGCTACCGCTCGCAGCGCGCGGCGGCCCGCCTGCGCGAGGAGGTCGCGCCGCGGGCGACCGTGCTCCGCGACGGGACGTGGTGCGAGATCGCGCGACGCGACCTCGTGCCCGGCGACGTGATCCGTCTCGCCGCCGGCGACCGGGTTCCTGCCGATGCCCGGCTCATCGACGCGAAGGACCTCCACCTCCAGGAGGCCGCGCTCACGGGCGAATCCCTGCCGGCGGAGAAGACGCCCGGCGAGACCGTGTATCTAGGCACGTCGATCGTGAGCGGGACCGCCCTCGCCGAAGTGACGGCGACCGGACGCGCGACAGCGTTCGGCGACATCGCCGCGCGCCTATCGGCCCGGCCGCCGGAGACCGAGTTCGAGCGCGGGACCCGCCAATTCGCGCTCCTGATCACCCGTACCGTGCTGTTCCTCGTGCTCTTCGTCGTGGTCGCCAGCCTCGCGCTCCATCGCCCGGCGTTCGAGTCGCTGCTCTTCGCCGTGGCCCTCGCCGTCGGGTTGACGCCCGAGTTCCTCCCGATGATCACCACGGTCACGCTCGGCCAGGGCGCAGTCCGGATGGCGCGGCGAAAGGTGATCGTGAAGCACCTCGCTGCGATCGAGGACTTCGGCAGCATGGACGTCTTGTGCAGCGACAAGACGGGCACGCTGACCAGCGGCGAGATGACGCTCGAGACGGGCGTCGATGCTCTCGGCGCGCCGTCGGCGCAGCCGCTCTCCCTGGCCTGGCTCAACAGCGCGCACGAGACGGGTATCGCGAGCCCGCTCGACGCGGCGATCCTCCGCCAGGGGCGGCCCGACGACACAGCGTGGCGCAAGCTCGACGAGATCCCGTTCGACTTCGAGCGGCGACGCCTTTCGGTCGTGGTCGATGACGGCACCGTCCCGCGGCTCATCACCAAGGGCGCGCCGGAGTCGGTCCTCGCCTGCTGCGCCTCGTACGACGTCGGTGCCGAGCGCCGGCCGCTCGATGAGGCCGCGCGCGCGCGGTGCGCCGCCACGTGGCGCCGGCACAGTGAGCGCGGCGCGCGGGTGCTAGCCGTCGCGGAGCGCGTCGTTCCCCGACAGCCGCGTTACACCGCCGCCGACGAGTGCGAGCTGACGCTCGTGGGTTTCGTCACGTTCGCCGACCCGCCGATGAAGGGGGTGGCCGAGGCTCTGGCGGCGCTCCGTCGAGACGGCGTGCGGGTGGTCATCCTGACCGGCGACAGCGAGCTCGTGGCGCGCCACGTGTGCGAGCAGGTCGGTCTGGACGCGAGGCGCATCGTGCTCGGCGAGGAGCTGGACCGCGCGGCGGACGGAGCCGTCGCCACGCTCGCGGAGCGCGTCGACGTCTTCGCGCGGGTGTCGCCGGCGCAGAAGAACCGGATCATCCTCGCCTTGAAGGGCCGGGGACACGTCGTCGGCTTCCTCGGTGACGGCATCAACGACGCGCCGTCGCTCCACACGGCGGACGTCGGCGTCTCGGTGGCGAACGCGGTGGACGTCGCGAAGGACGCCGCCGACATCATCCTGCGCGAGCGGAACCTCGACGTCCTCCACGCCGGAATCATCGAGGGACGGCACGCGTTCGCGAACGTCATGAAGTACCTCCTGATGGGGACCAGCTCCAATTTCGGCAACATGTTCAGCATGGCCGGCGCCGTCCTCTTCCTGCCATTCTTGCCGATGCTCCCGACGCAGATCCTCCTCAACAATTTCCTCTACGACCTGTCCCAGGTCACGATCCCCACCGACGCGGTCGATCCGGAGTTCCTCTCGGGCCCGCAGCGCTGGGACATCGGCGTGATCCGGCGCTTCATGGTCTACATCGGGCCGATCAGCTCGATCTACGATTTCCTGACCTTCGGCGCGCTCCTCTGGGTGTTTCACGCCGACGAGTCGCTCTTCCACACGGGTTGGTTCGTCGAATCGCTCGCGACCCAGACGCTCGTGCTCTTCGTCATCCGGACCGCCCGGAACCCCTTCAGGAGCCGCCCGAGTACACCACTCGCCGCGACGACCCTGCTCGTCGTGGCGATCGGCGTCGCGCTCCCCTGGACACCCCTCGCGGGGACCCTGGGGCTCACGCCACTGCCCGCGGGCTTCTTCGTCTTCCTCGCGGGTGCCACCCTGACCTACCTCGTGTTCGTCGAGATGGCGAAGCGGCGATTGATGACGCCCCGGAGATGACGACAACTACCCTTCGCGCCGGCGTGCCGCCGCCATCCGCTCGAAGGCGATCCGCAGCTCGGGCTCGGCGGCGAGGATCTGCTCGAACTGCTGGCGGCCGAGCGTCAGCATGAGGCACGGCGTGCGCGTCACGATGGTGGCGGTGCGTGGAACGTCCTCGAGCAGCGCGACCTCGCCGAAGACGTCGCCGTCCTGCAGCACCGCGACCGTCCGCTCCGCTCCGTCCGGCGCCCGCATGAGCACCTCGACCGAGCCGCGCACGATGATGTAGAGCTTGTCACCCGGGTCGCCCTCCTCGATGAGGCGCTTGCCCCGGGGGTAGCGCTCGGTGACGAAGCGGGCGGCGATCGCCGCCAGATGCGACTCGACCAGCTTGGCGAACACGGGGATCGCCCCGAGGCGACGCGCCTCCACCTCCGCGCGCTGGCCGTCCTCGCTGATCACGAAGCCGCTCTGATGCTGCCGCAGCCGGTGATACACGCCGCCCTTGGCCAGGAGCTCGTCGTGCGTGCCGCGCTCGACGACCCGCCCGCGGTCGAGCACGACGATGGAATCGGCATCCACCGCCGTCGCGAGCCGATGGGTGACCGCGATGACGGTGCGGGCGCGCGCCATGCGCTCGAGGGTTTGCTGGATCGCGGCCTCCGTCGCCGGGTCGAGAGCGGAGGTCGCCTCGTCCAGGATGAGGATCGCCGGCTCGCGCAGGACGGCGCGCGCCAGGGCGAGCCGCTGCCGCTGACCGCCGGAGAGGTGCCCGCCCCGCTCGCCGACCGGGGTCTCGTAGCCTTGCGGCAGCGTCAGGATGAAGTCGTGGATCTCCGCCGCCCCGGCGGCCGCCTCGACCTCTCCATCGGTCGCGCCGGGCCGGGCCAGGCGGATGTTCTCGCGGATCGTCGTGTCGAACAGCACCGTCTCCTGCGACACGATGCCCATCTGGGCGAGGAGCGATTGCTGCGTGACCCGGCGGAGATCCTGGCCGTCGATCGTCACCGATCCCTGCTGCGGATCGTAGAACCGCATGACCAGATTCAGGATCGTGCTCTTGCCCGATCCGCTTCCGCCGACCAGCGCGACGGAGTGGCCGGCCGGGATGCTGACGGACACGTCGTCGAGATGGCGGCGCTCGCCGCCGTGGCTGAAGCTCACCCGGTCGAGGCGGATCTCTTTCGCCAGGCGGGGCGCCGGCGAGGCGTTCGGCGCGTCGCGGACGGCGACCCGCTCCAGGAGCAGCTCGTCGATCCGCCGCATCCCGGACGCCGCCTGCAGGAGCGCCGGCAGCGTCTGCGACAGGTTCCCGACGGCCAACCCCAGATTCACGAAGATCCCGATGAAGGCGACGAGCGCGCCGACCTCGAGCCGCCCGCCGAACACCAGCCACGCGCCGACGCCGATGATGAGCAGCTGCAGGAGGTTGACCCCGACCTCGGTCGTCTTGCCGATCAGAGAACCGAGATAGCTCGCGCGCGTGACGACGCGGCCCAGCCGGTCGAGATGCTCACGGAAGCGGGCGCGCCTCGACTCCTGCAGTCCGAAGGCGCGCACCACGGCCTGGGCGCCGATGTTCTCCTGGACGGCCGACAGCGCCCCGGCTTCCTCCCGCCGGCGCTCGTAGGCGGCGCCGGTCGCGCGCGCCGCGAGCAGGCGTGGGCCGAGGAAGCAGACGGGAAGCGCCGCCAGGGTGATCAGCGCGAGCCGCGCGTTCAGCCAGAGCAGCACGACGACGCTGATCACGGTCTGGAGCGACGCGTAGACAAGCGTCGGCAGCGACTTCGCCAGCGCGGTCTCCAGCGTCGCGAGATCGGTCGAGAAGCGAGCCACGATGTCGCCGGTCGAGGCGCGCGCGTAGAACGCCATCGACAGGCGCTGCAGGTGATCGAACATGGCGAGACGGACGTCGTTCAGCACGCGGGCGACGACCTTGGCCAGGAGGAACTCCTTGGCGACGCCGGCCAGCGCCGCGAGCACGAAGAGCGCCGCCAGCGCCGTCAGAATCAGCGTGAGGAGCCGGCCGTCCCGGGGAATGATGGCGCGGTCGATGATGAATCGGAAGCTGAGCGGCAGGCTCACGTAGAACGTCAGCTCCAGTGACAGCCCGACGAGGATCAGTGCGGTCTGGGCCCGATAGGGTAGCAGGTAGCCGAGCCACTTCATCGGTGGCAGTTTAGTACCTCCATGAGCCGACTAGAGGTCCTTCCGCACGTGGTGATCGTCGGCGGCGGCTTCGGCGGGCTGTACGCCGCGCGGGCGCTGAGCGGCCGGCCCGTGCGCGTGACGCTGCTCGACCGGCGCAATCACCATCTCTTCCAGCCGCTGCTCTACCAGGTGGCCACCGCCGCGCTGAACCCCTCCGACATCGCCGCCCCGCTCCGGTCCGTCCTGCGCAGGGCGGCCAACATCACGGTCCTCCTTGCCGAGGTCGAGGAGGTGAGCCTCAAGAATCGGCGTTTGCTGCTCGATCGGGGCGAGATGGCGTACGACGCGCTCATCCTCGCCGCCGGCGCCGGCCACTCGTACTTCGGCCACGACGACTGGGAGGTGCTGGCGCCGGGGCTCAAGACCCTGGAGGACGCGCTCGAGATCCGCCGACGGGTGCTCCTGGCCTATGAGGCCGCCGAGCGCGAGGTGGACGGCGCCGAGCAGCGCGCGCTCCTCACCTCGGTCGTCATCGGCGGCGGCCCCACCGGCGTCGAGCTGGCGGGGGCGCTCGGCGAGATCTCGCGCGAGACCATCGCCCGCGACTTCCGACTCATCGACCCGACCAAGGCACGCATCACCCTCCTCGAAGGAGGGCCGCGCATCCTTCCCGCCTTTCCCGAATCGCTGTCTCTCCGCGCGGCCGACGCCCTCAAACGTATCGGTGTCGAGGTGCGCACGCACGCCGTCGTGACGCGCGTGACCCCGGACGCGGTGTGGCTCGGCAGCGAGCAGATTCGCGCCCGCACGGTGCTCTGGGCCGCCGGTGTGGCCGCGGCGCCCCTGGCCCGCACGCTCGGCGTGCCCCTCGACCGGGCGGGTCGCGTCCTCGTCGAGCGCGACCTCTCGATCCCCGGTCATCCCGAGGCCTTCGCGATCGGCGACATGTGCGCCTTCCTGCATCAGACCGGCGCGCCGCTGCCCGGCGTGGCGCCGGTGGCCATCCAGCAGGGGCGCGCGGCGGCGGGCAATGTGCGGCGGCGCCTCCGCGGTCGGCCGACGCGCGCGTTCCGCTACCGCGACAGGGGAAGCATGGCCACCATCGGACGCGCGGCCGCCGTCGCGGTCGTGGGCCGACTCGAGCTCTCGGGAATCGTCGCGTGGCTCGCCTGGCTCTTCGTGCACATCATGTTCCTGATCGGCTTCCGCAACCGCTTCCTGGTGCTCTTCGAATGGGCCTGGGCGTATGTCTCCTGGCAGCGCGGGGCGCGGCTGATCACCGGCCCGTGGAAGGGTCGACGCTGAACCACCGCGCGGCCTCCCGGGCGAGCGCGGCCGGGTCGGGATGGCGCGCCTCGGCGTCGCGCACCGCCGCGTTCGCCTCGGCCGCGCTCGGCGTGAGCTCCTCGTACGGCACCGCGAAGTCGTAGACCGACAGCGTCGCGGTCGGCAGCACGGTGTCGAGCGTGACGACGTCCACGTGGCGGTGTCGGAGCGCCGACTCGTAGACGCGCCGGTAGACCGACGGGTCGTAGGGGCGGGGCATCCTCGCGCTCGCGCGGGTGCGCCGGCCGCGCCGTCCGGCGCTCGCGCTCGGCCTCGAGAAAGCGTCGCACCTCCGCGGACGGCACGGGAAGCGCGAACCGGCACGACGGCGCGGCGAGGATCGGCTCGGCGTCGTCGACGACGGCGCGCGCGAGCTCGATCAGCCGCCCGCCGACGAGCGGCGTCTCGCCGACGAGGAGATGCTCCGGGTCCCGGCATCGCCGGTCCCACTCGACGAGGGCGCGGCGCGCCCAGAGTCCGACGGCAGACCGGACCATCGCGTGGGTCACGCCGTCCACGCTCGGGTAGCGTCGGGCCGCGGCGCTCGCCTCGAAGACCGGGCGCGCCACGTCCCACTGGAGGAGATGGACGCGGCGCCCGACGCCGGCCGCGAGGTGCGCGAGCTGGTGGATCAGGAGGCTTTTCCCGGTGCCCGGCAGGCCGGCGACGAACACCATGCGGGACGCCCGGGCGAGCCGCTCCAGGCGAGCGTGCAGCTCCCGATCGCCGGACACGACGATCCGCGACGTCGCGTCGCCGCTCACTGCGCCCCCGTCCACTGCGCTATATTGTCACGACCGAGGAGGCGGGATGATCGAGCGACGACCGTTCGGGCGGACGGGCCACGAGAGCTCGGTGACGCTGTTCGGCGCCGCCGCGCTCGCCCGGGCCGGCCAGGCGGACGCCGACCGGGCGCTGGAGCTGCTGCTGCGCCACGGCGTGAACCACATCGACACCGCGGCGCGGTACGGCGATTCCGAGCTGCGCATCGGCCCGTGGATGGCGCGCCACCGGCGGGACTTCTTCCTCGCCACCAAGACAGGCTCGCGCGGGGGCCGCGAGGCCCGCGAGGACCTCCACCGCTCGCTCGACCGGCTGCGCGTCGACCACGTGGACATGATCCAGCTCCATTCTCTCGGACATCCGGACGATTGGGAGCAGGCGATGGGGCCCGGCGGCGCGCTGGAAGCGCTCGTCGAGGCGCGCCGGCAAGGTCTGGCGCGCTTCATCGGCGTGACGGGCCACGGCTGGACGATCGCCGCCATGCACAAGCGGAGCCTCGCACGCTTCGACTTCGACGCCGTGCTGCTGCCCAACAACTTCTTCATGGCCCAGGACGCGCGTTACCGGCAGTCCTTCGAGGACGTGCTCGGGATCTGCCGCGAGCGCAACGCGGCGGTCCAGGTCATCAAGTCGATCGCGCGCGGACCGTGGGCGACGGCCGACCGGACCCACGGCACGTGGTACCAGCCGCTCGAGGCGCAGGCGGACATCGATCGCGCGGTGCACTGGGCCCTCGGCACGCCCGGCGTGTTTCTCAACACGGCGGGGGACCTGGCGCTCCTGCCCAAGGTCCTCGACGCGGCGAGCCGCTTCGAGCGCCGTCCACCGGACGAGGAGATGCGGGCGATGCTCGGCGCGAGCCGGATGACGTCACTCTTCGGCCTCCCCACCTGACGATGGGCGCCACGAACCACCATGTGACGACGCTGCTGGCGGTGAGCGTCACCGCCGCCGTCGTCGTCTTCGGCGCGTGTGAGCGCGCGCCGGCGCCCGGTCTCACGGTCGTGATCGCGGAGTACAGCAAGGATCACACGCGGCCCTTCTGGCAGGGTCTCGCGGACCAATACACGAAGCAGACGGGTGTGAAGGTCGATCTCCGGGTCGTCGACTGGAACACCATCGACCAGCAGGTCAGCACCATGATCCAGAGCAACCAGCCCCCGGACGTGCTGAACCTCAACTCCTTCTCCAGCTACGCCAAGGACGGTCTCCTCTACGCGGCCGACGACGTGCTCTCGCCGAAGACGAAAGACGACTTCCTCGAGCCCTTCGCGCGCGGCGGGGAGTACCGGGGAAAGCTCTACGGCTTCCCGATCCTCTCGAGCGCGCGCGCGTTCTTCTACAACAAGGATCTGTTCGCCCGGGCCGGCGTGGCGGCGCCGCCCAGGACGCTGGACGAGTTCGTCCAGGTGGCCCGAAAGATCCAGGCGCTCGGGGGCGGCGTGATCGGCTACGCGATGCCGCTCGGGCCGGAGGAAGCCCAGGCCGAATGGTCGATCTGGATGTGGAACAGTGGTGGCGACTGGAAGTCGGGTGATGCGTGGGCCATCAACAGCGACAAGAACGTGCAGGCGCTGCGGTTCCTCGCCGATCTCGCCAACCGTCACAAGGTGACGCAGGTGAACCCCGGCAAGACCAACCGCACCGACGGCGCCTTCCAGCTCTTCAAGGACGGCAAGGTCGGCATGGTCATGGGCTTCAGTCCGCTCGCGGCCCAGCTCGACGCCGAGCGCAAAGTGAGGTACGGCGTCGCCGAGATGCCGACCGGCGTCGGCAAGGCGGTGACCCTCGGCGTCGAAGACTATCTGATGGCCTTCAAGAAGAAGGGCAACCAGGAGGCGGTGAAGCAGTTCCTCGAGCGCTACTACCAGCCGGAGACCATCACGCGCTGGATCACGGCCGAGGGCTTTCTGCCCGTGACGAAATCCGGCCTCCAGCAGATGAGCGCGAACGCGAAGCTCACGCCGTACCTGGACGCGCTGCCCAACGCGCGGCTGGCGCCGACGACGGATCCCGCCTGGGACCGCGTGAAGCTCGACGTCCAGCAGAACATCGGTCTCGCCGTGCAGCCCGGAGGCGACCCGAAGCAGGTGCTGGACCGGCTTCAGAAGAACGCCGCGGCGGCGGCGAGCGGCCGCTGAGCCTGACGCCGTCGCGGGTCGGCCGGTGGCAGCCGCTCCTCTGGCTGGGTCCCAGCCTGGCGCTCATCGGCGCCGTCGTCGTCTATCCCGCCGTCGCGCTCGTGCGCGCCTCGTTCGGCCAGTACTCGATCACGGGCCTCCACCAGGGCTCGGTCGGAGTGCGCAACTACGCGCGGCTCCTCGAGCAGGAGGCGTTACCCACCGTGGTGGCCAACACGGCCGTCTGGGTGACGGTGGTCGTCGCCGTCACCCTGGTCGTCTCGTTGGCGCTGGCGCAGCTCCTGAACGCGAGCTTCCCCGGCCGTCGGATCGTCCGCTGGGCGCTGATCGTGCCGTGGGCCGCGTCGCTCGTCATGACGGCGAAGCTCTTCGTGTGGATCTACGACTACTACTTCGGCGTCCTGAACCACCTCCTCGTCTCGCTGCACGTCATCGCGCGGCCGGTGGACTGGCTCGGCAACGACGCGACGGTCATGGGGGCCATGATCGCGGTGGGGATCTTCGTGTCGCTGCCGTTCACGACGTACGTCCTGCTCGCCGGGCTCCAGGCCATTCCCCCTGACGTGTACGAGGCGGCGCGCGTCGACGGCGCCTCCGCCTGGCGCGCGTACGCGTCGGTCACGCTGCCCCTGCTGCGACCGGCCCTGCTCGTCGCCACGGTCCTCAACGTGATCTACGTCTTCAACTCGTTCCCGATCGTATGGACGCTCAACGACCGCAATCCGGGTTTCGCGCACGACACGACGATCACCTACATGTACAAGATCGCGTTCAAGAGCTCGCTGCGCGACGTGGGTCTCTCGGCGGCCCTCGGCGTCGTCAACGTGGCCCTGATCCTCCTCGCCGTGACCCTGTATCTGAGGACCGTGCCCTGGCGGGAGTCGGAAGCCTGAGAGCGGCCCGCCGGGCGGCGCTGACCGGCGCGGGGCTCCTCCTCGCGCTCGTCGTTCTCTCCCCGTACCTCGTGATGCTCCTGACCGCGGCGAAGCCGGAGGGCGAGCTGCGCGTCACGCCCCCGCGGCTGACGCCGCTCGACTGGCAGCCCGGCAACTTCCTCGCGGTCCTCGGGGACCCTGAATTCCAGTCCTGGCTGCGCGTCTCGCTGACGGTCGCGCTGGCCTCGACGGCCGTCGTCGTCCTGGCGGCCACGCCCGCGGCCTACTACACGGCGCGGCACCGGTTTCGGGGCCGCTCGGCATTCCTCCTGCTCGTGCTCGTCACTCAGATGTTCTCGCCGACCGCGCTGGTGGTCGGGCTCTACCGCCAGTTCTTCGAGCTCGGTCTCGTCAACACCTACGCCTCGCTGATCTTCACCAACGCGGCCTTCAACCTCGCCTTCGCCGTCTGGATCCTGCGCGCCTACTTCGCCTCGATTCCGCGGGAGATCGAGGAGGCGGCGGCCGTCGACGGCTGCAGCCGGTTGCGAACGCTCGTCCGGGTGGTGCTGCCGCTGTCGCTGCCCGGCGTCGGCACGGCGGTGATCTTCGCCTTCATCGCCGCCTGGAACGAGTACGTCGTCGCGCTGACCCTGATGACCGCCCCCGACAAGAGGCCGCTGACGGTCGGCATCACCTCGTACGTCACCGCCTACGTGCAGCACTGGAACCATCTCTTCGCCGCCTCGGTCATCGCCATCGTGCCCGTCGTCGTGCTCTTCGCTCTGATCGAGCGCCATCTCGTTCGCGGGCTCACGGCGGGCAGCGTGAAGTAGTACACTGTGCCGACAGTTCTCACGAGGAGAGGCCCATGCGAATCCGACGGAAGCTGATCGGTGGCGTGATGACGGCGGTGCTCGGCCTGGCGCTCGCCGGGCCCGTTCGCGCGCTGGACGTCGGGCAGACGGCGCCCGACTTCACGCTGAACAATCAGGACGGTAAGCCGGTCAAGCTGAGCGAGCTGACCGCGAAGGGGCCCGTCGTCCTCTACACGTTCGTCGCGGCCTTCACCCCGACGTGAACCAAAGAGGTGGCGGCCTTCGACGCGGCACTGCCGCAGTTCGAAGCCGCCGGCGCCCAGGTCGTGGGCGTGAGCGGTGATGCGTGGCAGGCTCTCGCGGCATGGCGTACCCAGAACACCATCAAGCATCTCCAGCTGTCGGACTTCCGGCGGCAGATGCTGCCCGCGTACGGCGCCATCGTGACCGACGAGAAGAGCCCGATCTTCCGCTATCCCAAGCGGGCGTACTTCATCATCGACCGCAAGGGCGTCATCAAGTTCGTGAAGGTCATGGACAGTCCGCTCGATCTCCTCGATCCGCAGGAGATCCTGGCGGCGCTCAAGGCCTCCGGGGTGTGACCCCTACCGCGCCTCAGGCGCGGTAGGACGGGTCGCGGCGATCGAGCCGGCGCAGCAGCCCGGGCCACACGAGCTGGCCCTGGCCGCCGCGCCGGCGCTGCTCGGTGTTGGCCGCCGCGTAGCCGCGCTCGAGGACCTCTTTCGGCACGTGGGTCAGGTCGACGCCGCCGGACTGCGCGCGGACCTGGATCGCGCACGAGGCTTCCAGGTAATACATGCGGAGGAACGCGTCGGCCACCGTCTCCCCCACCGTCAGCAGGCCGTGGTTGCGGAGGATCAGCGAGTGGCTGTCGCCGAGGTCTTTGACGAGGCGCGGCTTCTCCGCGTCGTCGAGCGCCGGCCCCTCGAAATCGTGGTAGCCGAGGCTCTTCAGCACGAAGAGCGAGTGCTGGGAGAGCGGCAGCAGCCCCTCGCGCTGGGCGGAGACCGCCACGCCGTTGAGCGTGTGGGTGTGGAGCACGCACCGGGCGTCGTGGCGGGCCGCGTGGATCGCGCTGTGGATCACGAAGCCGGCCGCGTTCACCGGGAACGGCGAGTCCTGCACCTTGTTGCCATCGAGGTCGATCTTGACCAGGCTGGAGGCGCTGATCTCGTCGAAGAAGACGCCGTAGGGGTTGATGAGGAACTGGTCCGTGGTTCCCGGCACGCGCATCGAGATGTGCGTGAAGACGAGGTCTTCCCACCCGTAGAGCGAGACGAGCCGGTAGGCGGCCGCGAGATCGACGCGAACAGCCCACTCTTCGGGAGAGACCTTGTCCCTGAGCGACGGGATGTCGAGCGCGGCGCTGGTCATTGAGCGGCCCTCTCGTCTAGCGCAGGTTGTAGAGCTTCGTGACGTTGTCGCAGGTGATCTTGCGGCGCACGTGGTCCGGGAGCCCGCCGAGATTCTTCTCGAGAATCCGGCGTGAGTCCGGCCACAGGCAGTCCGGGTGCGGATAGTCGGCGCCCCAGATGATGTTGTCCTCGCCGATGAGCGGGATGATCGGCTCGATGTACTGGTCCTGTTGGTAGGTCACGTAGCCCTGGCGGCGGAAGTAGTCGCTCGGCTTGAGCGAGAGCCCGAGCGCGCGGGCGCGGTCGTGGTATTCGGTGTCGAGCCGGTCGAAGACGTAGGGGAGCCACGTCACGCCGGATTCGCCCAGCACGAAGTTGAACTCCGGGTACTTCTCGCAGGCGGCGGAGGCGAGCATCGACACCAGCACTTCCATGGTGTCGAGCTGGAAGAGCGACGAGCGCACGAGCCGGTACTGGGTGAAATATTCCTTCTCCATCTGCGGATTGTCCGGCGCGCGCAGCGCCTTGAAGCCCGTGGAGTGGAACGAGATGGGGAACCGGCACTCGGCGGCCGCCTCCCACAGCGGGTACCAGCAGTGATGGTAGAGCGGCAGGGACATGCGCTTGAACGCGAGATCGCCGCCGCGCAGCCCCATGGCCGCGCACCGGCGCACCTCGGCCGCCGCCTCGAGCGGATCGTTGTTGGGGACGATGGCGAGCGGGAAGACGCGGTTGGGATCGGAGCGCCTGGCGAAGTCGGCCGCCCAGTCGTTGTAGACGCGGTCGCACCAGGCGCGCAGTCCGGGATCGGCGATCATCTCGTTGATCATCAGGCAGCCGTAGATGATCTCCTTGTCGAGCCCGTCGCGGTCGAGGTCGGCCAGCCGGAGCTCCGGCGTCGTCGGGCGGGGCGTGGCGCCGGGGCGATAGTCCCACTCGAAACCGGCATCCCGCATCTCGTCGATGTGGCCGAAGCTCCCCTTGGTGTACGGCAGGAAGCCGGGCCCGACGCCGTTCCACATCCCCTTGTCCTGGGCCTCGACGAACCAGTGCAGCCCGTCTTCCAGCTCTTCCGTACGCGGCGCCAGCAGCTTCCACTTCCCCGGCGCCTGTGCGGACCAGAGATCGGGCGGGCAGTACGTGAGGTCGATGTGGTTGTCGCCGGAAATCAGCCGGTCGCCCATGGCGCGCTCCTTGGAAAGGGTCTCGTGGCGAGATAGTACTATACGCCCGCCACCCGGCTCCGGAGCATGCCCAGGACCGCGCCTCCGAGCATGGCCTGGAATGACCCCACGCGCCAGACCGTCATCACGCCGAGACTCGCCGCGAGAATGACGACCGCGAATGGATCGGGAATCGCGTACGGCGCGAGCCGGAACAGCGACACCGCGAGGACGCCGATCACCGCCGGTCCCATGCCCTTCATGATCGCCCGCGTCCACGCCACCTTTCGCACGCGGTCGAGCGCGGGGAGGATGGCCAGCATGAGGACGAACGACGGGAGAAATGCCGCGGCCGCCGCGACCGCGGCGCCGCTGAGCCCGCCCACCTTGTACCCGACGTACGCGGCGACCATCAGCACCGGTCCCGGCGTGAACTGACCGAGGGCGAGCCCGTCGATGAACTCGCGGGGCGTCAGCCAGTGATACTGTCCGACGACCTGATCCTGGATGAAGGCGATCATCGTGAGTCCGCCGCCGACGGTAAAGGCGCCGACCTTGAAGAAGTAGGTCCCGATGTCGAACAGGCTCTCCCGGTTCGGGACGCTGCCGGCCACCACCGCGACAGGACCGGACATGACCCACACGGCCGCGGGTATGACGGCGAGGACGGACACCGCCGCGACGGCGAGGATCGCTCCCGCCCTCCTCGAATGAAAGAGGAGCACACCGGCGCCTCCGGCGAGCACGAGGATCCCCGCGATGCCCAGCGGTGTCGCGATCGACGCCGCGGCCGCCAGCACGGCGATGATCGCCTGTGACACGCTGCTCGCCGCCGACCGTCCGAGCCGATAGACGGCGAGCGCGAAGATGGCGAGCACGACCGGACCCAGGCCGTACAGGGCGCCCTGAATCACGGGACTGACCCCGAACGCGGCGTACGCGACCGTCAGGGCGAGCATGACGAAGAATGCGGGGAGCACGAAGCAGAGTCCCGCGAGCAGCCCGCCCCACAGCCCCCCGCGCGCATAGCCGAGGAAGATCGCGAGCTGCGTGGCCGTCGCGCCGGGCAGCATGTTCACGATCGAGAGCCCCTCGATGAACCGCTCCTTCGAGACCCACTGCCGCTTCTGTTGCAGCTCGGCCTGCATGACGCCCATGATGGCCGGCCCCCCGTAGGAGGTCGCGCCCAGCTTGAGGAACGAGGCGATGATGTCGAGCCGCGCGGGGTTCGTCATGTCGATCTCCTCACTCAGCGTCGATATAGACGGCCGCGCGGTGTGTGTCCGGCAGGAAGGCGTAGACGACGTTCGCCGGGGCGTCGAACGCCAGGGTGTGGGCGCCCTTCTCGGTCCGCACCGTCTCGCGACGGCGCAGGGTCTCGGTATCGAACACCTCGATGACCCCGGGGTCGCCGATGGCGATGTACAGCCTCCTCCGAGCCGGGTTGAAGAAGACGACGTCCGGCACGCCCCCGATCTCGACCTGGCCCAGGATGTCGCCCGAATCCGCATGCACCATGACGACCCGCATCCCGTCGCAGGCGCAGAAAAGCCGTCGCGTCGCGACGTCGAGGTCGAGCCCGTGCGGGCCCGCGCTCGGGATCGCGATGACCCGTTTGATCCCGACCGGGTCACCCGCCTCGACGACGACGATCTGCGGCGGCTCGGCGATGTTGACGTGGAACACGCCGGCCTCCGGATCGAACACCGTCCACCGCGTCCGCCCGCCGACGGGAATGTCGGCGACGCGGGCCTTCGCCGCGACGTCGACGAGGGACACCGTACAGGAGTCTCGGATTGCCGGATTTCCGACGTTCGCGGCGAGCACACGACGACGCCCGGGATCGTACGCGAGGCCGTTCGGCCGCGCGCCCACGGACACCTTGGAGACACGCGCCCCATCCGACGCCGCGAAGATGCCGACGGTGTTTTCGCCACGGTTCGACGTGAACACCAGGTCGTGCTCGTCGGACACGAGCGCGCCCGCGACGCCCTGGAGGTCGGACACGGACGCGACATGGCGGCCGGCCGCGCCATCGATCACGTCGACGGCGTCGTTCGCCGTGTGGGCGACGTAGACGCGCCGGGTCCGCCGGTGGACGGCCGCGTGGTCGAAGCCCCCGGGTTTGGCGTGCGGCGGTAGCGCGACGTACCGGACGTGACGGAGGCTCACTCAGACGCCTCGCGTCACTTCACGGTCGCGCGGCAGTAGGCGTACAACGCGTCGTACGCCGGAAACTGCCGAGCCATGTTGTCGTGGTCGTCCTTGGCGATCGCCTGGAACCCGGTCGCCAGCGCATAGAGCCCGGCCGACTCCGGCGTCAGCTGGCGCGCGTCCGTATCCGCGCCGCGGACGACCCGCGCCAGCGCCTGGAGCGCGGGGTCGCCGAGCTTGTACTTGTCGAGGAACGCGTCGAACGAGCAGCGCTCGCCGTGGTGACCGAGCTCGACGTCGGGCACGTCGAACGGGGTCGCGCCCTCGCGCTCGGCGACGGTCATCACCTGATTCGCCGGCACGAACAGGAACGTCGCATCCCGGTCGATGAACCGGCTGATCAGCCAGGGACACGCGATGCGATCGACGCGGGCCCTCTCACGAGTGATCCATTTCATGGCTTCTTCTCCTCTTTACCCAGGATGGCCAGGTCGTCGAACGCCGTGATCGAGTCGGCCTTGGTCCAGAGCCCGACGCGGCCGGACTTGAACCGCGAGTCACGGTGGTCCAGGTGCGGCGTGCCGTCGAGCCAGGCCTGTATGTGATCGCCCGCGACGACGACCCGAACGCTGTGCCACTGGCCGAGGGCCGGCGCCTTGACGGTCGCGCTCGCGAGCTGACGGCGGCCGCGGTCGTAAGCGTAGAGGCGGAAGTTGTCCTCGAGCGCGTTGGCCCGCACCACGTAGTACTTTCCGTCCGCGAACCGAAAGACGATCCCGCCGGACGCATCCTCCCGGCCGGAGATCGGCCGGAATTTCATCGAGACGTCGACGTCGGTGTAGGGCCCCGGCGGCGCCACGATCACGTTGAACGCGTTCTTCACCGCGCGTTGGACGAGCACCCTCTTGCCGCTCGGGGCGCCGGCCATCTCCTCGACGGCCCACTGGCCGTCGACGACCGTCCAGCTTCCGAGGTCGCCTGTCTCGAAGTCGAAGCGGGTCGTTTCACCGGCCATCGCGTCCCGAAGTCCCCCGAGGCCGGCGGCGGTGGCCAGCGCGCCGGCCATCATCGCGCGTCGAGAGATACCCGATTCGTTCATACACACCGTCCATTCCTCAGCTCCGTCGTTTCAGGAGTGCGTAGACGCCGTCCATGAGCGCCATGCCGCGCTCCAGCAGCTCGTCGTCGTCGCCGATGCCCTCGGCGAGCGCGCGGATGGCCAGGTCGACGCCGATCGCCTCCGCCCGGCTGAACTTGCCGTCGTTCAAATCGGCCTCATGCACGATCTCGGCGATGGCGCCCACGCGACGGTCCTTGATCCCGAACCGCTTCACCAGCGTCTCGAACGTGCAGTCCTCGCCGTGGTGACCGAACTCGGCGCCGAGGACGTCGAACGGCACGCCTTTGCGCTTGGCGTCCGCGGCGTCCGCGAAGGCGAAGCGCGCGTCGGGATCGCAGAACCGCTTGATCAGCCAGGCGGAGGCGATGCGATCGATGTGGGGCCGGGGTCGCGTGACCCAGATCGTTCCGCGCGGCGGCAGCGCCCCGCGCCGGCCTCCGCCGGTCGCGCGCGGCCGCGCTTCCGCCGCGCGTAGTCGGGCGGCCACCGTCTCCCAGAGGGTCGTGGCGCGCCGGCCGAGCGGTGTGGCAGGTAATCGACAGCCGCGATGCGATCGAGCTCGCGCTTCTGCGCGTCCAGCCGGGTGCGAAGCTTGGCGAGCGCCGTCCCGACGACGACACGCGAATCCACGCGCGACAGGACCTCGCGGCAGCCGTGGATCACGGCCTGGTACTCCGCGCCGCGGGCCTTGTGGAACAAGGCGCTCAGCTCGTCGTCCGTCATCGGCTCGACGCGGTCGACCCGGAGCAGGGTCGCTTCGCCGCGGACGGACTCGATCTCCTGCACGAGCCACTGGAACCGCTCCGTGGTCTCCGCCGTCTCCGGGAGGATCCAACCCGCGCCGCGCAGCCGCACGGCGCCCATGCGTTGCAGCTTCCGCCACACCCCGACCCGGTGCCGGGTCGGGCTCGGTGGCAGCGTCATGAGGAGCGTCAGCCAGCGCATCGGGTGTGAGAGTAACGCTTGATACACTCCAGGTCAAGCGTTACACTCCTGCAAAACGGCCCAGGAGGGCAGGCGAATGGCGAGGGACCAGGCGGCGCAGCGCGTTCCGATCGGCGAGCTCGTTCGCTACTACCTGCGGCTCGGCCTCATCGGCTTCGGCGGCCCGGTGGCGCTCGTGGCCCAGATGGAGCGCGAGATGGTGGGCGAGAAGCGCTGGCTCACGAAGGACGAGATGCGGGAGGGCATCGCCGTGTGCCAGTCGCTCCCCGGCCCGTTGGCCATCCAGGTCGGCATCTGGCTCTCCTATATCCGCGGCGGCTTCTGGGGCGCCTGGGCCGGCGGCTGGGCCTTCATCCTCCCGAACTTCGTGATCGTGTGCGCGCTGGCCGCCCTCTACGTCAAGTTCGGCGGGCTGCCGTGGGTCACGGCGATCTTCTACGGCGTCAGCCCCGCGGTCATCGCCTTGATCCTGCATTCTTGTTACCGGCTCGCCAAGCTGGGGATGGAAGACTGGCTCCAGTGGCTGATCGCCGCCGCGGCGTTCGCGGTGACCGTGGCCGTGCAGGCCGAGGTGGCGTGGATCTTCATCGTCGCGGGCCTTCTGGGCGCCGTGTACTACGGCTCGCTATTCCGGGGCCGCGCATCGACCACCTCGTCGCTGCTCCTTGGACTGCCGCTCGTTGTCGCGCGCGGCGGGGACACCGCCGCCGGCCCCGTCCTCGGCAAGCTGCTCGCCTTCTTTCTGAAGGCGGGCTCTCTCACCTTCGGCAGCGGGCTCGTGATCGTCCCCTTCCTCGAGAAGGGCCTCGTCCAGCAGACGGGCTGGCTCAACGAGCATGAGTTCCTCATCGCCGTCGCGATGGGCATGATCAGCCCCGGTCCCGTCGTCATCACCGCTACCTTCGTCGGCTACCTGGTGGCCGGGTTTTGGGGCGCCGTCGTGGCCACGCTCGGGATCTTCCTGCCGTCCTTTCTCCTCGTCCTGATCGTCGCGCCGATCCTCCAGCGCTACCGGTCCAACACGAGCGTGCAGGGCTTCATCAAGGGCGCGTACGCCGCCGCCATCGGGACGATCCTCGGCGCCTGCGTGCTCCTGGGCCGCATCGCGATCGGTGACTGGCTGACGTCCCTGATCGCGATCGCCAGCCTCGTCGTCCTGTTCCGCTGGAAGATCAGCAACCCGTGGCTCATCGCCGCCACCGCCCTCGTCGGCCTCATCGCGTTCCCGCTTCTCCGGCCCGAATGGGTGTTCGTCAAATAACGGGAGGTTTCACATGCATCCGAGCGTCGTCTTCGTCTGTTTGCACGGCTCGGCCAAGAGCCTCATCGCCGCCGAGTACTTCCGGCGCATGGCGACGGCCCGCGGCATCAGCGTCGAGGTCGATTTCGGGGGGATCGAGCCGGACGCGGCGGTACCGCCCCACGTCGTCCAGGGCCTCCACGCGGACGGCATCGACGTGCGCGATCGCCGGCCCCACCGCCCGACGCCCGACGAGATAGGGCGTGCAACCGCCGTCGTCTCCTTCTGCGACCTCGGCGAGCTCACGCCCCACGCGAAGCGCGTCGACCGGTGGGACGACATCCCCGCGGTCAGCGATAACTTCGCGCGCGCGCGCGACGCGATTGTCGCCCGGGTGTCCCGTCTCCTCGACGACCCGGCTCTCCGCACGTGAGCGTCGTCTACGAGCGGAGCCTCGTCGAGAGCGGCGCGATGTCGATCGATCTCGGGGGTCGATCTCGGGGGTTGACCCACGTCCGCGGCGGGACTACCGTGGGCGCGCAATCGGGAGACCTCCATGAACGCGACCGATCTCGGCTACACGCCCGCCACCGAGCTCGCCCGTCTGATTCGTACCAAGGCCGTCTCGCCCGTCGAGGTGACCCGCGCGGTCCTCGATCGGATCGGGCGGGTGAACCCGGTCGTCAACGCCTTCTGCACGCTCACCGCCGACGCCGCGCTCGCCGCGGCACGCGACGCGGAACGGGCGGTGACGTCCGGCGCCCGGCTCGGGCCTCTCCACGGCATCCCGTTCTCGGTGAAGGACCTGAACCTCACCAAGGGCGTGCGCACGATGTCCGGGTCCTTCATCTTCGAGCATCGGGTGCCCGATGCCGACGCGGCCTTCGTCCCGCGACTGCGCCAGGCCGGCGGCATCTTTCTCGGCAAGACGACGAGTCCGGAGTTCGGCTGGAAGGCGCTCGGCGACAGCCCCCTCACGGGCATCACGCGCAATCCGTGGAACACGTCCATGACGACGGGCGGCTCGAGCGCCGGCGCGGCGGCCGCGGTCGCCGCGGGACTCGGACCGATCCACCAGGGCTCCGACGGCGCGGGCTCGATCCGGATCCCGGCCAGCTTCTGCGGCATCTACGGCCTCAAACCGTCGTACGGGCGCGTGCCGATGTGGCCCGTCTCGAACAACGACTACACGACGCACAACGGCCCCATGACGCGTACCGTCGCCGACGCCGCGCTGATGCTGTCGGTCATGGCCGGGCCCGACGAGCGCGACCGTACGTCGCTCGAAGCCGCCCCCGCCGACTACGTCGGCGCACTGAACCGTGATCTGAAGGGCCTGCGCGTCGCGTACAGCCCCGACCTCGGAGGGCTGCGCGTCGATCCCGAAGTCGCCACGCTCGTGCGCTCCGCCGTCCGGGCCTTCGAGGAGCTCGGCTGCGCGGTCGAGGAGGTCAAGCCCGGCTTCGCCGACACGCACGAGATGATCCGGATCATGTGGAGCGCGCACGAGGCGGGCAACCGAGGCATATTCCTCAAGGACTGGCGAGCGCGAATGGACCCGGCCCTCGTCGCGTGCATCGAGGACGGGCTGCGCGTGAGCCTCGTCGACTACATCCAGGCGCGCGACCGAAAGCTCGCCTACTGGGACACGGTGCGGCCGCTCTTCGAGACCCACGCATTACTATTGACGCCGAGCGTCTCGGTGACCGCCTTCGAGGTGGGACGGCTCAACCCCGCGCATTTTCCCCAGCACGCGTGGAACTGGTTCCCCTGGGCGTCGTTCTCGTACCCGTTCAACTTCACGGGTCAGCCGGCGGCGACGGTCCCCGCCGGCTTCACCGCGGCCGGGCTGCCGGTCGGGCTCCAGATCGTCGGACGCCGCTTCGACGATCTGACAGTCCTGCAGGCCTCGGCCGCGTACGAGACGGCGCGCCCATGGGCGGCGCGCCGGCCCGACCTGCCCTGACGGCCCGCACGATCACCGCGCGAGCGGATCCGGGCGCAGCTGGAACTTGACGACCTTGCTCGTCGTGCCCTTGCCGCCCTCCATGTGGAAGGGAGCCCGGGTCGAGACCGTGGCCCACAAGCCCTTCCCCTTCCAGCCCGCGCTCGGTTCGTCGATGCGCCCGTCCATCCACTTCGTGTAGAAGCCCAGCGGATACGGGACTCTGAGATTCACGAACTTCCCGTTGACGAGCGCCAGCAGCGACTCGTTGGCGTTGCCTGTGGCGATGGGCACGTTCTTGCCGAGGCCGAACGTGTCGAACTGGTCTACCCACGTGTAATAGCTCGCCTCGGCGCTGCCCGACTCTTTCACGTTGGCGAGCTGCGGTCCGGGAAACGGATAGAGCGTCCAGCCTTCCGGACAGTGCTTGCCCGCCGACTCTTTCACGTTGGCGAGCTGCGGTCCGGGAAACGGATAGAGCGTCCAGCCTTCCGGACAGTGCTTGCCCGTCGCGTTCGGTCCGTTGAGCGGCCCCTTGCACCGGCGACGATCGAAGCTCGCCATGTGCCCGCTCGAGAGCGGTGTCCACACGACGCCGTTCCGATCGATGTCCATGCCGCGCGGCCCGTACCCCGGCAGGGGGGGCTCGAAGACCTCCGCCAGCGCCGTCGCGGGCGGATTCGAGCCCGGGTTCAGACGGATGACGTAACCCGGGAAGCCCAGCACCGTGCCCCAGACCGTGCCGTCACCCGGGTTCACCCCGACACCGTAAAAGGCCGCCTTGATCGGCGTGTCGCCCTCGTCGCGCCTGCCGTTGCCGTTGGTGTCCAGCACGAGCGCGGTCCACCCCTGCGATTTCACCTCGTCGCCCGTCTCCTCGAACATCTTGCGATTGAGCCACCCGATGACGCCGCTCTGCGGGCCCCCCGCGCTGGTCCACAGCGTGTTGTTCGCGTCCTCGGCGAACACGAGGTGGTGCGTCGGAAAGCACGTCCTGATCAGCGTGACCTTGCCGGTCTTCGGGTCGTACATGGAGAGATGCCGGTTGGACGACTCGACCGGCGTGAGCTTCGCCGAGGGATGGTCCGAGCCCTGCTTGCAGAAGTCGGGATTGGCCGGCGGCCCGACCCGTGAGGTGAACCAGACGCGGCCCTTCTCGTCGAGCATCGGGTTGTGCATGCTGGTCTGGCTGTCCCAGATGCGGTGCAGATACTCCTTCGGGCCCGCCCAGTCCCAGAGCGTGAGGACGACGTTGCGCTCCACGCCCTGCGGCCGCGTGGGCCTCGAGGACGGGAGCTCGCCGGCG
>WNGG01002051.1_pt1 | contig 22881 bp, 25 predicted proteins | sample 5400661 | NCBI WGS metagenome assembly WNGG01 (sample SAMN13153372, study PRJNA577476) | soil metagenome | isolation source: 100 cm soil or saprolite under Garry oak tree replicate 1 | place: USA:California | collected 2016-06-15
GTTTAACAAATGACCACGGGGATGCCGTGGGCCGATAAATCGGCGGTGGCCGCGATAAATCGGGCCCTACGGTCTTCACGATCCCCTCAATATTTCGGTAAAGTTCATTATCCAGCACGTCAGGCACCTCTTCATGTGATTGTTGTTTTATTATAGACGTCTGAGATCTCAAAAAGGTGTAAACAGGGTCACCTTTGCTTCGTGAAGCTGATTGTCAGGCGTTCGTATCTGAATGCGTATCTCCCAGTTGCCACCCATACTCAGATCAGCAGTGGCTTTGAAGTTCCCCTGTCCGTCCGGTTTCAGGTTGACGGTGTCCGTCCCCATATCCATATCCAACATCGTTGTGTAAAGCGACACTCCCACATCGGTGGTTGGTTTGTGTGTAGCATTATCTACAACGTTTACTGTGAAGAGGTTTGGGCCAAAACGATTGGGATTGACAGTGAGTGCCACCGTGAATTTTCCATCCGAAGTCTCCAAGGTTCTATGGAATGGCTTGGGAGCAGTTGTCGATTGCTGTTGCTGCTGTGGCGCCACAGCAGTAGGTGAAAGAGTGCCTGCAAACACGTTCATCAGGCCAACGCAGACCAGTACTGCCACACCCAGCAGTGGTTCCCAACGCAGTACATTGGTGAGCCGTTGTGTACGCTTCGTCAGGCGCTCCTCGCGCAATTTCACCTGCTGGCTGAGCTGTTTTACCGTTCGATCTGGTTCTTGTTTTCCCCGTGTAGAGGGCCAATTCATTGACCTGTGCTCCAGGCGCTCAACCGCATAGGCGTACTTCTTGTACTCTTTTGCTACTCGCGGACGGAGCAGTAGGACATGGATTGCACTGGTAATCAGCAGCGCACCCACGAGCAGTATCTTGACGGTGAGGGCCCGACCGTAGGCAGTAGTGAGAAACTGATCCCATGAGCTCAGGTGAAATGTTGCACTGAAGGGACCAGTTATAGCCATAATAAGTACGCCTATTAGCGCCCAGGGTGTATAGTAGGGCAACACGGTAATCAGTGATTGTGCTCGCTCTGCAATTGAGCCCCGGCGAATTGTCGGCAGATAGATGGTTGCAACATACATCATTCCTCCTACCCATAATGCCGATGCCAGGAGATGGAGCCAATCAATCACAATGGCATAGACTACAATGCTCTTACTGACAGCTGCGGCGTGCCCGGACATGGTGATTGCGATAAAGAGTGCCAGACCAAGGATAAGGTTTGCCCAGGGAAGTAGTTTATTAACAGCCTGGGGACGTTGTTTGAACAGCCGTAGGGGCCTGAGCGGAGCTTGCGGAGCGCCTATCAATTCCTTCGCCGCCCACCGCCGATTGATCGGCCAGTCAGGTGGAAGTAAGAGAGCCAGTAGAATTGCCAGGGCAATGACGATCTCACGCATCAGCCAGTAGGGACCAAAGCTCCCACTCGTAATGAGGCCCCCGAGTACACTGAGCGAGAAGGCGGATGCCCATTGACTACCTGTAAGGTTGATTGCCTGTCCCAGCAGAACACCGATATTTGCCACGAACAGCACAAGCAAGACAGGTAGTGAAAAACGCTGCTCAAAACGCCGGTGTACGCCTTTATGTAAGGAGCTTTGTTCTTCGTCTTCACTCGTCACAAGTTGGAGTACGAGAATATGCCAGAGTTGTGCCCCTACCCAGAAGACTGCGCCCAGTTCGACTAGCGTAATCGCGATAAAGTTAAAAAAAGTGGGTCCATCGAACTGGCCTGTATAAAGACCGGTAGAATTGCCGCCTCCAAGGATATCCTGTCCGGGGATAGTTCCCCCACTCAGTTTTGGCACAGTTCCATCGGGGTTGGCGACACTGAAGATAAAGGAGCCGCGCAGGACATGACCATCAGCGTTGGAGTCTGAGCGCCAGAGCACAATGTAGACTGCGGGTGGCAAATTGGGTTTGAGGGTAAGGTCCATCTCCGTTGAGTCATTGGGGGAGACGTGTGCATCTCCGTTGTCAACGCGCTGGCTTGAGGCGTTGATGACGGCTGCTGTACTGAAGCTGGGATTCAGGTCTTCGCTGAACCACATCTGTACCTGGGAGGGAGCAACGCTCAATACAGCATCTTTCCCCGGGACAGATCGGAGCAGGATTGCATGTGCCTCGCTTACCGCCGGAAAGAAGAGCAGCAGGCAGATGGCGAGTGGTGCTGCCACGAGAAACACACGTCGAAAGATGTTGGAGCGAAAAAAGAGCCCCACAGGTTTTATCGGGTCACTATAGTGAGTAAGCATTTTTATGTATGTCTAGATATTTGTACGGTTACTGTTTCATCCAGTCTGGGTATATATTGTCAGGTATCTGTGTTAGAGTGTCAAGAGGCAGCTTCTCTCAGTAGAGCACCTTAAGGGAAAAAATAGGGATTCATCCTGATAGACAATCCAGGAGGCATAACATATGCTGATGCTGGCAACACAACATCTTACTTATTCTACAGGAAGCGAGCGAATTTTTATGCGTACATTCCATCGTTGCACACAGGTAGCAATTGCAACACTGTTCAGTTTGGGACTACTCATTATGATGGTAGGGATCGCCTCTGCCCATTCCACCTATCCTACCCATGCAAAAGTCCTGAAGGCCATCCCGGCCATCGACTCAACTATCGCTCAGCCTCCCACGACGATCACCGTATTTACGGCTGAGAACATCAATCCTGACCCCAAACTCAGCAATCTGTTCGTCTATGGGCCGAGCGGCGACCTGATTAGCCAGGGGGACGCCAAAGTCTCCCTCAATGATCCCAGTCAGATGTCGATAGCAATCAAGCCTGAGAAAGATGGTATCTACGTTGTGCGCTGGATCACTGTGTCAGCAAAGGATGGCGACCCGGACCAGGGAGCCTTTGTCTTCACAGTGAATCCAACAGCAGCAGCGACACCCACGGCAGCCACACATGCAGCCACTCCGACTCCTGCAGCTTCGACAACATCAAGTACATCAAATACTCCTCTGATCGCTGCGATTGTGGGCGTCGTCACCTTGCTGATTGGCCTGGGTATTGGCGTAGGCGTCGGGCGAAATACTGCCAGGTCATCGTTGAGCAGCATGCGCAAAACGGTCGCTGAGCAACAGACACAGGAAGAAGCATCAACAAAGCGGAATCCGTAGATATTGCCGGCACCCACAGGGGGTGCCAGGCAAAAGCGTACTCCGTAGATACTGCCAGTAATGTAGTGGCACCCACGTGACGTGCTGGATAAATCTCTTACCTCTCCCCCGGAGAGGGTGCTCTACAGATACATCGGCACTCTACTGGGTGCCAGGCAAAGGAAGGAGACATATGCGCGTCAGACCTTTCTTCTGGCTCTTGCTCGCTCTATCCTGCATCACTGTACTGATCTTTGCAGCAACGAACCATCCACATGCACCTGCTGTCCTGCAGGTGCATGTGGATTCGCAACATCCCCTTCCAGTTGGGACTACTACATTGAAATTACATCTGACTGACCCTCAAGGCATACCGATTGAGCAGGCAGAAATTGCTTCAAGCGCCAGGATGACCAATATGGACATGGGCACCAATCAAAGCCATATCAGGACTTTGGGCCAGGGAGACTACAATGTAGAGCTACGATTGCAGATGGCAGGGCCATGGTCAATCACCATTATGGCCCATGCTGATGGATTTGCCCCTTTACAACAAACTCTGTTTGTGCAGGTCCAATAAATCTCTACCTCCCTTGACCCTTCGGGACAATGAGCGTATAGTTACACTCAGAAGGAGTTCGTATCGCCATAATAACCAGGAAGGAAATCACGCTTGTGAGCAGAGCCAATCGTTTTCTTCTCCGCCCGTTCCGGAGCTTTCGGCTCTCTCTCTTTGAAAAAGTAATTCTTGCTAACAGCCTGATGCTCATTGGTGAAGCGCTTGCCGGCCTCTGGGTGACAAGTCACAACCTGGAAGCCCACCACTACCTCATCGATACCACCTTTATCGTGCTTGCAACCTTGCTGAGTTTATTGATAAACGTGTTGCTGCTGCGTGCCAGTTTTCGTCCACTGTTTAGCTTGCTCTCTACTATCCGCGCCGTGAGTGCTGGCAAAACGTCTACACGCGCTCATGCCAGCCCACTCGATTCTGAAGTTGGCGAACTGGCACAGGCTTTCAATAGAATGCTTGACCGCCTGGAGATGGCACGTCGGGAGCAGGCGATGCTGATTCTCCAGGCCCAGGAGGATGAACGCCGTCGCCTTGCGCTCGAACTCCATGACGAGACGAGCCAGAACCTGACCGCACTGCTCATTCATACGGAAATCCTCAGTCAGTGTCTCGCCTCCTCGCCGCAAGCCGTAATGACAAAAGATGCAAACAAACAACTGGCTGAAGGACTGCATCAACTCACAAAACTCACACAGCACACCCTGGAAAACATTCGCACTCTCGCTCAGCAATTACGTCCTGCTGTCCTCGATGACCTTGGCCTGGATGCTGCCTTTCGCTGGTTAGCCGAGGATGGCCGCCAACGTTTGCAGTTGGATGTAGAACTATACATAAATGATGGGGAAGGTAGCATACGTCACCTCCCCGGTCCCTACGAAACAGCTCTCTTCCGTATTGCCCAGGAGAGCCTGACCAACGTGGCCCGTCACGCACACGCACAACACGTCTCTCTCTCCCTCACGCAGGATCAGAAACAGCTTTGCTTGCAAATTCGCGATGATGGCTGTGGTTACGATCCCTCAGCGCAGCACCAGGGACTGGGTATCTTTGGCATGTACGAACGAGCGGCTTTACTTGGTGGCAAAGTCACCATTTCCTCTCAGCCTGGGCAAGGAACGACTGTACAAGCCGTACTGCCTTTGCCGATAGAGGGCGCGATAACCTGGCCCCTACTCGGCACACCCATAGGAACTTATCCGGAAACTGGGTTTTGGCCTTGAATTGAAGCGGCTTCAGTATGGTTTCCGAATAAGTTCTAGGGGGTGATGATGCAGATTGACAAAAGAGTTGGACAGCGACTGGCCGATAATGAATTTTAACGACCAGGATCGGTAATAGTTTGTCACCCTGAGCGAAGCGAAGGGTCTCTCTCAATCGGCACAGAGATGCTTCGCTTCGCTCAGCATGACAGTGTCGGTTTTGATCGTTAAAGTTCATAATCGGCGGTGCGCAGCGATAAATCGGTGCCTACGGTCGGGCCGCGGGAGTTTGTCTATAGGCATGATCGGCCAGCCAGGTGGAAGCACACGATATGAAGGAGGAAACAGAATATGCTTGATGAATCTCGCTCTGGAACTCCTATCCGCGTCGTGCTCGCTGATGACCACGATATCTTGCGCCAGGGCCTCAAATTGCTTTTAGGCTTGCAGCAGGAGATAGAGATTATAGGGGAAGCCCGAACCGGGCGAGAAGCCGTAGAAATCGCACTGAACCTCAAACCTGATGTGGTGGTCATGGATATCAGTATGGCAGATATGGATGGCTTAGAGGCTTGTCGTCGCATACGTAGCCAACAACCTGCAACGCAGGTGCTTATCCTGACTATGCATGAGAGTGAAGACTATTTCCTGCAAGCATTGCGTATGGGAGCCGCAGGATATTTAGTGAAGAAGGCGGCACCCTCAGACTTGCAGGCGGCAGTACGCGCAGTAGCACATGGGGGAGCTTTTCTCTACCCGGGTCTGGCGAAAGCGCTTATCCGAGCCTACCTGGCACAGCCTCCTGGTACAACGCCATCTCTGGAGCGCCAGGACATAACAAAACGGGCAAATCTTGCTCAAGAACTACGTATGTTGACACCGCGTGAAGTGGAGGTGTTGAAGCTGGTAGCCGAAGGACACACCAATCAGGAGATTGCGGACCAGTTAGTGTTGAGCATCAAAACGGTGCAGGCCCATCGTGCTAACGTCATGGAGAAACTTGGGCTGAATGACATCACACACCTTGTACGCTTCGCCATCAGTCATGGGCTGATCCCACCCGAACCGTAGGGACAGGCTCCATCAAAACCTATGACCCTGTGCTGATGTTATTACTGAACAGTCCACACTTCCGCGTCGCTGAAAGCGACCTCTGTAGCTTGCTGATCGGTCTGGGCGATCAGGCCGATCAAGCCAGATTTGTAGGTGGGGTCTGTGACGCTGGCCACGTATTGCCTGTTGATAAAGATGATAATGCTGCTCCCCCGTACAATGGCGGTGAGCATATTGGGCTGGTCTAGCCCAGTTTTGATAAGTGGACTGGTGTCAGCGGCTAAAACATTGGCTGTATTGCTTTGGACACGGAAGAGGCTGTATCTTCCATTGCTGTTGATTTCGAAGTAATACGCATCTACGCTATTCTGAGAGGGAGTGATGCGAAAGACTATCCCTCCGCGCTCTCCCTTGATGATGGTCATCTGTACCTGGAAAGTGAAGTCTGTCAGGGTGGTATCCGGAGCAAAGCATATCTTAAATCCCTGCTTTTGCACTGCGATATGGTAGTCTTGAGTCGTGAAGGTACAGCTGGCATCCTTCTCGACATCTCTGGCCCATGGGCCAGGGACGCTACTGCTTAAAGCGGCTTTGATGAATGGCACTCCAGCGGTGGCCTGGGCATAGAGACTATACGCCTCAGTAACTGTCGCTGTCAGGGCAGCCGGAATGGATGTGTTCCTTGCCTGAGCTGTCGCTGTGGCGGAGGCATTAGAGGTATTAGAGGTAATTTGGTAATAAGAAGCACCAATACCAATGCTCGCCAGTATAAGAAGCAGCGCTAGTGTGGCTAATACGACCCTTATACTGCAAGAGCGTTTCCCTATTAGAGAGTTTAAGTTGAATTGTAATGGGGAAATGAGTGGTGCTGGCAGTGTCGTAGAGGATGGTCGAGTAGTCGACGGAGTAACAGTCTCGTTTGGCTGTTGGTCTTTCAAATCCTGCACTGCATTCAGGACTTTGAGCAAATTACCCAGTCCGTTATCGTAGCTTGCCTGAAAGTCGAGCCAATGTTTTGTAATCAATGCCAGCGGCACTTGGCAGGGTTGAAGGAGGATCGGTATCACTCGCTTACCCACTCTCAGCCCATAGTGATACTCATTAGCCACCCAGGAAGATTTAACAGCTTCTTCTGAAAGCACGACCAACATAACTTGAGATTGATCAATAGCCCTTTGAAGTTCAGCTGGCCACTCCTGGTCACCCTCTATATTGCTATGATCCACCCATGCGCTAATACTATGATGTTTTAGGTCCGCTTTCAGGCGATTAACAAATGCACTATCAGTCCTGGAATAGCTGATGAAGACTTGCAGGGTAGATGAGTCAGGCATTGCCGCTCTCCTCTACTGATAACAGCCTAAATCATTGAGTGTAAAAGCTGATGATTAGGTGCCTCCACTAGCTCTTTTTCTTGAACACCATACTACTACCTGTTCCATATGCTGTCAAATTTTATAAGATGTTACCTTCTGATGATTTTAATGAAGATAGGATAACAGTCTCGACGCTTTTCCTCTCCTGGATTATAATAACCCTATATGGAAGAAGAAGCGGATGATCTCACAGCATTAGAAACTCTGCTCTCAGTGACGTTTCATGACCGTTCATTGTTGCAGCGAGCAGTAACACACCATTCCAGTTGCCCAGAAACATCCGTGCGTGACTCATATGACACACTGGAGTTTCTGGGTGATGCTATTATTGGCGCGCATGTTGTGGAATATATCTACCGCAATTTTCCTGGTGCTTCGGAAGGGGAAATGACGGCCATCAAATCTGAGGTCGTCAGTCGCCGCACCCTGGCCAAAATTGGGCAGAGCCTTGGACTTTTCCCCTATATTCGCGTCGATACTGCCAACCTCCGCACCTTTAATGAGCGCTCGCGCGACTCCCTCTGTGCCGATGTGCTGGAAGCCATTGTTGGAGCCATCCACATCGATTCTGGCCCAGAGGCAGCTCGTGATTTTGTTGCACGCACGATCCTGCCAATGGTAACGCAGTTGAGTGTGCAATCGCTTCACGCCAATCCTAAAGGAAGACTACAAAAGCTGCTATGGCAGCGTTCCGGGTCACTACCACGTTACCGCGTTTTGGAGAAAGGCGGGCACAACAACGATCGCGTCTTTACAGTAGGTGTCTTCGAGCAAGAAACTTTGCTAGGCCAGGGACGGGCCTCCAGCATCAAAGAGGCCGGTCGCCTGGCCGCCCTTGAAGCTTTAGCGAAGCTAGATCCGTAGGGCCTGTCAGTGCCATACGTCAACTATCTCAACTACACTACTATAAAACTAGGCGGGAAGCTGATTCACGTCATGTAGAAACGTTCTATAACGTCAACGATGTAGCGCCTGAAGCAGCCTGTAGAGGGAAACGAACGTTGCGAAAACGTATTGATATCAACGTTCATAGTGTATCAAAATCATTCGGTGTCTACGTTCTAGTCACTACTAAAAGATCGTCGAGATAACGGCAGAATCGCACTGATAGGCCATTTGCCTGGATCAGAAACGCCCTCGCGCCCGCTCCTTGGAGGGCAAGATTTCCAGGCACGTCATCCACCAGCCTGTCAGGATCGTCTCGACAAACTCTTCCGGCAGGTGCGCCTGGCGCATTTCGTAGGCCAGGCGCTGCACCTGGAGCCACATGTCCTGCGAAAAGGGGCAAGGCAACAAGAAGGCTGGACGGTCTCCCGATGGATGCCCCATCGGTCCTTTGATCCCTCCCTTATGACTTCGTGGCGGTGACCACTGCATAGCCAAACTGCCCCGCCTGTATGGCTGCCGCTGCCGTTTTCGCCATCGTTTTGGCCCGTTCAAGGTCAATCTCACCGGGCAGTGTGATCTTGTTGAGTTTGACCAGGAGCTCTGTCCCCAGGAGCTTCCCCTGGATGGCTCGTACCAGGTCGGACAACGCCTCGTCGTGCTGTTCTACGAGCCGGATCGTCAATCCCGCATCGGTCAGATAGCGCACATAGTTCTCAAGGGGCTGCGCGTCGGCGAGACACGCAGTCCATGCCAGCAGCCCTTGCAATTCCGCTGGAATCTTGCCCTTGCGCGTCAGATCGCTCAGCCCTACCCGTCCCCCTGGCGAGAGCACGCGCACAAATTCCGAGGCCGCCGTCGCCTTGTTGGGGAACGTGCAAAACGCGCACTCGCATACCACCACGTCGAAGCTTGCCGCAGGGACAGGCAGCTGTTCGGCATCTCCCTGCTCAAACGTCACCAGGTGGGCGACGCCTGCTGTCTGTGCTGCCTGGGTCGCGCGCTCCACGGCCACACGGCTGTACTCGATGCCCAGGACGCGACAGCCGAAGCGCTGCGCCAGGTGAATCGAGCTCGCCCCCTGCCCGGCAGCCACATCCAGCACGAGTTGGCCAGGCTCCAGGCGCAGCGCTGCACCAAGATAGGCCGTAAGCGCCATTCCCCCCGGATGAAAGGACTCTCCGAGCAGAAGCCTGGCCCACTCGCTCTGGTACGCGTTCGCGCAACAGGACTTCACTGCCTGGTCGTCACGCTCACCGACGATCTCACGCTGGCTGCTCATGTGCGGGTCCTTTCACTGTCGGGGCCATTTGAAGGGGACCATTCTGCGCAGTTGGCGCAAAAGAGAAGCGCAAGGGTTCTGGCACAAAGGGGACGCCCGCACGCCTGGCCTGGTGGCGCTGGCGCTCACGCGCCTGCAATTGCGCGCGCGCCTGCTCGCGATACCCGACATTGTTGTAGGCGCAGAAGGGAATCTGTTTGCCATCGGGCAGCAGGATCTCCTTGCAGCACTTCATCAGGTTCTTCTGATTGAAGGTCCAGGGGTCCATGAAATCTTGCAGCATGACCATGAAGATATTCTTGGCGAAGGCCGCCAGGTCCAATCCTTCGGCGTCGGGGAGACCGCAGGCTGCGCACGACAGGGCGAATTGCTGCGCGGCTTTGTCAGAGCCAGCGACGGCAGAGGAAGACCACAGTCCTTCCAGCGCCGCCTTGATCTCCTCTGAGAGATCGGGCACGGCGCGGTTCGTGATGTAATCCAGGTAATCCTCCACATTGAGGATGCGGGTCAGGGGTAAGACCGTCTCACCATCCTTGAGCACATAGGTGACGGAGTTACAGGTGGGAAAGCAGCACGGTACCGGCACGAAGTCCGACACCAGGAGCATGCCGCCTGTTTGCTCTTCCAGCGCGGTGAGGATGTCAGGGATAGTCAGGCGCTGCATGGGGTCGCTTTCCCCGTGACGACCGGACTGGAAGGCCGGCTGGAAATTGATGCCGCGCACCGCAGGGTGCTGCAAGCCGAATGAGACGATGGCTCCCACTTCGTGCAGATTGACAAAGCGATCAACCGCCGGGACCAGCACGACGTTCACCCCAACCTCTGCCAGGCGATCCAGCGCGCGCAGTTTCTGCGGCAGGATATCGGGTTCGCCACGCAGCAGGCGATAGGTCTCCGCTTCAAAACCGTCAAACTGAAAATAAATCGATGGGCGCAACTCGCCTAATTGCCGCAGGAACGCATCATCATCGGCGATGCGCTTGCCGTTGGTGTTGAGCATCACGTGGCGGATGTTGCGCGCTTTCGCCGCCTGCATCATCTCGATAATGTGGGGATGAATGGAGGGTTCACCCCGGAGAACTGCACCACCTCGGGATTGCCTTCTGTTTCCACCAGGTGGTCCAGAATACCCTCCACTTCTTCGAGTGTCAGGTTGAAGCCCGCACCGGCATTGGCAAAGCAGAGCGGACACTCCATGTTACAGGCGCTATTCACTTCGATGATCCCCAGGCAGGCGTGCTGCTGATGCTCAGGACAGAGGCCACAGTCGTGCGGACATCCCTGCTGGATATCGGTGGTGTAGGCCAGTGGGATGGTGCCAGGTTTGTTGAAGCGTGCGGCTGACGTATAGGCCTGAGCATCCCCATAGACCAGTCCCTCAAACAGGCCATGCTCAGGACAAAGCTTGCGCATATACACTTTATTGTGACGCAAGAGAATGTGCGCATCGATGACCCGGCGGCACTCCGGGCAAATGCTCCGTGTTAATTCAAAAAAGACGTAATCGGCATCTTTTTTCTGGCGTGGGTGAGGCGGTATGGATGCTGATGCCGTGGTACCGAATGCAGAAACAGCGGGTGTAGATAGACTTGATTGTTTGTCCATGAGATCTCCTTGTGTGCAGCAGCAATAGTATGCTGGCCTTGCTCTTGACCGATGCTCCCCATGGGTTCTCTAATGGCAGGGATGGCAGACGCTTTAAGAAGCCTGTATCGCTCACTCCTCCAGCCGGGCTTGCAGCCCCACTACGTCGCGCAAGATGACACGCCCCCGGCCCAATTCCACCAGCCCTGCCTTCTGGAAGTCATCGAGTACTTTGGTGACCGATTCCCGCAGCGCCCCGATCATGTCGCCCAACTCCTGGTGCGTAATCGGCACCACCTCGCCCGCCTGCCCCTGACTGAGCCGTAAGAGGACGGCGGCGATGCGCGCCGGAACGCTGCGATAGGCCATCTCTTCCAGCCGGGCCTCGCAGAGGGCCAGCCGCCGACTCAGCACCTCGATCATCCTGAGGGCTACCTCTGATCGCTCACGCATGAGCTGTTCGATATCGGTGCGGCTCATCACGCAGATCAGGGAGTCCTCGACCGCTTCGGCGAAGGTGTGCCGCAGCGTTTCGCCGACCAGCGGCATCTCGCCGAAGAAGGCGCCCGGTTCGATCGTTGCCAGCTCCAGCCGTTTGCCGGAAGGCGTCAGGCGATAGAGCTGGACGCGCCCGCGTTTGAGCAGGAACAACACTTCGGCGCGGTCCTCCTGCGAGTAGAGGATCTGGCCCTTGCGGCAGGTGCGCATCTCGGTCTGCTGCTCGAAGGCGGCCATGGCCGCGGGCTCCAGGTCGCAGAAAATGTCCATAGCGAGCATGCATTCCTTTGGTGGGAGAGCCGATCCCGGCTGCCACCTCGGCTGCGTTCGCCTCTTCGGGAACAACGAGAAGCCATGTCGGGCACTCATCTTCTTTCCTCCTCGCTCCTGTGCGCCAGTTCAGCCCGGAGTCCGGCCAGGAAGGCGTCGCGCTCGGGGTTGCCCAGCGACACCACCAGGCCGTTCAGAACATATGTTGGGGTGGCGAACACCTGCGGAGGCACGCGTTGTCCCGGCGCATCGAGATTGACGACCGTGACCTCCAGGCCAGTGATGCTCCCGGCCTGCTCCGCGATCAATAATGCCTCCTGACAGTTGCCACACTGATCAGTGATATAGATCTCCAGGTGCATGGTCCTGTCCTTCCTGCTCATACTGTAAGCATAACTCTCATAGTAGAGGTCAGAGCACATACTACGTAAAAGGGGAGCGCCGTTGCTCCCCTTTCACGCTCAGGCAACATGCCTGGTCTTGACAGCGGGTCTGCCTCCGCTATGCGGCCTGCCCGGCTTGCCGACCCAGGAGGCCGGTGAAATCCTGCGGCCTGAGCACAGGCCAGAGGCCCACGACCATGCCAAAGAGCACATGCCCGATGGTCCACGTCGGCCAGCCCAGCAACTGGAAGAAATTGGGGGCCCCAACGACGGGCGCCACGATGAAGCTCATGACCAGCATGATCAGCACCCCGTAGACCATTCCTCCGATGACGGCTACTACGCCCCGCAAGTGCAGCCCATACGCAAGCAGGCCAAAGACAATGCCCCAGAGGGCCGACCACATCATGTGGACGACCAGCCCCAGGATCGCCGGGCCGAGGGCGAAGTAGAACGCGCCTCCGTGCATGGCGGTCATCATCGCCTGCTGCCCGCTGAGCGGCGACGCAATGACATATAGCGACGTGAAGAAGCCCATGTGCAGGTACGTGGCGGTGGCTATCATGGTAAACATGGCCATCAAGGCCCCGCCGATCATGCCTGCGATGGCTCCAGCAATCAGAAAGCTGAGGAGTCGGTTCTGGTTTCTCGTGGTATTCATACACATCCTCCTTGAGAGAGTCCTATCAGTTGAGCCACCTGCTCAATCCGTTCTGTCCGAAGTATAGTCCAGGGTCAGGAGGAGTACTGTAGCCCGGGCTACAGTACTCGCCTTCCTGCATCAAACTGGCGAAAAAAGGCGAGATGGCCTCCTTGCGCCAGGCGAAAACTGGCAGGTACCTCACGCTGTAAGGAGCATGGGAATAATCGGAGGTCCTCACGCGTTGGGAGAGACAGACACACCTCTTTTCAATGTGTGGAGATGAGGAAACGTGACAGCGAGGCTCACCTGCCAGGAGAGAGCAAGTGTATGACGATCCCTATCTACGAAGGCGAGGTACCTTCCCTGACCACCGAGCAGATGATCGAGGTGGACCGGGCCATGATGCAAGACATGCGCATCGAGCTGATCCAGATGATGGAAAACGCCGGGCGTAACCTGGCGCATCTCGCCAGAGTGCGCTTTTTCAATGGCAATCCCGGTGGCAAAAAGGTGGTGGTCCTGGCTGGAACGGGGGGCAATGGCGGTGGAGCGCTGGTGTGCGCGCGCAGGCTCCACACCTGGGGCGCTCTGGTGGAGGTGGTAGTGACCCATCCCTCTGCGAACTTTACCCCGGTCCCAGCGCATCAACTCGATAGTGTACAACGCATGAACGTACTGGTGGCCGAGGCTGATGCTCTTCCCAAGGTACACAGCCCGGAGTTGATCGTAGATGGACTGATCGGCTACAACCTGAAAGGTCCCCCACATGGGACTGCCGCTGACCTGATCCGCTGGGCCAACGCGCAAGCGGCGCCCGTGCTGGCGCTTGATGTCCCCTCGGGGATGGATGGCACATCTGGGGCCGTTTTTGACCCGGCAATCAGGGCGACTGCAACCATGACGTTAGCCCTGCCCAAAGCCGGGTTGTTTGCTCCAGAAGCGCAGGTACAGGTCGGCGAACTCTACCTGGCCGATATCGGCGTCCCCCCATCCCTCTATGGCGAGCCAGCCCTGTCGCTGCACGTTGGGGCCCTGTTTGCCGAGAGTGAGATTCTGCGGCTCGTGGCGTCCCATCATCAGCCTCGCTAGCAGTTCGTCCGGCCCCACCAGCACGGGTTTGCTCTGAAACACCATGTCTCTTCCATCTATTCCATCTTACACCATTACCTGCCCTCGCGTTCGAGGATGTGTGCAGCAACTTCAAGCAGATCGGCCCCGACGACATCCGGGCGTTCAACGAGCGGGTCGAGTACCATGCCGGGACGGGCGACAAAGGCTGCCGCGCAGCCGACCCGCAGGGCTCCCGCGATATCCCAGGCGTGGGCCGCGATCAGCCTGAGATCACCCATGGCCACCCCCAGACGATCTGCCACCATCCGATAGGGTTCGGGTGCGGGTTTTAAGCGCTGGACGGCATCGGCAGAGAAAATCTGCTCGAAGTACCCGCTCAGACCCGCGTTGGCCATTTGAGCCTCGGCGACCTGGGCGGTCGAGTTGGTGAGCGTCACCAGGCGCAGCCCCGCCTGTCGCAGACGTTCAAGGGCGCGCTGCGTCTCGGGATGCGGGGGTAGTCGCCGCATCTCACTCAGAATGGCAATTTTCTCCTCCTGTGAAATGGTCACGCCGCGGCGCGCGGCCACCATGTCAAGCGCTGCCGCCCCAAGTCGGCCAAAATCTCGGTAGGGGCCGGTAATCGTCGCAACAAACGCGTTTTGCAGCATCTGCGTAAACCAGGCCTGGCGTACACTGGCATCACCGAAGACGCGCACGAACTGCGGATCCAGCGCTCGTAAATCGAGCAATGTCTCATTGACATCGAAGACACAGATACGAGGCATGTACATTCCTCCTTTCCCTCGAGTGTAGCATCGTTTTTTCTGACAATCTGGAGCGGCGTCACCGCGCTTTCCGCCAACGGGAGCGCGTGAGGATGGACCCATACACCCTTTCTCACTCCTGATGGCGGATGTTTACGTCCTATCGGACCGTTCATGGTATGTTGTTACCATCGCTGGCTGCATTGAGGTGGCGGATATCTCCGCTTGTAATAGATTATACTAAACTGTTGAAAAAGCCATTTTCCTGCTGAGCTTACTGAGACAAGCAGAGAAACGTCACACGGAGCAGATATGGATGAGATCAAAGAACAACATCCTCACCGAGGAGATTGGCTGCGCGAGTTTGTCTTCGGACGAGAGCGTTGGCCTGGTCACCACCCTGGTGCTCATCATGGCGGTGAGCGAGGTGGCTCCTGCACGTTTACTCCTGGTCGTGCTGGGTGAGGTGTTGGCCGGAGGGGTTTGGATGGCGCTGGGAGGCTATCTGGCCGCACGGACCGCCAAGCAAATCCTTGACCAGCGCATCGCCATTGAGCGCTATGAGATTGAGCATGAACCGGAAGAGGAACGGGCGGAACTGGTGGCTATCTACCACAACAAAGGGTTCACTGGTCCACTCTTGCAGCGTGTCGTCAGCCATCTCACGGCCGACCGTGACCGCTGGCATCTGGCCATGGGGCATGACGAGTTGGGGATGGTCGAAGACGCGCACATCCATCCGTGGCTGCAAGGGGTGCAGATTGGCCTTTCCTTTGTGGTCGGCGGCCTCATCCCAACCATACCGGTGGTCCTCTCTCCGCCGCAAGCGAAATGGTGGGCGTATGGACTCACGGCTCTCACGGCCGTGCTGCTGGGAGCGGTCAAAGCCCGCTATACCCGTCAAAGTCCTATATGGGCTGGTCTCGAATTTCTCGCCGTCGTTACCCTGGGAACGGCGGCTGGTGTGGGTCTTGGCTTGCTCCTGCATGGAGGATGAGCCTGACATTGGCGTGCCTGCCTAGTTGGGTTCAGGTCGAACTTTGGCTTTGTATGCATGCCATTGCCATTCATCGAGTCCCAAGGTCTCTTTGAGCAAGGCGAGATCGGGATCGCCGAGACTTTCTCCTGCCTGGCAGCAATGTTGACCAATTTCCTGTTCCTTCAAGGAGCGCCTCATCCTGGTGGAAGCATCCTGCCCTTTGAGTTGTTTCAACTCAAGGAAGTCTTTCACCAGCACTGTTTTCCACTCATCAAGAGTATGCACATCTTCTTCCTTATTCTGAACTATGAGAGGGTCCTTCCTTGTGGACACACACGGTTCACTCAAAAGGTAGCTACAAGGCTCCAGACCGGAGAGGAAATACACGAAAGAACGATGATGAAGGAAGGCAGACCAGTGCCAACGTGTCCGGGTGACCGGAGTGTGTACGCAGGGAAAAAGTGCCCCAAGGGTTCCTCCTTCCCTGCATACATGTACAAGGGTCGAAGGAGGTTCCTACGTCAAGCTCGGTGTGACGACATGCCAGATGCCGCCAAACCCTTCGCCAGTGGTTTGACCCGGTGCTGTATCTCCTGAGAAGGTGTAGAGAGGGTGCCCATTGTACTCTACCTGAGTGCCATTGGCGTCTGCCTGGACGCTCAACTTGCCTGGAAGGGATGTGGTGCTCGTGGGAGTGTTCGACCCAGAGACAAGCAGCGGCGGCCAGGCGCTGGCACACCCTCCACTGCACACTGTCGTTGGAGGCATATCGGTTGTCCGGTAGTAGAGGGTCCTCCCCTGGGCATTGGTAAGAATGGTCTCGGATGTCCCATTCACCGTCGCTGTCGCTGTCTGGATAAGAGGGCCTGAACTGCTCACCGTAGGCGTCGTACCGCCATTGCCGTACCCATTTCCATACCTGCCACCGCTACTGGTGGGTGTGCTGGTGTTACTGCCACAGGCTGCCAGCAGAAGGAGGCCGACCAACGCCAGCAAGGAGAAGCAGGGGCGTTTCGGAGCCTTTGAGGAAGCAAGGCTACAATGTATCATGTGTTCCTTTCTTCAATCGCGGTAATCCCTTTGAGGAGGACGAGATACGAGACCTTTCTACTGATGTATACGGAGAGCAGTTACAGCTTTCTTTTCATGATGGTATACAAGCACCTCTCTGAAGCAATGTATGAAACACCGGGACTGAAACTCTCATTAGCTCTACAAGAAAGCCTTTTTCAACACTCTGATACGAAACAAGAAGCTCCTATTTTCAGCTTATAGTATCGAATAAAGTTGTTCTACTTCTTCGTTTTGGATAGGTGCAGCGGTGCTGTCTTCTCTGTCTCTGGTGATGAACGCTAGCGTTGTCTGCATCGCTTCGACCAAAGGAATCTTAGTGGCCCTCGACGCTCGCCGTGGACACCTGCTCTGGCAATTCCGAGCTGGCGGAGCACTCTCTAGTTCCCCACGGCACATTGTATATCGGCAAGCTTGATGGCTTTGTCTATGCTGTAGACGCTGCATCATTTGCATTGGCGCAGATTCGCCGATGATCCCGGAGCGAGGATCTGGTCATCACCAGTAGTAGTCAGTGGACTGGTCATCATCGGTGCCGCTTCAACGTTGAGTGAGAAGCCGAAATCCCCGGTGAGGTAATATCCTTCGATATGGCTCGAACGTTGTATATTGCAGCATTCTTGGTAAGAAGCCTTAAAGTATTCACCAATGGGAACAACGTTGGGAGGCTTTTCAGAAAAGGGAGTGGGACAAGTGTCGGCCGGCCTTCGTCAAACGAGCCGGACACGCAAGAGCCAGATGGGGATGTGCTAGGGGGTGTATAGCATTCTACCACCGGCACCCCGTGCGACGAGTACCTGCCCGTTTGTGAGCAATGTCGCCGTATGGTGGTAACGAGCAGCATTCGTGTAACTGGTGAGCGTCCATTTGCCCGTGGCCGGATTGTAGAGTTCCGCGCTGACATTCGTGCTGGGGATAGAGCCATGGTCACCTCTGGCGACGAGCACCTACCTGTTGGTGAGCCGAACTGCGATCTGACCAGTTCGGGTATGGTTCAGGCTGCCGGTAAGCGTCCAGATACCGCTGGCAGCTCGAACCGGGACGGCAGTCAGTGCTCCCAGGATCAGTATAGCAAGTAGAGCGAAAGCCAGAGGGACGACCACAGATCTTGGCCGGTATGCTACGAGATGTTTCAGCTGTGCTGCCTCGAGTGACTTTTGGCGCAGGACTTTCTCTTCAAGAGGGCCTCTGCTCGTCTTACGCAGTCCGCGATGGTTCCCTGCTCCTCATAGTGTTCTTCGGAGGTCACTTGATCGTGGTCTACCTTCCCGTTTCAGATACGCAGGTTGGAAGGGTGGCGCGAAACCCTGACGTAGCATCGTCAAAATCCCTGATGATTGCGCTTTCGGATCCTTATCGTTGTAAAACGCACGTGTGGGCCTAACAGACCTTCAACGATTGCGGATAAGGAAGATGCGGTTGCATCATGACAATCTGCCTTCTCGATTTTCACGTTGATGAGCCTCCCACTTGTTCTCGATATGCTTCCGGCGCCGAAGGCCATCTCACCGTCAGAACGAGCGATTCCTGTGCCACCGCCCATCGATGAGGGACACCTGCCGACCAGATCGCATAGTCCCCTTCCTGGGAAAGGATACACTCCCCGCCGGGAAACTGTAAGGAGACATTGCCCTTGATCAGCACACACAGCGTCGTGGCTTCCTCGCTCGTGCCCCAGAGCTGCTTCTGTGTTCCTGCAAGGTGAGTACTCCACTTGACCTCAACCGCGTGGCTTGAGCGAAGATCATGCGGAATCTCCAGGAAGCGGCCAATAAACCACCCGTGGTGACGTGCGCCATCAGCAAGTGCATTTCCGCAGCGTACCATCGACTGACCTTCTTGCGCACCCTGAGCATCCTGTTGCATGGGGCGATGACCTCCTCGTCTCTCTTGCCCTCATCCATTCACATGATCGCCGAACGAGGGAGAAGGGCTTCTCCCTCGTTCAGCTCAGGAGATGAAGTCAGTGGCTTCACGCACTTCCCCCTTGCTATGGCGTATTCAACTCCCAGCCGGGATGAGCGCCCCGAGCATCCCGGACCCCCGGTGATACTTGCAGAAGAACACCAGCGGGGTGCTTCCCATCTTCACCTGTACCGTGATCGTCTGGCCAGCAGACATATCCTGGTCGATATGAAGCTCTGGGATCGACACGTTGTGCAGCACCACTCCGCCATTGTGGACCGTCAGGGTGATCGTCCCGCTGTGCAACCCCGTCACGCAGGTCGGGCTGAAGAAGAAATCGCTCGCCTCAATCGCGATCTGACTACCGGATGCAGTGGCGGCTCCATGCATATTCGTACCGGCCGGCAACCCGGAGGAGGCCGGGCACGTTCCTGAAGCCGCTCCTGCTGTCGAGGTCGGTGCCGAGCCCGGCTGGGTCGGCGCCGGAGACGCCTGACCCGCCGTGGTACTCGCGGTGCCGCACGCCGCCACGCCCAGGAGCACAACGAGAGAGAGCAATGCGAACACACGTCGAGAGGTACTCATCCGATCATCACCGTCACTTCAGAGGCGACCGGGGGATTCAAGGGTGCGTGCCCGTTGTCTGTCAGCAGGGCGATCAGCGTATGCGTTTGGCCCGCCTTCAAACCCTGGGTCGTCGCCTGGAACATTGTCGTGCAGGCCATGCCGAGCATCGTCCCCATGCCCATCATCGGACCCGACATCGAGTCGAGGTTGAGGTGCCAGTGCCCATAGCGGGTCACGTCAGGCTTGCCCATGAGATCGCAACTCAGGTTGTAGTTCGTGACCTTCACCACGACATCAAATGTCCCGGATACGGTAGCGCCATTCTTCGGAGAAAGAATCGTGATAGCCGGCGCACCTGCGAAGGTGGCGCCACTGATGGTGGGCAGCGGGTGGGTCGGTTCGTAGTCGATGGTGATGGAATGGCCATTCTCCTCGATCTCGGTGTGGTCATTGAGCGTCGGCACTGCCGTGAGCGTGTGCATCCCAGGCGCCACGTTCTGCATTGAGATCGTGGCCGTCGGCGTGCAGTACATATTGACCAGGGCCTTGTCCAGCAGGATGTGATAGTGTCCGGTCCCGGCCTGGTCTGCCTTGCCTGCCAGCACACAGGTAGGCGTGTAGCCGGAGGCTTGCACCGCCAACGTGACGGAGTTGCCGGTCACCTTTGTTCCACTGGTCGGAGACGTGATCAGCACTTTCATGTTCTGGGCATAGGCGGGTAAGTGCATCATTATGGTCGTCGGTGTTGGCCGGGGAGTAGACGTCGGACTGGATGGGCTTGTAGCCGAGCTACCCCCACAGGCAGCCGCGATGAACGCGATTGCTGTGAGCAATACCGCAATATGAAACGAGACCTTCTTCATGAAAACCTCCTTTGCAATTCACCCCGTGTATTTCAGCACGAGACGTTCAACTTTTATCCTCTCAACCTGTTGACAGGATGTCAGCCTCTAAAAGCAGAGGCAGGACAGATGGTCATGGAAGAGAGACTTGTCTCTTCATTCCTGATCTCAAGGGTGCATCGGCAGCATACCCATCTGGAAACCCGCAGGGATGCTTGCATCCCATAAGGTAGCTGGGACTTGCGTCGCGGGTAGCATCATCAGCATCTCATACAACGGCTCGCCGGTGCCAGGCCCGCTTACATTCCGCAATACATTGACGGGGACATACTGCGTGTCGAGCAGCAGCACCAGACCATTGCTCATGCGAATACGATACACCTCCCGGCCTCGAAACGTATCCCGACCGAGGTAGAAAGCACGCTTCTCCTGTACATCAGCGCGCAGTTGCCCGAGATCGAACAGCGAGTCATCAACGCCCCAGGCGCTTGCTCCCCACTCGGCAATATGGTGGATCAGGTCCTCCCCAAGTAATTCCTGGCTATTCCCTACCGCCACAATATCCAGATCATTCCCCGCAGTGGTCTCCACGCGCATGCTGCCAGTTCCCAGATCGTGATAGCAGCGGATATGGTACTGGACTCCATTCGTACCAACCATCGTTTCGGTGTGATAGAGGACATAGCCGCTCCACGAGAGATTCGCGGGCAGTGCGAACGCGCGAGGAGCGGAGAACAGAGCGCTGAGCAATGGGAGCGTAGTCATCATTACCACCACGAGCACTGCTGTGGCTGCAAAGAGCATCAGCCAGGGAGAACGGCGCTCCCGCATGAAACGGCGCGTGAACACCTGGCGAGATTCCTGGCCTTTTGCGCTGATCGCCGCCATGACAGCCTGGTCGACACGCGCCGGCGGTGCGAATTCATCGAAGGCAGTTGCTAAAGGGGCTACCTGGCGTAACAGACGGAGTTCAGCCCGGCATTGGGCACAGCTCTTGACATGTTCAAAGACGAGCTGTGCTTGTTCAGACGATACATCATCAAGCACGGCCAGGTATAACCGAACAATCGCACAGGCTGAAGGCCCGGAGTCACCTCCCCTGGGTAATGGCGGTAGATCTGCATTCATCATGACCGTTTCTCCTGCTGCCCGTCATTTTCTTGGCCGATGCGCTGGTACTGCTCGACAAACATCTTTTTTGCCCGCGACAGGCGCGAAGCGGTCGCCCCTGGTGATAAGCCAATGATGCTTGCTATTTCTCGGTAAGGGATCCCTTGAACAACGCTGAGCACCAGCACAACCGCGTATTCATGGGGAAGACGCGCTAACGCGAGTTGAATATGCTCTCGCTCGGCGACCACGAGGATGCCGCCGTGCTCGGCAGATAAGAAGGCGCTCGTCTCCTCCTCGCTCTCGCCTTCATCCCCCCTCTCATCACGGGTACGGCGTGGAAGCTTCCACCAGGAGAGGCGTTTGCGCTTGCGCAGCAGGTCGATGCAGAGATTGGTGGCCACTCGATACAGCCACTCACCCAGGCTCTTTCGCTCGCGCAACTTCTCCCAGTTCATACATGCCCGCAGGAAGACCTCCTGCGTCGCATCAGCAGCATCGTCCTGATTGCCGAGCAGGCGGTACATATAGGTATAAATTGGTCGCCGGAACCCCTCGTAGAGCAGGGTGAGCCTCTGTGTATCTTCAGACGGGAGCGCTGAATCGATCTCTGGAGCACCTGCAGGCGAATGCCCTACCGTGTCCGTATGTCCCCCTCTCTGCCTTCCCTCGCGTGTTGATATCAGTCCGGGAAGGGCGCTGAAATAGAACATGGCCACCTCCGTGGTCTCTGTGTTCAAGTTGTCGTATCACCGACTTCGCGCTGGCTTTTGCTCCCTGCTACAAGATAGTTTGTCTCTTGCTCATGCCTACCAGCAGAGACAGATGGACCGAACAGATGACGACCTCCGAGTAAGAACGTGAAGTATGAGCAGCGAGCAGGCAGGGAAAGCGGGAGCTCTGTGTGCACTACAGAACAGGTGGAGAGCAGAATGACGATGAGCGGCATGGCCTGCACGGACCATCATGCAAACGACTTGTCACAGCGCAGGCTGGTGCAACATACGACGAAGCATGTATGTTACACTTATTACTACGATTCTGCCTCTCTTTTTTGGCAAAAGGCGCGAGAGTGAGACTGGCCCTATTGTGAAAGAGTATGGTGCCACCCTACTTTCGCAAGCTGAGAACAGTCTGCACAATCCTGCGATTACTCCTTGCCGCACTGTCCTCCAGGTACGCCTCAAAAGCTGCCTGCTGAATGCCTGTATGCATCGTCGGGTAGGTATGGATGGTAGCGAGCAGATCAGCCAGCGTCAGGTGATGCTGCATCGCCAGGGACAACTCGCCCAGTAGCTCTCCCGCGCGTGATCCCACGATATGCGCCCCGATAACCTCATCCTTCTTGCCCACCAGCACCAGTTTGATAAAGCCCGTCGTCTCACTCTCAGTCTGTGCGCGATCGATCTCGGCCCAGTGGAAACGCACGATGCGGATGTCTTTGTACTGCTTAAGAGCCTCCTCAGGCGTCAGCCCGATGCGGGCCGCCTCTGGATCGGTAAAGGTACACCAGGGGACCACGCGATAGTCGACTTTCTTCTTCCCAACGGGCACGAGGGCATTGCGTACGGCTACCCCTGCCTGGTAGGCAGCCACGTGGGTAAAGAGGTAGCCACCAATCACATCGCCTATTGCCAAGATAGGCGAGGCCGTGGTCTGGAGATAGTTGTTCACTTTGATGCCGTTGTGATCATAGGCAACGCCAGCCGCTTCCAGGTTGAGTCCCTCGACATT
>WNGG01002052.1_pt1 | contig 22880 bp, 27 predicted proteins | sample 5400661 | NCBI WGS metagenome assembly WNGG01 (sample SAMN13153372, study PRJNA577476) | soil metagenome | isolation source: 100 cm soil or saprolite under Garry oak tree replicate 1 | place: USA:California | collected 2016-06-15
CGGCGACTACGCCGAACGCATCGCTGCCAGTGCCCTCACCTCAGCCCAGAAAGTCGCCGACACCGTGGCCGCCTTCACCGACGCAGGCTGCGACGAACTGATCCTCTTCCCCTGCAACCCCGACCTCGCCCAGGTCCCGGCCATGGCCCAGGCCGCCGGGCTGTAGCGCAGACGCCGCTCACGGTGGCGGCCGTGTCGTTGCTGACGGCCAGCCATGCACGCGTGCGGTATCCCTGCCCCAGGTCGCCGGTGGCCCCAGCGCCGCCCATTGGCCGGGACCCAGCCAGATCGACGGCGTTGCTGAGCACTTCCGGCCAAGCGCGCGCGAGGGTGAGCGCTAGTGCGGTGACGTGGAGCTTGCTCTCGGGACGCGGAGTGCTATACGTCAGACAGGGCGGACGTTTTCCGCCTGCGGTCCTTTTTGTCCCTGGGTCGTTTCGAATTCGACCTTCTGGTTCTCATCCAGCGACCTGTAGCCGGAGCTCGCGATCGCGGAGAAGTGGACGAACACGTCCGCCGTCCCGTCGTCGGGGGCGATGAAACCATAGCCCTTATCGGCGTTGAACCATTTCACTGTGCCTGTTGCCATCTGTTCAAGTCCTTTATCCCACCATGCCACGCGCGACCTCGCCGCGCCGACGGCGAGCCTATCGCGCCTGGCCCCGGAACCGAACCCTGCCCCCGGTCATGGTCTTCCGCGTCACCAGCCGCTGCCTGGCCCGGCCGGGTCATGCTTCTCATGGCCCAGGTGGCCGGTCGTCTCCTCAGCCAGCCACACGTTCCCCGGGTGAACGAGCGCAGGAACGAGCCCAGCGTGACGGCGCCCGTACTGGCCAAGTTGATCGAGTTGCCGGCCTCCCTGACAGGCCGTGCCGCGGACTGGGGCGTGGCGCCACCATAAATGCGATGACCGTTCCGCATGTCTGGTTGTAGCGTCGCGATGATGAAGATCGGTTTGTTCGCGATCAACTACGGTACCTGCGCAGACCCGGAAGTGGTGGTCCGGGTGGCCCAGCACGCGGAGGCGGCCGGGTTTGAGTCGGTGTGGACCGGTGAACATGTCGTGCTGCCAGATCCCGCCCAGCCCGGTTTTACAATCCCGCCCACTCTGCCGCTCCTCGACTCGGTCGTAGGCCTGACGTTGGTGGCCGCCCACACGAGCACAGTGAAGGTGGCCAGCGGGATCATCGTGCTGCCGCTGCGCAACCCGGTGATTCTCGCCAAGGAGCTTGCCAGCGTGGATGTGGTGTCGAACGGGCGGCTCATCGCAGGATTCGCGGCCGGTTATGTGTCCGCCGAGTTCACTGCAGCCGGGGTGCCGATGGCCGGCCGTGGGGCGCGGATGGAGGACTACATCCGCGCGCTGCGCGCGCTGTGGTCGATGGACAGGCCGGATTATCAGGGCCGGTTCGTCTCGTTCAGCGGGATCGACGCCCATCCCCGGCCCCGGCAGCGGCCCGCCCCGCCGGTTGTGATCGGCGGCGAGGCGCCCGCCGCGCTCCGGCGCGCCGTGACGATGGCGGAGGGCTGGTACGGGTTCTACCTCGACGTACAGGAAACGCGCCGCTATGTCGGGGTACTGCGCCAGTTGGCCCAGGAAAACGAGCGGCCGGCTGAGCTTGGCCGGCTTGAGCTCACCATTACCCCAGCCGGGCCGCTGGACAACGCTGCGGTCGAGCGCTACGCGGAACTCGGCGTTGACCGGCTGGTGCTGCTTCCACAACCCGATGCCAGCCCGTCGCAGCGGCACACCCCGGTTCCGGTAGACCGCATCCTGCGCAACATCGACACGGTGGCCGAGCGCATCATCGCCCCCTGACACTGGGAGCGCAGCACAGCAGATCCGGCGAGCGCCGCGGTGACCGGCGCATCGGCCGCCTGGCTACGGTTTGGTCCGGCCGGGTGCTGGCACCATTGCCGGGGAGCGCGCGGCGGCCTCTGCCTATAGTGCGGCTGACGCATTGCCGGTTTGATCTGGGCGGTGGGTCTGCCTAATGACCCTGGCTGGCGTGAGGCCGCTTCCTTACGCCACGTGCCAGCCGGGGCGAGACGATGAACCATAGCTGGACCAGGGCCAGGGCAATCACGCTTGCCAGGGTGCTGAGAAAGCAGATCAGCGCCGCGGCCGCATAGAGGGTTTGCGCTAGCAGGATCCTCCGCCGGAATGTGGCCAGCCTGGAGCGTGCTTGCAAGGCGTCGCCGGGCACCAATGCCCTGCGCGCGTACCGGGTGGCCCATTCCAGCCCTGCGCCGAGCAGCAAGATGTTCAGCCAGTACACGCCCACCCCCAGGCGGAGGCGGACGTAGTGCGCAAGCAGCGCTGCCGAAAACGGCAGCAACGACACCACGAACAAGAACCCGAGGTTGATCCAGGTCAGAGTCCGGTCGCACCGGCCAACGATGCCCAGCAGGGTGTGCTGGGCAAGCCAGAATGTGCCCAGCATCGTGAAGCTCAGCAGATACGCCGCGAAACTCGGGCCCAGCCTCAGCAGCGCCTCCCACAGCCCGTGCTCGGAAAAAGCCGATCCGGCTGTGCTCACAGGCACCCGCAGATCCAGCACGAGCAGCGTCATGGCGACGGCAAACAGGCCATCGCTCAAGGCGGTCAGGCGCTCCAGGCTCTGGCCCGTAAAACGGTTGTATGGCTCGGCCATGCCAACATGATGACGGCTGCCTGCCCACAACGGTGCAGCCCCGTAGGCGTGCCCCATCGCCCGCTGTCTGCGTCCTGTTGGCTACCGTTCCGGATCCCGTGAGGTGGGTTGTGCCGCTAAGGCGGACGGCTGGGGGACAGATACGGCATTCGCCCGACGCGGCGCGCGGGGTCTTACGGCGAGCATCGGGGTGCGGGATCGAACCCTGCGACTGCTGTCAAGACCAGGAGGGCTGTGACGTGAGCACGGTCAGGTATGTGGGCCACGGTGTGGAGATCGAAGACGATGCCATCCGCCTGCGCCGCCGCAAGCGTGAATTCGACGACGATGCTGCTCGCCGCTCCCACCAGAGCAAGCCACGGCGGCGCAGGGACGTTGGCGCGGGTCCGCGCGATAGCAACGGCCCTGCCCGCTGGCGGTGACGGAGCGGTCCGATGCTAGATACCGGATTCCCCCGGGCAGATGCAGAGAACGACTTTCTGCGGGCCAGGCGGCGCCAGTTCCTGGCCGCGCTGGCGCACCGCCTGCGCGGCGGCCGCGGCGACGGCAACCGGCTCGTGCGACTGGATGACGTTGTCGGCCCGCTGGGCTGGCGCGGCCAGCGGCAGCTGGGGCTGCAGACGATCCGGCTGGAAACCATCGCCGGCACCGCCGGCGCGCGGCGCGACTTCGACCGGCGCTTCCTGCCAACCTCCACCCGGGTGCGGTCCCGGTGGGAACGGCTGGCCCTGGCCCAGCGGCGCGGCGAGGCGATCCCGCCGATCGAGGTCTACCGCGTCGGTCATCTGCACTTCGTGGCCGACGGCCACCACCGGGTCTCCATCGCCGCGGCGACCCGCCAGCGCCTGATCGACGCCTACGTGACTGAAGTACTTACCGCGGTGCCGCCCGGGCCCATGAACATGCGGTAGCGCCCGGCCCCGACACTGGCCGCGAACACGCTCACGGCTCCGCCCGTCGAGTGCCGTGACGCCTGCAGGCCGGTGGCGCAAACTCGAAGATGGGCCGCGGCGGCGATCACACGCAACATGACCAGTTCTCGGGCGAGGAGCCTAGACTTGGGGGCGATCGATATCTACCGGCGGTAGGTCCTGTACCTGCTGCTTGCTGAGGCTGACCTCGATGCGGTCGGCGACCCGGGTCACGGTGCTGATCGGGATGGCCACGTCCTTGCGGCCCCACAGGTGCCCCTCCTGCAGGAGCACGTGCGTCACGCGATGGCTGCCAGGATCGATGACCAGCCCCTCTACCTGGCCAATATGTCCGTCGCTGGCATGAACGTGCTCTCCGCGCTGTACCTCCACCTCGCCGACAGGGATCGTGTCCGAGGTGACCAGGGCGCCTCGTGCGCCGCGGTACCCGTAGTAAGGCCAGGCGGCGACATCGGTCGGGCGGTAGTTCGGGATATCCATGCCGCCGGTGATAAACCGCGTCTCTGCGGCTGGATCGAGCTCGTCGAACTCCGCCAAGGTGCAATTCAGCTGGATCTCGTCCGCGGCGGAGCCGGCCAGGCCGAGGGGAACGAGCCGGGCCGGCGCGTGCCCGCGGCGCGGTTCCACGATGAGATGGGTGAGCACCCGTGCGACCGGGTCAACGACCACACGGCTCAGCTTGCCGCACGCCCCATCGGTACAACTGACCTCGGCCCCGATGGCGAATTGCTCCGTTCCTGGCATGGCAGGCTCCTTGGGCTGGGAGACCGTGATGGCATCGCTATGACGGGACGGTACTCCCGGGCCAAGCCGGTCGTGCCGGCGCCCCTGGGGCGGGGATGCGGGCGGGACTACATCGGTGCCGGTGCGGCGGGCACGCGTGCCAGTGCGAAGAACTCGGCGCGGGAACGGGGGTCGGTGCGCAGCGTGCCCAGCAGGGCCGAGGTGACAGTGGTGGCGCCAAGGGCGCGGATGCCGCGTTGGGTCATGCAGGTGTGCTCGGCCTCTAGCACCACGCCGACACCCCGGGGGCGGAGCTCCGCGTCGAGGTACTTGGCGACCTGCATGGTCAGCCGCTCCTGAGTCTGGGGCTGGGCCGCGAAGTGCTCGACCAGGCGGGCCAGTTTGGACAGCCCGAGGATGCGCTCCCCGGGCAGGTAGCCGACGTGCGCGATGCCGGAGAAGAGCAGCATGTGATGCTCGCAGAGGGTCCGGAAGGGGATGGCGCGGGCCAGTACCAGCTCGTCATAACCTTCGTCGTTGGGGAAGGTGGTGAGCCGGAACGGTTGCGCGGCCAGCAGTTCTGCGTAGGCGCGGGTCATCCGGGCTGGTGTGGCCCGGCGCTGCTCACGATCAAGGTCGATCCCGAGCGCGGTCAGGAAGTCCGCGGCGGCCCGCTCGGCTGCATCCAGGTCCACGGGCCGCTCTGCGGCGCCCAGGTCCACCACGCGCTGCCTGCCGTTCAGGTCCGCAGCCTGACGCACGGCGTCCATGGCTACTCCGGCGGGGTCGCGGGCTGCCAGCAGCGTTGACTTCCGCTGGCTGCCGTTGGCTGAACTCGGCGTGGGCAGGCCTGGGGTTTGTTCGGCGCTGTCGAGGGTCGGGCGGTGGGTCATGTTGTTCCGTTCATGTCATGGCGTGGCGGCGGGGATGGTGACGCAGCAGTGCTCGGGTTCCGGATTAAGGACCGGGTTCAGGCTGTCGGCGCCCAGGCCCGCGACCAGGCCTTGAATCAGCGCGAGGTTCATGTGGCAGACCACGTCGGGCTGCAGTTCCGCCAGGTGGTGGAATGGGCAATTGCGCATCCGGACGGTGCTGTGATCGTCATGCCATGGTTCGAAGCCCTGCTCAGACAGCGCGCTCTCCAGGGCCAGCCGCAGGCCGTCGCCCTGGGCACGATCGGCCCTGTGCTGTTCGCCAAGGTCGGCACCCAGCTGCCGGGCGGCGTCGCGCAGCGCGGCCCGGGCCTGGCCGCTGCGGTCGGCTGCGACAGCCTGGACCAGCAAGCGCGCCGCCAGCTGATACTCCCGCGGCGGAACGGTCACCATGAACTCGCCGCCGGATCGGGCGTAGACCTTGGCCGGACGGCCGGCACCTGGTCCGCTGCGGCCCGCCGGCCGTCGGTAGGAGGCCGTCAGCAGGCCGGACTTCACCAGCTTGTCCAGGTGGTAGACGGCAAGCGCGCGGCCGATGCCCACCGCGGCCGCCGCCTCGTTCCGTCCTACCGGCTCGCTGCGGCCGGACACGAACGCATACAGGCGGCCGCGCACCCGGTCGTCCAGACAGCTCACCGAGGCCAGGTCCGCCTCGTTCCGCGGCATGCTCACTCATGTAGTCTATCGTTAGTAAAAGCTCGCGAAAGAGGACGAGGCTAATGACCGTCCTGGTCGGCCGCCGCGAATCGTTCAGTGCCGCGCACCAGCTGTGCGACCCGGACCTGTCCGATGACGAGAACCGGCGCCTGTTCGGGAAATGCGCGAATCTGCACGGGCACAACTACATCCTGGAGGTGGTCGTGGCCGGCGAGATCGATCAGGCCAGCGGCTACGTCCTAGACTTGAAATCGTTGTCGGCCGTCATCGCTAAGCAGGTCATCCGCGACGTGGATCACCGCAACCTGAACACCGACGTCCCGTGGCTCAAGGGGCTCGTCCCGACTACCGAAAACCTGGCCCAGGCATTCTGGGAGCGGCTCCGGCCGCAGCTTCCCGACGGGCTGTTGCGGTCGGTCCGGGTCTGGGAGACCGACAAGAACTGGGCTGAAGTCGGTGACCAGGCCTGAGGCCCCGGCCCGGGCGGGCCCGGAACCGCCGGAGGCTCCGGCCCGGGCGGGCGCGGAACTCCGTGGCGCTTCGGCCGGGGCGGCCCGGGAGTTGCGGAGGCGGTACACGGCCGCGGACTTGGGCGTATTCACCCGCGATGAGGCGAGCCGGTTTGTCCCCCGTGGGGACGGTGATCCGCAAAACGATGCGGTCCTGGCCTGGGAACTGCTGTACCGGCTCGAGCCGGGGCTCTATGACCGGCTGGCCAGCGCCGAGCGGCTCCATCCCGGGATCGCGGGCTGGCTGCCGCGCGACGTGGACCGGATCGCCGAGGTCGGCGCGGGCACGGGACGGCTGACGATGGAGCTCATCAACCGTGGACAGCGCGTCGTGGCGGTCGAGCCCGCGTTGCCGTTGCGCAGGATCCTGCGGCGGAAGCTCGTGGCAGCCGGCCACGGGGACCGGGTCCGGGTGATCCGCGGGTTCTTCGATGAGCTGCCGCTGCCCGACGATTTCGCCGGCCTAGTCGTCGCCTGCTCGGCCTTCACCCCCTTGCCAGGGCATGGCGGCGACGTCGGCCTGGCCGAGATGGAGCGGGTGTGCCGGCCGGGCGGGTGCGTGGCCATCATCTGGCCGAACCACCTCGACTGGCTCGCCGCCCGCGGCTACCGGTATGTCAGCTTTCCCGGACCGATGTCGGTGGAGTTCGGTAGCTATCACGAGGCGGTGGAGCTGGCCGAGATCTTCTACCCTAAGGCGGCCGACGAGGTCCGGCGACGTGGCTCGCAGAGCGTCCCCTTCGCGGCGCTGGGTATCAATCCGCCGCGCGACCTGGCCTTTAAGGTGCTGGCGGGATGAAGATCGCGATCATGGCGCCGCTGGTGACGGCGATCCGGGAGCCTCAGCGCGGCGGTTCGCAGGCGTTCGTGTCCGATCTGGCCCGCGGTCTGGCCGGCCGTGGGCACGACGTGCACGTCTACGCCGCCTCGGGATCGCAGATCCCGGGGGTCGAGGTGATCGACACCGGAATCGATCCCCGGTCTCTGGCGGGCACGCTCTACCGGGCGTTCGGGCCATCCGCAGGCGAACCGGGGGAGGCCGAACCAGCGGCCGCAGCGGCCGCAGCGGCCGAGTCCGCTTTTACCACCGCCTATATGACCATGCAGGCGGTCCGTTATGACGTGATCCACAATCACGCCTTCGACGCGCCCGCCGTCCGGCTCGCGACGGGGCTGCAGGCACCGGTGGTGCACACCCTCCACCTGCCTCCGGACCAGGCGGTGTCGGCGGCGCTTCGCCAGGTGGCCCGGCGCGGCAGGCCGCCGGCGGTGGCCGCCGTATCCGATTTCCAGGCCAGCGCTTGGCGCCGGGTCGTCCCCATCGACGCGATCCTGCCGCCGTACCCGCCCACGGGTCTCATTCCCTGGTCGGGGACGGCAGCGCAGGGCGCGCTGTTCGCGGGCCGGCTGAGCCCGGAGAAGGGCGCGGCCGAGGCCATCGACATCGCCTGCGCGGCTGGAGTGCCGATCGACGTCTACGGCGACGTCTACGATCCCGGGTACAGCCGGGAGCAGATCGACCCGCGCCGAAGCTGGCCAGGGGTGACCGTTCACCAGGGAGTGCCCCGGACCTCGCTGTGGGAGGCCATGGCCCGGGCGGCCGTGGTGTTGTATCCCGCCCGATGGGACGAGCCCTTCGGGATGGCCGCCGCCGAGGCGCAGGCGTGTGGGACTCCCGTTGTCGCGTTCCGGCGCGGCGGACTCGGTGAGGTGATCATGGACGGCGTCACTGGTTTCCTGGTGCCACCCGATGACATCCAGGCCGCTGCTGATGCAGTGTCAAAGGTGGCGGGGATTTCGCGGCAGGCCTGCCGCAAGCATGCCGAGGGCCGGCTTGACCTGGTACTGAGCCTGAACGCACACGAGCGTCTCTACCGGCGGGTCGCTGGTGGGTGAACTGGTGCAGCGCTTGCCGGGGGAGATCCCCCCTGTCTCCCCCACCAGGTGGCTGGCGGGACGGCTGGCGGTGGTCACGGGGGCCAGCCGCGGGATCGGGGCGGCCACCGCCGCGGCCGTGGCGGCGGCTGGAGCTCACGTCGTGCTGGCCGCCCGGGACCGGCAGGCTCTCGACGGCGTGGCACGCCGAATCAAGGACGCGGGCGGCCAGGCCACGCCCGTGCCGACGGACGTGAGCAACGAGGCCGCTGTCGAGCGCCTGTTTGCCGAGGTCACCGGAGCCGGCCAGCTGGGAGCACTGGTCTGCGCGGCCGGGGTGCTGACGCCCGCGCCGTTCGCCGAAACGACGTCCACGACGTGGGACGAGACGCTCGGGGTCAACCTGACGGGTGCTTTCCTGTGCTGCCGCGCGGCGTTCACCGCCATGGCTCCCGCCGGTGAGGGCCGGATCGTCAACATCGGCTCGCTGTCCGGCGTGTACGCCACCGAGAAGTTCCCGGGGCTAGCCGCGTACAACGTGTCCAAATACGGGGTCATCGGCCTCACCGAGGCGATCGCCGTCGAGGGCAGGGAGCATGGCATCAGCGCCATTTGCCTGAGCCCTGGCGCTGTCGATACCGAGATGCTGCGCCGGGCCAATCCGGCGCTGCGTCCCGGCCTGACGCCGGACAACGTCGCGGAGTTGATCGTCGCGCTGCTTGACGGCCCGCTGGCTGCGGCCAGCGGGGCGAACATCCCGCTGTTCTCGAACGCCTAGGACGGCGCAGCAGCGACGGCCTAGGACCATAGGTCGGTGCGCTCATCGGCGAGTACGGCCGGAGCCGGCCGGGCCCGCGCAGATACCAGGCGGGCGCAGGCCGCCATCTCGCCGTCGAGGTCCAGTTCGGGATCACCGCCGCGGTCGAGGCCGACGGCGGCCTGCACTACCCCATCCACCAGATAGAAGCCGATCAGCTTGCCCTCCGCCACGCTGCCGCGTACCACGAACTCATCCCACTTGGTGGCGTGGCCGACGTACTCGATCTTGTGCTCGTACTGATCGGACCAGAAGCTGTGGAGGTAGTCGTAGGGGGCCGTTGAGCCGAGCATGGACCTGGCCGCGGCGGCGCCCTGCTTCTCCGCGTTGTTGAAGTGCTCGACGCGGACCCGCCCGAACAGCGGGTGGAGCTGGTTGGCCACGTCACCGGCCACGTAGACGTCGGGCGCGCTGGCTCGGCAGAGCTCGTCGGCCAGGATCCCGTTCTCACGCGCGACCGTGACGGCCAGGATGTTGGGTTCTATGCCGACGCCCGCCACGGCGAAATCGCACGTGACACGGTGACCGGCGGCGGTCACGACCGCTTCCAGGCGTTCGGTGCCCTCGAAGGCGGCGACCTGCTCTCCGGGCAGCAGCTCGACGCCGTTCGCGCGGTGGATGGCGCCGATCAGCGCGCCGACCTGGCCGCCCAGGACCCTCTCCAGCGGGATCCGGCCGGGGAAAACCGCGGTCACCTGGACTCCGAGCCCGGTCAGTGAGGCCGCTACCTCGCAGCCAATGAATCCCATGCCCACGACGACCGCGCGCCGGCCCGGCACCGCGTCCTGCTTGATCGCGTCGCACTCGGCCACCGTGCGCAGGTAGTGAATCCCAGGCAGGTCGGCCCCGGGGATCCCGAGCCGCCGGTTGCGCCCTCCGGTGGCGATCAGAACTTTCTGGTAGCCGAGTCTTTCGTCCGAGTCCAGGATGACCGTGTGCGTGGCGGGATCGACGGCTACCGCGGCGGCCCCACTGCGAAGCTCGACATCGTGGTCGGCGTACCAGGCGGCCGGCCTGACGTACCAGTCGTCGAGATCCTCCTCCGACCGCAGGTAGGTCTTGGACAGCGGCGGACGACCAAAGGGGACGCCTGGTTCCCGGCTGATGAGCACAACCGGCCCCCGGAAACCCTCCTCCCGGAGTGTGGCGGCGGCGTTGCCGCCCGCGACGCCGCCGCCGATGATCACGATCGGGTTTCCAGTGGATCGCTCAGCCATGCAGTACATTCTGCCGCCGGAGCCGTTCAGGGGACGATCCGCGCCCGGGCAGGGATCTTGGCACAAGCGGTCGTTTCCGCACCGGCGTCAACGACACACCTGGCCCGATGCTGGTCAGCGGGGAGGCTGCGGGCGCAGCGCCGCGGCCGCGTGCGTCATTTGCAGGTCGAACAGGGCGCTGCGGTCGGTGAGCTGTGGTGGAAGGTGCCCTGCCAACTCGAGGGTGATCGTGCCGTGCAGCTGCGAATAACCGAACATGCATGCTGCGAGGGCGCCGTCGGGCAGGTCGCCGATGCCGTCGATCGCGTCACGCCAAGCGGCGAGCTGTTCGCGCAGCGGCGCTGGCGTGGCCGCCTCAATCCGTTCAGTGTCGACGTCACCGGCGGCGACGCAGTCTCGCATCGTCGTGAATAGCACGGCGACGACGTCCAACATTGCCTGATGGGCTTGCGGGTGCCCGCGCCTGGCTGCGCTGCCGGTGTGGCCGTAGAGCAGCAGGTACTCCGACGGATGATCCAGGGCCCAGGCACGGTGAGCGCGATACACGGCGAGGCACCGCTCATCCGGCGGGACTGCGGCTGCCTGGTGGTAGCTGGATCGCAGGGCGTCGGCCAGCGAGTTGAACCCGTCGACGATCAGGGCATCGAGCAGCGCCTGCCGGCTCGGAAAGTAGTAGTGCACGGCGGACGCCGTCATGCCCAGGTGCCGGGCGATTGCGCGCAGGGAGATCTGGACTGGGCCGCCGTCGGCGAGCTGGCGACGGGCCGTCGTCTTGATGTCGTCGATCGTCTCCTGCCTGCGGCGATCACGCCGGCTCGGACGCGGCTGCGGGGAAGTCGGCTCGACCATCAGCTCAGCGTGGAGGGTGTTTTGAGCACCGTCAAGTTTTTGCCCGCTTGCCACTGTGATTTCGGTGCTGACAGACTCGAAACCAGACAGGCTGCCGTGCTGTGCTCCCATCTGGTGCTGGCTCCGGACCCCGGCGCGATCGCGCTGGCGTTCTTCGGGCTGTTCGGGTTCATTTTCCTGATCACCCAGTACTTCCAGGTGGTCCGCGGCTACGACCCGCTCCAGGCCGGCGTGGCCACGCTCCCGTTCGCGGTGGTGACCGGCGCGATGTCCCCGGTCGCGATCGGGGTCATGAAGCGGATCGGGACCAAGATCGTCGTGGCGGGCGGGCTGGTACTCATGAGCGCCGGGTTCGTGGTCGCGGCGGGCGTGGGGGTCGATTCCGCCTACTGGGGCAAGATCATCGTCTCGATGACGCTCATGGCCGCTGGCCTGGCCCTGACGTCGGGCCCGGCCACCGATGCCATCATGGGCGCGGTCTTGCCCGGGAAGGCCGGGGCCGGATCGGCCGTGAACGACACCACCCGCGAGCTCGGCGGCACCCTCGGCGTGGCCGTGGTCGGCTCGGTGCTGGCCTCGTTATACGGCGCTCATGTGCTGCGCACGCTGACGAGCCTGGGTGCCCCGGCCGCCGCCGCAGCCGCCGCCCAGAAGTCAGTGGTCGCCGGGCTCACCGTCGCCGCGCACCTGCCCCCCGCCCTGCACGGCCTGGCCGCGCAGGCTGCCCGGCAAGCGTTCGTAGACGGGCTGTCCGCCGGTTCGCTGGTGGCCGCCGCGGGCACCGCCGTGGCGGCCGTGGCCGCCCTGGCGTTCCTGCCCGCCCGCGCCAAGCAACCCCCTCCTGGCGGCACGCCAGCGCCTGTGCAGACGGGGACCGGCGGGCAGGGCCGGTCGTTGCCTGGCATCGTGGCGCGTTGACTGCTCGTGGCCGAGACCCAACTAGGAGCAGCATCCGCCCCGGCGTGAGTCGTCCGCCTGAGTCGTCGGTGTTCATTGGCCGGGCGGGTGGCTTGTGAGGGGCGTGAGCTGATGAATGTCGTGGCGGCGCCGTAGCGCTTCAATGCCAGCTTGGTCCGGTGGGCCTCCGGCGGCAAGCAGGTCGGTGAGTTCCTGAAGGTAGATCTCGTGGCCGGCCGGGGATACGAGGAAGAGCATCCGGGCTGGTTCGGGTCCTGGGTTGAAGAAGGCATGCGGGCAGCCGGCGGGCACGAGCATGAAGCTTCCCGGCCCGCCCCGCAGCACCGTGGCGCCGGTCTCCGACTCCCAGGTGCGCCAATCGTCGCTGGCCTTGGCAATCGGTTGGAAGGCGAGCAGGTCGAGTTCGCCCTCGAGTACGTAGAAGATCTCTTCGGCCTGCTGGTGCAGGTGCGCTCCGACGTCGAATCCGGGGGCGACCTCGGCCTCGAACGCCGACCAGATCTTCGACCGTTCGGCGCCCGCCTTCAGGGTCATGGTCTGGATCTTGCGACCGCCGCCTGGCGGTAGCAGCAGTCCGTCGGTCATATCCGCTCGCTTTCTGTGCTCAGGGTTTCCATTCGGTCGCGCGCAACCAGGTCTCCAGCCGCATCAGGCCCGGGTGGTATGCCCGCAGCGCCGAGAGGTCGGCTAGTTCGGAGGGGTGATCGTTGAAGAACGTGAACATCTGGGCCAGTTGCGCGTCGAAGGCGCGGATCTGCTCGATGGGCGTCTGGCGGAAACGCGCCCGCAGGCCGCAGACACGGCCGAAGGTGTCGGCGATCTGCGGAGGTGTGAGTGCGTCCCCGGCGATCTCGACGGTCTGGCCGAGGAAGTGGCCGGGCCGTTCGAACGCGATCGCCGCGAACGCGCCGACGTCGCGCACCGAGATCAGCTGCATCGGAAGCTCTGGCCGTACGGCGATACTGACCACCAGCTCACCGTCGTCCAGGACCGGGCGATTGTAGGTGGCGAAATTGTCCATGAAGGAGACAGGACGCAGGATAGTCGCCGGAACCCCGACCGCGTGGATGTGCTCTTCGATCCGCGCCTTGCTTTCGTAGTAGGGAATTCCTGAACGGGCGCTCGCTCCATCGATCGAGGTGTACACGAGATGCTCGATTCCGGACTCCTGGGCGAGGCCGGCCACCGCCTTTCCACGCCGTTCTTCCGCCACCACCCCTTCGGGGCTGATCTTGGGACCGGCCATCATGGTCAATACGAGGAAGACTCCGTGCATGCCTTCCATTGCCGTCCGGAGCGAGGCCGGATCATCCAGGTCGCCGACGACGAGGCTGGCTCCTGCGTCCTGCAGCGCCTTGGCGGCCGGCGAATCGGGGTTGCGGACCATGGCATGGACCGTCCGGCCACGCTCGAGCAGGTGCCGCGCGGTCGCACCACCCTGCTGCCCGGTAGCGCCGATGACCAGTACCGGTCCCTTTTGGTTTCGCATATGAAACTCCTCAGGCCAGGCCTCGGGTACGTGGCCGTAAACGCCAGGTTAATAAGACCTGCCCGGCCGGTCCGGGTACAGATACTGCTAGCCTGCAGCCTGTTAACTGTCCACTTCCGTCGGGAGTCAAGCCGACGTGACGAAAGGCCACGAGACCCCGCAGTCAGCCCGCCGCGCCGAGCTGGCCGCTTTTCTCCGCGCTCAGCGGGCACGGCTGCGGCCGGCCGATGTGGGACTGCCGGAGGACTGCGATCCCGGCCTCCGCCGGACTCCCGGCCTGCGGCGCGAAGAGGTCGCCCGGCTCTCCGGTGTCGGCGTCACCTGGTACACCTGGCTGGAACAGGGCAGGAACATCTCGGCGTCGGAACAAGTGGTTGAGGCGCTGGCCCGGGCGCTGCTGCTCGATGACGACCAGCGCCGGCACGTCCGTGGCCTGGCCGGGCTCGCTACGGCGGTGGGCGAGACACGCATCGACGATGTGCTTCCCCGTCTGCAGCGACTGGTCGACGCGGCCGCCCCCGCCATCGCCTCCATCTATGACGTGCATTTCGACTACGTGGCGTGGAACACGCCCTACGAGCGGCTCCGGCATGACCCTGCGACGCTCCCCGGCGCCCGGCGCAATCTCTTGTGGATGATGTTCACCGACGCGGAGAGCCGTGCCCGCATGGTCCGCTGGGAACCGGCTGCGCGTGCGGTGCTTAGCCAGTTCCGGGCCGCCGCCGGCCAGCGACCCGGCGACCCGCGATTCGCCACAATAGTGGCAGGGCTGACCGAGGCCAGCCCAGAATTCCGGGAGTGGTGGGCGGAGCACCCTATCCGCTACTTCAGACCAGCGACGATCAAGATTGATCATCCCGAGATTGGACAGCTCGACCTCGAGATGTTCCAGCTTCGCCCGGTCGAGCACCCTGACCTGCTCATGGTCCTGCAGGTACCCAGGAGCCGGGATGATCTCCATAGGGTCACTTCGCTGCTCGACGTCCCGGACCGAAGGCGATGACCTGCCTGCCGTGCCGCCATGTCCACCGACAGCGCCGGGGCGGTCGGCCGCGCGATGATCGTGGTCCCGTTCGACCCGGGCGCTACGCGGGGTCGGGCTATCCCGTCCCGCCATCCGGCAATCCCGAGTGATCCGTGCGCTGGGCCGGGCAAGCCCCTCAGGGACTGGTCGCCGCCGTCATGAAGAACGGCACGGCCGCGAACAGCCGGTCGGCCCGAGCGCGTTCCCGCTGTTCGGCGATCCACGCGTCGGCCTGCGCACGTGCGATCGCGCCGTGCTCGCAGCAGACCTCGGCGAGGCGGGTGAGTACCGGCAGGAAGGAGCCGTCGGTGAACACCCCCGTGTGCACTTCCACCGTCACTTCGCGGAAGCCCGCGTCCAGCAGCAGGTTGCGGTACTGACGGGCGGCCCGCGGCGACGGCACCTGCTCCCCGCGCTTCCGCACGATGGTGCGGGTGAGCTCCGGGTCGCTGGAGTCGATCACAAACGTGTCCCAGTCCTGCCCGCACAGTACGAACATCAGCGAGGTCCTGACCGAGCATTACCGCCGGGCCCATCCCGAAGCTCTCGGCATCCCCGTCGAGTAACGGAGTCAAGTCTCAGCGGCCGGGATTCCACCGCGCACGTCCGCCAGCTCGGAGCGCACTTGCTGCCGACCTCGGCCCGCAGGTGACGGGCAGCTGCCGGCGGGGAAGCTCTCCACTCCCAGCCCGTGGTATGCGCTATGGCGGTCGGGCGCGGCTGGCATGTCTAGGCTGATCACCGTCCCTCGGATGTTCCGGTGCCTCCGGTAGGCCGTGATGCAGAAATCCGGGCCGGGCCGGTTGGGCCGGCCGGCGGAGGGTACCGGTAGCCGCATGCCCGAATCCGTCCAGGTGAAGGAGTAGGACATGCTCACGCTGACCGACAGCGCCGTCTCTGCGATCCGCGGCCTGACCTCGCAGCCGGAGTTGCCCGTGGAGACCGGCCTGCGCATCGTGGCGCACGGTGATGGGGCGCCATCGTTCCAGGTCGCGCTGGCCGAAGGGCCGGTCGCCGGTGATGAGGTGGTTGAGGACGATGGTGCCCGCGTCTTCCTCGAACCCGCCGCGGCGGCGGTTCTCGACGGCAAGTCACTGGACGCGCAGGTAAATGAGCAGGGCCAGGTGGCCTTCAGCGTCTCCGATCGGGCGGCCTCCTAGCAGGTCCTGCCTCGCCTGCCACGCGGGTTCGCCGGAAGGGTTCGCTACGTGACCCCCCACGGAGGGGAGTCACCGGGTTGGAGCCGGAGCGCTGCTGACTACCGCAAGATGCGGAACAACGCCCGGTCAGGCTGGCACTGCAAACGGCGCTGCTACGCCAAGAGCCACCTCGCGGCGAGCTCCAGCACGTCTGCGTGGCTGCGTGCGCCGTGATCGGCGGCCATGAAGTGGTGGCCGATCACGAGTGAGAAGGCGAGCGTGCTGCGGGCTTCGGCCTCGTCCTCGTCGGGGCAGATGGCGCCGAACAGCAGGCGCAGGTAGTCCATGCGCCGGTTGTCGACGCGCCGGAGGCGCTCGGCGACCGCCTGGTCACGCCGGGCCCAGTCGCGGATTGCCAGGTCGATCGGCAGCAGCTCGCTGGAGAAGGTGAGCGCGCCCGCCAGCCGCAGCTTGGCCCTGACGTCGCCGCCGTGGCGCTCGACCCGTTCGAGCACCTCATCGGTGCTCATCCGCTCCCAGGAGTCGAGCATCTCGTCCAGCAGCGCGTTCCGGTCGGCGAAATGCCCGTAGAAGCCGCCCTTGGTCACGCCGAGCGCCTGCGCCAGGGCCTCGACCCGGACGGCGTCCGGGCCGCCGGCCGCCAGGGCCCGCAAGCCTTCCTCGACCCACCTGCCGCGGGGCGTCCGGGTGATGGCGGCCATGGCCTCTAACTATCACCTCCGGGAGTTGACAGCACTGCTGGCGGTGCTACATTTCATCTATACGGTACCGTATAGATGGAGGTTCCCGCATGCGGCTCCCGAACACCGCGCACACCTCCCGGCCCTGGCGCATCCACCAGCTGACGGGCGACTTCCGGCTCGAGGACGTGTGGGCACTGCCGACGCCGGGCGGCCCGGATGACTTCCCTCGGCTGGTGCAGTGGCTGGCTTCGCGCGGCGACCCGTCGCGCACCTCCGCCTCCTGCGCCGTCCGCGCGCTCTGGGCGATCCGCTGGAAGGCCGGGGAGCTGCTCGGCTGGGACGGCCCGGACGCCGGCCCTGGCTCCAGGGTGCCGACGCTTCGCGACCGGTTGCCGGCGGATCTGCGCGAGGCCCCATCCGGCCCGGACTTCGCTGCCCTCCCCTTCACCTCGCTGTACCTGACCAGCGACGAGTGGGCCGCCGAGATCGTCAACCGGACCGTTCACGGGGTCATGCACCTCGGCTGGGTTCCGGATGGGACCGGCGGCTACCGCGGCCAGATGGCCGTCCTGGTCAAGCCAAACGGGCTGCTCGGGACCGGCTACATGGCCGCGATCCGGCCGTTCCGGCACCTGATCGTCTACCCGCAGATGCTGCGGGAGATCGGGCGGGGCTGGCAGGCGCTCCCCAGCGATCCGGCGCCGGCGCACGCGTAGCTCAGATGGTCTAGTCAAATCCCGGATCGGGGATCCGGTACCACGGGACAGAACAGGGACGCCGGCGCCGGCCATGAACCGGGACACTGCCATCGGCCTCCTCGACCGACTGCACAAGGCGCAGAACGAGTTCTACCCGGGCGGCTTCAGCAGCTCCTCGCCCCCAACATCACATGGACCGTCCCTGGCGACAATCGCATCGCCGGGACCTACCGCGGTCTGCCGCTGGGCGGCCGGGAACCGGGCATGCGCACGCCACCGCTATCGCAGACACGACCGCCAGCTGGACACATAAGGTCAATGTGAACTGGCGCTGACCCCTTCGTGCGGAGGGAGCCTGGCGGCGCCGAAGCCGCCCATAAGGAGCCCGGCCATGCCAGAGCACGACGACCTCCTGCTCGGTCGCCGCGACGACTCGCCGCCTGTTCCCTTCGGTGAGCTAGGCGGTCTGGAGCGGCGTGCGATGCTCCGTTGCCGCGAGCACTGCAGGGACTGATGCGCGTGTCTGGCGCGGCATAGACCGGGCACCCAGTGTTGGCGATGTCGGTGTGCCCGGAGCTAGCGGTGGATCTCGACTACGCCGGAGCTGCCGTCGACGGTGACGACCTGCCCGTTGCGCAGGCGTGTGGTGGAGTCGCCGGTGGCGACCACGGCGGGGATGCCGTATTCCCGGGCGACCAGGGAAGCGTGTGCGGCAAGAGTGCCCCCGTCGGTGATTACCGCGGCGGCCTTTGCGAACAGTGGGGTCCAGGCGGGGGCGGTGGCGCGGGCGACCAGGACCTCGCCTGGCTGGAAGCTGGCGAAGTCGCCCGGGTCGAGGATGACCCGGACCTGGCCGGTGGCCCGCCCCGGGCTGGCCGGATCGCCGACCAGGGCTCCCTGCGCAGCCGGTGCCCCGGTGCGTGCGGCCTCGATCGCCTTGATGTAGGTCCTGCGGGCGAGGGCCGGGGCCTTGCCGAGCTGAAGTGGGGCGATCAGGCGCCGCTGCCGCTCCCACCGCTCCCGGCGTCCCCTGACGGTCTCCGGCGAGGGGAGTGACGCGCCGCGGAGCGCGGATTCCAGCTCGGCATGGGTCAGGAAGAAGACGTCCTCGGGCCGGCCGGTGGTGCGGCGCCGGGCGAGTTCGGCACCGAGCTGCAGCGCGCAGCGGCGCAGGACCGGCCAGCCTAGGCTGAACTGCCGGGTTTGCTGCTCGCGGACCACGGCGTAGGTCTGGGCGATCGAGAGCAGCCGATCGAACCGCCGCCGAAGCCGCCGCCGGCCGGCGAGCGCGGCCCGGCACGCCGACTCGGCCGCTTCACGCCTGGCCGCCAGCTCACGGTGGCGATGCAGGATCTCAGCCCCGGGGCCGGGGGTGCCCAGTTCCCCGGCCGTCGGCCAGTACCAGTCGATGCTGTGCAGGGCGTGCGGCGGCAGGTCCGGCTCGGTGCCGGCCAGCCCGGACACCAGTACCTGCGGGCTCGCCCCGAGACCCGGCACGTGTGCGCGGCAGAACTGAGTGAGGGCGGCCTCGATCTTCCACTGGGAGCCGGCCAGTGTGGCGACTGACCATGAGTACTCGCCCGCCACCTGGCCCACCTGCTCGATCAGCCCGGCCAGCTCGGCAGCCGGCGCGGCTGCGGCCGCTGCCTGCGCCGCCGCGACAACCCGGCGGTAGCGGGGCAGCAGCTCCTCCCGCCAGTGCCGCGTCATCCGGGCCAGCTCCCCGGGCATCCGCTCGGGGTGCAGCAACAGCAGCACCACCCGTGGGGCGGCCAGCATGGCCCCCGGATGCCGCAGCACCTGCAGCGCGGGTGAGCCGTCCACGCGCGGCGGCGGCGTGGTGTAGTACCAGCCGTTGACCACCGCGCCTGCGGGCCGCATCGGGATCCCTGACTCGGCCTGCATGGCCCGCGCGGCCCCCCGTTCCAGCAGCGGCAGCAGCCAGTCGGCGAACAGCGGTGTCAGCGGCTCGGGCAGCCATTCGCCGAGGCGGAAGTTGCGCAGCCACCATCCGCTGCCGGGCGGGCTCCATGTCAGCGGCTCGGGCAGGGCGGTCATCGGCCGGGCCTGGAGCAGGAATACCCGGCCGGCGCCGATCGCCCATTCCACGTCCTGCGGCGCGCCGAAGAGCGCCTCCGCGCGGCGCGCGAGCCGCGCGACCTGCCGGGCCTGCCCGGCGTCGATGGCAGCCTCGGCCGACCGCCGGCATCTGGCCTGCCCGGCGCGCAGCACCCACTCATCACCGACCGCCTCGCCCCCGACCAGCCGGTCCCCAAGGCCCCGCACCGCGGTGATCACCGTCTCGTCGCGATCCCCGGTGATCGGATCCGCGGTGAAGGCCACGCCCGCGGCCTGCGCCGCGACCATCACCTGCACCAGGACGGCCATCGGCGCGGTCTGCGCCGGGCCTGCCGTCCCGGCCAGTCCCTCCCGGTAGGCGGCCACCCGGCCGGCTGTCCCGGATTGCCAGACCCGCCACACCGCGGCGGCGACGTCCGCCGGGGCGACGTTCAGCACGCTCTCATACATCCCGGCATACGATGCGCCCGGCAGGTCCTCGGCTGCGGCGGAGGAGCGCACCGCGTACCGATCTCCGCCAAGCCTGCGGGCGGCCGCCGCCACCGCGGGCTTGGCTACCTCCCAGGCCTGGAACGCCTCGGGCGTGACCACGAACCCCGCAGGCACCGGCAGGTCGGCCGCCGCCAGCCGGGCCAGATTGAACGCCTTCGACCCGACCCGGCCCGGCCCCATCCCCCCAGCCACGGCCAGGTCCACGACCTCGCCCTGCCCGATTCCCCCAGCCACGGCCAGGTCCGCGGCCTGACTCGGCCAGCCCAGCCCACCCTGTACTGCCATGATCGTCACCTCCGCGCCGTCCTATCAGGTGCCTGGCAAGCAGCGCCCGGTAACCCTGCTTTACTGACTGACTAGTCACCCACTATACTAGTCCTTATGTCAAGGGTTACAGCCGTTACCAAGCAGACGACGCGGGCGAGGCTGCTCGCGGCCGCAGCGCAGGAGTTCGCCCGGGCCGGGCTCGAGCGTGCCAGCGTCGACGCGATCTCCCTCGCCGCGGGCTACGCCAAGGGAACGATCTACAACTACTTCGCCTCCAAGGAGGAGCTCTTCCTCGCTGTGGTCGAGGAGGCCTCCGCGCAGGCCACCGCCTCCAGCCCGGCGCCCGCCGGCGCTGCGGCCAGGGAGCGTCTCGCGGCAGTCCTCGCCGGGTTCTGTGCCTGGGCCCGCGAGCATGACGCCCTCGCCCGGGTGCTTGTGCGCGAGTGCCTGATGGGCACCCCAGGGCTGTACCCCCGGGTGATCGGAGCGGAGGCGCCGTTTGTCGGCGAGCTGGAAACGATCCTCCGGGACGGGGCGCGCCGCGGCGAGCTCCGCGACGACGTCCCGGCGGAGCTTCTCGCCCTGGCGATCGCCGGGCTTGCCGACCTCGCACTGGTTGAACACTGGTCCTCCGGCGGTGCCCGCCCGGCACTCGAGGAGATCCCGCAGATGGTGCTCACCCTGCTGCTGGGCACCCGATCCGCGATAGGCGACCCGTGACCCGCCCGCTCCGGATGCTCGCGGCCGTGCTCCTGGCACTGCTCGCTGCCTAGCGCGGCTTTCGTGCTCCGCAGCCGGTTAGGGAAGGTGCGCGCTGGTACTGGCGCCCACGTTGCCGGTGGTGTCGTAGGTCCAGGCGGTCACGGAGACAGGCCGCGTGGCTGGCGCCGTGAACGAGGCCGAACTGCCGGTGCCCTGATAGGCAGTGTTTCCGGTGAACCAGGCGCCGGGAGCATGAGCGGACGGATACCAGCGGATGATGACACCCGCCAGGTCGCTGTCCGGCGGATTCGTCCAGCTGAGCGTGACATGGCTGCCGCTACGCGTGAGTTGCAGGCCGGTCACCGGACCCGGGGGGGTGAGGTCAGCGGCCTCATGGAACCGCATCCTGACGGTCACCCAGTAGGGAACACTGGACTGGCAGGTGGCCTTGAGCAGGGCATCGAGCCGGGATAGCAGATGGTCCGGCCCCACGGTGGCCAGGTCGTTGACCGTCACCGAGCCGCTATTCAGTTCGCACCCTCCGTCTCCCTGGGCAATGCTCATGGTGAACGGCGGCGCAGGCACGACGTTCTGGTAGGTGTAGGTGGTGCCTGGTGTCAGTCCCTGCGTGTCCGAGAAGTCCGCCGTCCAGACTGTGGCGTCCGGGCTGGGCGGGGGCAATGGCTGGAAACCCTGGCTGATGACGCTATACGGGCCGCCTGCCGACACCGAGGGAATGACCTCGTGCGACGGGGTGGCGGGCCAGTTGGTGTCCACCGTCCACGTGGAGGTGCCGACCGCGCCCAGGCCGTCAAGTGAGACAGCCGTCTTTCCGGTTGATGCCGGCACGATCAGCTCGGCGTGCCGAGGGCCTCGCGCCTTCGGCGTGAAACCGACCCAGACCTTGCAGCCGGTGGCGGTCAGCGTGCCGGTGCAGTTCTGTTTGCGGATGGGGAAGTCCGCGGCGTCAGGACCGGTCACGTATGGCTGGGATACGGTCACCGCCGTGCCGGAGGTGAGCCGGATGTTCACCGGATGATCCTCCGCCGACTGGCCGGGGTAGACCGTGGTCCATGGCCAGGCCACCTCGTCCGGCGAGACCTCGTAGGCCGCTTGCGGGTAGCCGATCTTCAGCTCGCCGATGTCCGCATCGCCGGCACCGAAACTGAGGCAGTAGCGGGTGAAGACAATGTCCAGCCTGGTGATATCACCATTGGCCGCGCGGGCGATGTCGCGGACCTCGAAGCTGCCGCTGCTGCCCCCGCACGGGTTGGGTCCGCCCCAGATGCTGATTCCCGGGCGCCCCTTGCTCAGCTGCCCCTGGGCGTCTTGCGCCCATGGATAGTACCCTGGCGCGAAGCGCCGGTTGCTGCCGTAACGCGAGGCGAACTCCACGTTGTAGAACGACCCGTTGGGCTCGGTGATGTACATGGCGTACGTCTCATAGCCGCCCGCGTTCCACTCCTGCTGTGTCGTCGCGCTCGCGTTAGCGGTTCCACTGCCCGCGTGCAGGTAGGCGGCGCCGTTGGCCCCAGAGATGCTGAACGACCAAGACGGCGCTGGCCCGGAAGTGGCGCCGGCACGCGTGGTGTGCGCGCTCGTGGTGTGCGCGCTCGTGGCGTGTGCGCTGGCGGCCGGCAACACCAGGCCCGCCACAGCGAGCGCGCCGGCCAGCATATGGCAATGCAACCTTGCGGCCTTGGGTATCAAGAGTTCCCCTAGTTATGGCGCTTGCCGCTCCGCTCCCCGCGCCAAGCGCGTACCGGGCTAGTCCGAAGTGTCATCCTAGATTCCCGATGCCCCCTTGCGGGGGCACTCCCGGCGGGATAAGGACAGGCTTACGCGACGCGCCGATCCTGGGGTGCCCGGCGCATTCGCAGGGGTGCCACGTCTGGGCTGGGCCTGGCCCAGGTGCCACTGCGCACCCAGCGGCTTCGCCGGAGCCGCAAACCTGGCTCTCACATATGCTCTCTCAGCCCGTTATGAAAGGTCCCGTGGCCGGTCGGAGCCAGCTAGCGATTCGGGCGCCAGAAAACCCGCTCGCGGGTCGGGCCCATGTCTGGTCACGGCTAGCAGCCGGTCTCTAGCTTGAAGATCTCCGCGTCCCGGACCGGGAGCGATGCGTGCGACTGCGCGATCACCCACTGCCCCTGTTCGCGGACCAGGACACAAGACATCCGTACCGGGCGCTCGGCACCGCTCC
>WNGG01002058.1_pt1 | contig 22860 bp, 21 predicted proteins | sample 5400661 | NCBI WGS metagenome assembly WNGG01 (sample SAMN13153372, study PRJNA577476) | soil metagenome | isolation source: 100 cm soil or saprolite under Garry oak tree replicate 1 | place: USA:California | collected 2016-06-15
GCCTCGTCCGAACAGCCAACAGGCGAACGCCCAGCCGCAGCCGCCATCGACATCTCCATCGGCCGGCTACACCCCTCCGGAGCCCGATCTTTCCATCAAGTATCAGGTGATGCTTGGGCTACCGCTGGATCTGCCCCCGAGCCTGCCGCAGGCCAGGGCAGGCGATCCGTTCGACGCTCCGGCGTCCAAGGCCGCCGACGTTGCATCCAGCCTGGTGGCGGAGTTTCGACGTCGTCTCAAGACATGCGCGAAGCTGCCGGCATCGGTCGCTCCCTCCGACAAGATCAGCATCAAGCTGCGGGTGTTCATGACGCTTGAAGGGAAGCTCGCGGCGGAGCCGATTTTGATCGAGGCCAGCGCATCGGCCAAAGGGCCCGCGCTGATGCAAAGCGCGATCGGCGCCCTGCAGGCCTGCCAGCCCTACGCGATGTTGCCGGCGGACAGATACGGTGAGTGGAAAGTGCTCGATCTCAGCTTCACGCCGCTGGATTTTTCGGGCTCGTCTTAGCGCGAGGATGAGGGTTAGCCCCCCATCGCGCTCCAGGCATCGGAGGCGAACTGCCGGCGCCAGGTGACGATCACGACCAACGCCGTCGTGACGAACAAAACCCAGGGACTGACGAACCAGCCGAGATAGCCGAGCGCGAAGAAGAACGCACGCTGGCCGCGATTGAAATGCCGGCCCGCGGCCTCGAACAATCCTGTCGTCCTGATGACATGTGCTTCGGCCTCCGGCGTGTCGCGTTGCGCGGCCGGCGGCATCGCCCCGAGCAAGATGGCGACGTAATTGAACAACCGGTAGGCCCAGGCAAATTTGAAGAACGCGTAGACGAAGATCAGGATCAAGCCGACGCATTTAATCTCCCAAAGCGCGGGCGAGGGACCAAGATTGATCGGCAATGCGCCCAGGATGCCCAGCGCTTCGTTGGTCGATCGCAGCAGAGCCAGCGCGCCGCCGACCGCGAGCAGGCTGGTGGAGGCAAAAAAGGCCGTGCCGTTTTGCAGCGACCCCATGATCTGCATGTCGACCATGCGGGCCTCGCGGTCGAGCAGGCGTCGGATCCAGATCTCGCGATAGGCATGCATGCGGGCAGACAGGCTGTTGCGCCCATACGCGGTATGCTCGAGCGTGACGGCGTACACCGTCCATTCGAGCAAGAAGAAGCCGACCGCTAGAATATCGACCGAATATGCACCCATGTTGCATCCCCCGGGCGGTTGTGAATGCATGGCATGCATGACCGATCGCGGCAACCGCGACGGCGGCCCATCGGCGGGTTGGAGGTTTCCCACCCGCTATGGCAGGATGACAGGCGAAAGGGGGGCTCGCATGGCTTTGAAGCTCGTCATCGGCAACAAGAACTATTCGTCGTGGTCGATGCGGCCGTGGCTGGCGCTGCGAGCCAACAATATCGCCTTCGATGAAGTTTTTATCCCGCTCTATGCCGGTGATGCCGACAAGAAGCGGATTTTGAGTTTCACACATTCGGGCAAGGTTCCCGCGCTGATCGACGGCGACGTCACGATCTGGGATTCGCTGGCCATTATCGAATACCTCGCTGAACGGTTTCCGGAAGCGCTGCTGTGGCCCGAGGACCGCGCTCGCCGCGCCCATGCGCGCTCGATTTCAGCGGAGATGCATTCAGGCTTCATGGCGCTGCGCAACGAATGCGGCATGAACCTGCATCGGCCGGTCGGCGCCATCGCGTTGTCGGCTGATGCGCGCGACAACGTCGCGCGCATTCAGCAGATCTGGATCGATTGCCGCGAGCGCTACAGGCAATTTGGGCCGTTCCTGTTCGGAGCCTTTGGCGGCGCGGACGCCATGTTTGCGCCGGTGGTGCATCGCTTTCGCACTTACGCGATCGAGGTGGCACCTGAGGCACGGGACTACATGAATGCGATGATGTCGCTGCCGGCCTTTCAGGAGTGGACCACCGCGGGCCTCGCCGAAACCATCGTCATCGAGAAGTTGGAGATGGTGTAGTCCCCCCGTTGCGCGACGTTGGCCGTCATCGCTGCCTGAAAGGGAGTTGGAGGGCTGTCTGAATTTGGGATGGCGTTGCGCCCGGAGCCGTCGGGGGGAGGGGTTCTGACGACCGCAGGATAGATTCATCCGCGACCGGGCGGAAGCGTGCTTATCGTACTGAAAAACCTGCAAAATTCTTCTACTTGCCATGTCCGGATGTAACTGGCCAACGTGACTGGCCCTGTGGTATACGCTGCCACCGGGGTTTTAGTCGGCCATTGCAGCGGGACCGTGGGCATGGCCGACGTTTTTGCGTGATGGGAGAGGGCGTTGAAGCATAAATATACCGTTGGAGAGACCGTCTATTTCACTGCGAGCAATGTCGCGCGTCCGGCCGCCAGCGGCACCTATGAGGTGATGCGGCTGCTTCCGACCGACGGCGATGACTGCCAGTATCGGATCAAAAACTCGACCGAGGCTTTTGAACGGGTGGCCAAGGAAAGTCAGCTCGACATTTCCTGAGAGCTGCGCGCATGGCCTGGTGACGGTTCAGATTTCACTTGTCGTCAAAAGGCCCGGATCGCAGAAACATTATGCGGTAAGCTGAGTGCGGGAGAATCGGCACTCACTTCCGCCGCGTGCGTTTCTATGCCGCGTTGAAGGAAACCGCGCATGAACTGGGCCTGGACTACATCATTTGATCAACTCTGGCGTTCACCGACCTTTCCGATGTGGCTGATTTTGGCCGCGGCCGGGTTCTTCGGGATCATCCTTTTGATCACGCTGTTGCGCGCCGAGAAATCGGTCGCCAACGGCGCATTGACGGTAATTACGTTGCTGGCCATCGGCATCGCAGTCGCCGCCACCATGCGCTCGTTCGGTTCGGGCGATCGCGGCGCGTCGGGTGAAACCAGATCCCCCCAGCAGACCAGTGCTGTGCTGCCGGCACTGTCGTGTATCGACGATCTGGCGGGAGAGACCGTTTTGGCGGCCTGCGAAAAGGCATTGTTCGGTTCCGCCGAATCCGTCGCCGCGGGGGTATCTTACGCGGGCTCTCAGATCACCCGGCTGACCGCATTCGGCGATGCCGCCGTAGCCAACAAGAACCTGACGTACGAGCTATTGACGTTGCGCCGTGCGATCGAGCGCGACCGGTATGGGCTGATGGCGCAAGTGCTGATGGCGCGGGACCAATGTACGCCCGCGCAATGCGCGGCTTTCCGGGCCCTGACGGATTCCCACCAGATCGTGGTCAATATGGCCGAGCGGACTTATGACGCCCTGATCTCACGTTACGCGCCGTCGTGGAACGCGCCCGCGGCAGCGCCGGTCGCGGCGCTTTTGTCATCGGTGCCCACCGGCAAGCCCACCAATGCCGAATTTCCCACGGCAGCCTCGACTCCCGCAGTCAACATCATGACACCTGAGCCGGGTTCGGCAACCGCGCCATCCGCGTCGCGGGCGTCAGCATCGGCGCCACCTCCGGCACCGGCATCGGCGGCGAACGCGGCATTGCTTTCACCGCGCCCGACGTCAAGCGCATCTCCCGCCGCGCTGGCGGCGGCTAAAAAGCCGCCGGCGGCGCCGAAGCCCTCGCGTGCCGCGGCCGCACCGGTTCAGCTTGCGCCGCCGGCGTCAGCCACCGGGGCGGCGAATGAATGACACTTTCAAAAGCCGTCGCTGACCGCTAACTTCGAAAGCCATGCCGCTTCATCTCATCAAGCTTGCCGTCGGCTGCGAATCCGTCAAGGAACTCAAGAGCTGGGTCGCCCAGCGCATGCAAACCGCGAAGCAAAAAGGCTTGCCGCGTCATCATATACATATCACCCGGATGACGCCGAAACGCGGCGAAGAATTGGTGGCGGGCGGCTCGCTTTATTGGGTAATCCGGGGGGAAATCGCGGCCCGCGAAAAAATCCTCGCGATCGAGCCGTTCCGCGACCGCGACGGGATCGGGCGATGCCGGCTGGTGATGCAGCCCAAAGTGATCGCGGTGCTGCCGCGGCCGATGCGCGCGTTCCAGGGCTGGCGCTATTTCGCCCAAAGCGACGTTCCGCCGGACCTGGGTTCCATGGGCGCCGGCGTTGCGGCGATGCCCGAGCCGTTGCGCCGCGAATTGCGCGATCTCGGGCTGCTGTAAGCCGCGGGCTGTTTCAGCGCGTTTTCAAGCGAAGCCTGCTCCGGACTTGATCCGGGGTGGAGACCGGTTCGCGTTAAGAAAACGCGTCGGGGCTACTTTGCATGGGGTTGTTTTCGCGATTTTGTGTCCGGGCCTGCGGTGCACCGCCCATAGCGCGTGAAGCCCACATCTAGGCCCCGATATTGTCGATCAGGCGCGTCTTTCCAAGCTTTGCCGCAACCAGAATTCGCACCGGCCCGTCCTTCACCGAGGCCACCGGCGCAAGGCTGTCGGCGTGCCGCGCCTCGAAATAGTCGAGGACGAAACCGGCGTTCGTGATGAGTTCAGCGCCGCCGGCCATCGCAGCCTCGATGTCCTGGCCCGCCCGCAAATGCCTGGCGCTTTCCTTCATGGCGCGATAGAGCGTCGGCGCCATCAGCCGTTCCTCCGCCGACAAATAGACGTTCCGCGAAGACATCGCGAGGCCATCGCGCTCCCGCACCGTTCGCGAGCCAATCACCTTGACGCCGAGGTCGAGGTCGAGGGCCATCCGCGTCACGACCCGCAGTTGCTGGAAATCCTTTTCCCCAAAAATTGCGAAGTCCGGCCGGCACTGCGTGAACAGCTTGCCGACCACGGTGGCGACTCCGCCGAAAAAATGCGGCCGAAAGCGATCCTCCAGACCTGCCGTAGCCGGCCCTTCGGTCGATATCCTGGTGGCAAAGCCGTCGGGGTACATGGTCTTGACGTCCGGATTCCAGATCAGGTCGACCTTCTCGGCGGCGAGCTTGGCGACATCGGCTTTCCAGGTTCGCGGGTAGGAACCGAAATCTTCGGATGGCGCGAACTGGGTGGGATTGACGAAGATCGAGACGATAACCTTTGTGGCGCGACGTTTTGCCAGCCGAACCAGCGACACGTGGCCGTCATGGAGTGCTCCCATGGTTGGCACCAGCGCGACGGTCGCCCTTTTCAGGCGCAGGCTATCGAGCGCGCGCCGCAATGCAGGGACCGTGCGGACGATCATGGGGCTTCGCGGCATCTGGACTCGTTCTGGTACGATCAGGAAGGCGGCGGCTTCTGACCTTGCGGCGGGAAGCGCCACCTTATCAAAGCCGGCGCGTCGTCGCCAAGCAGTCAGTCGACGTTCGGGTTCGGGCCGGCCGCGGCGAGCTGTCGGTTGTGTCTGCGTCAGACGTAAAGTGCTGCCGAGTCGCGGCTGCGATTCATCGTTAAGGCACACGTTGAATGTTTCGAATGAATAGCTGCGCATTTCACTTGACCGCGCTCGCGCGTAGTTGAAAGTATTCGCAGGGGTCAAATCATGTTGATGCAAACGAGTCAGGGGCAATCGGGCTCCGCACATGTCGTTGTGTTGGGCAACGAGAAGGGCGGTTCGGGTAAATCCACCACCGCCCTGCACATTGCTGTGGCCTTGTTGAAGGCAGGCCAGCGTGTCGCCACCATCGATCTCGATTGTCGCCAGCAAAGTTTCACCCGTTACATCAACAATCGTCGCGTCTGGGCGCGTCGCACCGGCCTCGATCTGCAACTTCCAGTGCATTGCTGCATCAAGCTTGGCGAGACCATGCAGATCGCCGACAACGAATCATCCGAGTTCCAGCAATTCATGGACGCGGTGAGTGCGGTCGAGCGGACTTTCGATTTCATCGTCATCGATACCCCCGGGTCCGACAGCTATCTGATGCGTCTGGCGCACTCGATGGCCGATACCCTGGTGACGCCGATCAACGACAGCTTCCTCGACTTCGACGTCCTGGGAACCGTTGACCCCGCGACCTATGCCGTGACCGGCGAGAGCCACTATGCGGAGATGGTCCGCGATACCAGGCGCAAGCGCCGCCAGCTCGACGGCGTCAGCACCGACTGGATCGTGGTCCGCAACCGGCTGTCGATGTTGGGGTCGCGCAACAAGCAGCTCGTTGCCGATGGTCTCAAGGATTTGTCGTTCCGGCTTGGCTTCCGCGCGATCGATGGCTTTGCCGAACGGGTGGTTTACCGCGAGTTCTTTCCGCGCGGGCTGACCGCGCTCGACGACCTCGACGAGACCACGCTCGGCACCCGCCCGAGCATGGGCCACGTGACGGCGCGCGAGGAGGTCACCAGTCTCTTGCGGCAGTTGAAACTGCCGATCGACGAGCGTGGTCGCCGCCGCGCCGCGAACCGGGCCGAATGGTTCATGCAGGTCGACAAGCCGCTCGAGGTCCACGATATCCTGGGCGCCTGAGGTTTTGCGGTAAGCGGGTACTGCGCGCCATGGAACGATCTGCCGCGCGCCACGTTTTCACCATTCGTTTACCCAAGTCTTGAACAAAACCTTTATTTAAGCCGTCCCAAAGTAGACCGGGTGGCGAACCTTCATTTGTGCACCTGCACAATTAGGGTGCGTCGCACAACGATCAGGCGGTGACTTCACAAAATTTACTCTTCCTGTCACGCCTGCGTGACATATATCATGCACACGGGACCGCAGAGTCCCGAGCATTGGGACATAAGGCCTTAGGGTCGCGGCGCCGAGGGACAACAACATGAAACGTGGAATTGCCATACTGGTTTCGCTTTCCGCGCTAATGACCGTCGCGTATTTCACCGCGAGCAAATGGGCGATCCGCCACGAGACGCTTACGTTCAACGATCCAGTGCGCGGGAACCGTCCGGTCGCCGTCGATATCGCCGTACGGCGCGACAAGGAAATGCAGGCGAATGCCGGCATGATTACGCTGCCGGTGGCGATCCTCAACCACGGCAACACCGTCAAATTCACCGAGTACTCTTTTCTGGCTAACATTTTTGCCGCCCGCGGCTATCTGGCGATCAGCATCCAGCATGATCTGCCGACCGATCCGCCGATGGTGACGAACGTCGGCGAACTCTATGTCGGGCGCTTGCCGCAGTACCAACGCGGCATTGCCAACATCCGCTTTGCGGTCGATGAAATGAAAAAGGTCGAGCCGAACGCGGACTATGATCGTCTGACCATGGTGGGACACTCCATGGGCGGCGACATCTCGATGTATTTCGCCAAGATGTACCCCGATCAAATCAAGAAGGTCGTGACGCTCGACAATCTGCGCGTGCCGTTTATGACGGAGGGCAAATTCAAGATCCTGTCGTTCCGTTCGAAGGACACGGTGTTCAAGGCAGATCCCGGTGTCGTCCCCAATGAGGAAGTCTGCGAGAAGTCCGGCATTACGGTTGTGCAGACCGGCTACCAGCACACCGACATGAGCGACCGCGGTCCCGATAACGTCAAGACCACAATTCAGGGCATGCTCGACAGGTTCCTCGAAGACGACAGCCCGCTCAAGCCGGTCGACACCAACACACCGAAAATCACCGAGCCGGGGCCGGTTGCGCTGTACGCGCCGACCAAGAACTGACGGCCGGCACGCGCCCCGATCCAAAGGCCGCATCAATGCCGGGCGTGACCGGAACGAGCGTAGTCGTCCCGCATTGACCGCTCCCTAATCCCGGCCCACATAAGACTCGCCGCAATCCGCGAGTGCTCATGCCAGGCGAACCGACCAAACCCAAATCCGCAGGTGAAGTGGCCGCAGGCCAAAAGGCTGAGTCCGGCAAAGCCGGCCGATTGCCCGAGGCGACGCCGTCCGCTTCGGAAGACATTGCTGCTTTTGTCGCCAAAGCCCGCGCGATGTCGCCTCATGCCGCCGGCGCCAGGGGCCGGCTGGTTTTTGCGCTCGACGCCACCATGAGCCGGCAGCCGACATGGGATATGGCCTGCGCGCTGCAGGCCGACATGTTCCGCGAGGCTGCGGCCCTCGGCAGCCTCGATATCCGCCTCGTCTATTATCGCGGCCTCAATGAGTGCCGCGCCACGGGGTGGATTTCCGACAGCGCGCAACTGGCAAGATTGATGGGCAAGATCGATTGCCGGGGAGGCAATACCCAGATTGGCAAGGTGTTGTCGGAGGCGCGGCGCGAGGCGGTGGCCTCCGCGGTTCGCGCGGTGGTGTTCGTCGGCGACGCCATGGAGGAGGCAGTCGACGAGCTCTGCGCCAAGGCGGGGGAACTCGGCCTGCTCAAGGTGCCGGTTTTCATGTTTCAGGAGGGCCATGACGACGTCGCCGAGCAGGCGTTCCGCGAGATCGCGCGTCTGACCGGCGGCGCGTGGTGCCGGTTCGATCCCGGCGCCGCGGCGCAATTGCGCGAGCTGTTGCGCGCCGCGGCGGCCTATGCCGCCGGTGGACGCGAGGCGTTGCGGCTGATGTCGAAGACCGGGAGCGGCGCGGCCAAGCTGCTTGGGCAGATGAAGTGAAGGCGCGATTTTCGCTTCGCCCGTTTTTTCGGCGGGCGAGGGTTGCGGCCGGCTCCGCGTGGCGCCTTATTTGATCAGTCCCGCCAGCCTCGGCAGCGTCAGGCTGATCTCCGGGATGCAGATGATGAGCAGCAGCCCGGCAAACAGCGCAAGCATATAAGGCACATAGGTACGGAAGTGCTGCCCGACGCTCAGGTTGGCGAAGCGCAGCGCCATCAATAGCCCGACGCCCATCGGCGGCAGGAACAGGCCGATGCCGACCGCCGCGGTCTGCACGATGTTGAAGTGGATCGGATCGATGCCCATCGTTTCGGCGATTGGAAACACCACGGGAATGAGCACGACCGCGGCGGGCAGGCCCTCCAGCACCATGCCGAACAGGCAACTCATGGCAGCGGTTCCGATCAGGAACAGCCACGGGTGCGCTTTCAGCGGCCCAAGCGCCTGGCCAAGCAACTGTGGCACTCCGCTCACGCCCATCAGGTATTGATAGACCGAGGCGACCGCGAGCAGGAACACCACCGCGGCGGTGAGGATCGCGCTGTCGTAGGCGATCTTGCCCATCTCGCGCCAGGAGACATTGCGGTAGTAGAGCTTGGCGGCGAGGAAGGCGTAACCCGCGACCACGGCGCCGGCCTCGGTCGCGGTGATGATGCCGAGGATGAAGCCGGCAAGGATCACAAACGGCACCACCATCGGCACGGCGGCGTGCAGCGCCGCGTGGCCGAGGCGCTTGAGGCTCGGCCTGGAATCGACCGGCCAGTCGTTCTGGCGCGCGCGGACGTAAACCACCGCCATCAGGCACAGCATGATGACAACGGCCGGAATGAAGCCGGCGACGAACAGCGCCACCGCCGACGTGTTGGTGACCTGCGCGATCACGATCATGAAGATCGCCGGCGGCACCAGCATGCCCATCGCGGTGCCGGCGGCGATCAGCGAGGCTGAATCGCTCCGGTCGTAGCCGGCCCTGGTCAGCGGCGGCATCAGCGCCGAGCCGAGTGCCGAGACTTCCGCCATTTTCGATCCGCAGATGTCGGAGAAGAAATACGCCACCACGATCACCGACATGCCGAGCCCGCCCTTGACCCAGCCGATCAGGGCGCGCGCCAGTTCCACGAGCGCGTGGCTCATGCCGCAGCGCTCCATCAGATTGCCGGCGAACACGAAGGCCGGGATTGCAAGCAGCACCCAGCTCTGCGAGCCGGACACCAGCGCGGAGGAAAGTTGCTGCATCGGGTAGCCTCCGATCCACAGTCCCGCGATGCCGGCCACGCCGAGTGCGAACACGATAGGCATCGAGAGCAGGATCAGCGCAACGAAAACGATGGCGACAGTCGCAAGCAGCATGAATGGTCCCGGTCAGTGCTGGGGGTCGCCTTGCGGCAGCGGGGAGATCATCATCGCGAAGCCGTAGACGGCGATCAGGACGCCGCCGACCACGGAAGACGCGTAGAGCCAGGCGAGATTGATTTCGAGACCGGGCGTCGTGAGTGTGCGGTTGAGCAGGCAAAGCTTGAAGCCGTACCACGCAGCAAGGAGGCCGACGCCTGATATCAGCGCGTGATTGAAACGGTGGATCCAGAGCTGCGCGGTCTTGGGCAGGCGATGCACGAACACCGCGAGCATGAAATGCGAGCGTGACTGGACGCCGATCGCAGCACCGATCAGCGTCAGCCACGCCAGCGACAGCTCGCCCACTTCCTCGACCCAGGTGAACGGCACCGGGTCGACATCGAGCCAGTCGGTTATGGCGCCGACGAAATAGCGCAGGATCACGCCGACCAGCAGGTTGACGATTGCAAGGATGATCAGCGCCGTAACCGTGAATTTCGGGACGGCTGAGAGTATTGGCAGCATGCGCGATGGAATTCCGAAAGAATGATGGGCGGCGAGGGGCCGAAGGCTTGTGGGCAGAAGGCAAGGCTTGGGCAGAAGACAAGGTTTGGGGAACGAAAATTGGGGCCGAAGATCTGGCTCCGGCCCCGCCGCTCACTCAGGCCTTGAAGCCTTCGATCTCGTCCCACAATGCGCCGTACTGGCCCTTGTAGGCCGGCCATATCTTCTGCTGCGCAACTTTCCGGAACTCGTCGACCTTGGCTTCCACCACGGTCATGCCGAACGGCTCCAATTCCGACTTGGCTTTGGCGAAATTGTCGACCGACTCGGTCATCTCGCGGATCTTCTCCTGTGCGGCGCGCGACAGATCCATCATCAGCTTCTGGTGCTCGGCCGACAGCCCGTTCCAGATTTCGAGATTCATCACCGCGTTGGTCGGGCCGTAATTGTGGTAGGTGAGCGAGGCATATTTCGACACCTCGTAGACCTTCAGCGCCTTCATGTTGACGATCGGCAGATCGCCGCCGTCGATCACGCCCTGCTTGGCGGCCGTGATAACCTCGCCCCACGCCATCGGCACGGCGCTGCCACCGAGCCCGTTGATGGTATCGCCGAACACCTTTGCCTGCTGGACGCGGATCTTGGCGCCGCGCAGGTCTTTCGGTTCGATGATCGGTTTCTTCGCGGTCCAGAAATGGCGGAAGCCGTAGTCGAAATAGCAGAGCACCTTGAGCTTGTACTTGTCCTCGATTTCCTTGCTGATCTTGTCGCCGATCCGCCCGTTGAGCATGGCGTAGGCCGAGACATAATCCTTCACCAGATAGGGCACGAGCAGCGCCCCCATTTCCGGGAACACGGTTGCGGCGGCGCCCGCCGGGCTGCCCATCGCGATGCTGCCGGACTTGACCGCGTTCATGATCTCCAGCTCTTGCGGGATCAGGGTCTTGCCGAAGAACTGCACGTCAAGCGCGCCTTTTGACTGCGCGGTTGCTTCCTTCGCCATCCAGTCGAACGCGACCGCGGCCGATTCCGGGATCGCGTTGATATGCGCGAACACGAGTTTTTTCGGCTGGGCTTGCGCGAATGCCGGTGCGCGGCCGGTGGCGAGAATGCCGGCCATGCCGGCGCCCGCGCGCAGAAGCACCCGGCGATCGAACGAGACGCGGCTCGTGGGAGCTGACATGGGGAGTCCTCCAAAGCTGGCTTTTTTTGTTGCGGTCAGACCGCCGGGCAGGGAGACCGGGGCCAGTCCGGCGGCAAGCTTACAGCATGGCGGGCGGGTTGCCAGTGGGGATGCTGGGTGTTGGTCTGCCGGCCGGGACAATCGTCGGCACTTCAAGACAGGCCACGGTCAAAATTGACTTGGGCCACCGAGGTCGGGACAGGCCGGTCGCGAACTGATCCCGGTTTCGGCTTTCCCGCAAAAAAGGAGAGCAGCAACCGGCATGCTTTTTACCTCCGGCCCCACTATATTGGGTCCATGCCTACCCTGATCGCCGGCGTGGTCGCTGTTATACTTCTTTATTCGCTGCTGCAGATGTTTCGCGCGGCCAATCCCGTCATTCTGGCCCGCGCGATCAAGATCGGCGGCGGCGTGGTGGCGCTCGCGGTCGCCGCCTTTACCGGTATCAAGGGCGAACTCGCGGTGGCAATCCCGCTTGGCATCTTTGGCGCGGGGTTATTGGGCTGGTCGCCCTTTGGGGCTTCGGGGTTCGGCAATATCGGCCGGATGTTCGGGGGCTCGGGCACACAACGCTCGCCGGGGCAGACCTCGCAGGTCCGCTCGCAGTTTCTCGATATGAGCCTCGATCACGACAGCGGCGAACTCTCAGGCCGGATCCTGGCCGGGCCATATGCCGGCCATTCCCTTGGCGAATTCGACCTGCCGCAGCTGACAGCCATGATGCCGGGCTTCGACACCGAGAGCGTGGCGCTACTTGAAAGCTATCTGGACCGCAGGTTTCCCGCCTGGCGTCAGGACGCGCAGGGAAACGCGGCAGGGGGGCAGAGCCGCCCGGCGGCGAGCGGCAAAATGACGGACGAGGAGGCCTATCAGATCCTTGGCCTGCAGCCGGGGGCGGGGCGCGACGAAATCGGCCGTGCGCACCGCGCGCTCATGAAGAAACTGCATCCCGACCAAGGGGGGTCGACGTACCTCGCCGCCCGAGTAAACGAGGCCAAGGATACTCTGCTTCGCACGCATCACAACTAACTCCGGCAACGCTACCAAACGCTACGAACCGCGAGTTGCTTCGGCCGCTACTCTGACTGACGCCCCGTCGCCGCCCGCCGTTGTTCGGCGTGGTCGATCATTCGTCTGGCAGTCTTAGCTGCAAAGTCTTGACGAGAGGTTGAGCCTGGGCACTGACGTGGAAAACAACCGGAGGGGTGTGACCGGGTTACAGAGCGAAGACGGGCATAGCCGCCATCGGGCCGCGCTTTGCGCGCGGTCCCGTTGGTGCGGCAGGCGGGCGTGAAGGTCCTGGTCGATCAGTTCTTGATGGTGATGCAGGAGATGTCGGAGCGCTTCAAGGTCCGGCAAACCGCTTCGGCCTGATCGCGATCGAGGCCGGCGAAGCGAGCCCGGAACAGCTTCTTGTCGCCTTTTCCGACCACCGGTTCGGTAAACGGATCGGCTTTGGTAAGCAGGCCGCGGGCCTGACTGCGCGCCGCTTCGATGCGTTGCCGGGCTTCGTCTTCGCTATCCAGTGCGCCGACCTGAATGATCCAGCCCGTATGAGGCGCGACGGCCTTGATCGCACCGTTCTGCTGAACAGCCTGTGGCTGCGGACTGGGGGTCGGATCGGAATAGGCCAGGGCCTGCGGCGTGGAAGGGGACGACAGGCTCGATGCCGGCAGCACGCCGAGGATACCGTTTCCGGTGCCGTGATTGGCCGGCTGTGGCGGCATGTCAGGCCTGAGTTGGTCAGATTTGGCGACTTCAGACTTGCCGGTTTCGGGCTTCGCCACCATCGCGCTCGATGTCTCCTGCACATCCAGGCGTGCTGGCGATACGGTATTGGCGACGGATGTGGCCGGCTGGACTGGGCTGGCCGACGCCAACTTTGTCTGTCCGGCCTTGACCTGGACGGTCTTCACCTTGACGGGCTTCATCGGCTCCGAGGAGCCCGGGATCGCAGTGATCTGCTGAGCCTGAATCACCCCGTTGGTAAACGGCGCGGGCTCGGTCCTGGGCTCAGTCCTGGCTTGCGGCTGCGGTATGGCCGCTGCAGCGGCTGCGATGAGTGATCGCGTAGCCGGTGCGGTCGAACGCGCTGCCGGCGCCGCGGCCGGCTCAACCGATGCGACCTGAACGGCGCCCTGCGCTTGAACCGTCTGTGTCGGTCGTGACGCGGCGTCGGCTTCGGCAACGTCGGCATTGGCGTCCGAGGAATTGCGTTCGGCGATCGCGGCGACGGTGCGCTTGGTCGCTGCTTTTTCGAGATTTTCGGCGAGCAGGCCGCGCATGATGGTGTCGCGCGAACCGCCGCTGCGGCCTCCCAGTACCACGCCGACCAAATGGCGGTTGCCGCGGCGCATCGAGGTCACCAGATTGAAACCCGACGCGCGGGTGTAGCCGGTCTTGATTCCGTCGACGCCTTCGACATTGCCGAGCAGTTTGTTGTGATTGCGGATCGAATGGCCGTGGTAGTTGAACGCCGTGGTCGAGAAATAGCGGTAATAACGCGGGAAACGTTCCTGGATGGCGCGGCCGAGGGTCGCTTGATCCCGCGCGGTCGTCACTTGTTCGTCGTCGGGCAGGCCAGAGGCATTGCGATAAACCGTCTTGGTCATGCCGAGCGTGCGCGCCTTGCGGGTCATCAGCTTGGCGAAATCGCCTTCGTCGCCGGCGATGGCTTCCGCGATCACGACGGCAGCGTCGTTGGCGGAGCGCGTCACCAGTCCTTTGATCGCGTCTTCGACGGCGATGCTTTGGCCCGGGCGCAGACCGAGTTTGGTCGGAGCCTGCTCGGAGGCGTGCTCGGACACATCCATTTCAGTGTCGAGCTTCATCTTGCCGGCGTCGAGGCGCTCGAACAGCAAATAAAGCGTCATGATCTTGGTGAGCGACGCGGGATGGCGGCTGGCGTCGGGATTGTTGCCGGAAAGAGTGGCGCCGGAGTTGCCGTCGACAATGATGGAGGAGAACGCCGGGCTGTAGCTGTCCCGCGCCTCCTGGTGGTGGCGTGCATGATGTCGATGCCGCGAGCGACGCGCATCGGCAGTGTCGGTTGTGAAAATGACCCCGGCGGTGACCGTGACCAGCCCGAAAATGCAAGCCCGCAATACACGCGAGGAAGCGAAGGTTGTGCGAAGCATGAACTTCCCCGTCCCAATGTCTGCCTTATCACCGGTTCGTGAGGCCAAATTGTGCCCGACGGTCGGCGCGTTTACCTGCTCAAGGCGCCCGGGCGGGGCATGGTTTTCCGCCCCGATGGCCAAGCGGACCACCACTCCAGCTAAGATGCTGTTCACAAACATTTTTAGACTGTTTGTCAGGCACGCGAGCAAGTCCGGGAATCAGGTTAGGTGGCCGGGGTTTCCAAAAGATTAATCAACTCTTGCGTGAGCCTCCGGTATTCGCACCAATCACCTAATTTTGTGCGTCGCACAAAAATTCTTGACTGTATTGTGCGTTGCACTATAAATAGGCGCCAGGGAGTCGGGACCTCCCGGAAATCACTCGCACATAGTCTGGGAAAGGACTCCATCATGGTCAAAGTTGAAGACATTCAGCAGTACGGCAAAGAGCACTTCGAAACGGTCGTCGCCTCCGCAACCACGCTTCAGAACGGCTTTCAGGCCATCGCAAGCGCCTATGGCGACTACACCAAGAAGTCGTTTGAAGACACCAAGTCGCTGGTCGAGAAGCTGTCGAGCGTGAAGTCGCTGGACAAGGCGCTCGAAGTGCAGACCGAATACGCCAAGTCCGCCTACGAGACGCTCGTAGCCGAGTCGCAGAAGATCGTGGGGCTCTACACCGATCTCGCCAAGCAGACCTTCAAACCGTACGAAGGCCTGATTGCAAAGTTTGTCCCGGCCGCCGCTCACTAATCGAAGCGCGTTCCGGAAATCAAAAAGCCCGGCCGCAAGGCCGGGCTTTTCTCTTGGATCGGATGGGCCGATTATCTCGTGACCCGCAGTTTCGCGATCTGCGTGGTGACGTTTTGGAACGCATCAGCGGTATCAGCGGCCGATCTTATCTCCTGGAAGTTTGCAGCTTCGCTCGCGCAATATTGCAGCACGGCCGACGTGGCGTCGGGCGTAGTTCCGGTGTTGATCTGAATCGCAAAGACCGTGACGTTGTATGGCGGCGCCTTCATATTATCGCACAGGATCCTTTGACGGGCATCGATCTCTGCCGCGGTGCCATACAAACGATCCTGGGTATTCAAGCCGTCGGACACCAGCACCACATACTGATTGTATGTAAAAGCGGGGTCAATTGGCGGCGCCGACAGCGGTACCGTCTGGGTCAGCGAGAGCCAACCCCACGCGCCTCCGATCGCCTGGTTCGTGTTGCCCCCGGGAGTAAGCGCTGTGATCTTGTCCGTGAGCGTGGTCCAGACATTGGTCAGCGGCACCAATGCCGGCGGGCACTCGCTGTATTGTTCAACGACAAACAGCTTGGCGGCATCGCCGAGCGTGGGCGCGTCATTTGTGGTATCGTAACTTTCCGTGCGGTCGGTGACGCAACCGTTCCAGGTGCTGTGAGCGTTGACGATCCAGGTGTGGTCGTAATCGTGAACGGTTTCGGAGCATTTTGTTTGCGAATTGTTTCCAGTGCAGGAACAGCTGCTGCCCGCTCCGCCGATCATGCCCTTGCTGAATCTGCACGCACAGTTTTTACCCGTGCAAAAATCTGTACGCGTGGTGGTGGTGCCCTTGTCTACGCTGTTGTAGCAGCCATTGTAATAGTTGTACCTGCCGCTCGCGCTACCATCGACGCCAGGGCAAATATAGCCGCTGTAAGTGCCGGTGTCCGGAACTACGGGGTTTTTGCTGGAGGTGTTATCCACGGAGTTCGGGCTGCCGCTCACCGGCGTCGTGACGCAAGTGAAGGCTTGGCTGCCGAACGGACACGCAGATCCAGGGCCGTAATTCTTCCAGTTTGCGGGCTTCGTGGTTGTGATCGAGGCGGGCTCGGCTTCCCAAGCGGGCCAGCCGGTGACCCAGCCTGTGTTGGCGGAGCCGATATTCACGTCCCGCGAAAACGGAATCATGGAAATGTAGACGTCGCCGGCGTTCCTGTTGAGCGCACTGAGCGTGTTGACCATGTTGGTTGCCGCGAGCTTCAGGTTCGTCATCTTGTTGTCAAATGCCATCGATCCCGTGACGTCGAGCACCATCGCGACGCGCAGCCGCGCGTTGCCCCAGGTTGCCGTTGCACCGGTGTTGAAACCGAGCTGGGGGAATCCGGCGATTTTCATGAAGTCGGCGGTTACAGATCCGGACCCGGTGACCACGATGTTTGAGATCCCGGTGGTGTTGTCTCTCGGAAGGTAGGTGGCATGGATGTCGTCGCTGACGACGGTCGAGTCCCTGTTGGTATAGAGCGCCGCGAAATAGCTTTTCGCCTTGGCTTCGATATCGGAAGGGGAGATGCGACCGTCGGTGAGGTCTTTGGAGAGCATCAAGGCCGTGGAGTCGAGCGCCGACTGCATGGACGAGCGTGCGCTATTGGCGCGGCTGTAGTCGATCGCCGCGCCCATGAAGCTGAGGATGGGCACCAGCGCGATGGCAAAGATCACCGCGATATTGCCCTGATTGGCCCCGGCAAAGCGCTTGGCAGCCGCACGGACATGACTGGCAATGGATACATCGAGCATGACTGTCACCGAAGTTGGGTTTCTATGCCCATTTCGGTCGTCGCGGCTAAACAGGTGGTAAACCTGCCCTGAGAAAACTGGGTCAATAGCCGCGCAAGTGGCGAATCGGCTCCAAAAGCACCGGCTATCGTCAACAGCGCCCTAAATTGCCGGCGGGCTTGCTTTGTCAATTGCGACAGGATTGATTAACCTTAAGTAGATCGTCGAGCCCGGAATCGGACCTGCCGCAGGTCGCATCCGACCAGGATATGCGCGCTTGCGGCGAACCGGAGCCTGACCCATATTCCAGCTATCGATCCAGTTGGTGGGGTCGGGCCGGCCGGGAACGGCGATCTGGAAAGCGTGTCTGGGAACTCTTAAGATGGCTCCGGCTGGAGAACATCACCCGGCCGCTGTCTGGTTTCCTGTGGGATTTCGAACGCCTGTACCATGTTGCAGCTAACTTTCAGATTTGATTCGTCCGGGCGATCCGCCATCGCTGCATTTGCTCCCCGAATGGGCAACAATGAGAACCGCTCGGGGGGGACCAGCGGTCCTGCCACGTCCGTTATCGCCAAGGTCAAGCCGAAGACAAAGCGCCCGAATCTCTATCGCGTGTTGATTCTGAACGACGACTACACGCCGATGGAATTTGTCGTTCACGTTTTGGAGAAGTTCTTCCAGAAGGATGTCGAAGCCGCGACCAAGATCATGCTCCACGTCCATCATCATGGAATTGGGGAGTGCGGAGTGTTCACCTACGAGATCGCCGAGACCAAGGTGACGCAAGTGATGGATTTTGCTCGCAAGCACCAACATCCCCTGCAATGCGTGATGGAAAAAAAGTAGCATCGCGCGAATCCGCCAAAACGGGAACGGGTTTTGCATCGAAATTGCGATGGACCGGACGAGCGTGCGCCTTTTCCGGGGGAACGGCTTATTCGCCGTGGGTGTTGTAATGCGTGCGGTTGGAGCGAAAATAAGAAAAGGTGTCGCGGGAACCGGTCTTTTTGCCGTGATTGGGTGTAACTATATGTCAAAGGTTGTTGTTGCCTGAGCGGGCAACGGCGATCATGATGGCGGGGGCCACAGAGGACGCGAATGCCGACTTTTTCCCAGAGCCTTGAACAATCCCTGCATCGTGCGCTGGCGATTGCAAACGAGCGTCATCATCAATATGCGACGCTTGAACATCTTCTGCTGTCGCTGATCGATGATTCCGACGCCGCCGCGGTCATGCGTGCGTGCAGTGTCGATCTCGACAAACTGCGCACCAGTCTCGTCAACTATCTCGAGACCGAGTTCGAGAATCTGGTGACGGACGGTGCCGACGACGCCAAGCCGACCGCAGGCTTTCAGCGCGTGATCCAGCGCGCGGTGATTCACGTGCAATCATCCGGCCGCGAGGAAGTCACCGGCGCCAACGTGCTGATCGCGATCTTCGCGGAGCGCGAAAGCCATGCGGCTTATTTCCTGCAGGAGCAGGACATGACGCGTTACGACGCCGTCAATTATATCAGTCACGGCATCGCCAAGCGGCCCGGGGTGTCGGAGGCGCGGCCGGTCCGCGGCGTCGACGAAGAGACCGAGACCAAGGGCAATGAGGATTCCAAGAAAAAGGGCGAAGCGCTCGACACTTACTGCGTGAACCTCAACAAGAAGGCGCGCGACGGCAAGATCGATCCGGTGATCGGACGAAATGCCGAGATCAACCGCGCCATCCAGGTGCTCTGCCGCCGGCAGAAGAATAATCCGCTGTTCGTCGGCGAAGCCGGTGTGGGCAAGACCGCGATAGCGGAAGGGCTTGCCAAGCGCATCGTCGATAGCGAAGTGCCGGAAGTGTTGGCGGCGGCGACCGTGTTCTCGCTCGACATGGGTACCTTGCTGGCGGGCACGCGCTATCGGGGCGATTTCGAGGAGCGGCTGAAGCAGGTTCTCAAGGAACTCGAGGCGCATCCCAACGCGATCCTGTTCATCGACGAAATCCACACCGTGATCGGCGCGGGTGCGACTTCCGGCGGCGCGATGGATGCCTCCAATCTGCTAAAGCCGGCGCTGGCATCGGGTACGATCCGCTGCATGGGCTCGACCACCTATAAGGAATATCGCCAGCATTTCGAAAAGGACCGCGCGCTGGTGCGCCGGTTCCAGAAGATCGACGTCAACGAGCCGACGGTCGAGGATGCGATTGCGATCCTCAAGGGCCTGAAACCCTATTTCGAGGATTACCACCGGCTGAAATACACCAACGAGGCCATCGAGGCCGCGGTTCAGCTGTCGTCGCGTTACATCCATGACCGCAAGCTGCCGGACAAGGCGATCGACGTGATCGACGAATCCGGCGCGGCGCAGATGCTGGTGGCGGAGAACAAACGCAAGAAGACCATCGGCATCAAGGAAATCGAGACGACGATCGCGACCATGGCGCGGATTCCGCCCAAGAGCGTGTCGAAGGACGATGCCGAGGTTTTGAAACATCTCGAACAGACGCTCAAGCGCGTGGTGTTCGGCCAGGACAAGGCGATCGACGCGCTGGCCGCATCGATCAAGCTGGCGCGGGCCGGGTTGCGCGAGCCGGAAAAGCCGATCGGCTCGTATCTGTTCTCGGGTCCGACCGGCGTCGGCAAGACCGAGGTGGCAAAGCAGCTCGCAGCGTCGCTGGGCGTCGAACTGATCCGGTTCGACATGTCGGAATATATGGAGCGGCACACGGTGTCGCGCCTGATCGGCGCGCCCCCGGGCTATGTCGGCTTCGACCAGGGTGGTCTGCTCACCGACGGCGTCGATCAGCATCCGCATTGCGTGGTGCTGCTCGACGAAATCGAGAAGGCGCATCCGGATCTGTATAACGTGCTGCTGCAGATCATGGATCACGGCCGGCTGACCGATCACAACGGCAAGCAGGTGAATTTCCGCAACGTGATTCTGATCATGACCACCAATGCCGGTGCCGCTGATCTGGCGCGGCAGGCCTTTGGCTTCACGCGCAACAAGCGGGAAGGCGACGATCACGAGGCGATCAATCGCCAGTTCGCGCCCGAGTTCCGCAACCGGCTGGATGCCGTCGTCTCGTTCGCGCATCTCAACGCCGACGTGATCGGCATGGTTGTCGAGAAGTTCGTGCTGCAACTCGAGGCGCAGCTCGCGGACCGCGACGTCACCATCGAACTGTCGGAGCCGGCCAAGGCGTGGCTGGTGCAGCATGGTTACGATGAACAGATGGGCGCGCGGCCGATGGCACGCGTGATCCAGGAGCACATCAAGAAGCCGCTGGCGGATGAGGTGCTGTTCGGCAAGCTCAAGGGTGGTGGCCACGTTCGCGTCGTGCTCGTGAAGGACGAGGCGGCTGCGGACGCCACTCAGGAAAAAATCGGCTTCGAATATGTCGAAGGTCCGGTCACGCCGAAGCCGGAAAAACTGCCCGGCACGCGCAAGCGCACCACGCCGCGCAAGCCGAAATCCGGCGGTCCCAGCGGCGGCCCCAAGGGGCCGGCCTCACGAGGTCCGCTGGTCAAGGTGTGATTACAGCCTGTTGCGAATAACAGAGCCGGCGTGTCGCAAGACCGCCGGCTTTTTTTTTTGGGCGATACCCGGCCACGGCATGAACTCGTGCGACGAGCGCTAACCCGTGACCAGGCGGCGCAACGCATTGCCGAAGAAAGAAATCGCGCCCGCGGACTTTTTTGGCTTTCGGGAATTGACGATCTTCGCTGCAACACCCCGAACGCTGAACACGATCAGCGTTTCATGGTGCTTCAGGCCGCGACCGCCCTTCACCAGCCCCTGATCGCGTATCAGGCAATATTCGCCATTGCTCATCCGCGCGAGACGGCAATTTTTGAAATAGTTTCTAGCGTAAGACAGCATTCGCATTTCCGGTTATCAGCAGGATGCATGGTCATACGATTCAGTCAATTCTTGACCAACCTCGAATCTTTGGTAGCTGCGGATCGATATGGCGGCAAGGGGACGTCGGCGAATGCAGGAGCCGTCCCGGGCCGCAACGCCACCCGACGAGTTTCGGCACCGTCGACGTTAGCACGAGGCCTTCGCGCAACGCGCGGCAATTATTGCCCACGGATCTATCGAGCACGCGCCCCGGCAGAGCGTTCAGTCTTCGCCGATAAGCTCTTTGATGCGGCGCTGAAGCTGCCGTTTTTTCTGCTCGCTCTTGCGCAGCCGCTCATCAAGGTCGGAGACCGGTAGCCTGGATTCCGAACTGAACGCAACGCCGACGAAGTTGTCGCGCCACCAGACGACCCTGGCGAGGAAAGAGCGGCCTTTGCGCGCGAAGGCCACCGACATTTGCTTTTTATGGAGCTTAACAGCGGTGCTGAATTCGATCTTGGCGCCTTGTTCGGAGATGTTGCGGACGACGCAATCCCTGGTCGCGCCATCGTCGCCGATCTCGGCGACCCCGCCATAGATAACCTTGTCGCGCGCGCTCTGGCGTCGATCCAACATCGAATGCACTCCCCAAAAAGGAGGGGACCTTACGCGGCTTCGCCGCATGCGAAAGGCCGCAACCGGCAAAAAGCGGCGTTAACGTAAACCGATCTCGGGGGAAATCGACCGAATTCCGGGGCAGGGCGCGGCTTAACCTTACGCCGCGCTCTCGCGCAATCCGCGCGCGATTTCCTTCTGCGCGTCGAACTCGCGCCGCCGTCGCGCCAGTTCGTCGGAGCTAAGCATTGCTACATTGTTGTAGTCACGCTTCCAGGACGCATCCGCGCTCCAGCGCAGCGGCGATTGAACGGTGGTCTGCGGACCCGGCGCTGTTTCGAGCAGGCGCAGCGCCAGCTCCAGCGTGAAGCCTTGCGAGGCGGCGTCGTGAGGCTTGCCGGCCGAGTTGCCCAGCGGAAAATCGCTGAACAGAAACCGCGGCACCGCGGCGTGCTCGACGATGTCCTTGGCGCATCCCATCACGACCGTGGAAATGCCGCTGGCCTCCAGATGCCGCGCGACCAGGCTGATGGTCTGGTGGCACACCGGGCAGTTCGGCACCAGCACCGCGGCATCGACCTTATCTTCCAGGCAGCGCGCGAGGATTTCGGGCGCGTCGGTCTCGATGGTGACGCGATGGCTGCGGTTGGTCGGTGCGCCGAAGAAGCGCGGCGCGACTTCGCCGATCCGCCCCTCTTGCGCGAGCCGCTGCATTTGCGGCAGCGGGAACCAGGTCCCGCTGTCGTCGGCCGAGGTGTGCACGCGATCATAGGCGATATGGGAAATCCGCAAGTCATGCGGCTTCGAGGTATCGCCGTCATAGGCAGAATAGAACTTGGCGCCGCCATTGTATTTGGCGCCCGGGCCTTGGTCGCCCCTGGCGGGATCGAACGGCGCCGCTGTCGTGACGATGGCAACGCGGGACTGGGCGAGGGGCTTGCGCAGGGGCAGGAATGGCGCACCGACATAATGCGCCCAGCGATAGGGCGTGGTGTAGCCGATCGCCTGATAATATTCGCGGGTCCGCGCCATGTAAGGGATCGGCGCATCGTCGTCGGGCGCGAAACCAGGCTGGCCTTCGGGCGTTGCTGTCATGTCTTGCGCTCCGGCTCGCGCGCTATCATCTTTGAATTGCTAAACGGTCGGCTCTCCGTGTCAAGCACGGTCTCGCGTAAAACAGAACGGCAATGCCAACTGTCATTCGTCGCCCTGCTGCCCTCGGCATCATGTTGCTGGCGCTCATGTTGCCGGCGGCGCGGGCCATCGCCGAAGATGCAGGGTCTGCCGCGACCGGCGAGGTAGCACGACCAAGCGTCGAAGAACTCGCCCTTCCCAAGGATGACAGCCAGGATGAAAACAAGGCTGGGGTGCAAAAGCCTGCCGA
>WNGG01005243.1_pt1 | contig 22844 bp, 17 predicted proteins | sample 5400661 | NCBI WGS metagenome assembly WNGG01 (sample SAMN13153372, study PRJNA577476) | soil metagenome | isolation source: 100 cm soil or saprolite under Garry oak tree replicate 1 | place: USA:California | collected 2016-06-15
GCAACGCCATGATCGATCGCCTCGGGAAGCATTTCGGTTGCGTCGGCGTGTGCGGCAAGCTCCATCAAAATGAAGAATCCGCCCTGCGGGTTGGTCCAACGCGAACCTGCCGGAGCGAACCGAGCGAGCGCATCAACCATCGCCCGGCAACGTACCTCATAGAACTGCCGAAGCTGCGGAAGCCGTCGCTGGATCAACCCTTCGCGAATCGCTTCGACGACTATGGCTTGATCGAGCACGCTTGAAGACAGATCGGCGCCTTCTTTCGCCAACTCGATTTTTGCAGCGATCTTTTCCGGCGCGCGCAACCACGCAGTGCGCAAGCCCGGCGCCAGCACTTTTGAGAACGTACCCAGATATACGACCCGATCAGGTCGCAATGCTGCGAGCGGCACGAGCCGAGATGCCTCTTCGGTGAAGTAAAGGTCAAAGTAAGCGTCGTCTTCGACGATCATGAAATCGTGCTCGTCGGCAATCTCGACCAGTTGCTTGCGACGTTCGGCTGCAAGCGTGACGCCCGAGGGGTTCTGAAAGTTCGGAATCGTGTAGATGCATTTCACGCGACGCCCTTCCGAGCGCGTGCGATCAATCCTCTCACGCAGGTCGCTAATCACCAGACCGCCGTCGTCTTGACGCACGCCGATCATCTCAGCTTGTGCGTTGTGCAGCGCGATGATTCCGCCGATGTAACTCGGAAGCTCGACGAGCGCGACGTCGCCCGGATCGAGCAGCACTCGTGAGATGAGATCGAGTCCTTGCTGCGAGCCGGTTGTCATCACGATCTCGGACGGCTTGCATCCTTCGATGCTGCGCGAGCGAAGGATATCGGCTACGGCTTCGACCAGAGTGCTTTGTCCCCGAGTGGGGCCATACTGAAGCGCGAAGCGTCCGCGCTCGCGAATCACCCGCGCGGAGATCTCCGCAAGCTCTTCGAGAGGGAACGTTTCGAAGCTCGGCGCGCCCGCTGCAAGCGAGATTACTTCCTTGTTGCCGAGCAACAGTGTGAGCTTGCGGATTGCGTTCGGTTGCAGACGACGACCCACGGCTGACAAGAGCTCGTCGTATTCGGTTTTCGTTTCGAGCATCGGGGCAGCCAAGATTCAGCCTTTCACGTCGAACACAAACTGGACGATCCGAGAGGGGTCGGTTGGATCGTTTGATTTTATTGTCACCGACTTTACGTGCTCGCCCGGCGCTTTACCCGTCTCGACTTTCACTTTGATCGTACCGGCCTGACCAGGCCGGAGGACTTTTGGAAAGTCCACGGTGGTGCATCCTCAGCTCGGCGTGACCGACTCGATGTTGAGAGCAGCCTGGCCGGCATTCTTGATGTGAATCGCACGCACAATCGTTTTGTCCTGAGGCTGCTTGCCAAAATCCAGCTTCTTTTCAGGCGCGACAAGCTTCGGCTGACGACCGCTTGCCGAAGGCGTTGCCGTGTTCGTGTTCGCGTTGGCTGGCGGGGCCGGCGGCGGTATCGGTTGCACCTTGAGCGGCGTCTCTGTGGTGGGAGACGGCTCTTGGTTTTGTGCCTGGGCTTGTTGATTAGAATTGCTGTTCGCTTGCTGAGCGGCGTTGTTGTTAGAGGAAGCCGAATTATCCTGTGAACTGGAGCATCCCGCGAGCAATACTGCCAACGCAAGCGGGCCTGCGTAAGGTTTAAGGGTCGAAAGTTTCATCGCGGAATAATTTAGCATACGGTTGCAACATGCAAAAAGAGCGAGTGTCGCTAGCACAGTAACGCGTTTCCTACGCTCCTGGCGACCATTCATGCCATTGCTCCCGCGCCACATCGACTGCGCCCGCGACCAAGTCTGCCCATGGTACGTCGCCGCTCCAGTCATCTGCGAGTTGTCGCTTCCTGTCTATAAAAGCTGGTAAAGCTTCTAGAACCTGTTTGGGCGTTGGGGTTCTGACGGCGTCGAGCCGAGTAGCTAACCAAGACATCACTTTCGGAACTACAGAAGCAACCGTTCCGTCGTGCTGCTTGGGATCGTACGCAGCGAGATCGGAAATGAATCTTAAGTATTGATGCCCCTCTGGAACGAGGACAAGCCAGTCGTGATCCTCTCCTACTCTGTCAGACACAAATCTCCTTGCCATTGCGATGCCGAGTTCAAGAGGCATATTAAACCTTGCTAGGTTTTCATCTCCCGCACCTGTGCACCTAGTCAGGTCGTGTATGGAGTACTTCGAGGAAAACATGGTACGAATAATGCGATCGATACGGGACTCCGCAACATTACCGGATTCCAGAGCGCTCCGCGGAAGGAATCCGCAACAGACTGTCGCGAACACGATCGCGTCAAACAGCGGAAGGAACTCGTTATCGAAAGGACAGTTGATAAAGACTGATAGGTTTGGTTCGGTACTTAGCTTTCCTGATCCGAAGTGTAGTCTACTGCCGAGTTCTGGCTTGCTCATCAGGATTCGTTTGAGCCTGGAGGCGGTATCCAAATAATCAACGGTCAACCAACTCAATGTCCCCGTCGGCGTTCTTTAGAGTTCGCGCCTCATCCTTAAGCTCCTCTAGGCGATTAAGCCACTGATTCCACGAATTCTTACCCCGGGTTATTTTGCGTTGTCTTGGCGAGGATGTTTTCCAAAGAGCGATGAGATTACGCACGGTGTCATCCCAGTTTCTTGCTTGTCGCCTAATTCTTAGATGCTGCCAGTTCTGTAGAAAAGTGGGCGGCTCCGCATCGTCGATGAGAAGTGAAACAAGTTTCTTGTTTTGCGTTAACCAAGCTGATTCCAGCGCCTTGCTCCATTCAAGTTGTTGCCAACGCCCGATGGGCTGTCGAGGCTCGAACAGGAAAACGACCATACGTGCGTCTTCTATGGCCTTTTCGATCGCATCTTGCCACTTGTTACCGGGCTTCAGCTGTTGCGCATCGACCCATGTCGAGAAGCCCCGGTCTTCCAAGGCCTCGGCGAGCTTGGTTGCAATGTCCTCGCTCTGCGCTGAATGTGAGATGAATATGTCCATTGGTCTCCCCGAAGCTATACCGTTTGGATTATAACGCAGCGCGAATCCGTCGCGAAATGTAATTAGTCAACTCAGCTGATAATGACAATCTTTGAATTATGACCTCCCATACTTTTACTTCTTGGGCGAAGGGGCGCCGTTGTCGGTTTGCGCTCCCAGAGCAAGCCTCTCGCGAAACAGATTGAGAAGCAGCAAGGTTCCGATGCCGCCTGCGCCGTCGCCCGCGCCGCTTGAAGCAAGAACGTCGGGAGTTATGCGAACTCCTTTTTCGCCGATCACTTTCAACGTCTCAATCAGCGCCACGCCTTGCGGACCAATAGCGTTGACCTGCTGGGCATAAGCCACGCCTTGAGCTTCGCCCATTAAGCGGACTTTCTCCGCTTCGGCTGTGCCTGTAGCAAGAATGTAGCTCGCTTCGCCTTCGCCTTCCGCTTTGCGCTGCTCCGAGCGCTTGCCGGCGATCTCGACGCCCACCGTCGCCGCCATCAACGCGACCTGATTGTCGGCCTGCGCTTTGGTCCTCTCTAATTGAATGCGCCGCTCTTCAGCTTCACGCTGCGCGTTGAACATGTTCTGCTTCTGCTCGGCGAGGATCTTTTCGGTTTGGGTTTTCATCAGCTCTTCGGGCAGATGAATGTGGCAGATCAAGACATTCACCACGTCGACGTGATACTTCAACAGGTGCGCGCGCACGCGAGCTTCGGCGCGCTCTTGCTCTTCGTGACGGTTTTGCAGATAAGCCATCGCCGACGACTCAGAAGCCTGGTTGCGGAAAATCGAGTCTATCAGCGGATGCATAACGTTCTGAATCAACCTATCGACCGAGCCGATCTTCGCCACCATGAACGGCGCGTCTTCAGGCTTGACGCGAAACACGACTCGCACTTCGAGCTGCATCGTGAAGCCGTCTTTCGAAATCACCTCGAACGGATTGAAGGTGTTTGCGACTTCGCCCGAAGTCCATTCAACGGTCTGGTTCGTCGTCGGTATCACTATCGGCGTGACGGCAAGCGTGTTGATGTAGTAGCGCCCGGGCCCCACTACGGTTTCCTGTATCCCGCGAAAACCGGCGGGCACAACGTAAGCTTCGTGTGCGCCTTCATCCAGCCGCCGGTCGGCAGGATCGTTGAGCGCGAGGTCTTCTTTGATCTCGGCAACAGTGTCCTTGTCGCCGATCTTCGCCGAGACATGCGCGACTTGCTCTTGTTCTTCTCGCTCCAAGCGCTCGCGAATTTTTGCAGCCATTGCGCGGCGCACCTCTTCCGAAGGGTCCTTGCCGACGTTTGAAACGACCACCGCGACCTCACCCGGCTTCACCTCTTTCGCAGATTCGGGAATCACTTTGAACAGCATCGAGTTCACATAGTAGGTACCCGGCAGCAAGATGTCCTTCTGCGGCCCGCGCTGCCCGCCGTGGCCGATAAATTCGTTGCCGTCTTGAAAGTTGTCGTGACCCTCGACCTGAGTCGCGACGTAATCGCGCGGGTCGAGCGTGGCGCCATCCAACGCTTCAACGAGGCCAATCTGATTCTCCTGGATCACGGTGGCGTCCATGAGTCGCACGAAGAACAAGCCTGGCTTGCGCTCCTGGCCCTCGAGCGGGACCGAGTCAGTCAATATGCGATAGGTCCCCGGCGTAAGAATGTCTACCTGGGGTCCTTTCTGTCCGCCTGAAGCGATGAACTGTTCGGCGTCTTGAAAGTTGCGGTGATTGTCGATTGCCTTGGCGAGCAAGCGACCGGGGTCCAGTTGCGCTCCGTCGGCCGACGTGACTATGCCGACTTTGCCTTGCGGGATAACCGTCGTCTTTGTTACCGAGACGCGAAACAGGTAAGGATGGATCGGCCACAGGCCGGGCGGCAGCGTGCGAAGCTGAATGCCTTTGACCCCTCCGCGCTTGATGAACGCAATGGGGTCCTGAAAGTTGTTGTGCGCATTTTGCGCGCGATCGGCCGCGAAGATTCCCCCGGGCGGCATAGGCTCGCCGTCGATGGCTTCGATGATTCCCATTTCGTCGGGACCGATTTCGATCAGCGGGAACTTGCGGATGACCTTCTCGAAAGGCCACACCTCGATTTCCGGCGTGTAGTGGAGGCGCGAATCACCGCGCGGACTTCGCCGTTGCCAGTTCGCGACGAACTCCGGCGAGCTTGCGTTTCAACGCGAAGCCCGCGCCTCCGCGCCTTGCTTCAGGCGCAAGTATCCAGTATTGGCTGTTGAAAAGCTCGACAAGCTCATCGGCCCTGAACTCGCGGAGCTTTCCTTGTTGCCAAAAGGGAGTAACCAATTCGATTGCTTGTTGATAGACCTCAGCGTCATCTGAAAGCGCGGCCACGTGAATCATCTCAGTTGTCGACCGCCTGTCTGGAGCAGCTTTCCACGTTGCGAACACCTCTTCCGCCAGTCGTTTGTTCGCCCTCAAGTCTTTGCTCTTTGAAATACGAGTGACCAAAGCGCTTAGTTTCGCTTGGCTTCCGTGGGCTGACTCGGTCAAGGCATCGAGAACATCGCCATACAACGGGACATAAGCAGTCGCCTGCGCTTCTGAAAGCGTCGTCAGATCGTCGTTCCGCGCGCGCTCTATCAGGTTCGCTCGTAATCGCAAAGCCTCGGCCTTTTCTCTTGCGGCGGGTTCAGAGGCAGAATGTCGATCAGCAAACAGCCCGGCGAATCGCCGCGGCTCAATCTCGTGCTCCGCACCCGCTTTGTTGGGTGTTCGTTGCCAGAGATAGAGAGTGAAAGCTAATCCAGTGAGCGCGAGAACCAAAATAACTACTAGGACGATCATCGTTAGGCCCGGCGATAACCGATCAATTGCGGTGCCGTTCCAAGCATGATTCCGTTGGAGGGTTTGGTCAAGCTTACGCTCTCTTCTGAGTGCGTAAATCAAAAAAACCACCGCTTAGTATTGGCTTTTCTCAAGTAGCCAAGCCTTACTCGCAGCGCAGCGCAACCATCGGATCGACGTTTGCCGCTCGTCGCGCAGGCAGTAGAGCCGCTAGAAGCCCGACCGCCAGCAGCAACACCACGACGCCGCCATAAGTCACGGGGTCCCCCGGTCTCACTTCAAACAACAGTGAGCCTAACAGTCGGGTCAACGCGAGCGCGGCCGCGACTCCCAACATCAATCCGATGACGATCACTCCGAGAGATTCGGTCAGGACCATTCGAAGCACGCTGGCGCGGCTTGCTCCAAGTGCCAGTCGAACGCCGATCTCTCTGGTCCGTTGCGAAACCGAATAGGAGATCACTCCGAAAATGCCAATCGCGGCAAGAACGAGAGCCACCACGCCGAACACTCCGAGCAGCAGCGTGTAGAAGCGAGGCTCGTTGATGGAACCGGCGAAGATCGACTCCATCGTTTGGTAACGCGAGCCTTGCTCTTGAGGATCGACCGAGCGAACGGCTTCCCGCACAGACGCGATCAACGCCGAGGGTTCAGTCTTGGATCGCAACACTATTCTCATTCCCGGGAAGGGCCGCTGCGCATATGGAACATAAACCTGGAAACCGGAGGGCGCCGCAAGTCCATCGTACTTTGTATCTTGTACCACGCCGACGATAGTTCTCGTCACCCCGCTTATGTTGATTCGATGGCCGATCGGCTCGCGGTCCGCAAAGTAGCGCTCTGCGATGCTGCGGTTGACGATCGCGACCGGCGTTCGTGAAGCGTCGTCCGATTCACCGAAGTTCCGGCCGGCGAGCAACGGCAGCCCGAGACCTTCGATGAATCCCGGCGTCGCCGGAAGGAACCACGCGGTTGGATTGGTATTGAGGTTGGGCTCATCGTCGATGCTGAACGCGTCGGCTTCCTGCGTGATGTTCGGAGGCAAACTCGTGCACGCTCCGGCGGTTTCGACTCCGGGCAGCAAGCGCACGCGGTCGAGAACGGCGTTCAAATAGCGCACCTGCTCGGCGGGTCTCGGATAACGGTTCAGCGAAGCGCCAACGCTAAGCGTCAGCAGATGATCCGACTTGAATCCGGGACTGACGTTCAGCAGCCGCAAGAAGCTGTTGATCATAAGCCCGGAGCCTGCGACCAGCACTACCGCGAGCGCGACTTCTGCAACAACGAGCGCCTTTCTTCCTGTGCGTCCCCCGGCATCCGATGTTTCGCGCGAGCCCTCTCGCAGCGCGTCGTACAGCTCGACGCCGCGCGTTCGCAGCGCGGGCGCAAGCCCGAAAAGAATTCCTGTGGCGACCGTTATCAAAAGCGAGAACAAAAGCACTGATGTGTCAACGCTCACACTTTCGAGTCGCGGGATACCGGCGGGACTCATGACAAGGAAGAGATCGACGCCCCACCACGCGAGCAAAATCCCGAGTCCGCCGCCTAGCAATGCGAGCAACAAGCTTTCGGTCAGAACTTGCACGGTCAGCCGGCCGCGGCCTGCTCCGAGCGCGCGGCGAATGGCCATCTCGCGCCGGCGCGTCGTCGATCTGGCAAGCATCAGATTCGCGACGTTGACGCATGCGATCAGCAACACGAAGCCAACACCTGCCAGGAGCACGATAAGCGGGCGCTCGACTTTCCCGATCATCTGCTGGCGGATCGGCACCAGCGTTATGCCGAGCCCCGCGTCGTCCGAAGGATATTGCTCGGCAAGGCGTGTCTCGATGACGTTCATATCGACTTGCGCCTGTTCGAGCGAAACGCCTTCCTTCAAACGGGCGAATGCGCGATAGCCGCGCAGCGAGCGGCTCGTAATCCAGTTGCCAACAGTCTGGTTTCCCGAAGTCGCATAGAGCGGTGACATGCTAAGCCACAGTTCAACTTCGGGCGTAGGGAACCTGAATAAAGGCGGCATCACTCCGGCGATTGTGTAGTCATCGTCTCCGAGCCATATCGCCTGTCCGATGGCGTCGGCGTCGCTGTGATAGAGGCGCTGGCACAGCGCGTGGCTCAGCACCGCGACGCGATCGTGTTCGTCCTCGGGTCCAAGGAATCTTCCTGCGGCCGGTTGCGCTCCAAGCACTGAAAAGAATTCCGGCGTCACCATTGCCGCGCGCACCAAGTCATTCGTGTCGAGGCCTCGAACTTTGTAACGGTTATAGGCGTACGCCGCGAGACCTTCCATCGATCCGTTCTGCGCTTGCCAGTCCCTGATATCGGGAAGCGATGCGGGGAACTGACTGCCGGGCCGCTCGATGTTGCTTATCCAAACCGCGACCAGCCTTGCGGGGTCGCGATAAGGCAGAGGACGAAACAATATCCCGTAGACGACGCTGAAGATCGCGGTGTTGGCGCCGATGCCAAGCGCGAGTGTGATTACCGCTACGAAGGTAAAGCCGGGATTCTTGGCCAACATTCGCAGTCCATATCGCAGGTCTCGCAGGAGTGTTTCCATAAGTCACCTCAACTCGCCGCGATAGAGAATAGAGGATAGAGGATGGAAGATGGAAGTCAGTCGAGCGGTAGCGAGCGCTCTCCGGGTCCGCTGTCCCGACTCGCTAGAGCTCCGGTACCGAGACACCGCGATGTGCTAAAATCAAACTCGAAGTGTCTGCTGGAAGTGATCAACTAAACGAAAGATAGAAACTGCTATGACAGAAGTACTCATACTATCGGGCGCGAGGACGCTTGTCGGAAAACTACTCGGCGCGCTGAAAGACTTCAGCGCGGTTGAATTGGGTGTCATCGCTGCTCGAGCTGCAATCGAACGCGCGGGGATTGATGCTCGACTCGTCGACGAAGTAATAATGGGCAACGTCGTGCAGGCGGGGAATGGACAAAATCCGGCTCGGCAGGTAGCACTGGGCGCAGGGATCCCGGCTACCGTCGGGGCTATTACAATCAACAAGGTTTGCGGCTCGGGGTTGAAAGCGGTGATGCTTGCAGCGAACGGGATCAAGGTCGGCGAAATCGAAGTCGCCGTCGCGGGCGGAATGGAGTCGATGACAAATGCGCCCTACTTGCTGAAAGGCGCGCGGCAAGGTTACAGGCTTGGCAACGGCGAGTTGGTCGACTCGATGATTCACGACGGTTTGTGGTGTGCCTTTGACAACTGGCACATGGGCTGCACAGGCGAAGTGGTGGCCGAGCGATACGGCGTCACCCGCGAAGAGCAGGACGAGTACGCGCTGGATTCTCATCGCAAGGCTGTAGCGGCAATCAGGGAAGGGCGCTTCGATAGAGAGATCGTTCCGGTCGAAGTTTCTCAAAAGAAGGGTGCGCCGATGGTGATTCGAACCGACGAAGGCCCTCGCGAAGACGCATCGCTTGAAGCTCTCGCGAGGTTGAAACCAGCATTTAAGGAGGGCGGAACAGTCACCGCCGGCAATGCGCCCGGCGTGAACGACGGCGCGGCGGCATTAGTTGTTGCGTCGGCTGGAGCAGCGCAAAAACTCGGACGAAAGCCGATAGCGCGAATAGTAGCGCAGGCTACCAGCGGCATAGAGCCCAAGCTGGTGATGATGGCGCCGGTAGCCGCGATAACGAAAACGCTCGAACTCGCGGGATGGGACCTCGCCGACGTCGATCTGATCGAATTGAACGAAGCTTTCTCGGTTCAAGCCGTAGCGATCACTCGGGAGCTTGGGATCGATCCGGCGAAGCTGAACGTGAATGGCGGCGCGGTTGCGCTAGGTCATCCGATCGGCGCGAGCGGCGCTCGAATTCTGGTTACCTTGCTTCACGAGTTGCAACGGCGCGGCTCACGACGCGGGCTTGCGGCGTTGTGTCTTGGTGGCGGCAACGCGGTTGCGATGGCCGTCGAGCGCAGCACAGACTTTGGTCTGTAATTCGCGAGGCGAGGAAAACAGACTAAAGTCTGTGCTGCTTAGCCCTTGACAATCCGGCTCGAAAAAATAATAGTAAGCGGTCTGCAGGGTTCCTGACTTAAATTTTAGTGATCGAGTTATAAGCGGCGAGCGAAGCTTGTCTCGCCTGTTGAATTGATCGTCACATCCGGCCTTATGCGCGCTTTATAAGTCAGGCGACTGGTGACCGCTCCTCCCGTGCGGCCATTCGCCCGATTCAGGTTGAAGCTCCTAGGCCGCCCCGCTCACGAATTCGGGGCGCGTATTGAATTGACACACCCGCTCACAGGAATCGAAAGGAGACAGAGTATGCACATCAAGTTTAAGCTCCTGCTGCTGACCGTCGCTCTGCTGACGTTAGCGGTCAGGACTACCCTCCCCGTCATGGCGCAGAACCCGAACGGCTCGATCCGCGGCACCGTCACCGACCAGAACGGCGCCGTGATCCAGAATGCCACGGTCATCGCCACAAATAAGGCAACCCGCGACAGTAGAAAAGTAAGCACGGGCGGCGATGGAATCTATGCAATTGAAGACTTGCTCCCTGGTGAATACGACGTGAAGATCGAAGCCAAGGGCTTTGCTACTCAGAACATCACCGGGCTCACCGTGCAAACCGGCAGCACCACCTCAGGTGACGCGACGCTACGGACCGGACAAGTCGGCGAAGTCGTAGACGTGGTGGCCGATGCTCCCATCATCGACAAGCAGAACTACAAGATTGACGGCGTTGTTACCCGACAAAAGATCGACGCGCTTCCGCTGAACGGCCGCAACTTCCTTCAGTTGGCGTTGCTCGAGCCGGGTGTGGGCGTTTCGGTATCAAACCCCGGCAACGCCAACAGCCTGTTCAACGTTTCTATCGGCGGAGCTGATTCCGCGCTCACCAGAATCACGGTCGACGGCGGCAGCGTTCTCGATCCGGTAACGGGGGGAGCGGCGCAGAATTTTTCGACCGAGTCGATCCAGGAATTTCAGATATCGACGTTCAGCTTCGATCTCTCGACCGGGGTCACATCGGTCGGGGCCGTGAACATAGTCTCGCGGACTGGAACCAATGCTCTGCACGGCACCGCATTCCTCTTCTTCCGCGATCACAGCCTGGCCGCGCTCCCGACTTTCTTCCGCCCAAACCGCACTTTCGATCCCTTCTTCCGGCGCTATCAATACGGCGGATCGCTCGGCGGGCCAATCAAGAAGGACCGCGCATGGTTCTTTGGCAACTTCGAAAAGCTGAACCAGAAGTCGGCGGTCTCCGCCTTCTTCACCGGAGCGCCGGTCTTCCAGTTGTTCAATACCAGTTTTACGTCTCCCTACGATGGATACCAGTTGAACGCGCGCGGCGACTACAAGCTCACAGACAAACACAACCTGTTTACGAGGTTCAGCCGCGACAAGAATGACGCTTTTGCGCCCAACGGAGACAACCGGTTACCTTCGAACTGGCGAGCGAACAGGAACCGGGACAACAACATTCAGGGCGGGCTCACGTCGGTTCTTCGGCAAAACTTAGTCAACGACGCGCGCTTCAACTATCAACGAATAAACAACACCAGCGACATCCCGTCCGACAGCGACTGCCCGCCTACCGACGCGTCATGCATCGGCGTGCGGGGCGTGCAGATTCAAGTGAACAACAGCAACTTCGTTATCGGCAACGAGACTAACGCGCCTCAGAACCGAATTCTGGATCGCTATCAGACGCGCGATGACATGAACTGGCAGAAAGGCGCTCACCGCATTCGGTTCGGCGGCGAGTGGGAGCATAATTACGGAAAAGGAAGCTGGGACTTCTTCGATCCGGCTCTCATCGTGCTGCACGATCCGCGAGACGTTGAGGCAACAAACGTGGGTCTGGCTGCGGCGGCAGCGGCAGTTCCCGAACCGTTCAAGACGCTGATCCTGACGAACCTCAACATCCCGCTGCCTGCGTCGTTGCGAACTGGGTCCTCCACTCGGCCTACGCTCGCCGACATACTTCAGATACCGTTCATCGCGGGCGTGGCGGGTGTCGGAGACAAGGTGCAGCCGCCTTCGTTCCACCAGAGCATCGCTCGCCAGAGCAATCGCTACCGCTTCTACATGCAGGACCAGTGGCTGATGAGACCGGGGTTCACGCTGTCGTTTGGAGCGTCTTACCAATACGAAACCAATCTCGGTAACCACGACTTGGACCACCCGGCGCTTCTGAGCCAGTTGATCGGCGATCTCGGAAAGGCGAAGAAAGACAAGAACAACATCGCGCCTTCGATAGGGTTCGCGTGGGACGTTAGGAACAACGGCAAGACAGTGGTGCGCGCCGGCGCCGGAATCTATTACGACACGATTCTGTTCGTGACCAGACTGCTGGAGCGACCGCTGCTGGGGCCCGCAGGTGACGGGCGTCTGTCGATACCAACCGCGTTCTTCACCAATCCATTCGCATTCACGAGATTGCCTGCGCTACCAGCATCCCTGGCGGTATTCAACTTCTACAGCAACGCGATCAATCCGGCAGTGGGCCAGAGCCTGGACATCCGAAACAACCTGCAGATTCCAGGCACGGCAGCAAGCACGCTGCCCAGCAAGTTCACAGGGCAGAACCTGTTGGATGCGCTCGCCGTGCAGGTTCCTCAACTACAGGCGTTTCTGGCGGCAGGAGCCGCGAAGGGGTTCGATAGCCTCCAGTTCGTAAAGTCCTCCGCGCTTCCCGGCACGTTGCTGGATCCTCATCTGCAGGTTCCATACTCGGAGCAATTCACTGTCGGAGTGCAACGTCAACTGCCTCACAATATGGCGCTGTCGGTCGATTTCGTGCAGCGTAATCGCGTTCACAATACGCAGGGCCTCGCTGCCGCGATCGACTACAACCATTTCAACCGAAGCGCGGCCAGGGGTGGGCCGGTCCTTCCCAAGTGCACCGCCGCCCAAGCGATCGATCCGACTGCGATCTGCGCCAACGGCCCGATCTTCATCATCAACAGCGTTGACCGCAACCAGTACAGAGCGTTGCTTGCCAAGCTCGACAAGCGCTTCTCGAATCGCTACCAGTTCACCGCGTCCTACGCGCTTTCGAGCCTGACCGGCTTTTTCCAGAAGGGCGGAACGCCCGAAGACGCCGACGCGTGGTTTAAATTCCATGGGCCGCTCTCCAACGATTCCAGACATCGGTTTACCTTTAGCGGCCTAGTCAATCTGCCGTGGAATCTCCAGACTTCGCTGATCGCTACCTTCGCGAGCCGTCCTCCGTTCAACGCTCGCGTGTCGGGCACCGTTGATCTGGACGGCGACGGGCAGGGCGGCGACACGCTGCCGGGTCTGAAGATAAATGATCTGGGCAGGGGTACTGGCAAGAGCGACTTGTTCCTGCTCGTCAACAATTTCAACAACAACGTCGTCAAGCCGACCTGCAACTCGACGTTCACGACTTGCGCGCGGAGGCCGGTGATCCTGCCAGCCAGCTTCAGCTTCGGAGACACCTTCCAGTCTGAGGACGTTCGAGTATCGAAGATCATCAAGTTCAAGGAGCGCTACTCGATAGAGATGATGTTCGAGGTGTTCAACATCTTCAACATCTCGAACCTTTCAGGGTTCTCCACGACGCTTGACACTTCGACGTTCGACTTAGCGGGGAACGTCGTTCCAAAATCAAGCTTCAACTTCGGGCAACCGACCCAGCGGCTCGGGCTGGGCGGCTTCGGAACCGGCGCGCCGCGGGCGATTCAACTCGCTGCTCGCTTCACGTTCTAACTTCGTAACCAACGAGTGTGCGAGAGCGGCCGCGCTGCTCTCGCACGCTCCTTCGTTTTGCCTGCTCAAGAATCCCATCCAGTTTGAAAAGGAACACGATTATGGTGCGCGCTAAACTTCTGCTGTCACTCGCACTAGCCATTATCTTTTCCCTCATTTCTGCCGGCATTGCAGCTTTACCGCAGGTTGCGTCTTCACCGCAGACACTTCAAGCCGCGAAACCACTCGACCAGATGGTCCCAATGCGCGACGGCGTGAAGCTTGCCACCACCATCTCCTTGCCCGACGGCAATGGTCCATGGCCGGCGGTGCTGGTTCGCACACCTTACGGGAAAAACACCCAAGCTACTTCTAGCGCCACCTGGACCGCTCGAGGCTACGCGCTTGTCGTGCAGGACTGTCGCGGCCGGTTCAAGAGCGAGGGTCGGTATAGCCCCTTCGCTGACGACGGAGTCGACGGTTATGACACCGTCGAGTGGGTAGCCAAACAGCCCTGGTCAAACGGGAAAGTCGGGATGTTTGGCGCATCTGCGATGGGGATCACAGCAAATCTCGCGGCGATGGCTGACCCGCCTCATCTCGTCGCCAACTTCGTCATGGTCGCGCGATCCAGCATTTATTCTCAATCAGCCTTCATGGGCGGTGTGTATCGCAAAGAGCTGAACGATCGCTGGCTCAAATCGCAAAACGCCGAGTGGGTAATCGCGGAATCGCTCAAGCACGCTGTTTACGATGGGTATTACGATTCGAACGAGATGTCCAAGCACTGGCGCGAGATTCGAATACCGGTTTTGAACTGGGGCGGCTGGTACGACATCTTCAATCAAGGCAACATAGAAAACTTTGTCGGATTGCAGGAGATGGGTGGCGGGCTCGCTGCCGGTAATCAAAAACTAGTCATGGGTCCGTGGGGACACGGAGGGATCGACGAAGTCAAATACCCCGAGAACTCGGGAACGGTATTCGGGAAGATCGCTTTGGAAACCGCGCTGCGCTGGTTCGATTATTGGCTGCAAGGAAAAGATAACGGAATTATGGAAGAACCGCCCGTCAGATACTACACGATGGGCGATGTCACCGACCCGAAGGCGCCGGGAAACGAGTGGCGCACCGCATGGTCATGGCCGGCGCCGGCAAAGATGACATCTTATTTTCTCGCCGCGGGCGGCGCGCTCGCCGCGAAAATGCCTGCGGATCAAGAAAGCGCGGATAGCTACAACTACGATCCGAAGAACCCGGTTCCGACCGTCGGCGGAGGTAATCTCTATCTCAAGAAAGGGCCCATGGATCAGCGCGCAATCGGCGATCGAAAAGACATTTTGAAATTCGCAACCCCGGTGCTCGCGTCGCCAGTCGAGGTGACCGGCCGCGTCAAGGTCGAGCTGTGGGCTGAAAGCGACGCGCCCGATACAGACTTCATGGCGAAGCTGGTCGATGTGTGTCCCGACGGCGCCGAGCGATTGGTGCTCGATTCGGCCGTCCGCTCGAGATTTCGAGATGGCTTCGATCACGAAGTCTTGATGAAAAAGGGCGAGGTGTACAGGTTCACGATTGATCTGTGGTCCACGAGCATCATCTTCAACAAGGGTCATCGCATCGCCGTTCACGTTACAAGCTCGAACGATCCTCGTTTCGACCCGAATCCAAACACCGGGAAGCCTCTGCGAGCGGACAGTGAAACTCGAGTAGCAAAGAACACGATTCATCACGATCGCGCCCACCCGTCGCGAATCCTGCTGCCGATTGTGCCTGCCAATGGCAAGCGTCCTTGAGTCCCGGCCTTCCACCTCGAGCAAGGCCCGAGAGATTGACGAAGGCGCTCGTGAGCAGTCACCATTTATTCAGGAGGGCTTCACGATTCTGCTATTGGAGTAGCCCTCATAAATAGAATCGTCACAAGTGCATCGTGTTCTCAGGAGGTCGCAAATGCGAAAGTACGGTTTGTTTGTCATCATTTTGTTTTTGATACAGATCGGCGCGCAGGCGCAGAAGCGCCCTTTCACCATCGAAGAATTCTACCGTCTTAGCTCAATCTCTGACACTCACGTTTCACGCGACGGGCGGTCGGTAGTTTACGCAATGACAAGCTCGGACCTTCCGCGCGCAAAACGCAACACCCACGTCTGGATTATGGACATCGACGGAAAGAACGCGCGCCAGCTCACTACCGGCGACAAAAGCGAAAGCTCTCCGCTGTTCTCGCCGGACGGCAAATGGATTTCTTACATAAGCTCGAAGGACGGCAGCCAGAATCTCTACGTCCTGCCGATCGGCGGCGGGGAGTCGAGAAAGCTTACAAATGTTGCGACTGGCGTCTCCGATCCGCTTTGGTCGTCAGACGGCAAATGGATTGCGTTTTCGACCGATGTTTATCCCGAGTGCGGCGGCGACGATGCCTGCAACAAAAAGATTGCCGAGACCTGGTCAAAGGGCCCGCTCAAGGCGCATATGGCCGATGCGCTTTTGTATCGTCATTGGAACGAGTGGAAAGACGGCACTCGAACGCACATCTTTCTTGGGAACGCGGCGACCGGCCAGACGCGAGATTTGACTCCCGGTGATTTTGACTCGCCGCCGTTTCAGCTCGGAGGACCGCTTCAGTACGCCTTCTCGCCCGACTCGAAAGAATTTGTGTTCGTTTCCAATCGCGACAAAGAGCCGGCCTCTTCGACCAACAATGATCTGTGGCTGATATCGCTCGCCGATCTGAAGGCGCAGCCTCGCAATATCACCGCTTCCAACCGGTCCTACGACGGAAGTCCGAAGTATTCCCCCGATGGAAAGTACATCGCCTATCGTCTCCAGAAACAACCCGGCTACGAATCTGATCTCTTTCGACTGGCGATTTATGATCGGGCAACGGGCGCCTCGACCGTGCTGACCGAAGCGTTCCGAAACTGGGTCGATGAATTCCAGTGGGCGGATGATTCCAGGTCAATCTACTTCTCGGCGGCGGTCGAAGGATTGACGCCGATCTATCGCGTCGAGCTGGCGTCGAAAATAATCACCCAGGTGCTGGCCGACAAAACCATCTTCGAGTGGAACGTGATCGGCGCCGGCAAGCGAGTCCTTTACACTCGTAGCTCGGTCGGCGAGCCAATTGAAGTCTTCGTCGCCGATGTCGGAACTGGTAGGGTGCGGCCAACTAGGCTAACTCACATTAACGAGGCGGTCGCCAGTGAAACTGACATACGGCCCGCCGAGTCGATGTGGGTAGAAGGCGCGGGCGGCGCAAAGATTCAAGTCTTCATCGTCAAGCCGCACGACTTCAATCCAAACAAGAAGTATCCTTTGATACTAAACGTCCACGGCGGGCCTCAGTCTCAGTGGGGCGACACGTTTAGAGGTGACTGGCAAGTCTATCCCGGCGCGGGTTATGTCGTTGCCTACTCGAATCCGCACGGCTCGACGGGCCGCGGTCAGGATTTCACGGCTGAGATTTCCGGTGACTGGGGCGGTCAGGTCTTCGAAGACTTGATGAAGGTCACCGACGCGCTCGAGAAGCTGCCTTACGTCGATCGGAACCGAATGGGCGCGATGGGCTGGTCATACGGCGGATACATGATGATGTGGTTTGAAGGTCACACAGATCGCTTCAAGGCGCTTGCTTCAATGATGGGAATTTACGACCTGCGATCATTCTACGGCGCGACTGAAGAGCTCTGGTTTCCTGAATGGGATTTGAAAGGCCAGCCGTGGAACTCGCCGCTTTACGAAAAATCGTCGCCTTCCAACTCGGTAAAGAACTTCAAGACGCCGACGCTTGTGATCAGCGGTGAGCGCGATTATCGCAGCCCTTACACGCAGTCGCTTCAGTTCTATACCGCGCTTCAGAAAATGAATGTACCGTCCAGGTTGATCATTTATTCGAATGCCGGGCACTGGCCGAGCTGGTACGAGATGGCGTTGTACTACACGGCCCACCTCGAATGGTTCCACAAGTATCTCGGCGGCGGCGGTCCTCCGTGGAGCAGCGAGCAGTTTCTGCGTAACGTTGTATTCGATCGCGAGACAGGCAAGCGGTTGGTCGGCGAGTCCGCCGAAACGACCAGAAACAAATGACAGCAGACAAGCTCGGTCAGTTTGCCGGCGAAAAATATTTGAGCATTGAGAGCTACCGTAAGAACGGCAAGGCTGTCGCAACGCCGGTTTGGTTTGCTGAAGACGGCGGGCAGTTGTATATCTATTCGCTTGCGGACGCGGGAAAGGTCAAGCGTATACGCAACAACCCGCGTGTGCGAGTAGCGCCTTGCGATTTTCGAGGCAATCCGAAAGGCGAATGGGCTGAAGCCCGCGCGCGAATTCTCGACTCGGACGAAGCAACTCGCGGTCACAGGCTGCTCGACCGGAAGTACGGCTTGCTGAAGAAGGTGGGCAACATCTTCAGCGCGATTTTGAAGCGGAAGCGCGTGGTGATAGCGATCGAGCTTGTTTAGTCCGGACAAACGTTCCAGGAGTTGAATCGTGGGAGACACACCAAGACTATTTCGAGCAATGCTCCAAGTGGGAGATCTCGACAAGGCAGTGGACTTTTACGCGAAGCTGCTCGACGCCAAAGGAAGAAAGCTTCCGGGTTCCCGCGCGTACTTCGATTGTGGACCGGTAATCCTGGCTCTACTGGATCCCACCGCCGGCAAGTCAAAGCCGAAGCCTAACGTAGATGACGTTTACTTCGCGGTTAAAGACCTCGACGCTATACATGCTCGAGCGCGTAAGCTGCGGTGCCTTTCCAATGAGAAAGTCCACGGCGAAAGCGCGGGCGAGATCGTGACTCGCCCGTGGGGCGAGCGGTCGTTTTACGTCGAAGACCCCTGGGGCAATGGGCTTTGCTTCGTGGATGAGAGGACGGTATACACAGGCAAGTAATCAATACGGCGGCCGAAAGCGTGATAATTTGCAGGGATGTTTTGGTGGTGCGTGACGGTGCGCCATCACGGGTAACGCATCGCGTATCAACGGATGTAGAACATTCCCGACTGGCTGAACACCGATGGGGTTGAAGAATCTGCGACCCGCACGACTGCAGCCTCTGACTTGGGCTTCTTGGCCTTCACTTGGAGCGAGCCAACGCTAGCATCTACCCCGCCGGCTAGTAAGACCCAGGTCGCTCCGCTGTCGCGTGACAAGCTCACATCGACCTTGCTGACCAGACTTGCGTTCCAGGTGACGTTGTATCGCTCTCCGTTCAGCCATTGTTCGCCTGCGGCCGGCGAAAGAACCGCGAGGGACGGCGCCGCGGGTCGCGGTAAGGCGAACGCGTACACCGCGTGATCGATAGAACCTACCAACACGCGGTCGGTGGAGATTGATACGCCCCCGAGCATTGGTGCGCGCCGCGCGCTCCACAATAGAGAGCCCGTTGATACATCGTACGCTCTCAGGTTTCCGTCTCCGCCGCCCACGAACACCGCGCCTCCGGCTACTGCAGCCGCGCCCAGTACCTGCGCGGGCTGCTGAACTTCCCACACGATGCGTCCATCGCGCCCGTCGAGGGCGACGACCTTGCCTGTCTTGCTGTCCACTGAAGCTCCCATGAAAACCATGCCGTACGCCGCCGCGGGCGACGAAATGATCCCGCTGGTTGAGGAGCCATCGGTCACTGCCGTGTCCCAGATCAGTTGTCCTGTTTCCCGGTTGAGCGCGTAGCAATGGCCGTCCTTCGACCCGGCCGCCAGAGCCGGAGCCCCGCTACTATCGAAAAGAACCGGAGATGCGCCAAAATCCAGGTTTTCAACGTCCCGGTCCCGGGCCTGGTTTTTCCACGACCACACCAACGCGTCGGCGAGCTCGGTCAATCGCAAATGACGACCACACGCCGGCGCCTGTGCTTCCATCCGGAGCGGTATAGAAGGTCCACAAGACCTGGCCGTTGCTCGCGTTGACACACACGACGCGGCCGCGAACGCAAGGGTGATCGCAGTGAGAGGAGAGCCCGATGTAGATTTTTCCGTCCACAACCAACGGCGACGACCATAAGTGAAACCCCTTCGTCCAATCATCCAGTTGAGTGCGCCAGATCAGATTTCCGCTTGCAGCATCAAGCGCGTACAAGACGCACCCCGCCGAACCAAAGTACAATTTGCCGTCTGAAACCGCGGCGGTGCTGTCTATGCCATAGCTGAAGCCACAATTGTCAGACGAAAGGTCGGCTGTGAAACTCCATAGCGGCGTGCCGTCGCTTTCGCGAAGCGCGTACATCTTTCCATCCCAAGAGCCAACGTAAACTCTCCCGTCTGACACGATTGGTGCGCCGGTTACCCAGCCGCCCGTTTTGAAATTCCAAGCCTCGGACAGAGTGGAAACGTTAGACGAGTTGAGACGTGACGCGGTGGAGTAACCCGCGTGCCCCGAGTCGTGCTGATACATCGGCCAGTCGGCGGTCGTGCTCACAGACAACGCTCCTATGACTGCGTTGTCGATCCTTCCACCAATCGTAAGAAAGCTCGCATCCGCAAACAGCGGATAAGAGGGCGCTCTCGAACTTGTATAAAAGGGTGCGCCGTTCTTGAAGTAAGTTATCCTCGCCGACTGGACAGCGACGCGAAACACGTCGCCAGCCCTGTAAGTGGACTCGCCGGCGTAGGCGTTGTTTTCTCGCACCTCGGCGACGCCGAAGTCTGTTAGCTTGATAGCAAAATCGATATCAGCGTAACTCGTGCCGGTTGTTGCGTGGGTCAAACCGCAAAACAAAGTCTTGTTGAAATCACCGACCGTGAATTCTAGATACGCGTCCCCTGCGGGGACCGACTGCTCTGATCTTGCACCGGCGTCTGCGCTGTCGCTGCGGCCCGAGACTTTCTGCAAACTGTTGCCGGTAAACAAGCAGTTGGTGAGGCTCGTCCAGGCGACGTTCTGCGGCGGCGCAGCGCCGGTTTGGCTGATCAGTTTTGGCCCCGGTATCGCCAATAAAGCGAGAACGCCGATGAAAACGAACCGTGCTGTACGCAGGAACATAAGTAAACACAAGAGCTGACTTCTGGGAGATATTCCTAATGTGCTGACCGTTCCAACTAACGCCGTGCGGGCAAGTCTCTTTAATGGCGCTTTCTCTCATTCAGTTTTCCGAGTCGAATGTCAGGACGGGTGTCAGGAACAACTCCAATTCCTTGACGTACCATCTTATAATTGCATTGGGCGGCGGGAGATGAGCGAATGAGTGACGTCGATCGCGAAGCGAAAGCGAAGGTTGCGAAAGCGCTTGTTCCACGCTGGCTTCGGCTCGCTGGCTATACGGCGCTTGGAGCGGCAGGCTCATTGACGATTGCACTGATCGCAGCGAGCTACCCGCTTTCGGGATTGCTGATTCGGCCCAGACTGAAGCGGCTCACTCAACTCAAGAGCCCACACCTCAGGAATCTGATTCGCCGGAGTGGAATAGCATTCGAAGATGTGACGATTCCCTCTTTTGACGGCACGCGCTTGTATGGATGGTGGATGAGCGCAAATCGACGGGGGCCCACCGCGGTAGTCCTCCACGGAGTGAAGAAGAATCGCACGGACGTGCTGCGCGCCGCGCTGATCCTGAGACGCGGCGGCTTCAATGTCTTGGTCTTCGACGGGCGTGGGCACGGTAACAGCGAGGGACGCTATGTCACATACGGCTTCTACGAACGACGCGATGTCGAGTCGGCCATTGAATGGCTGGTGAAACAGAAAAAGATCGACCGCGGCAGAATTGGTCTGGTCGGTGAATCGATGGGCGCAGCCATTGCGTTGCAGGTGGCCGCGCACAATCCGTGGGTACGAGCGGTTTGGGCGGACAGCCCGTTCGCCTCCTTGCGCCGTGTAACCGAAGAGTTTGTGCAGCGAGTGACAAGGCTGCCCGGCGCCGTCCTTAATCCACTGTTATGGACAACCATTCAGGTTGCCAACTACCGGGGAAAGTTTGACGTTCGCTCGGTCGATCCGCTGGCGCTTGCCGCGCGAATAAAATGTCCAGTGCACTTGGCACATGGCACCGCCGATCAAGTCATCGCTATTGCACACTCGAAAGCTATATATGAGGCGCTGGGAGGCGAGAAGGAGATTTGGTTTGTGGAAGGCGCTCGCCACGCGCGCTCGATTCGCCACGCGAGACTTGAATACAGCTCGCGGCTGACTCGCTTTCTCAAAGGTGCACTCGGTTGACACTGTAGAAAGAGCTCTGGTAATTTCAAGACTTCACTAATCGACGGAATTATTCCTGAGTAGCTCAATGGCAGAGCATCCGGCTGTTAACCGGAGGGTTGTAGGTTCGAGTCCTACCTCAGGAGCCAAGTTATTAAAACACTTCGGGGCAGCCTCAACCGGCTGCCTCGATTTGTGTGGCTTAAAACTGAAGAGGTAAGGATTGAGTAACGCTAGTCACGAATATACGAGGAGAATTGATCGAGTCATTGATTACTTGAGAGACCATCTCGATAAGCCGTTAAAGCTCGAAGACCTAGCGAAAGTAGCGTGTTTCTCAGAGTATCATTTCCACCGTGTTTTTCGTGCGATGACTGGTGAAACTCTAAATGATTTTACGAATCGTCTGAGGCTGGAAAAAGCTGCGCGTCTTTTAACAAAGACTCGTCAAAGTGCTACTGAAATTGCTTTGGAGTGCGGATTCTCGTCATCCGCTACATTTTCGAGATCATTCAATAAGGCCTTCAACACGTCCCCTACCCAATACAGAAAGTCGGGGAAGCTTAAAAATAGCAAGATTTGCAAAGAACTATTCCCGAAACACGAATATGTTCTTCCTATGACGGAGGAAGAGAAAAAAGCCGCTTTCCCGGTGGAAATAAGAAAATTTCCTGCCTGGGACGTGGCTTATATTCGAGTTTCAAATTCATTTGAGCTTGACAGAGTCCATAAAGCATTTGAAAAGATGATCGAGTGGCTAAAGTCAGAAAAAATTTATGACAAGGGAACTCTATTTGGCATGTCGATTGATGACCCTGAGGTTACACCGAAACATCTTTACCGTTATGAAGTGTGCTTTGCGTCGGACGTTCCGTTCAATTGTGCGGACGGAATTTCTAAAATGAAAATCCCGTCCAGAACATATGGAGTAACACGAATTAGCGGCGACATCAGACTGGTGGCAACGGCCTGGGATTATCTTTTACACAGTTGGCTCATCAAAAGCAACTATGAGCCGGACCATGCGCCTGGGTTTGAGATTATTTTGAATAAAGAGAAAGCATTGGATTGGAGTCACTTCGATCTAGAGTTAGTTTTTCCCGTGAAGAAAATGAAAGGGGCTTAGGAGACGACTATGGCAAAAATAACAGGAATCGGCGGCGTATTCTTTAAAGCGAAAACCGACAATAGAGCTCTACGCGAATGGTACAAAAAGCATCTCGGCATTGAGCTTGAAGAGTGGGGAGGCTGCGCCCTTAGG
>WNGG01002061.1_pt1 | contig 22843 bp, 23 predicted proteins | sample 5400661 | NCBI WGS metagenome assembly WNGG01 (sample SAMN13153372, study PRJNA577476) | soil metagenome | isolation source: 100 cm soil or saprolite under Garry oak tree replicate 1 | place: USA:California | collected 2016-06-15
AGAGTGTACGGGGGTCTCTCACCCCTCAGGATCTTCAGGGAGTCGAGGTGTGTCTTCGTCGCGCTCTCGGGCTCTAACTGCGTCTTCTGCCTACTTTTCCATATGTGCACCAGGTGTGCACGGAGAGGAAGAAATGAGGAGAGAAGAGATGGGTCTTTTCCGCTGCAAGGGGCTGCTGGCGAGAGCCCGAGCCGGCCCGATCAGCGGCCGGTTTGGCCGATACCCTAGGCCGCGCTGTCTAGAAGCTCCTGGATGCTATAGAGGCTTTGGAACTCCTGCGTGGCTCGGTAGAAGTCCGGATCAAAGTTCCCGGCCAGGGAAGAGCCCGTCAGCGTGGGGTCTATGCTGACGAGGAGCTGCTGCACCTCCGTGCGCTGCTGGGAGGGCCAAGAGACCGTCTTGCCGACCGTGCCCTTCAGATCGGGGCGGAAAAAGACGAAGGGCAACCGCTCCTGCGTAGTCAGGTGCCGCAGCAAGCGATGATCTTCAGCCTGCCGCGGATTGAGATAGGCGTCGCCCTCCAACGGAGAGGTCAGATCATCGACCACACGAAAAGCGAGCGTGACCACCCAGGTGCCCTGTCCACTACACCAGGCTGCGAGCCTCAGCCTGATCGGGAGCCGCACCTGGCGAAACGGCTTCAAGTCCTCCACCCGCAGCACCAACGCCGTTATCTCCTGCCCCTCTAGCCCAAGCAGGGCCGGAGTGTAGAGCGGCAGCCGGAGCAGGAGCGACCGGGCAGCGGTTGGAAGGCTAATGTTCATAAGCTCACGAGGCTGCCTTTTTGCTCTGCCTGCCCGGATTACCTCCTGAGCTACCTGCCCACACGTCGGAAAATCAACAGGTTATGTGCGCCTCCCCTTCGGTGAGGGATCCGAGGTTGCAACAGATCTTACCTGAGACCCCCGTCTCTCGGCAAGCCCTCCAGGTGGAGGTGCGCCCAATCCTACAGGAGAATTGGCTCCTTATGTAAAGAGACGACCTGCGCTTTTTGAGGCCCGCCCAGCGAGGTTAAAGCCGTTGGCGGCGGTGCTCTTCGACCCTGCGCTCGACAAAGTCGATGACCGCGGCCTCAAGACAGACATTGTCGAGGGCGTCGATTTCTTGCACGCCAGTGGGACTGGTCACGTTCACCTCGGTCAGATAGTCGCCGATGATATCCAGCCCAACGAAGTAGAGGCCGTCCTGGCGCAGACGGGGTGCCAGTTCGCGGCAGATCTCGCGATCGCGCGGGGTGACCTCGGCTTTGATGCAGGTGCCGCCTACATGAATGTTGCCGCGGTGCTCGTCCGCGCGCGGCACGCGCAGGGTGCAGCCCAGCGGCGCCCCATTAAGGACGACGAGCCGCTTGTCCCCCTGGCGCACCTCGGGCAGGTAGCGCTGGGCGATAATCGCTTCACGACCCTCGTGGGTGGCAGTCTCCAAGAGTGAGTTCAGATTGCGGTCGTCGCGGTGCACGTAAAAGATGCCCGAGCCGCCGTGGCCGTCGATCGGCTTGATAATCATCTCGCCGCCCATTTCGTCCAGGAAGGCCTTGAGCCGGCGCGGATCCTGTGAAACTAGCGTCGGCGGGATCATGGTGGGAAAGTTGAGCGCGTAGAGTTTTTCGTTCGCCGCCCGCAGGCCTGCGGGGTTATTCAGTACGAACGCCCCTTCTTGTTGCGCCAGGTCCAGGAACTGGGTGGCGTGCAGATAGGGGATGTCGAAGGGCGGGTCTTTGCGCATAAAGATCGCGTCGAAGGCGCCGAGCGGCCCGACCGTCTCCCCGTGAACGGTGAAGTGATTGCCGTACTGGCGGCGCAGCTCGAGGCGCCGTGCGCGTCCCATGACCCTAGCCCGCTCGATGAACAGGTCCGCCATCTCCAGGTAATGCACCTCATGGCCCCGGGCCTGAGCTTCGAGCATGAAGACAAAGGTGGTGTCTTTGTCGATCAACACGTTCTGGATCGGGTCCATGAGAAAGGCGAAACGCATGCTGTCCCTCGCTCACTGTTCCCTGTACTGGTACACAACCACGACGGTGCCCGCCAGCAGGTCATGCCAGCCACGCTTGCCCGGGTTCAGGGCGACCCACATAAAGCCGAGCCCAAAGGAAGCGGCGGAGAGTCCATACCCCAGGCAACGAACCAAAGCCCGACCATAGCCGAGCGGCTCGCCGTCGAGCGTGCGCACCTCAAGCCCCAGCAGGCTCTTGCCGATCGTTTGTCCCTCCTGGCCGTGAAGGATCGTAAAGTACGCGGCTGTAGCGGTCAGTCCGGCGACTTGGCAGAGCGAAAGGAAAGAAAGGGGGGAAGAGGAATCGGCGTCAAGGCCGTTCAGGTCAGCGCCCAGGTTCGAGGCGAGGAGGCCGATAAACAGCAACAGAAGCGCAAACATGCTGAGCACCCACAGGTCGATGGCAAAGGCGATCAGTCGGAGCCAGAAACCGGCTCGGTCGCGCTGTGCTGAGGGTGGTTGTGTCACGAGGGGTGGATCGCGTTCCATTGGAGTGGCATGCTACGGTATTCATCGTGGCGAAGGCAAGGGGAGAATACCTTCGTCTCCCCAGAGGAACCGGCAGAGTGCGGCCGCGACAATGCTGGCAGTCTCAGCCCGTAGTATGCGCGTGCCCAAGCCGACAGCCTGGAACCCCGCGGCCTGCGCCTGCTCGGCCTCTCCAGCGGCAAATCCCCCCTCAGGTCCGATGACCACCCAGAGTGAGGACAATGCTGGATGGGTCTGGGCGAAGGCTTTGAGGGTCTGCGTGCGCTCTTTTTCGTACAGCAGGACTTTGCCGGCTGCAGCAGGGACAGCAGCGAGCAGGTCACTGAAAGATTGGGGTAGGGTGATGAGCGGCACAGGGCTGCCTGATTGTTTGGCCGCGCTCTGGGCGAGGCGTTGCCAGCGCGCCACGCGCTCGGTGCGTCGTTCCGGTAGGAGTTGCGCAACGGTGAAAGCAGAGAAGAAAGGCACGATGCGACTGACCCCAAGTTCCGTCGCTTTTTCTATCACTAGGTCCATTTTCTGGCCTTTCAACACGCTCTGAGCGAGCGTGAGAGAAAATAGCCTAGGGACAGAGCTGGAGGATGCCGGGATGGTGATCTCTGCGCTGGTAGCAGAGAGCCGAACGATGGAGCCCTCGTGCTCTCCACCCTGTTCGTCACAGAGCGTCAGGCGGTCGCCGACGTTAAGCCGCAGGACATGGCGCAGGTGGTGGAACTCCGCGCCAGTGAGGATAGCACGGGACTGGTTGATCTGAGCGGTGGGGAGGAAAAACCGCGGCATTGTCCTTAGAGGGCGAAGCATTCGCCCGGCGGTTACCAAAGAGACCTTGGCTTACGTTCGCGAATGCTTCGCCCCTATCTGCTGCAACACCAGCGTGACCCACTCGTCCCGAACCAGACGGGTAGCGAGGCGCCAGCTTGGGGGAGGGTAGGCCGCACGCACGTCTGCCTCTTGGTCGGTCTGAATGCCGGAGAGGATCGCGTACCCTTGCTGTTCCACCGCTGTACTCAGGGTCGGTGCCAGGGCAACGAGGGTGGTGGCAAACAGGTTCGCAACAATCAGAGGAAACGGAGCGGGCAAACGCTCGATCGGTGTGTCGCTGAGGCAAATGGAGAACGTGACCTGATTGGTTTCGACGTTTTTGCGCGCCTCGGCGAGGGCCACCGAGTCAATATCCGTAGCCCACACTGCTTGTGTGGCGAGCTTGGCCAAGGCAATGGCTAGGATGCCCGAGCCCGTGCCCAGATCGAGCGCCCGGGCTGGCGCCCCGTGTGCGGCGCACAACGCTTCGAGCGCTTCGAGACACCCCTGGGTAGTGGCATGGTGGCCAGTGCCAAAGGCCATGGCGGGGTCGATGACGATCACCAGCCGGTCCGTGTATGTCGGAAGCGGTTCCCAGGGGGGAAGCAGGAGGAAACGTTCGCCCACCTCGATAGGGGGAAAGTGCTCACGCCAGCGTTCATACCAGGCGTCACCCGGCACCTCGACAAGAGAAGGGACGGGGCGACTCAGGCGTGGAAACAGCTCAGAGATCTCATTCAGGTAATGGGCCAGCGCGTCGCGGAGTGCTGGTCCCGAGGCTTCAGCGGGAAAGAAGCCCTGCACTGCGGTCGTGGGTGCCTGAGGTTGTGACGGGTCTCGCACCCCTTCCACCACGCCGGCGGAGCCGAGTTCCACGAGAAAATTCGCCACTGCCTCTACAGCCTCGTGTGGGACGGTGACCGAGAGGCACTGCCAGCGCTGGGCGGGGTCAGGGGTCAGGGGTCGGGGATCGGTAGGGGCACAGCAGGTATCCGTGAGATCGTTGGTAGCTGTCAGGTTACGTCGGCGCATGCTTCGCTCTTACTCCTCGGCTCTTGTCCTGAGTGCTCAGGTTGCCTCCGCTCTCTCCGACCCCTAACCCCCAGCCCCTGACCCCTTTCTTACCGTCCTACGACCACCACCGTATGGGCAGTGTCATCGAAATACGTGCGGGCGACACGCCGCAGGTCTTCCACGGTGACGTTGTTAATCGCGGCCAGGTATCTGCGACCATGATCGTAGCCAAGGCCGTAAAGTTCATGAAATCCCATCTCCTCCGCCTGGGCCGAGTTGGATTGGAGCGAGATTTCATAACTGCCGGTGAGATACTTCTTCGCCTGCTCCAACTCCGTCACACTGACTGGCTTCTCACGCAGCCGCTCCAGCTCTGCGCGGGCAGCGGTGAGGGCTTCTTCGACCTTGCTCGGGTCAGTGCCTAGGTAGACGCCGAACACACCCGGCGTCACTCCTTCCACCCCAAAAGCGGTGACCGCGTACGCCAGGGCGCGCTGCTCGCGCAACTCGTAGAATAATCGCCCACCCTGGCGCGAGAGGAGCGCTTCCAGGACCTTGAGCGGGTAGCGGTCCGGGTGAGCGAGGGTCACCCCCTGGAAGCCCAAGACAATGTGGGCCTGCTGTTTGTCCACCGCCTTGTGGCGCCGGCGTACGGTCGTCGGGCGCGGGTCCGGTGGCGGGAGAGGCGGGGCTGTGGCGGCAGCGGGCAGTCGCTCGAGGGATTCTCGCAGGTAGGCGATCACCTGGGCGGTCTCCACGTCACCCACTACGCTGACCACCAGCCATTCGGGGTTGAGCAGCGTGCGGTAGTAATTGGCGAGTTGTTCGCGCCGGAGCGCCCGGACGGTCTCTTCACTGCCGAGGATCAAGAACCGATAGGGATGAGCGGTGAACAGCGTGTCGTAGAACAGGTCAAAGGCGGTTTGCGCCAAGTCATCCTCACGGTTCTTGAGCGCCAGCAGCACCTCGCGCCGTCGCTTCTCCACCTCCTCCGTGGGAAAGGTTGGCTGCAACAGCGTATCGAGGAACAGGTCCAGCGCGTCTTCGATGTGGGAGGTAGTGAGAAATGAACCGGACAATCCCAAGCTGTTGCGCCCAGAAAAGCCCCGCAGGCTTCCGGCCAGAGACTCGACCGCTTCGGCCAACTCTAGGCGCGAGAAGCGCTCGCTCCCACGCGTGAGCAAGCCGGCCAGCAGGTTGTTAATGCCCGTGGTGCTCTCGTTCTCAAGCAGCAGCCCGCCGAGCATTACGGCCTGCAGCGCCATGACCGGAACCGCGTGGTGTTCCTTGACCAGGAGGCGCACCCCGTTGTCCAGCACTGTGGAAGAGACGCGACCATTGTCTTTGGGCCACAGTAATGGAGCCGGAGCCGGCTCGGTATCGAGCCGGTTGCACAGGGTTTGCACCTCTGCCACAGTTGGGAGCGAGGCGTCTGACGTAGCGCCAAGGAGCACGAGGGAGAGGGTGTCAGCGGAGAAGTAGCGCTGGGCCACGCGCTGAATGTCCTGCTGGGTCACCGCGGCCAAGCCATCGAGGTAGTGGCGCTCGTAGTCGGGATCGGAGAAGACTGTGAGAAAATACCCGAGCTGACGGGCCTGGCCTTGGACAGTCTCGCGGCGATAGATGAAGTCGCTCTCCAGGTTGGCGCGGGCGCGGGCCAGCTCTGCGGCAGAGACCAGGGTATGCTTGCAACGGAACAGCGCGGCCAGGATTTCTTCTAGGGCCAGTCGCACCTTGTCCTGCTCCAAGGCAGCGGCGACGATGAACAGACCAGGGTCTACTGGGGTGTAAGCCTGGGCCGAGATCCAGTTCACCAGCTCTTTGTCGGCCTGGAGCGTCTGGACCAGGCGCGCGCTCTCTCCGCCACCGAGGATATAACTCAACAGGTCAAGAGCGAAGACATCCTCGTGCTCCGCTGGCGGGATATGAAAGCCCAGATAGAGGGAAAACTCCTCGACCTTCATGTCCACGACCGAGAGCCGTAGCCCCTGTTGCGGCGGCTCGGGGACGCGTGGCCGGCCGGGCAACGCCACAGCTTCTTCACTGGCGAAGAGCCGGATGACTTCTTGACGGGCGGCCTCTCGCTCGATATCGCCCACGATCACCAGGGTCATATTGTTGGGGTGGTACCAGCGTTGGTAGAAATTCAGCACCCGCTCACGGTTGAGGGCCTCGATGGTCTCGCGATAGCCAATCACTGGCCGGCCATAGGGATGGGTAGTATAGGCTTGGCGGAACAGCTCTGTTGCGGCTCGTGAAGGCGGCGAGTCTTCTCCGCGCTTCCACTCTTCCATGACCACCTGGAGTTCTTTCCCCAGTTCATGCGGGTCAAAAGTTGAGTGCTGCATGGCATCGGCGATAATGTCGAGGCCGGTGGTGAAGTAGCGGGAAGCGAGAACCAGATGGTAGACCGTGTGATCGGCGGTGGTAAAGGCGTTGATTTGCCCTCCTGAGGACTCGACCTCGGCGGCGATGGCGCCGACTGGCCGGCGGGTCGTGCCCTTGAAGATCATGTGCTCGTGGACGTGGGCCGCACCGGCCACGTCCGGGGTCTCATCGGCGCTCCCGGCCTTGACCCACACCTGGATCGCCACGACCGGGGCGAAGTGGTCTTCCTGGATAACGACACGGAGGCCGTTGTCCAGAGTGAAAAGGAGCCGATCTTCCGAGGAGGACGCGGGCGGAACGATGGTGGGATTTTGACTCATAGCTATCCTGTGTTTCACAACCCCCGTAGGGAGTCAATAAACGCCCCTTCCTGGTCGTTGCGGCGAAAACGAAACGGGCGGGGGACAATCCCGGCCCGGAGGAAAGTGCGAGGAGGGGGACTTGAACCCCCACGGGTGTTACCCCACTAGCCCCTCAAACTAGCGCGTCTGCCGGTTCCGCCATCCTCGCAAAAAGACTATGGTTTTAGCGGGGCGAGGTTGCTCGTGACGACCTGTCGTGGTTAGGAATCATACCTTGGCCGAGAGGCAGGGTCCAGAGGGTAGGGTGTGCCTTGTGAGGCAGAGGCCCTTCGCGGAGTTTATCCTGAGCGCAGCGAGTCGAGTTACTTGCTGGTGGTCTCTCCCGTGGACGGGGGAGATGGCTGGCCGGTTGGCGCCGGCGCTGTAGCTGCTGGCGGCGTGGTCTGCGCTGGTTGCTCTGCAGGTGCAGCTACTACCCCCTGGCTTTCCCCGCTCGTGCCCGTCTGGGCTGACGGGGCCTGCTCTGGCGCCGCTGGGGCTGGCACGCTGACTGGCGGGTTATCAAAAAGGCTCTTCGAAGTCTGCTTCGCTGCGCCGTAGGTGAGGGTGAGGGAAGTGAGCATGAAGACAACTGCGGTTGCAGTGGTCAGTTTGGTGAGGAAGTTCCCTGCGCCTGAACTCCCAAAGAGGGTTTGGCTTGAGCCGCCGAACACGGCGCTGACGTCCGCGCCTTTGCCGGTCTGCAAGAGCACGACTGTGATGAGGAAGAAGCAAGAAAAAATATGCAGGATTGTAACGGCAGTGTACCACATGGCCTGGATTCTAGCGGAAGAGGACGATACGGGCAAAGGCGTCGGCTTGCAGGCTCGCCCCGCCGACCAGGGCACCGTCGATGTCAGCTTGAGCCATGAGGCCGTCGATATTATCGGGCTTCACACTGCCACCGTACAGCAGGCGAATCGCCTCGGCCGTCTGCTGATCCGACAGCCCGGCCAGGGTGGCGCGTATGGCAGCATGTACCTCTTGGGCCTGAGCCGGAGTAGCAGTACGACCGGTACCGATTGCCCACACTGGTTCATAAGCGACGGCGAGGGAGGCGAGCGCTGACTTGTCCTGTCCCTGCAGCGCGCCGCGCACCTGGCGTGTGATCACCGCCAACATTGCCCCTCGCTCGCGCTCTTCCAGGGTCTCGCCCACACAGACAATCGGGACAAGCCCGTCACGCTGAGCCGCGCGCGTTTTACGCGCCACCTGCTCATCGGACTCGCCACAGTACTGGCGCCGTTCAGAGTGACCGAGGATGACGTAGGTACAGCCCAGCTCAGTCAGCATGGTTCCAGAGATCTCACCCGTAAAGGCGCCGCGCGGCTCCCAGTGCAGGTTCTGGGCAGCCAGACGGAGAGGTGATCCCGCGAGCACGCGGGCTGCGGTCTCCAGCGCGGTGAAAGGCGGGGCGACTACCGCCTCGCGATCGGCGAGGTCGGCTCCCGCGAACTGGGCTTTCAGGGCCGAGAGGAGTTGTTCTGCCTCGGCTCGAGTGCCGTGCATCTTCCAATTACCGACGATCAATGGACGGCGCGCAGCCATAGCTCAGCCCAGTCTCTGACCGACGTGCAGGGTCACATCGCGCATGCGGTTAGAGAAACCCCATTCGTTATCGTACCAGGAAAGGACTTTGACAAAATTGTTGTCCATGACCTTAGTTAAGGCGGCATCGAAGATAGAAGAGTGCGGGTTGCCGTTGAAATCGACCGACACCAACTCTTCCTCGCAATACTGGAGCACCCCCTTGAGCGGGCCGTTCGCGGCGGCGCGCATGGCAGCATTGATCGCCGCTTCGGTCGCCGGTTTTTCCAGTTCAGCGACGAGATCCACTAGTGAGACGTTGGCTGTGGGTACCCGCACCGCCATGCCGTCGAGTTTACCTTTGAGCTGGGGCAATACCTCACCCACCGCGCGGGCCGCGCCGGTAGTAGTGGGGATCAGCGACAGCGCCGCGGCTCTAGCCCGGCGCAGGTCCGAGTGGGGCAGGTCAAGAATGCGCTGGTCGTTGGTATAGGCGTGCACGGTGGTCATGAGTCCGCGCTTGATACCAAAGGTTTCGTGCAACACCTTGGCCACCGGCGCTAGACAGTTGGTCGTGCAGGAAGCGTTGGAGATCAGGCTGTGCCTGGCCGGATCATAGGTGGTATGGTTGACTCCATAGCAGAGGGTCAGGTCTGCACCTTTGGCTGGGGCGGAGATGATCACCTTCTTGGCTCCGGCAGCGAGGTGTAAAGCGGCTTTGTCGCGGTCGGTAAACAGGCCGCTACACTCCAGCACCAGATCGACCCCAAGGGTTTTCCACGGCAGTTTGCCAGGGTCGCGTTCTTGTAGAATCCGGGTTTTTTTGCCGTTCACCACCAGGGCATCTTTTTCCACCTGGACTTCGGCAGCCAGCCGGCCATGAATCGAGTCGTAACGCAACAGATGGCCCAAGGTCGCCGCGTCGGTGATGTCGTTGATGGCGACGAAGTCGAGGCCAGGTTCGTTGAGACAGGCGCGCAGCAGGTTGCGGCCGATGCGGCCGAATCCATTGATACCGACACGTACAGCCATAGTTCCCTCACCCCCGGAAAAGTTTTATTTATCTTTTCTGATTGGCCGTAGACAGTCAAGCGGAGACGGCCGAGTGAATTGACTCCTCATGGCTGATGCAGGTATTACTGCTTTACAGTCAGAGAGAGTTCATGCCGAGCCTGTCGCAGCAGGAAGGCAGCATGATGTTGGGCCGGCCCTATGGGAGGTATGTTTTGGCGTGTCGCCGTCCAGTTGGAGGGTCCGCTCCGGCAGGACAGCGTTGTGGATATGGTCACGCACGCGGGGCCGGTGGTCCAGGGGGTGCTCTATCTGCTCCTTGTGTTCTCGGTAGTCAGTTGGGGGATCGTCTTCTACAAGTTCCTGCAGATCCGCCAAGCCCGCCGTGAGTCTGGACGCTTCATCGTCGTGTTCTGGGAAACCAAGAACCTCTCGTCCATCCACGCTGCCAGCCTGGAGATGAAAGAAAGTCCGGTCGCCCAGGTCTTTCGCGCTGGCTACCAGGAACTCATGCGGATCTCCCGCGGCCGTAAGCAGTCTAACCCTGTCGAAGGAGACCCTGCCAACGAAGAAGGGGGTGTCGAGAACGTCGAGCGAGCGATACACCGGGCCATACGGGAACAGCTGACTCGCTTGGAGCGTGGGTTAACTTTCCTCGCGACCACCGCTAGCACTACCCCGTTTATCGGCTTGTTCGGTACGGTGTGGGGGATTATGACCGCCTTCCGAGGCTTAAGCACCGTCCAGTCTTCGAGTATTCAGGCCGTGGCGCCAGGTATCGCCGAGGCCTTGATTGCCACCGCGGTTGGGCTCTCGGCAGCAATCCCGGCGGTGATGGCATATAATTACTTTAGTCGCCAGGTGCGGGTGCTGGCTGCGGATATGGAAAACTTCTCTGCCGAGTTTCTCAATATCGCTGAGCGCCACTTTCTCTAAGTCGGCGTGTTTGTTCCCTCTTAAGTCGAACCCATGGCTTTTGATCAGCGCGACCAGGACAATATCTCCCAGATCAACGTCACCCCCCTCGTAGACGTGATGCTCGTGTTGCTGGTAATTTTCATGATTACCGCACCCATCTTGCAGCAGGGGGTCAACGTCGATCTCCCCCAGGTCGCGGCTGGACCGTTGGAGGGCAAGGACGAGCAACTGGTGGTGGTTATTACGCGCGACGGCAAAGTGCAGCTCAATGATACCCCGCTCAAGGTGGATGAACTGGGACAGAAGCTGACTGCTATTGTTCGGCTGCAGCCTGACCGCGCGATATATCTGCGCGCGGACAAAAACGTACCATATGGCAAGGTCGTCGAGGTCATGGCCGCGGTGCGGAACGCCGGGGTCAGGAAGCTGGGTATGGTAACCGAACCCCTGAGAGACGAGCGATGAAAACCCGCGCACAGAGCAAGCCGCAACAGGAAGAGAAGGATAGACGATTCAGTCGGATGGTTATCCTATCTGCGGCGGTGCATATAGCGGTGATCGCTTTCATCGTGCTGGCCGTGGCCCGTGGCCGATCAGGCCGAGCCCAGCCAGTAGCGTATACGGTACAGTTGGTGAACCCCGCCGCACTGGGGACGAATATCCCGCCCGGAGGGAGCAAGGCGGCCTCGACCCCTGAGCCGGCGGCGGTAGAAAAACCCGCCGCACCGCAATCCCAGCCCAAGCCAGAGGTCAAAGCGCCGCCGGTTGTGAAGAAGGAAGAGCCTAAAGTCGTTCAGCCTCCCCAACCGAAAGAGGTGGTCAAGCTTCCTGAGAAAGAAAAACCGCTAGAAAAACCACCGGTGAAACCGGAACCGGAAAAAACCAAGTTGGCAGAGAAAAAACCCGAGGTGAAAAAGGCTGAGGTCATGCCTGACCCAGCAAAAGCCAAGCCCAACTCGGAGGAGAAGAAGCCGGAGACAAAAAAAGCCGAAACTCCTGCCATTTCTGCTCAAGAGCGTGATAGGCAGATCCTCGCTGCGCTTGAGAGGATCAAGACGCAGGTGCAGGGCAAAGAGAAAAGTGGACTTGGGGGCCAAGCCGGTGGCTCTGGTCCGCCCACCATCGGTGGCGCCCAAGGTGAGGGTGGAGGAGGGCTGGTGCGCGGGCTCGAATTCATCATGTATACCGAGCAGGTAAAGCGGCGGGTGAAGGAGAGCTGGATCGTAGCCGAACAGAAGCCCGGGCTGAGCGCCACTGTACGTTTCGGCATACAGCCTGACGGTGAGGTTTTTGCAGTGGAACTGGTGAAACCCTCGGGGGATAACGCCTTTGATCAATCAGTAGTGCGGGCGGTCAAGAAAGCCAATCCTCTTCCTCCACCGCCGCAGACATATCAGCAAGAGTTTGCCACGCAGAAAGTCGAGGTCACTTTTGGCGGCGAGGAACGGGTCAAGCAGGTCAACTAACATTATGAGCAGATGCGGCTGGTTTACGAGACAGGTAGGATGGTGGACGCTCCTTGAATGCCTGATGCTGGTTGGTCCCCCGTCTCTCGTTCATGCCCAGATCAAAATCGAGGTGCCAGAGCCTGGCGGTGCGGGCCTGCCTATCGCTATCTCCCCTCTGAAGAGCCTCGACAGCGAGGGCGGTGGACGGCGGTTAGGAGAGGAATTTGCCGATATCATCGCGCGCGACCTCGACCTGTCCGGTTTGTTCAAAGTCATTGACCGTGGGGCCTACATCGAAGGACCGGCTGGCCTCTCACTCGAGGAGATTAACTTTCAGAACTGGTCTGCGCTTGGTGCTCTGGCCTTGGTGAAGGGTGGGCTCTCGCTCGACGGGGATGGCGTGACGGTTGAGGTGCGGCTCTTCGATGTTGCCCAGCGCAAGCAACTGGGAGACGGCAAACGCTACCGGGGCGAGAGAAAAGACCTGCGACGCATGGCCCACCGCTTCGCCGACCAGATTATGCTCTTCCTGACGGGTGAGCAGGGGCCGTTTGACTCGCAGATCGCCTTTGTCTCGAAGCGCGGTGGTGGCCGGGCCAAGGAAATTTATGTTACCGATCTGACCGGCTTAAAGGTCACGCAGATTACCAAGGACCGCACCCTCAGCCTGGGACCGAGTTGGAATCCCGCAGCCGACAAGCTCTTGTATTTTTCCTATAAGCAAGGTGGTCCGTATCCGTATCTCGTCGATCTGCTGAGTGGGCAGGAGAGCCGCTTGTACCCGGTGGTCGGATACAGCGGCAGGTGGTCCCCGGACGGTACGATGATCGCCGTGAGTCTGGAGCAGCAAGGTAATTCAGACCTGTTTCTGCTCTCTCCCGAAGGCCGCTTGATGCGGCGGTTGACCGAGCACTCGGACATCGACGTCTCACCCACCTGGTCCCTGGATAGCCGGGGGATTGCCTTCTGTTCGAGCCGGAGCGGCAGCCCGCAGATCTACGTGATGAACGTCAACAGCGGCAGTGTCCGGCGTCTCACTTTCAGGGGGGATTACAACACCTCCCCGTCCTGGTCTCCTAAGGGAAACCTGATTGCCTACACGAGCCGGGCTGGCGGATTCCGCATCATGACGATCGATGTCGATGGCGGAGACCCGCAAGAAGTCACCGCTGGCGAGGACCCGTCCTGGTCTCCCGACGGGCGTTACCTGGTTTTCAGCCATGGAGGCCGTCTGTACATCGCTAGCAAAGACGGGCGCAGCGTCAAACAATTGACTGGGGGGAGGGGAGATGATACTAGTCCGGCGTGGTCAGCACGTCTGAAGTGATGTGGTACCGAAGCAGGACAAGCGAGGAACAATGCGGAGTGCAAGAGCGTGGTGTTGGTGGCTTAGTAGCGCGTTGTTAATAGTCTTGACTGTAAGCGGTTGTCCTAAGAAGCCGCCGCCGCCGGGCGAAGCTGGCTTTGGTGGAGCTGGAGGAGTCGGCACCTCTGGTGGGATGGGAGAGAGTGGTTTCCCGCCCCCTGGAGAAACCACCCAAAAAGAGATCGACCTTGGACCCGAACGGGGCGGTCCCCTCCAGGATATCCACTTCGCTTATGATTCCTTTGAACTGTCTTCTGAAGCGCGCGATATCCTGCGGGCAAACGCCACCTGGTTGCAGAAAAATGCCCAGGCCAAAGTCGAGGTCGAAGGGCACTGTGACGAGCGCGGCACGGTTGAATATAATCTGGCCCTTGGCGCCAAACGGGCCAGAGCGGCGCGAGATTACCTGGTCTCTTTGGGCGTGGCGCCCGAACGGCTCTCAACGATCAGCTATGGTGAAGAGCTACCCCTGTGCAAGGAGTCGAACGAGAGCTGCTGGCAGCAGAACCGGCGGGCTCATTTCCTCGTGCTGAACCGCTAACTCAGATCTGCACTGACGACTGACCAGTGAGCAATTTCCTCGTTGTAACGCTTATAGCCCTCCTCCCCCTCTTCTGGGCGAACGGCTGTGCTACCCAAGAAGACATCCAAGCGGTGCGCAGAGAGCGTGATACTCTGCGTGCCCAAGTCGCTGATAATAAAGCGTCTCTGGACGACGTGCGACGCGAAGTCGAGAAAGTACGCGGTGAGGTTGAGGAAGTCCGCTATCGTTTTGATCGCATCGCCAAAGATCACGGCGGGGCTTCCCCCCAGGTCAAACTCTTGGAAGACCGCATTACCGCTCTGGAAAAGCAATTCAGGCTGCGCGGCGAGGAAACTGCGGTTCCTCCTAATGCTGTGAGTGGTGAACCGCCGCTGCCCAGGTCCGGTGAGCCGCCGCTCGGCCCAGGTCCGGTCGAGTCAGCCCCGCCTGCCAGTTCCAGGCCCCCCGTGACATCGGTTGCCCCTAGAGGTAGTAATGAAGAGATCGCTCTTGCCAAAGAGCCGCCGGAAGCGCAGGATGACTACAAGCTCGCCCTGCGGGCGTTCCGCGAGCAACAGTACGACAAGGCGATCCAGCAGTTCCGCACTTTTCAGCGCAAGTATCCCAACTCTGAGATGGATGACGACGCGCAATATTGGATTGGAGAGAGCTATTTCGCCCAGAAGGACTACAATCGCGCGATCCTCGAGTTCAACGATGTCTTAAAGTATCGCCGGGGAGACCGGGTGCCGGCCGCCCTCTTGCGCCAAGCCCAGGCGTTCCTCGAAATCGGCGATAAGACCGACGCCCGGCTGATCTTACAGAAGCTGGTCAACGATCACCCGAACTCCGAGCAGGCTAGAGAAGCCAGGGACAGGTTGCAAACCCTGGTGCGCTAGCGCCCTCTTCTCCGCGCCCAGTGCGTGTAAGCAGGGACCATGGAGATCATTCGTCACATCACCCACCACGCTCTCTTTCCTCATCCGCTTGTGAGTCTGGGAAACTTTGACGGAGTACATCTGGGACATCAGGCGATCCTGCGGCGCTTAGTCCAGGAAGCACAGGCCCGTCAAGGCACGGCTTTGGTTTTGACGTTTCATCCCCATCCCGTGGCGGTGTTACGGCCAGACTATCCTCCCTCCCTCATCCTCAGTCTGCGAGAAAAGCTGGCTGAGTTCGCTGCTCTGGGAGTCCAGGGCGTGATTCTCCAATACTTCACTCCGGCGTTTTCTCGTCTCACCCCGGAAGAATTTGTCCAGCGCTACCTGATCGAGGCGATGAGGGTAGAGAAAGTCATCATCGGTCACAACGTCAGTTTTGGCCACAACCGTGCAGGTCGCGCCGAGACGTTAGTGCATCTTGGACAGATGTCTGGGTTCGACGTGGAAATAGTCGGTCCGGTGATGGTTGATGGGCGTGAGGTCAGCAGCACTGCTGTGCGTACCCTTCTCGGCGCTGGCGAGATGCGCGAGGGAGCGCGGCTCCTGGGCCGTCTGTACACGGTGAGTGGCCGTGTGGAAAAAGGTTTTCAGCGAGGTCGGGGCATTGGGTTTCCGACGGCGAACCTGCGGCCACGTGCGGACCTGCTGCTGCCCAATGGCGTGTACGCCGTCGTCGTTGATGTCGGGGAACAGCAGGTCGCCGGCGTGGCGAACGTGGGAGTCAACCCGACCTTTGGTGGGATCAAGCGAACAATTGAAGCGCACTTGTTCGACTTCTCTGCCGACCTCTATGGCCGGCGATTGCGCGTCGGATTTGTTGAGCGTCTGCGCGGGGAGCGCAAGTTCCCGTCTGTGCAGGAGCTGATCCGTCAGATTCAGGAAGACGCGAACCGTGCCCGCGTACTCCTGGCGCAACCCGCGCAGCAGTGACCGGCCGGTGAAAAGCCTCGCCCGTGCTTCGACAAACCCAACACCAACGGTTTCTGAATAACGGGGAAGCAACTCAGAGCGCCGCTCCTGACGCTGGCGTGTCTGCTCAACGGTTTATAGTTGTCTCTTCTCAGGCCGGTCAACGGCTAGACCGTGTCCTGGCAAGCCTCACCTCGGCGACGCGGTCACACATCAAAATGCTCATCGACGAAGGATGCGTCCGCATAGTAGGAGAGCGCAAGAAAGCCGGGTATCTGGTGCACGCTCTGGAAGAGATCGAGGTGCTCTCCTTCCCGGAGGTGCCGGCCACGGCTATACCGCAAGAGATTCCCTTGGAGGTGCTGTACGAGGACGCCTATCTGGCCGCGATTAACAAGCCCGCAGGCATGGTCGTGCATCCTGCGCCCGGACAATGGCAGGGGACAGTGGTCAACGCGCTCTTGTTCCGTTGGGGAGGGGCAGAGTCGGCACACTCGCTCCGTCCAGGTATTGTCCACCGGCTAGACAAAGACACCTCAGGCGTCTTGCTAGTGGCCAAAGATCAACAGACACTGGAGCGGTTGGCGCATCAGTTCAAAGAACGTCAGGTACACAAAGCCTATATGGCTGTTGTGATCGGTTGTTTCTCCACCCCTACTGGGGAGATTGCTCTACCAATTGGCCGCCACCCGGTTGACCGCAAGAAGATGTCTGTCCGCGCCCGGCACGGCCGTGCGGCAGTGAGTCGTTATCAGGTCGTGGCCGAGTCTGCTGGAGTCACGTTGGTGCGTCTGTTCCCGGAAACCGGCAGGACCCACCAACTCCGCGTCCACTTGGCTGCAATCGGACACCCCTTGGTTGGAGATAAAGTATACGGAGCGCGTGGCGCGGCGCTGAGGAACCTCGCACCAGCGGTGGGCGCGTTTTCTCGTCAGGCTCTCCACGCGGAGACGGTCCAGGTTTGCCATCCGGTCAGTGGCACGCCGCTGAGCATCAGCGCGCCGTACCCCCAGGATTTTGCCCACCTGCTGACCGCCCTTGCCCTGCGGGAGAAACGGGACAGAGGTGGATCGTTTAAGGTTGACAGCGAAAAAAATAGCGGTTATGCTAAAACATAATTTCACGAAGACGAACGGGAATTTCTCTCCGGCTGTTTTGTCTTTGCTCATCAATCGTCTTTTACCTTTATATTATTTCGAGTCTGCACTCGCCCGTCTTGCACGTTGAACTCAAGGCCCCTTCGTAGTGGGAGGGCCGGTTTCCGATCGAGTGTGCTATCAAATCAGGGAGGAACCGTTATGGGTCGGATGCCCGCCAGGAACAATAATAGTAGTAATGACATAGTAGAAATCCGCGAAGCTCGCGTCGAGGTAGCTGCTGCTGAGGAGGAAGGCGGTCTTAATCTCAAGGCCCTCAAAGAAAAAAAGATCAGCGAGCTGGCGCAGATCGCCCGTAACTTTAATGTGGACGGGGCGTCGAGCCTGCGCAAGCAGGATCTGATCTTCGCCATTCTGCAAGCGCAGGCCGAGCAGAGCGGTTTTATTTATGGAGAAGGCGTCCTGGAGATCCTCTCTGATGGGTTTGGTTTCTTACGCTCGCCGGATTACAATTATTTGCCTGGCCCCGACGATATCTATGTCTCCCCGAGTCAGATCCGGCGTTTCAACCTGCGGACCGGGGATGTCGTCTCAGGGCAGATCCGCCCGCCGAAGGAAGGCGAGCGGTATTTTGCGCTCCTCAAGGTTGAAGCAATCAATTACGAAGAACCGGAACGTGCCCGCGAGAAGATTCTCTTCGATAACCTCACCCCGCTCTATCCCCAGGAACATCTCTCCCTTGAGCACGACCCAGAGGAATACACCACGCGCATCATCGACTTGCTCACGCCAATTGGCAAGGGGCAACGAGGCTTGGTGGTTGCCGCTCCCCGCACTGGCAAAACAATGATGTTGCAGAGTATTGCGCATGGCATCACGCAGAACCATAAGGAAGTGATCTTGATCGTACTGCTGATTGACGAGCGGCCCGAAGAGGTCACGGACATGCAGCGCTCGGTGCGGGCCGAGGTGGTTAGCTCTACCTTTGACGAACCGGCAACCCGTCATGTGCAAGTGGCCGAGATGGTGATTGAGAAAGCCAAGCGGCTGGTCGAGCATGGCAAAGACGTGGTCATCTTGCTTGACAGCATTACCCGTCTGGCGCGCGCCTACAACGCGGTCGTTCCGCCGAGTGGAAAGCTGCTCTCCGGCGGGGTCGACGCCAACGCCTTACGCGGTCCCAAGAAGTTCTTCGGCGCGGCCCGCAATATCGAGGACGGCGGGAGCCTGACGATCATTGGCACCGCCCTGGTCGACACCGGCAGCCGCATGGACGAGGTGATCTTTGAGGAGTTCAAGGGGACGGGCAATATGGAGATTCATCTCGACCGCCGGCTGATGGACAAGCGTATCTTTCCGGCCCTCGACATCAACCGTTCCGGCACGCGGAAAGAAGAGTTGCTCCTGCCCCGCGAGGTGTTGAACCGGGTGTGGATTCTACGCAAGCTCCTTGCTCAGCTCAACACTGTCGAGGCCATGGAATTCCTCATGGATAAGATGCACGGGACGAAAACCAACCAGGAATTTCTCGATTCGATGAATCAGTAAGGAGAGGGCGTGCGTTGCAAAGCCCCCCCCCTTTTGCTACAAGTTTCGCCAATCCCTTGAGAAGAGCCCCGTCACCCAGAGAGAGGCACGATTCGTGATCGACATTACGATCAAGCAGTTGCTTGAAGCGGGGGTCCATTTCGGCCACCAGACCAGCCGGTGGAGCCCCAAGATGAAACCCTATATCTTCGGCGCACGCAACGGTATCCACATCGTCGATCTGCAGCAGACCGTGGGGATGCTGCGCGAGGCGAGCAAGTTTGTCCGCGAGTTGGCGGCCCAAGGCGGGCAAGTGTTGTTTGTCGGCACCAAGAAGCAGGCACAAGAAGTGGTGCGGGAAGAGGCCGAGCGCTGTGGCATGTTCTACGTCAACAACCGCTGGCCCGGGGGGCTGCTGACCAACTTCCAAACCGTCCGCAAGTCGATCGAACGTCTGAAGAAACTGGAGGAAATGCTGGAGACTCCAGCGGTTGCCGATGCGCTGACCAAAAAAGAGGTGCTGGGCATGAGCCGCGAGCGGGACAAACTGATGACCGCCTTGGGGGGGATCAAGACCATGCGCAAGCTCCCGGATGCTCTCTTTGTGATTGACACCCGCAAAGAAGAGATCGCCGTGCGCGAGGCGAACAAACTGGGGATCCCGGTGGTAGCGCCCATCGATACCAATTGTGATCCCGATGTGATTGCCTACAAAATCCCGGGCAATGATGACGCGATCCGGGCCATCCGCCTGTTCACCAGCGCGGTGGCGGAAGCCGTGCTTGAGGGCAAGGCCCTGTACGAAGAACGCCATCAAGGGGACATGCAGGAGCAGGTAGCGGTTGTCGCTCCGCCGGAGGATGCGGCGGCTGTGGAAGGAGGGACGGCGTGAGCAGCAAAGGCAGCGCCCTGGCCCAGGTCAAAGAGTTGCGTGAGCGTACCGGGGCTGGAATCGTCGATTGCCAGAAGGCCCTGACCGAGAGTGGAGGGGATGTCGAAAAGGCCATCGTCTTCCTGCGGGAGAAGGGGTTGGCCACCGCGGCCAAGAAAGCTGGGCGCGCGGCTGTGCAGGGTGCGGTGGGCGTCTACGTCCACGGGGGCGGGAAAATCGGGGTCCTGGTCGAGGTGAACTGCGAGACCGACTTTGTCGCGCGCACCGAAGAGTTTCAGCGCTTGGTGAAGGACCTCGCTATGCAGGTCGCTGCGGCTAACCCGCGTTACGTGCGGCGTGACGAGGTCTCGGAGGCCGAACGGGAGCGGGAGCGAGCGATTTACCGTGCGCAAACCGCCCAGTCTGGCAAGCCTGCCGCCGTGATCGAGCGCATTGTCGAGGGCAAGCTGGAAAAATTTTATAGCGAGACCTGTCTCCTCGAACAGCCTTTCATTCGCGAGCCGGGAAAAACCGTTGACCAGATCGTCAAAGAAGTGGTAGCGCGCACGGGCGAGAATATTGTCGTGCGCCGGTTCGCGCGCTTCCAGGTCGGTGAAGCGGAAGGGCCCGCAGAGAAAACGGGGTAGCGCGCATGACCCTGCAACCTCCCCGGTACCAGCGCGTGCTGCTAAAAATCGGCGGCGAAGCGCTGGCTGGCAACAAAGAGTATGGCATTGAGGAGACCGTGCTGGCGCGCGTTGCCCTCGAGGTGAAAGAGGTGCAGGACCTCGGGTGTGAAGTGGCTCTCGTGCTCGGTGGAGGGAATATCTTTCGAGGCGTTGCCGGCAGCGCCAAGGGCATGGATCGCACGACTGCCGATCACATGGGCATGCTGGCGACCGTCATCAACAGCCTGGCCATGCAAGAGGCGCTGGAAAAAGTGGGGATCCAGACGCGGGTCATGTCGGCGCTGGTCATGGCGCAAGTGGCCGAGCCCTATATCCGGCGCCGGGCTACACGCCATCTGGAAAAAGGCCGGATCGTGATCTTTGCCGCAGGAACCGGCAATCCTTATTTCACCACCGACACCGCGGCAAGCTTGCGGGCCATGGAGATCGGCGCCCAAATCCTTTGCAAGGCCACTAAGGTCGATGGGGTGTATGATGCCGATCCGGTGCGGGTAGCTGAGGCGAAACGTTACCGTGAACTCACCTATATTGAGGTGCTGCAGCAGAACCTGAAAATTATGGATTCCACCGCCATTTCCCTGTGCATGGACAACGGCTTGCCGATCTTGGTCTTTAGCTTGCTGGAGCCCGGTAATATCAAGCGAGCTGTGCTCGGAGAGCCGGTCGGCACCCTGGTGCATGGAGGTCACACATGAACGCGCAGGTGCTGGACAGTGTGAAAAAAGATATGGAGCATACCCTGGACGCGCTGCGCAAGGAACTGGTCAAAGTGCGCACAGGTCGCGCGTCAACCGCGCTGATCGAAAACGTGCTGGTTGATTATCATGGCACCCGCACCCCGCTGAACCAACTTGCTGCGTTGTCCGCACCTGAACCGCGCTTGCTACTGGTGCAGCCGTATGACCGCAGTGTCACCGCCAACATCGAGAAAGCGATCTACCAGTCAGACCTCGGGCTCACCCCGGTCAATGACGGCAAGGTGATCCGTGTCCCCATTCCTGAGCTGACCGAGGAGCGGCGGAAGGAGTTGGTGCGCCACATCCGTAAGCTCGGCGAGGATTATCGGGTGTCGCTGCGCAACCACCGGCGTGATGCCAACGAGCGCCTCAAAAAAATGCAGAAAGACAAGCAGCTTGCTGAGGATGAGGTCCGTGCCACTCAGGATCGGGTGCAGAAGGTCACCAGTGAGTATATTGAGAAACTTGATAAAGTGCTGAAGACAAAAGAAGACGAGCTCATGGCGGTGTGAGGCCAGTGCAGATTGCCGATTGCGGATTGGGGATTGATTGGTCGGTGGCGTGAGCACAAGGCTCGACAAAGATCGGCTCCCCCGGCACGTAGCTGTCATTATGGACGGCAACGGACGCTGGGCGCAGCGGCGCAGCCTGAGCCGCGTCGAAGGGCACCAACGCGGCAAAGACGCGGTGCGGGCGGTGGTCGAGACCAGTCGGGAGATCGGCCTGCAGTATCTTACCTTGTACGCCTTCTCCACAGAGAACTGGCAGCGGCCAGTGGGCGAGGTGCGGGCGCTGATGGGCTTGCTGCGTCGCTACCTGCGTACAGAGCTGCGCCGGATGATGAATTACAACATCCGCCTGCGCGCGGTTGGTGACCTGGGCCGCCTCCCCGTTGCTGTGCGTCGAGCCCTGGAGGCAGTCATGCTTGCAACCCGCAACAATGCTGGACTCACGGTAGTCCTGGCGGTCAGCTATGGCGCGCGCGAAGAAATCGTGGCCGCAACCCGCGCCCTGGCTACAGCCGTGCGGAAAGGTCAGCTTGACCCCCAGGAGATAGACGAGCACCGCTTCGCGCAGCACCTGTGGACCGCGGACATTCCCGACCCTGACTTACTCATCCGCACCGGTGGAGAGTTGCGCCTGAGCAATTTCTTGCTCTGGCAACTGGCTTACACTGAGATCTACGTGACCGACACCCTGTGGCCGGATTTTGGCCGCGAGGAATTCCTTCTCGCCCTGGCCGACTACCAGGGCAGAGAGCGCCGGTTTGGGCGCACCACTGAACAGCAGCTCCCTTCGGCACTCAGACGTGCTGCGCGCTAGGCTGCTCACTGCGGCAGTTGGCCTGCCTCTCCTCGGGTTTCTGGTGTGTTGCGCGCCGCTGTGGCTCTTCACCGCGGTGCTGCTGGGGTGTACAGGTCTCGGGCTGCACGAGTATTTTTCCCTTGCCCGCGCTCACAACCCTCTGCCTCCAACTGTTGGTCTCGCCTGGGGTATGGCCGTAGCCGTCTCGATGCTCTCGTCCAATGCTGCCGTGGTTGGGGCTACTGTGGTCGCGGGGTTGTTCCTCGCTTTCTTATTGGCATTGCGCGACCCCCAGCCTGCCCGGGCCCTGGTCGGGATCAGTGACACCCTGCTGGGGGTGATCTATGTCGGTTTTCTGCTCCCGCACCTCATCTGGGTGCGTCGCGGTCCTGACGGGGTCGCCTGGGTCTTCTTCGTGCTGCTGGTGGTCATGCTGGGGGATACGGGTGGATATGCGATCGGGCGAATCTGGGGAAAACGCAAACTCATTCCGCATATCAGTCCGGGTAAAACCATTGAGGGCAGTGGCGGAACGGTCCTGGGCAACCTCTGTGCTGCCGTACTGTCGTGGGTGTGGCTGTTTCCCCAGCGCTCCCCGGTGGAAGTTGTTGGCCTGGCGCTGAGCCTAGGCTTCTTGGCACAGGTTGGAGACCTGTACGAATCTGCCCTCAAGCGCGCGTTTGGTGCGAAAGACTCCGGGCATCTGCTCCCCGGTCATGGTGGGATACTGGATCGAGTCGATAGCCTGCTTTTCCCTGCTGCCTTTATTTATTACTATATTATAGGCTGGGGGTGAATTCGTGCTTAAAGAGAGGAGAATGCGGCCATGGATCTGTCGAGCTTCTCTGTGATCCTACAAGTGGCCATCGTTTTGGGCCTGATCGTGTTTGTCCACGAGTTGGGCCATTTCCTGGTTGCCAAGGGGGTCGGCGTAGGAGTCGAGCGT
>WNGG01002418.1_pt1 | contig 22839 bp, 24 predicted proteins | sample 5400661 | NCBI WGS metagenome assembly WNGG01 (sample SAMN13153372, study PRJNA577476) | soil metagenome | isolation source: 100 cm soil or saprolite under Garry oak tree replicate 1 | place: USA:California | collected 2016-06-15
GTGAAGACATCTTCTTCCTCCGATACTTTCAGAACTTCGACCTGGTTCATTGTATCAGAGGATCGATGTCTTCCTACACCCTTTCTCCTTCTTTTTCTCTTTCATCACTCGCTTGCTTCAAAAACCTACCCGTGAAAGCACCCCCGCGCCCCCGGCAGAGGGCCGCGGCCCTCTGCACTCCGGCTTTCTGAGGGGATGTCAGACTCCGGCAGAGGGCTGTCGGCCTCTGCACTCCGCTTGCTGAGAGTAAAGGTAAATGTAACAAAAGTTACTATTCCATATTGGAAGCTCGCGTTTCGTCTATGGTGGGGACGGTCACTTGCTCGATAAATCTATTACCTTTCCCCCAGAGAGGGTGCCCTACCGGTCGTCCTGACCTGTATTCTTAACTGACAAAGTCTGTTCTTAACTAACACAAAATAGCCAATTTGGGCGGTTTTTCTTTTCAAAACAGGGAACAATCGTTGCAATAGCGGAATATAATCGGGTGTGGGGTGATGACATTCCGGCGGAGGCGTACGCGCTGTTATGCAGTCTTGTTGGAGCATTATTGCCCTGCCAATCGTGTAATACCAGGAGAGCTCCCGGCTGCCATGTAAACGTCATGACACCTGTAGAAAAGATGTAAGAGAGACAATTATGCTCATTGCTAGAGGCCCGATGCGTATAAGCTTTGGTGGTGGCGGCACCGACCTGGAAGCATACTATGCCAGGTACGGCGGCCTGGTGGTAAGTACAGCGATCAATAAGTATTTTTATGCCATTATCACCACCGATGAATCTGATGACCTGCAAGTCATCTCAGCAGATTATCGTTCCCTGTTCCGCCACTCACCGTACAATGACCTATTCTGGAATGGAGACCTGGCCTTACCCAAGGCTATTCTGCATCATTTCGGCATCCGGCGTGGCATTAATCTGTTTGTCGCCAGCGAAGTGCCTCCTGGGACGGGTCTGGGTTCGTCCAGCGCTGCGGCAGTCACAATGGTACGTGCACTCTCAACGCTGGTTGAGCAACCCATGACCAAGCAGCAAGTCGCAGAACTTGCCTCCTTTATCGAAATCAGCAAAATGGGCATGCCAATTGGTAAGCAGGATCAATACGCATCGGCCTTTGGTGGCTTGAACAAGATTACCTTCACAAGTGAAGGCGTTACGGTTGAACCCCTCAAGATTGCTCGTGATGTACGACAGATGCTGGAGCGACGCTTGATGTTGTTTTTCACCGGCAGTTCGCGTGAGTCCACCTCTATTCTCAAGCATCAACGCAAGTCAACGGAAGAGCAGAATGAGTCAGTGCTCTCGGCTCTACATAATATCAAACAGGTAGCGGTCGAGGTGCAGAGATGCCTGGAGCGTGGAGACCTGGATGAGTTTGCACGTCTGCTGCATTATTCCTGGCAGGAGAAACGCCGTCTTGCTCCTGGCCTCTCGACAGGCTTTATTGATGAGTGTTATACTCTGGCGCTGGCCCATGGTGCAAGTGCCGGCAAGATTACCGGGGCCGGTGGTGGAGGCTTCCTGATGCTCTATTGTCACGAGCAAGCGCAAGAGGCGGTCACCAATGCTTTAGAGGCACGAGGTTTGAAGCGGATGAACTTCCGCTTTGACCACCAGGGAGCAACGGTTGTACTCAATGTTGCCAGTTTTAGTCACCATTGGATAGAGCCTTATACCGGGCCTCAGTTTCCTCAGTCTGAGACAGATCAAGGACTCATCCAGGCACTTTAAGGAAGAAGGATAAGAAAAAGTGGATTCGATCAGCACCTACTTTGCTGAACTTGAGCAGATGCTCCAGGCAATCTCGCAGACCCATCTTCAGAATGCTCTGTTGCTGCTTGAACGTGCATACCGCAATGGACATCGCATTTTCATCATGGGGAATGGTGGAAGTGCGGCCACCGCCTCCCATTTCGCCCTTGACCTGGCAAAGAATACTATTATGCCAGGAGCACCGCGCCTGAAGGCCATTTCCCTCACAGATCATGTCCCCCTCATCACTGCCTGGAGCAATGATACCGCCTACGAGCATATCTTTGCAGAGCAACTGGCGAACATGATTGAACCAGGTGATGTCGTGATTGGCATCAGCACCAGTGGAAACTCAGTGAATGTCATCAATGCGTTCAACCTTGCAAAGCAGTTACAAGCATCAACGATTGGTCTGCTTGGAGCCAAAGGAGGCAAGATGAAGGATATCGTGGATGTCTATATACTTGCTCCTGGTCAGAATATCGAGCAGGAAGAAGATGCTCACATGATTCTGGCGCATGTGATTACAAGACATATGCGCGATGTGGTGCATTCTTATGCTGAGGCATTGGCATTGGCAATCTATAGAACTACCTGAAGAAGTCCACTGTAGCCCGCATCCCTTCTTCCAGGCTCACTTCCGGTTTCCACTTCAGAATACGTTCCGCCTTACTACAGTTGAAGTAGGCCAGGTAAATATCTCCAGGACGCTTAGGAGCATGGACAATCTCGGGTGTATAACCAGTAATCTTTGCCAGCATATTGTAGATCTGGTTGACCGAAGTTCCCTGACCTGTAGCGATACAGAAGATATCGTTGTCGCCAGAAGTCAAGGCGAGCAGATTGGCTCGTGCTACATCGCCTACGTACACATAGTCCTTCTGCTGCTCACCGTCCCAATCGATACGCACTGGCTCATGGGCCAGGAAACGCTTAGCGAAAATAGCGATTACTCCCGCTTCTCCATTGGGGTCCTGGCGTGGCCCGTAAACATTCCCATAACGTAAGGCTGTATAAGCCAGTCCATTCGCCTCTTGCCAGTAGCGCAGGTAGTGCTCTGTTACCATCTTGGTAATGCCATAAGGTGACTCTGGACGCTGCATCACATCTTCATCAATAGGTAGGCGTGCGGGTGTCCCATATGTTGCCCCTGACGAGGCGAAGATGATCTTGCGGGTGCCCACGCGAGTACAATTAGTCAAGACGTTGAGCAAGCCGAGTACATTGACACGGGCATCAAGCTGGGGATTCTTGGTAGAGATAGCCACGCTATGCTGTGCTGCCTGGTGACAGACGACTTCTGGCTTCACCTCGGCAAAGATTTGATCCAGGGCAGCTTCATCCGTAATATCCGCACGATAGAACTGTGCTTTGGGGTTAAGGTTTGCCTCTTTGCCTCCGCCTTCTGCCCACAGATTGTCTACAACCGCGACCTCGTGACCTGCTGTAATATACTGGTCAACAATGTGCGATCCGATAAATCCTGCACCACCAGTAACCAATATTCTCATAACGGATAGAAAGCCTTTCTTTACAGAGAATACAAAATGAGGACCTTTCGAGGGCCCTTCATCATCCTCCTATTACCTGCCCCCCAGGCAGGGTGGTTTACACAGGTAGGTTTTTTCACTGCGCCGCCTGCGGCGGCGGGAGAAGAGGGAAAATCAGGGGACACCCCTGAAACCCCGTCAGGGGCCGCGCCCCTGCACCCCGCTCACAAACAACCGACCCGTGTAACAGGCAGGGTAGCGGGACCTGCAAGGCATCCTCATCTCTCATCTGACATTATATCGCTAGATTGGGAACTCTTCAAATCAGCTGTTCCAGTGCTAGCTGGAGTTGATGGGGATGCGCCAGCACCGGAAATATTTGCATTCCGGTCTCGCGACTCAGACGATCGAGGGCAGAACGGTCCTGCGGATTCAGCATAGCAACCGTGAGTATATTGCGCTCCCGCCCGATGGGGAAGCAGTGCAGTTCCTGTGCAAGTTTGCGATTAACGAGGTGCTGTAGACGTTCAGGCAATTTCCTTGGCAAAAGGGAGACATAAGGAATGCCGAGTTTCCTGGCCAAAGCGGGAAGGTCCTCGTCGGTTACGGTCGCGTAGTCATGTCGAATTTGGCGAGCAGTTACCTTGCGAGCAGATTTTTCTGGGTGCCAATCGAAGTGCAGGCGAGTATTGCCTGCCGCTGCCAGGAACTCCTCGATATTTGCGGAAGGTATCGGGTAGGCGCTGTGGCCGATAGACATGCTACGGGGGCGCAGGAGTTCGCCTGGACTACTGTTGTGGATACGCCAGAGTAATGCATCCCACAGGCGGGTCTGCACAATTTGTCCACCATCCCGGTTAGCTCCGAGCAATAGGAAATAGAACGTATGCTTATGAGCCAGTAAAAGCACAACATCAGTTCTGCGTACTAATGGCCGCAAATTATCCAGCAGATAAGCGGCACTCTGGTAAGCCCCCATCGATTGATACGCACTGATCCGCTCTTCATTTTCAAAGTGTAATGCGATGGTCACCAGTGCAATCGTCTCGATGGTCGTCGAGGTAATATGCTGAATCCTGGTGGCGATAGTATGAAGGGACTCAAGTGTTTCATAAGTATACACGACTGGTGTACGCTCAATTACAAGCGTAGGAGCAGCATCATTGCTCATCCCGCGCCTCCTTGCTGAAGTAGTAGATAGTATTAAATACTGTTGTATAGTTTATATGAGCCCTATGGGGAAAAGGGCATTGATATGGTTATATTTGTGTTAAGACTGCTTGTTTACGGTTAAGATGAAGGAAGCACTATCCCAACCGTCCAAAATGTTTTATAATAACGGAGAACTTCAGAATATACGAACAGAAGATAACCATGCAACAGTATAATCCAGATGCTTTTACGCGCAATACAACACAGACATCACCCACAACAGTTGATCGTCAACCCCCAGGGTTCGCTGGCGTACCCTCAAGCCCAGCAGCAGGAATGGCTGTGAATGTGCAGGATGCTGTACGTGCCGCTGAACGGGCACGCCTGCGACAGGGCATCATGCATGTGCGAATCCGGCACTTCTATTGCACATTGGAGGAGATGTTTGATCCTTCCCTCCGCGGGCAATGTTTTGTCGTTGGCACAGGCATGGGGCGTCCCAATGAGCCAGGGCGCGTGATAGATGCCTCACCAGCTGCAGTCCGCCTGGGTATCAGTCCTGGCATGCCGCTGCGTCGAGCCCATCGACTGGTTCCAAGGACACGCTTCCTTCCGGCTTCATATGATCGCTACCAACCTATACTTCAGCAATTGCGCGAACGTTATCGTGCCTACTCGCGCATTGTCGAATCGATACCGATTGCGGACGCCTTTATCGACCTGCGCGGCTGCGAAATCCCTTTTGATAACCCTGTTGCATTGGCCGAGCGACTATGTGCAGAAATTGCAGAAATAGGCTTAACAGCGCTGATTGGTGTTGCCAATGGTAAAGCAATTGCTGAACTGGCAGGGCTGATGAGTCGCAAAGACGGGCGGCAGGGGGTGCTCTATATTCCACCTGGACGTGAAGCCTCGTTTGTACAGACGCTGCCACTCTCTATGTTGCTCCAATTGCGTGCGGCAGGGACGGGTACCCCCAGTACATTACCAGAACTGGGAGAACAGGAGGGACGTGGCTCTCGCCCACCGGAAATCGAGGGGAGGGGAGAACAGGTGGATTCAGTGGCAGTAGCTGAACTGGTCGCGCACCTCAGAGATTTTGGCATTACTACGTTCGCACAGGTAGCAACGCTGACAGAGGAAGGATTGTACCGCCGCCTGGGTCAGCTTGGTAGCTGGGTGTACCATGTAGCATGTGGTGAGGATACCAGCCTTGTAGTACCGGATGCACCGCCTCTCAGTCAGAATGCCCGTGTGCGCTTTCACCATGCCGCAGATGCCGATGAGACATGTGCTGCCATTCGCAAGCTTGCAGACTACCTTGGAGAGCGTCTGCGCGAACAGCGACTGAAGGGGCGGATAATCGCACTGATGCTCTGGCCCCACCATTTTGAACGTCGTGAGACGCGCAGACTGGTGATGAGCGAAGAGGGTGAGGAGATGGCCGTCACGGCTGCTGAGGAGACGCTTGGTGGTCAGATGGTGCTCTCACGCCATACAGATGAGGCCGATGTGATTGCTCACCATTGCCTGATGCTCTTTGCCCATTACCATCGCCCTGGAAATCGCTACTTACAGGTGCAGGTACGCATCGGAGATATCATTTCCGTGGCACAGGCATACTATCCACCTCCTGCGCGTGCTCGCGGACGGCCGACTCGAAAGTTGTAGCTGCCTCTGAATTATGTTAAACTAGCGCCAAACATAAGCACAAAAAGTGAGGCAGCCTATGGCAAAGCTCGTGCGAGACGAGGAAGAGCAACTCATCGCCCGCAGCCAGCGTGGGGACGTCAACGCATTTAATCAGTTAGTGCTAAACTATCAGCAAGTTGCCTATGCTGTCGCCTTTCGCATGCTCGGAGATGCCGATACGGCTGCCGATATTACGCAAGACGTGTTCATCGCTGCCTTTCGTAGCATCTCAACCTTTCGTGGCGGTTCCTCGTTCCGTGCCTGGCTGCTTCGCATCACCTCCAACATGGTCTGTGATCACTGGCGACGTGTTCATCGCCATCCGGCAGAGTCTCTAGAGGTATTGACTGATGAAGAAGAACTGCATCCTGGCAGCGTGCTGAGTTCATTAGCTGCAACGGGACTGGATGAGAACCCTGAAGCATCTCTACTGAATCAGGAACTACAGGAACTGATTCAGAGTGGCTTGCAGGAACTACCGCTTGATCAACGCGTGGCCGTTGTTCTATGTGATGTGGAGGGACTTTCCTATGAGGAGATCGCAACAGCCACTCAAGCAACCCTGGGGACCGTGAGGTCTCGTATAGCGCGTGGGCGGGCGCGGCTTCGCAATTACTTAGTCAATCACAGGGAACTTTTACCCCGGAATTATCGTCCTAATGACTAAAGAGCGATTTCATCATGGAGTACAGGCGTGGCATACCAGAAAAATGGGCATCTAACAACCGAACAACTTTCAGCATTGCTTGACAAGCAACTCACTGCGACAGAGCAGGCAGCTTGTGATGCTCATTTGCAGACGTGTGAGCAATGTCAGCGCATGCTGAGCGAATTGCGGCAGACGGTTGCCCTTGTGCGTAGCCTCCCACAACCAGACCTGCCACGCTCATTTGTGCTGCCTGCTACTATGAGGTCTGTACCAGAACGGCCCGCACAGCAGGATACCAATATCACTCCTATCACTCAGGGACGTCGGCACCTGGGAGTATACTATCTCCAGCGTTCAGTGCGTGCCTTGAGCACCATTGCTGCTGTGCTCGGCCTGGTCTTTCTTCTGTCGGGACTTCTCACTGTCATTCCTCTTTCTCGTAGCGGCGGAGGAGCAGCTGGTGTTCCAGGCGCTTCAACTACTAGCAATCAGGCTCCAAATGGAAAGTTTAATCCAGCAACTACCCCAGCCCCTGAGAAAACTGCCAACCATGATCAGACAGCAGGTGCGGGTACAGCTACAAGAACACCTACTCCTCAGCCCACACCAGTTCCTACTATGGCGGTGTCATCAAAGCCCAGTACAGGCAGTTCGCACCAGCATAACGCATCAACCGGGCAGCCTGTTCTGCCATTCCCCGATCTGAGTACCACCGAGGGGCGCGAGGGACTGGGGCTTATTCTGCTTGTCCTGGGTGTTGTAGGATATTTGATTACCAGGCACAGGCGAACGCGGACTGCGTAGTGGTCTGCGTTGTCCTCAGGTTCCCCCACAAATCGGAGGCCAACGAGGGCGACCGCAAGGGCCCACCCCACCCCACGCACCGCCCTCGCCCCTACCCAACCACGAGGATATCGACCCCCGATCTGTGAGGGAATCTTGTTCTCAGGTTATTATGATCCCCACTGAGGCCAGCCCTTGCTTCATTGTCTGGGGGCTAAGTTGCGTCACAAAGACGGAACGCACAATGCCCTTACTATCGACGAAATACGTTGTAGGGATAGCTGTCACCCCATAAGCGATGTTGGTGGTACCTCCCTTGTCAAAGAGGAGGGGATAGCTAATCTTAAAACTGGCTCCAAACCTGGCGATATCGTCTTTCGGGTCGGCCTGATTGATGCCTGCCAGGGTAAATTCGCCATGTGTTGCATACTGGATATAGATGCGCTGCAGGTATGGCATCTCTGCCCGGCAAGGAGCACATGACTCGGACCAGAAATTGATGATTACTGGATGCCCACGTAAAGCAAGGAGATCAACAGAACCAGGACTTCCAGTGCCCCCATAGATCGGCAACACAAATTCGGGGGCAGCTGTTCCCACTGCTACGCCTGGGCCTGGTGTTTCTGTTGAAGATGGCAGCAAGACAAGCCAGCCAAATATACCCATAAGTAGTGCAATGATAGCCAGAACAATAAAGGTAATTGTCCGTTGTCGATTATGTGTTCTGCGTGGAAGATTGGCAAAGTTCTCGGCCAGTTCGGCCTCAAACTCCTTTCGCTCAGCCCGTACTGCCTGTCGTTCTTCTTTCTGTCTGCTGGTTTTCTGGGTCATATGAGAACACCGTTTCTATCGAGTTAGATAATATCTTACGGATTGTGCTCAAAAGTTGTTTGTCTCTCATAGTATAGGGTAGGGATAAGGTACCTGCAAGGGGCGGAATGTTTCCCGCCCTCAGGGCGACCGCAAGGGTACGCCCCATAGGCGTCAAATTAACGATTGTTGAGCGGGATTGCAAAGGGCAGCCGCCCTTTGCCGGGGTGCGGGGTGTCCCCGAAATACTTCTTTTTCTCTTTTTGCTCGCCGCCGCAGGCGGCGAGAGAGGAAAAGAAATTCAGGGGACACCCCTGAAACCCCGGCAGGGGGACCCTGCACCCCTTAAGTTGACGCCTATAGGGCGACCGGTAGAGTGCCGATTTATCGAGCACGTGGTCGCCCCTACCCAGGCGCGATAAACCCCTGCCGTAGGTTTGGGAGGGGCGGCACGGCTCTTGTAGTTTTTTGTATATTTTACTATGATAAGTGTAGCTTTCTGTACGTTCCATCTTATCATTAAAATAGGAAAAGAAACCATGAACAATCCTACATCCCTTATTTACCCGATCGTCAACGTCATCGTGACGGCCCTCTTCGCTGGAGTAGTCTTGCGCCAATATCTCCAACGTCATCGTGTCTACCAGCTCTATTGGAGCATAGCTCTCACCATGGCCTTTGTGGCAACCCTGGCCTATGTATGCATGGTTGTTGTGGGTCCCACGAGCGCAGCCGGAGTGGCGCTCTTCCGCCTCTACTACGTCCTTGGTGCAGCTCTGATGGCGGCCTGGCTCGGCCTGGGGAGCCTTGCGCTGGTGACAAAGCCGAACATCGCACGCCTATGCCTCATCGTGTTGAGCCTGCTGAGTGTACTGGCAATTGTATTAATTGCCACGGCCAAAGTCGATATGAAAGCACTCAGCCAGGTTGCAGGCAAAGCGGGTGCAGATGTTTTGGAAAGTGGAGCATGGTTGCCAACCCTCATTGTCCTTAACTCCCTTGGACTGTTGGCCGTAGCTGGTGTAGCCGTCTATTCTGGATGGAAACTGTACCGCCGCCAGTCCAGTATGTCTGGCTTCCGCACAAGCAATCTCCTGTGGGCAAATGTGCTGATTCTGATCGGTGCTTCGCTGATCGGTGCGGCTGGCTCTCTCGCTCGCCTGGGCCTACAGAATACCTTCTGGCTCATCATGGCCTTTGGCTGGTGCGTGTTTTTCGTCGGTGTGCTATTGGCAAGCCGTCGCACCGTGAGTGCGGATAGTGCAAGTCAGCAAGCGAGCCGCCGCACGGCACGAGCGTAAAAAAGATGAATCATCGCGATTTTGAGAGTGCAGGGGCAAAGCCTCCTGTACTCTCAAAATCGCGATGATATCAACTCCGGTTGAAGAGTGAGGATTTGGGGACACCCTATTACCTGCCCCCCAGGCAGGGTGCCCCGGCAGAGGGCTGCCACCCTCTGCACTCCCGCTTCTAATGATTACTCTTCTAATGAGAGATTGCAATCTCTTCACTATTGTACCTTGCAATTCTCGGGAAACTCTGAAAAAAGTGTAAAAATTTTGTGAGCTTCATCTCTTGCGCCTCTGAGGTGAGAGTGAGATAATGGGCATGCGAAAACTGTAGAGGATAAGTTCTTAGAATGAGGTAATGTTGCAGGGAGGCAGCCAGAAGTCAGAAACAGCAGTAGATCATATTGTGAGGCTAGTTATGAAAAGTGATCAACAGACATTATACGAACAGGCCCACGAGCACCTGCGAGCCGGGAAATGGCAGGATGCAGCCTCTGCCTTTACGAGCCTGCTTGAGCGCGATGAGGCAGATGAAGGGAGTTTGGTAGGACTTGCCCAGGCTCTGGATAGGCTGGGTGACTATGACAGAATGTATAAAGTAGCCCAGCAGGCTGTTGAACTCAACCCGGACTCAGCACTGGCCCTGGCCTGTCAGGCGCGTGCTCTGCAAAAGTTAGAACGACTCTCCGAGGCCACTGTTGCCAACGACCAGGCATTGTTGCTCGATACAAATCTCGCCCTGGCATGGTTCAACCGCAGTGGACAACAGCTCATCCAGGAACGTTTCGCCGAGGCATTGCGTAGTGCTGAACGAGCCATCGAAATTGATGCAACCGATGCACGTACCTGGGCTAATAAGGGAATTGCCCTGTTAAATCTGAATCGCCTCTCCGAAGCCCTGGAAGCCTCTAATCAGAGCCTGGCCTACGAGCCTGATTACCTTGTTGCTCTCCAGATGAAAGGTGAGGTCCTACGCCGCATGGTTCGCTTGAAGGACCTCATTGTAACCATGCGTCACGCTTTAGAGATTGCCCCGGACGATATCTACTCACTAAATTTAATGGTTTATGCTCTCCGCACATCAGGTGAATATGATCTCTTGCAACAGGTCGTCGAGCATCTGATCGGCCTCGCGCCAGATACTCTTTATGCGCTGGAAAGTCAGATGATTGCCCTGCGTGGTCTTGGAAAATTTGAAGAAGCTCGTGAACCAATCGATCGTATTCTGGAGCTAGAACTGGACAATGTACACATATGGACGATCAAAGCTGACAATCTCTACAGGCTGGAGCGTTACCGCGAGGCTGCCAGCGCTGCTACGCATGCTCTGCAGCTCGATCCAGAATATGCTCCCGCCCGACGTGTTCACGAGAAGGCGGTGAGGTTGATGTATCAACGGAAAGGGAGAAAAAGGTAAATGGGGGTGTGGCAGTAGGGCGCGAATGGGACTGGCCGATCAATCGGCGGTGGGCTGCGATAAATCGGCCCCTACATCTCCACCAGCTTCTCCAATGCAGGCAACAGCACATCGTTCCTATGTGCCAGCAGATGTGCACGCAAGCGTTCAGGCACTATCACGCGCATACGGCGCTGATGCTGCTCATAGCGAGCAAGGTCATCGGGCTGCAATCCTGTTGCCTGCACCCAGGTCTCCAGAGGTTCCATGCCGAGGGGAGGATCATTGAATGACACCCATACATCCATCTCCCATTTGACCTGACGGGGGATATCAAACAGCACTTCGTAGTCTGCAATGTCCATCTCCAGTGCGCTTGCCAATTCAACAGTGAGCAATTGCTCAACACGCCGGCGACGCTGCGCATCCCAGAAGAGCGCATCCAGACGATTGTAAAGATGACCCGCCGGGCGACTGATTTCCAGAACACCCTTATAGGGGCGGCGCAGCTCTAAAGCCTCGGTTAATGCACGAGAACTGGCAGGCATACGCTCATCAGCCAGGAGCGTCAGCAGTGAGGCATCATCCAGTCCCACCATTTGTTCAGCCTGGAGTGATCCACTTAATAAGGCTTCCTGAACAGCCCGCATCAGCATCACCTGGAAGGCGCGGTTCGTATGGTGCCAGTAGATGTTGTCAAACATTTCCTGGCGAGTATGAAGCAGTGAATGCAAGGGACTGATCCCTTTGTGTGTTACTACAATACGTCGTTGCCCATTGACGTTCGGATGCACACGCAAGGCGCTGAGCAACCGTGCTACATCGACTCCGCCATAAGCAACATTACAGGCACGAGCATCACGCGGCAGATAATCCAGCTTGTCTACATCGAGCGCTCCACTTAGCAAGCTGCGCAGAAGTTCATCATCAGCGGATACCGCCTTTGCCTTGGGTGTATCAATCATATCTGCCACCCGCCCAGGCGAGAGGTGATAGTCGCGCTCCAGGATGTTGGCTATCTCACTGTTCTCAATAATCGAACGCCCGACTTTTTCGTGGAAAATGATCGGATAACCAAGCTCTTCAATCGTATGGGAAAAGGGGTAATGTCCAATGTCGTGGAGGAGTGTTGCTACTACCAGGGTCTGTATACTGCTAATAGAGATACCATTGAGGCCGCCGTCATCACCTTTCTGTAACAGCGAGCGCAACGCCCGAACCCCAAGGTGGTAACACCCCAGGCTATGCTCATAACGAGTGTGGGTGGCTCCAGGCCAGATACGATAAACGAAGCCAAGTTGCTTTACCTTCTGTAAGCGCAGAAATGGGGCAGTATTGATCAGCTTCTCTTCGCGGGGACCGAGGGGAATCAAATCGTACAGACTATCACGGACAGTACTTATGGGCTGTTCGTCTGGTAATAAGGGCAGGCCAGCTTCATCTGTCCATGGTTGCCACATGCTCTGCTGCACGACACCGCCTGCTGGCTGAGAAGTGCTTGTAGCCTGGCGTTTCGTGCGAGCAGTCCTGGGACGCTCTTCTTCTATGCTCATAGTCAGGATTCTAACAGAAGGATAGGAAGATTGTCTAGATGGCAGATGTAGAGTGATACTCTGAACTCCCCTACGTTGTAGACAAGGGAAGGGGGAAATGTAGTGAGACCTTTAGACTCACTTTCTTGATGCGATAGAATCTTGCCTCGTCCTGAAGGATCAAATATCGTTGCAAGAGACCCTTTTTCACTGTCTATTGTTTATTGGGAAGTATTAGTATGCTGGTGGAGCTTAGCTTCACACCTTTGGAGTTGAAAATTTTATGCGAGAAAAAAAGTTCTGGGGGCCGTCACGACCAGGGGGTGTGAGAATGGGACTGGTCGTGCGTATAGGGCTGGTTTTGCTTGCCACCGTTGGGAGTGCGCTGCTGGCCTGGAATCTCGTCGGTTCACATTATGGTGCACATGCGACTGGAGTAAATGAATACCAGACTACACAAAATCCATGGGGCGTAGCCTTCGACAAGAGTGGTCATATCTGGGTTGCTGAGCCAGCCTGTGATGCCTCGCCGGTTTGTGGCACGCCACCACAGGGCATCATCGCCGAATATACGATGGCAACCGGCAACAAGGTGAGCGACTATCAGTCTGCAAGTGTTGCCATTTTTACTCCCGTGTTTCTGGTGCTGGATGGGAGTGGGAATGTCTGGTTCACTGACCCAACCCACAACGCTATTGGTGAACTGATTCCAGGCAATAACACCTGGACAGAATGGACTGCGCCAACTGCCAATGCTGCTCCGTACGATCTCGTCATGGACGGCTCAGGGAATATCTGGTTCACCGAAATTCAAGCAGGAAAAATCGGCTTCTTCAATCCATCAACTCACACGTTTGGCGTCGAAACCGCTATTCCAACGGCAAGTAGCAGCCCCTATGGTATTACTATCGCTCCGAATGGGGTTGTTTGGTTCGCGGAGAACGCACAGCCAAAAATTGGCAGTTTCACTCCCACGGCAAATGGTACGATTAGCATAGCAGAACATGTCATTGAGACAGTAGCAAATCCGCCTACTGCTCACCTGATTACCTCTGATAGCCTGGGAAATATCTGGTATAGCGAGGGCTTTGCAAATCAGGTAGGTAAATACGTTCCTGCTTCTAGTACGCATACGGATTTTAACGTATCTAACAATACGTGCCCTGTTCCAGGGACGCCTCTTCCAAACTGCAGTGTCCATATCTCAGGCATCAGTATTGATGGTACTGGTATGGTATGGTTCACTGATTCGCTCAACGCTCGTGTAGGTTTTGTGAATCCTGCCAACGGTGTGTCTACCTGGGTGACTCTCTCTAACCCAAATGCGCATCCACATGACGGACTCGCCGTAGACGGCAGCAACAATGCCTGGTTCACCGAACAGAATGGCTTCAAAGTGGGGGACGTTCCGGCGGGGAGTCTCAGTGGTGGAACACCAACAGCTTCACCTTCACCTTCCGTTTCTCCGACAGGAACACCATCTCTCCCGCCAGGACCGGTCAACAAGACCTGGTACTTTGCAGAGGGTCGCGTAGGTGCCGGATTCCAGGAATACCTGACCCTCGGTAACCCTGATCCAGTCAATTCCTGTCAGGTAAATATACAGTACTTGTACACGCCTGATGGGGGTAGTGCTAAAACCAAGAATGTGCCGATAACAGTACCTGCTGCCAGCCGTCACACAGAGTCGGTCAACGGAGACCTGAGCATTTCGCCAACTCAAACACCGGCAGCGTCGCTTGCTGCAATCGTTACCGTGGGTGCTGGAGCATGTAACGGTATCGTCGCTGAGCGTCCGATGTACTACCAGTGGCATGGCATCAATAGCGGAAGTGATGTGCTGGGTCTAACGCAGAAAGGTACAATCTGGAACTTTGGTGATATCCCGACTGGTGGTGGCTACTCTTCATTCATCACCATTCTGAACCCAGGTGCGACTGCAGCAAATGTCACGGCAACCTACTATGCTGGTGGAAATCTTGTCAAAAGCCAGAATCTGCAAGTTGCCGCAGGGACACGCGGAACTATCAGTCCAAATGGCTTCGGTTTGCCGCAGCATGTCGCTGCTGTCATCACCTCTGATCAGCCTGTTGTTGTAGAGCGTCCGGCCTACTTTAGCAATATCAGCGGGGGCAATGCAGGCACAGTTTCCGGTGGTGCTGATGTAGTGGGTGTGCAGACTCTCGCCAATGACTGGCTCTTTGCTGAGGGCTACACAGGTAGCGGGTTCCAGGAGAACCTGGTGATTGCTAACGTGGATACCGTAGCTAATACTACGGCTAGCGTCACTATCAACCTTGAGTATGGTAATGGCACGAAGACCCCGTTCTTGGTGAACGTCGCCCCGAAGAGCCAGCTGATCTGGAATGTCAATTCAGCAGGTGGACCCACACACGAGGTCTCGGCAGAGGTCACCTCGACAGGTGCAAAGATTCTGGTCGAGCGGCAGATGTTCTTCCAATATCACCATACTGTCAATGGTATCACCACATTGGCCAAAGGTGGGTCGGATGTTATCGGCCAGGTCGGGCCTGGTGCCCATGCATCCTACAGCTTTGCTGAGGGCTACACCAACAAGGGCTACAATGAGTGGCTCGTGTTGCAAAACCCCACAGCCACTGCTGAGACGATTTATGTCACGCTGGTGAATAGCAAGGGTCATACCTACACTCCACCCGGATATGTGGTGCCAGCTCATAGTCGCTACACCATCGATATCACAGCGGTTGTGGTACAGCACCTGGTACAGCCAGGTGATAATTACCAGGGCTATGAAGTCTCGATGACGGTGCAGACGTTGAATAACTCCTTCTTCGTCGCCGAGCGTCCCATGTACTGGAATACCTCTGGGATTTCTTCCTTCGCAACACAGGGCGGAAGTGATATCATCGGCTATGTTGGTGGTTAGTCTACTGGCCTGTCACCCAGGGTGATAGGGATGGTAAGCTAACCAGGCCCGAAGGGGGCATTCAAGGCGGCTCGAGCCGCCTTGAATGCCCCCTTCGGGCCTGATAAATAATTTCTTGCGCCGATAGCGTATAATATGGATATCCCTATTCCGGGGAATATGCGACGGGGTATTTTGCTCCCGTCGCATCATTATTACGGAGCTTTTGGAATAAAATATGGAAAGACAAACTTCTCCAGATATAAAACTGATAGTGATCGATATTGATGGTACTTTACTCAATACTGAAGGCAAAATAACGCCATATACATGGACAGTAATACAGGCCGCCCAACAAGCTGGCATAGTAATAACACTGGCAACCGCCCGGCGCTATTGTAATACAGTGAAGATCGCTCAAGAGCTAGAGCTGAAGCACCCTCTGATTGTGTATGACGGAGCACTGATTGTAGCACATCCCCATACAACAATTTTGCATACCCATCCTCTAAAAGCTACTGTTGCTCAGCAGGCGGTAGAGCTATTGGTACGCCACAATATCCAACCCGTGGTTCATCCCGACCTCGGTCTGACCGAAGAGATCTGGACTGGTTCTCCCGAACTGGATAATCTCTGGCTGACGGCCTATTTTACAGCCTATCCTGAGCAGATGCGTCGGATGCCCTATCATGCTCTTTGTACAGGACATGCGGATCCTTTGCGTGTGGTTGCATTTGAGAGAGAAGAAGCCATTCAAGAGTTGATACCTGAAGTGTCTGCTCTCGAATGCTCATGGACAACCATCAAACGTGGTAGTTATGGGAGTGCCGAGCTGGCGGTGATGGCTCCTGGCTGCTCGAAGGCAAGTGGGGTGCTAGCCATGGCAGAGCACTTGAAGATCCCACTAGAACAGGTTATGGCGCTTGGTGATAACAACAACGATATCAAGATGTTGCAATCGGTGGGTTGGGGAGTTGCCATGGGACAGGCTCCCGAAGCTGTAAAGGCTGTGGCGCGAGCTGTTACTGCAAGCAATGCAGAGGATGGAGCCGCCCAGGCCATTGAGCGTTATGCTCTCCGTTGTGCCACAATCGCCGCCTCAAATTCTCTCAGTCGCTGAACTTGCCTGTGATTGGGGGAGGCCTGCCAGCGTTTCTCCTGTATCAACTGCAGGGCATCCTGAGCATGCATTCCATCATACACAAGTACAGCGCAGGCCAGCAGAACACTGCGTCCAACCCCATGTTCACAGTGGATCAATACTCGCCCTCCCTGTTTTATCCGTTCATTTACCCAGGCGGCTCCTTGCATCAGTTGCTCAACGGAGAGAGGATAGGTATCGGGGGTGGGCAGATGGAGCAATTCAATCCTCTCTTTTGCCATTAACTCAACATCGTCAGAATATTCTGAGCGTGTATCCACCACATGTGTCAGGCCCGCACGAGACAATGCCTTGATATCTTGTGGGTGAACCCGCCCACCAACAGCCAGTTGATCTGTTACCCAGCTCATATTCAATTGGTCGGGCAGAGGAATATGTAGCGAAAGTGCTATGCGCTCAGCCTTTGAGTTTTCTGGGAAGAGGTGGGCAGCGATCCGTGTCCAGCGACGATAAGTCACGCGGACTATGCCAGTAAGGAACCAGCGTACTCCAGAAAACTGCACATGTGGGCGTTCGGTAACAGCGACCTCCTGCGTCTCAGTTTCAGGAGACGGCGGCGTAATTGTTGGGTCAGATGACATAATTTTATCTTTCTATTTCTAGCGACCTGGTACCCCACCCCTGGTACCTCTCACGGGTAGGTTCCTCTGAAAATCGCATACTACTCCCGCTCCTGCACGAAATAGGCGATTTTCATTGCCTTCTCTGTCTCGTAGAGACATCGAGCTTTTTTGGGGGGAGAGGGAGCTCCTCACCCACAGAAGCGGCTCCCGGCCTTGGTAGGGGCGTACCCTTGCGGTCGCCCTGGGGCGGAGTGGGGCCCGCTCCCCATGCCCTTTCCTGAAAAAACCTACCCGTGAGAGACCCCTGGTACCCCACGCCCCACCTGGCATCCACAAGGGGTGCCACTACTATGCTACGGCTTCGCATCGGATACTACTAGTGGTGGCAGAGTTGTATCAGCCGCTTCATTGCCTGGAGTGAGCAGATCATCTCGACGCATGACACGCTTTAGTGCGGCAATTGCACACTCTATCATGCTATCATCGGGTTCGCGAGTCGTCAAACCTTGCAAGGCAAGGCCAGGTGCCAGCAACCAGCGCACAATGCGGAAACGATAATTCGCGGCTCCCAGGCGCATCAGTTCATAGGCGACTCCTGCCACCACGGGTACTAATACCACTCGCGAGAGTACTTTAAGTGGCAATGAGGGCGAGCCGACTAGCGCAAACACAAAGATGGAGACCACCATCACCAGCAGGAGGAAACCTGTGCCACAACGGGTATGCACACGTGAGGCGCGGCGCACATGGGGGATGTCAAGTGGATCACCCTGTTCCATGGCGTTAATTGCCTTGTGCTCAGCTCCATGATAGCCAAAAACGCGCTGGATGTCTGGAAGGCGACCAATCAAGTAGAGGTAACCAACCAGGAGTAGGAGGCGAATTACTCCTTCAATGGTCAGATTGAGCCAGCCCTCACCAATCTGGTTGTGGAGCAATCCTGTTACCAGGAGCGGCCCCAGGAAGAAGACTGCTATAGCAAAAGATAGAGAGACCAGCACCATAATTACCAGCGCTAGACCGCCGATCTGTGGAGGAGTTTCTGGCCCACGTGCTTGATAAATCGGCACTCTACTGGGGTCATTTGTGCCATTGCTTCCTGCGAGTTCTGGTGAGGAGGTGTCCGGTGCATTGGCGCTATGCTGCTGGTTTGTGGGTGAGTCGGGGTTCACTGCGCCAGTAGCTACATTCGCGGAGAAGGCCATCAGGCGGGTTCCCAGGATTAGCATTTCCCAGAGTAGTAATATTCCACGCAGGAATGGCAGACGGAAGATGGGGTTTTTATAGAGTCGGGGATTCAGGGCTTCTTCATAGAGGTAGATGTTGCCGTTTGGCTGTCGGATTGCGACGGCTGCGGAGGTGCGTCCGCGCATCATTACTCCTTCCATTACTGCCTGACCGCCGTAGTAGAATTTTGCCATGCTCTCGTCCTTTTTATCTTTCTAATGGGCTGTCTTGTTTTCGGTACATTTTGGTTAAACGTTTTAGGCGAGTTGAAACTGGGTTTTTGGAAATGGTCGGGCGTGGCAGGTTGCGACGTGGTGCTCGTATGCGTATGGCAGAGCGTAGCCGTCCTGATAGCTTGCGATGACGTTCGTGCCACTGAGCTGTTTTCCAGATGCTGGGTTGGTCAGCAGGAGGCAGAAAGCTGAGGATGCACTTTGCAATATCGAACGAAGCCCAGGGACGACTCACACGTTTGGCATTTTCCAGTTGCCGACGCATCTCTGGTGAGCCAGGCTTTACCAGCCGCCGTAACATATCAACCAGTTCAACTGAGTTATGCGCCAGTGTTCCTACCCCACTGGTCACGACAAAATCGACGTTCCCTGATTCCTGCCCTGGTACATAACCACTGAGGATGATAGGAAGCCCACATGCTAACGCTTCACAAATTGTACCGGGTCCTGCCTTGGTGATAATCACGTCTGCGGCATGCATCAGCTCTGGCATGTTCTGTACAAAGCCAAACACCTGGGCCGGAACATGCAGAGTTGAGCGGGTGCGTTGGAGACGTGCATATAGTCGCCTGTTGCGACCGGTGACTATCATCAGCTGAACAGGTAAGCGTGCGCGAGAAATAGCACGGGTTGCCGCCTCTAAACCACCAGCGCCGTCCCCTCCACCGACCAGCAAAACGACAGGTTTCCCCGGCTCCAAACCGAATTTACGTTGCAGTTCGGGCTTGGATGCGACAAGGCGCCTAAACTTTGGATCAATTGGCATCCCCAGTACGTGCATACGTTCAGGGTCTAACCCTCGCTGTAAAGCTAACCTCTTTGCTTGTTCTGTTGGAACAATATAGGCATCAGCCCCGGGTGCAAACCATGCATAGTGCACACTAATCAGGTCAGTGACCACGGTGATGAAGGGTATAGGAAGTCCCAACTCTTGTAGTGCTTGAATAGTGACGTGGTTGAGCATAGGATGAACTGAAACAATCACGTCGGGTCGCACACTTGTAATCAGTCGCATCAGTCCATTCTGGATGAATGGTGTAGCAACAGTTCGAATCGCTGAAACCGTTTCTGGCTGGTTACTCAGATGAAAAAAACGACCGTAAAGTTTGGGGTTAAAGCGGATGGTTGGCCCGTAGAGTTTCACAGCCTCGCGTAACGGGAAACGACTATACTCTTCGAAGACATCGACAATCTCAATACGATAGGCTGGGGGAGGGTTGGGTAGCGTAGCTGTCGCCGCAGATGGCTTCATCGGGGGCGAAGGAATTGATACGCGCTCCGCTGAGGCCCAGGTGCTAATGATGGATGGTGGCAAATGTATCGGAGAATCCAGGGCCCGATCAATCGGGCTCCTACTGGCCGAAGGATTTGATACGCGCTCCGCAAGCTCCGCTGAGGCGGTGGGCTGCGATAAATCGGCCCCTACGGATGCGGTAGATTCTGTTTGGGCAATCAGGGTGATGGCGTTCCAAATTGCATTTGCTGCGCTACGATGCCCGGCACCTGTGTCAGCAATGAGGAACAGGATGGTTCGTTGAGGTACCTCTCCTTGAGATATGTTCACCACGGCACACCCCCAATAGTTTTGGACACGAAACAGGGACAAAAGAGCGACAAGAAGTCATTGTCTTTTATCCCTGCTTGAGTATACCGCTAAACTACTCTTCCTGGATATTGAAGCGTTTGCGGAAGCGCTCCACGCGGCCTGTAGCGTCCAGAATACGCTGTTGCCCGGTGAAGAATGGATGGCACTTTGAGCACACATCTACCTTCACGAGGGGCCTGGTACTGACTGTTTTAAAGCTGTTTCCACAGGCACAAGTTATTACAGCTTCCACGTAATTTGGATGAATTCCTTTTTTCATTATGGTTACTCCCGGATAGTGTTACGAGTTATGGTATGGTTGTGAGCATGATTGTACATGGGAGGGCATGCTTACGTCAAGACATTTACAACTGACATCCCCTCAGAACTGGCCGCCTGCGGCGGCGAAGAAAGAAAAGAGGATTTTCGGGGGACACCCCGCGCCCCCGACAGAGGGCGACGGCCCTCTGCACTCCTGCTTTCTCCCTTCAGAATTGGCCAAGAAAGAGAAAAGGATTTTTGGGGGATACCCCCAAATCGCCGACAGAGGGCCGCGGCTCTGTACTCCCGCTTTCTGAGGAGATGTCTGGTTCCGTCGGACAATCTGCTACGTGTTTCTCACACTCATTGTATCATAGATAACACTTGAGAGCCTAGTTTTATGCCCAAGTGGATAAGGATTATATACACTGCACCTCGGAAAAGGTTCACCTTTTATCGGCTGACATCCCCTCAGAACTGGCCGCCTGCGGCGGGGAAGAAAGAAGGATTTTTGGGGACGCTGCCGCGCCTTGGCAGAGGGCCGCGGCCCTCTGCACTCCCGCTTTCTGAGGGGAGGTCAGTTTATCGGACCTTGACGCTGAGAATGAGTAGCCCATAGAATGAATGAGATTAATATATTACATCAGTACTTCCAAGCTATAGACACCTACCCCAAACAGCAGTACATTCAGGGGGAGATGCAAGATGATGGCTGTGAGGGCAAGAGGTGCTGGGGCAATGAAAAGGATGAGTATGAGTAAGAGTGCCACCAAAGCAAAGGGAAGGGAGTAGTTGTAAAACGCGAAGATGTTCTTCGAGAGGCCTGCCCATATCTCTGCAAAGGAGCGATACATTCGAGAGTGCACAAACTCCAGCGCATCCACAAAAACCATACGATAGCCAGCTGCTTTCACAGCATGGCCCAGCTGCACATCCTCTAAAACCTGTCCTTTCACTGCTGTATGACCTCCAGTCGCCTCGTATGCCGAACGATGGAAACAAAGCAATTGTCCATTGCCCGTTGCCAGGCTCGGTTCTGGTCGTAACCAGGCAAGCGCCGTTGGTAGGAGCAACATGAGTATAAAGTTTTGAAAGAGTGGCTCTATCAGACGTTCCCCCGGGCTTCCAAGTTCAAATTCGGGCTGGGCGGTGAGCAGCTTGACATTGAAGCAGTGCATGCAAGCGAGCACTGCTTCGACTGTTTCTGGCGCATGAACTGTATCAGCATCGGTAAAGAGAAGATAGTCACCTTGTGCCTGCTGTGCCAGTTGATAACAGGCAAAAGTTTTACCTATCCATCCTTCAGGTAAAGGCTGACCATGTAACAGGCGCAAGCGTCCAGTTTGTTCGGGCAGTAACTCATTGAGAATGCGCTGTACAATTGCTCCAGTTTCATCACTACTGGAATCATCGAGGACCAGCACTTCCAATCGTTTATAGGTTTGTGCTACTAGCGAACGTACACATGCTTCGATGCAGTGCGCTTCGTTGCGTGCTGGTACGAGGATGGATACCATAGAACTTGTCGTTGCTATGCTCCCCTCCGATTTGGATGGTAACCGCAGTTTGGGGAATGTCAGCAAATTGATAATGAGCATCAGAAACATAGCGAACACAGGTATCAATACTAGAACCGAACCTATAACAAAAATCTGCATCATTATTATCCACCTGATTATTTGTTTTCTCGACAATAGTACTCGTAGTTCGCGTAAATCTAGACGCATTCTCAGCATTCTGATAAGCTGATGACATGAATGAACCACTGACGATCAAGACAGAGCGGGTAGATGACATCCCGCTGTTGCTGTCCCAAATGCAGCACATGGGTCTGGTTGACTTGTTGACTCTGTTGGATACGCACTTCCCGACGCATGGCAACCGCCAGAGGCTGACCCATCTGCACGCGCCTGCCGACCATCGGATGAATCGCGTGCAGTCCTGAGCAGAGCTTCGCCTGGAAACATTGCGGGGCGGTAGCGATGCGACGCTGGAGGTGCGCGATCTCGGTGATGATCGGTTGGCGGATGTGTTGCGGCACTTGAGCGACGATACGCGGTGGCGGGAGTTCGAGCAGGAATTGACGGGACAGCTGGTGCGCATATATGACTTGCGTCCCAGTTGTGTCCGCTAGCAGTTACGGAGCGGTGAGTGAGGAGGGGTTGTTGCAATTGGGACACAGCAAGGATCATCGATCTGACTTGCCACAACTCAAAGTGATGCTGCCGACATTGGATCCGCTGGGATTGCCTCTGGCGACCGAGGTGCCGCCGGGACAATGGGCAGACGATCCTTTGTACCTGCCGACGATTGCACGAATGCGCATGTGCCTGAATAAGCACGGCTTGTTGTATGTTGGCAATTGCAAGATAGAGG